>Ga0210403_10000083_pt1 | contig 101990 bp, 93 predicted proteins | sample IncBWC19MmetaG_FD_150863 | JGI IMG/M metagenome (GOLD analysis project Ga0210403, IMG submission 150863) | Forest soil microbial communities from Barre Woods Harvard Forest LTER site, Petersham, Massachusetts, United States - Inc-BW-C-19-M | ecosystem: Environmental > Terrestrial > Soil >...
CCGCTCACGATGGCTGCCTATGTCGGCCTGCCGGAGTCGAAAAGCAACGCTGCGGCCGGTTTGATCAACTTCACGCGCAATATCGGGCAGAGCGTAGGAACTTCGGCTGTGACTACGTTGCTTGCTCGCCGAGGTCAATACCATCAGTCCGTTCTCGCCGAGTACACACGCTCTCATCGGTTCGATGCGGCCGTCGCAGGCTTGACGAGCCGTTTGACTCATGTAGGTCTAAACATGCACTCAGCTCACCAACAGGCGCTGGCAAGGATGTACAGCACGGTAATTGCACAGGCTCAAGCCTTGTCTTACGTCGATATCTACTGGCTGCTCGCAGCGACCTCCGCGCACATGTTTCTGTTGTGCTTTCTGCTAGCTAAGAACGAGCCCGGCAAAGACGGTCAAGTCGCCGTTCACTGAAGATTGCTCTTGAGCAATGGCTTTAATTCGCGAAATCGGCACAGCGATTTGTATCGTGATAATCGCACTGTGGCTGCAGCGCACCTGAAGGTGGTTGAGATGTTCGGCCGGCGGTGAAAACAGGTTTTGTTCCTTGTGTTCCCACGCGGAGGAAGCGGAGACTTTAAGTGCTTGATTTGATGGAGCGGCCTATCGGAATCGAACCGACACCTGAACCTTGGCAAGGTTCCGTACTACCACTATACTAAGGCCGCTCAACGACTCTCTTTTTATAGCATGACCACAGGGCAGCGACAAGCCTCGCCTGCCTTCTCCGGCGAAAAGCCAAACACGCCCGACCCTTCCATCGTCAGGAAACCTGCGTAATCCGCGCGGACTTCACCACCGGCGAGCGCCGCTGCCGTTCGGCGAAGCGCGCCGCTTTGTCCTTATCCGTATAAACACGCCCGAACTTCTCGCCATCCGCATAGTAAACGCTGACCAGGTAATGATGATGTTTGCGCCGGCGGTCCTTGCTGAATGAGGTCTTCCCTCTCGTTGAACTTTTTTTAGTCGCTGTTTTTGTCAAAGTAGCCATCCCTGTCGCTTGAACATTCACACAACACTATGTCAGCAGCGCGGGTGCCGCACAAGTACCGGAAAAGATAGTAGCACGCGTTCCATTACAGCAGAAGAAGGGTGTGCGACGGAAATGGATGCCGAGTCACGTGATGCGCGAATGACCGTCCCTCGCGCCACCCATCGGAAAACACCTCACTCTGCAAGCTCTAAAGGAATGGAAAACAACGAAGAGTCCCACCCGCACATCAAAGATAAGGCGGGGATTCGGGCAGTGCCGCAGAGGCCATCGGCAGGCCAATTTGGCAAAGAACTTATTGTTTGCCATGAAACATTTTCCGAGTTTTTACGTCTTTATGGGAGAGGGAGAGATAAGCTGAATGTGGCGGAAAAACCCAATGATGCTCACAATCGCAAAAAAACCGCCCCTTGTGGAAGATCTGCGCAACCATTCGCAGGAACAGATTGATGAACTGCGTCTACTTCTCAATGCGGGGGCCCCGTCGCGGCCCGATCCGCGCCGGCCTGGCTTTTATGAAATCGAAGGACTTTCGAACACCTATTACGTGTTCAAGTATCCCACGGGTACCAAGGTGCTCCTCCTCGGCGTCTGGGAACGCGAAAGTGACCCAGTCGCCACGATGGTGGCGTGCTCCTGCCCGGCCGCGTAATTCTATTTTCGTTTTTCCATGAGAGCAAGCAACCAACCGTAAAATTGCCCCGGTCACAACCGGGGCAAATTTTTAGTCCTCCTCCAGATCCAGAGCCGCTGAGTTAATGCAATAACGCATCCCGGTTGGCTGCGGTCCATCCTCAAAAACATGACCTAAATGCGCATCGCACTTGCTGCATTTCACCTCCGTGCGCCGCATCCCATGAGTCGTGTCCGTCTCCGCTTCCACAGCCTCCTCTTTGAGAGGAGCATAGAAACTGGGCCACCCGGAGCCCGAGTGGTACTTTGTATCAGAACGAAACAACGGCTGGCCGCAGCAGACGCACTTATAAGTCCCCGCGGTTTCTGTGTCTTCGTACTCCCCGGTGAAGGGCGGCTCCGTGCCCTTTTGCCTGGTCACATAATACTGATTCTGCGAGAGTTGTTTCTTCCACTCTGCGTTGTCCTTACGAATCTTCTCTTCCATGCGTTCTCCCTGTGCCCACATCCACTCTGGTACATCCCGTGCAATATCAGATTCAGCGCACCTGCTTGAAGTTTCATCCGTGTGCCCGAATACTGGGTGTGTACAAATACAAAGACATGAACTCCCCCATGAAGGAAGCTGTACCCACTAAATATCCGGAGAAGCGCCGCGGCCGCAGGGCCAAGATGTCGCGGCCGGTCCGCGTAAGGCCTTCCGAGCCTCGGGACGAGCACTTCGAGGATTTGCCCATCAGCGTGAACGCCTCCAAAGACGGCATTTACTTCGTCACGCGGCTCAAGGCCTACTATAAAGGGATGCGCATATTCGTGACGTTTCCTTTCAATTCGCCCCACGATCCCATGAACTGCGAATACATCGCGGAAGTCGTGCGTGTGGAAGAGCTGCCCAAGGACAAGTTTGGCGTCGCTGTGCACCTGAAAATGTCTGTGAACTACGGCTCTTGACCTTGGTTGGGGAAAATCGCGCCGTTCCTAACTTCTCCTCCCTATCCAGTATTCTCCGTCAGATCAGCTTGTCGACCATTTCCGCCCTCATCTGCCAGTCGTTGTGATTCACGAGGCCACTCTCAGGTAGAATCTGCGCAGGACAGAGGGACAGTTGCGCGGGCACTGTTGACCACGCGGGGGAAGATTTGAACTCCTCGGGAAGACTACGATGAAAGCCAGTTTGCCTGTGCGGCGCGCCATTCTCGAACGCCGCACTTATGAGGCGCCTGCCGAGGGGCGCTCCGGCAAGTTGCGCCTGGACTTCAATGAGAACACCACCGGCTGCTCTCCGGCGGTACGGCGTGCGCTGGCAAATCTCACTTCTAAAAAAATCGCCATGTACCCGGAGTATCAGGCGTCAACGCGCTGCCTGGCTCGCTTTTTTCATGTGCGCCCCGAGGAACTCCTGCTCGCCAATGGCGGGGACGACGCGCTGCGCGTTTTCTTTGACACCTTTGTGGACGCCGGAAGCAGCATCTTGATTTGCGAGCCGACATTCCCGATGTACCGCTACTACGCGGAGATCTATGGCGCGCGTATCTCCGTTCTTCGCTACGGAAAACAGATGGAGTTCCCGGTGGATGACGCGGTCGCCGCCCTGCGCAGAAAGCCTCGCGTTCTATTTATCGCCAACCCCAACAACCCAACCGGCACGCTTCTTGGGCATCCAGAGTTGCGCACGATCTTGCATGCCGCCGCACGAACCGCGGTTGTCATTGATGAAGCTTATGCGGAATTTTCCGGGGTTTCTGTTGTGCCGTGGATTCGCAAATATCCTCAATTGTTTGTCGCTCGGACTTTTTCAAAGGTCGCCGGGCTTGCCGCCCTCCGCCTCGGAGCGGTCATCGGCTGCCGGGAATCGCTTGCCTTGGTCCGCCGCGCCATGCCTCCCTTCCCCGTCAATCTAGCCGCGCTGGTTGCGGCCGAGGCCGCAGTGGCGGACCGCGCCACAATGCGCCGCCACGTAAATGAAGTGAAACACCTGCGCGTCTGGTTCGCTGCGGAACTGAAGAAGCTCAATGTGAAGACGTATTCCAGCGCGGGGAATTTTCTTCTGGCAAACTTTGGAACTGGCGGGCCGGCTTTGATTCGAAAGCTCGACAAGCAAGGAATTCTGCTGCGCGATCGAAGTCATGACATCGCACCTGGCTTCGTCCGCATCACCATTGGAACATCGGCGGAGATGCGCCGTCTTCTGAAAGCCATTCGAAGTCAATGGTCTGCGCGGACTTAAGGAAAGCGTTCGCAGGCAGCCAATGAGAAGGATTAAGCGTACCATTGACGAGTCTGAAAGTACTGCGTTCATGAACCCCCCGTGCTAGTCTTTCCGGCACCATGGAACTTACGGTCTTAGGCAAAAACATCGTCGGTAAACGCGCGAGGTGGTTTGTTCTGGGAGCCGTGATGTCGTGCACCTGTTTCTCTTCGGACGCTGCCCCGCAAGGTCAATCCGTAGGACCGGCGGCATCACTGACCCCGGAACTCAGGACTAAAATTGACCAGCTCTCGAATCTTCAAAAAAACTTCAGCAAAACCAAGAATATGAACGGTCCAGGCGTGAAGCTTTCTCTAAAGGAGGTTGAACGCACTAAGACAACGGATCGTACCTTGGTAACGTATAGGCTTTTTGCGGAAGGGCTTCCGAAAGACGAGATTTACACACTTTTCCTAATTCAAATAGATGGCTCCATTGTGAAGAACCTGGAAGGGGTCACATTGGACTCCGCCGGACAGGCGGTCTGTGCGGGGCATGAAGGCACGTGCCATGGCGACGCTCCAAACGATCCAATTGATCTGATTGTCTTCGCGGGTAAGGGCGAAGCCAAGCGATTCGCGCTTGTTTCTGACGAGAACGCTCAGACGAAGGGTTTCGTATCGGTACAGCCCTTTCCAAACGTCATCACAGACAAGGCTTGTAAACTGGAATCTGTTTTAGGCACCCCCAACGGTGAATTAATTTTCATTCAGGCAACCGGCTTTGAACCCAACTCTGCACTAACAATCAACTCTCAGTCATACGACGAAAAGCATGATTACGCAGCCAAGGCGGATACCGACGGGACTTACTTTGCAGCTTTGCTCCCGGCCGTATCTGGGAAAAAGTCGGGAAAAACGGTTGTCGAGGTGAAATCCGCAAGCTGCAGTCCCAAACTCCATTTTCAATGGGGAGAGAACTCCTATCATCTGGAATAGATCACGGCCGTGTCGCAGAGGATGGACGGGATCCCTGAGATGGGTATTGATAAATCATCTCACTGCCAGTAATCGCCGCTGGCAGCAACCCCCGAGCGACCTCGCCCGAGCGACGCCAGCTTCGGACGTTCCGCTTGGCCCACCGACCTGATAAACATGAAAACGACCGCCAGCTCTGAAACCCGCCTAGTACGTCAGATAGGATTAACTATGCGAGCCGTGGTCATTTTTAGTTGGTTCACGATACTTATCACTTGGCATTTCCACCAGATTTCGCAGTCTGTCGCGACGGGTGCATTTGAATTATTTAGAGTCGTCACGGTTGTTGCAACGCTCTGGCTCATTGCAGAAATGGCAGAAGCAATAGCGGGGCGAACTAGTTTCGGCAACGTCGGGATTGATGCGTTGCTCATATTGTCGATGTACTTTTTTTGGTTTCTAGTTATTCTAAGCAGCTTCTAATGCCACCAGACCCGGACCGCGAAACACGAATGACTTTCTTGCATATAAGTCCTTTCGTGGGAAGTTGTTCTGCACTTAATCATTTTCACTTGGATGTATCCCGGAGCTTCAGCGCAGGTATGCGTCCGTGATGTACTGCTGCACCATCCGCTGCGTGTTGAAAAACGAACCGTTGATGGCTATGGCGTGCTGCATCACTCCCAGGAATTTACTGCGCTCGTTGTAATACATCGGCAAAATCACATCTTCCAGCTTGGAATAGAGGGATTCGGCCTCCGCGGCATTGTCCGTTGGAGCCCCGCCGCCGGCCGCGCGACGCGACTCTCCGATCGACCAGCCCGTCACGCCTTCGATGTGCCCTTCCACCCACCAGCCATCCAGAATGCTCAGGCTCGGCACGCCGTTTAGCGCAGACTTCATGCCACTCGTCCCGGATGCCTCCAGCGGAAATTGCGGCGTGTTCAGCCACAAGTCCACGCCGGAAGTAATTTTTCCTCCCAGGTCCAGGTTGTAATCGTCCAGGAAAACCACCGGAACGGTTTTCCGCAAAGCTTTTTTCGCCTGGAAAATATGGCGAATAATATCCTTCCCGCCCCCGTCATTGGGATGCGCTTTCCCCGCATAGATAATCTGGAAGAGACCCGCGTTCTTGGCAATCTGCCGCAACCGGTTGAGATCCGCAAGAATCAGGTCGGCCCGTTTATATCCCGTTGCCCGGCGCGCAAACCCAACCGTGAAAACCTCCGGATCGAAATTTAACCCGGTCTTCTTGCGTACCTCTTCGAACAATTCGTGTTTGGCGATAAGATGCGACGCCCAGACCTCTTCCGCCGGCAATCCCAGCGCTCCGCGGAGACTGTAATTGTCCTCGCGCCAGTTCGGAATATAGCGGTCAAAAAGCTGCTGAAATGCCGGCGAAGTCCAGGTGCCGGCGTGCACTCCGTTGGTGATGGCTTCGATGGGGACTTCCGGAAACATCTGCCGCGACGTTTCTCCGTGCTGCTTGGCCACGCCATTCACATAGGTGCTCAGGCCCAGCGCGAGCTGCGTCATATTCAGCGAAGCGCCGCCTCTCGCTGCTTCCTGCAAGTCTGGAAAATTCTGCCCCGCCTGTAAAACGCGTTTCATCAAATCCGCTGAGGAAGTGTCTTTCAGGTCAAGGAATTCCTTCTGGTTGGGAAACGCCCGGGTCAGAAATTCCATCGGAAAGCGGTCGTGGCCCGCGGGGACCGGAGTGTGCGTCGTAAACACACACTTGCTCCGCACTTTTTCAATGTCTTCGCCCCGGATGGATGTTCGGCCCGCCTTCTCCGCTTCCTCGCGCAGGAGTTGCAGCGCAAGCAGCGCCGCATGCCCCTCGTTCATGTGATAGCGGGTCAGCTCGTTGTAACCCAGCGCGCGTAGCATTCGAACGCCCCCGATACCCAGCAATACTTCCTGGCAGAGCCGGTAGTAGGAGTCGCCTCCGTACAGCGTGCCCGTAAGATTGCGGTCGACGGCCGCATTCGAATCCAGATCGGCGTCGAGAAAATACACCGGTACTTCAAATCCGCGCACTCCCTTTACCGCGTACCGCCAGCTGCGGAGCTCCACCCGGCGATCTTCGAGCGTGACGCTGGTCCGCTCGGGCTCTTCCTCCAGGAATTTTTCGACCGCCCACTCCACCGGCTCTTCTGTCTGTGTCCCGTCTTCCGCAAGCCGCTGCGTAAAATATCCTCTTCGATAAAGCAGCGACACCGCCACCATGGGCAGCCGCAAATCGGCCGCCGCTCGTATCGTGTCGCCCGCCAGAACGCCCAGGCCGCCGCTGTAGCTCGGCATGTCGTTTTCCAGCGCAATCTCCATCGAAAAGTACGCCACGATGCGCTTGATTGAATTTGCTTTGCTTGCCATCTCTCTCGTTTCTCTGTAGGGCGCGGAGCTGCCGCTGCCGTGTGGGAAAAATCTGCTTTCTTAAACTTCTTATTGTCCGGGAATCGCGCCGTGCAAGCAAGTAAGCAGAAAAAATTGATTTCCTGGCCGTTTTCCCCGCTTGCCCGATGCGCCGCGCCGGGATTCGCAGCCGCGCTCGCCGGTTTACCCGCGGGAGTTTTTCGCGGGCTGTTTCACTGCTTCCTTCAGCGCCACTACGCGCTCGATCTCCTGGCGGATCGATTGCGCGCTGACCGGCTTCACCACGAACCCATCCATTCCCGCCTCGCGGCACTTGCGGCGGTCCTCTTCGAATGCATTCGCGGTCATGGCCACGATGAGCACGTGCTTGCCGCTGGCCTTCTCCATCAATCGAATCGCCCGCGTAGCTGCAAGCCCGTCCATGTTCGGCATTTGCATGTCCATGGCAATCAGATCGATCTGATATTCCTCCATGAGCCGGAGCACGGCTTTCCCATCGTCCGCCACGATTACCAGGTGCCCCATCTTTTCCAGGAGCCTCGAAATCAGCCGCTGGTTCACGAGATTGTCTTCCGCCACCAGCACTTGCAGGCCTGCCCCCGTAGGAGCGGAGATCCTTTCCTTTTCCCGCGGCAACTCCTGCTCTGCCTTCCCGCGCGTCGAATGCAACGCTTCCAATAGTGCTGCGCGCCGGATGGGCTTCAAGACCGTCCCGGCGATTCCCATCCGCTCGCATTCGAATCGCTCCTCCATCCTCAATGGCCGGCTCAGCATCAGGATGACTTGCGGCGAACCAGCACCCGGATTCTTCCGTTTCGTCTCAACTGCGGCAACGGTTTCGAATCCCGGCATTCCTTGGTCCAGTAACACCGCGAAAAAAGGTTGTTCCTTCGCGTTTGCCCTTGCCAGCGCTTCCGCACTGCTTTCCGCCAGCACAGGGATCAGATTCCACCGTAGAAGCAGTCGTTCAAGAAGTTTGCGGTTCGTTTCGTTGTCGTCCGCAACGAGAATTCGGCGCCCGGAAATGTCGGTTTGCCCGAGCTTCAGTGGCGCCTCGGTCTGCCCAACTGCGCCCGGAAGCAATCTCACTTGGAAGTGAAAGCTGCTGCCCTTGCCCTCCTCGCTCTCTACCCATAGGCGCCCTCCCATCAATTTCACCAAGCGCTCCGAAATCGACAGGCCCAGGCCGGTCCCGCCGAATCGGCGCGTCGTGGACATGTCTGCTTGTGAAAAAGCTTCGAAAATCTTTTTCTGGTTCTCCGGTGAGATGCCGATGCCTGTGTCGGACACCGTAAATTGAATAAGAAATTTTTCTTCCGAGGGCGCTCCGCATTGCACTCGAATCCCCACCTCGCCTCGGCTGGTGAATTTGATGGCATTTCCTGCCAGATTGATCAGCACCTGGCGCAGGCGCGTCGCATCGCCGCGAACGGACGATGGGACGCCGGCTTCTACATCCCAGACGAGTTCGACACCCTTCTGCTGCGCAATGCTGGCTAGCGGTTTCAACGCTTCCTCAATGCAATCCTCAATGGAGAATTCCGAGGTTTCCAATTCCAGTTTGCCGGCTTCGATCTTCGATAAATCGAGAATGTCGTTGAGAAGCGTCAGCAACGATTCTCCGGACGATTTCACCATCTCCAGATACTCGCGTTGCTCCGGACTGAGCTCGGAGTCCAACGCCAGCGCCGTCATCCCCAGGATGCCGTTCATGGGCGTCCGGATTTCGTGGCTCATGTTCGCTAGGAATTCGCTCTTCGCGCGATTTGCCGCTTCCGCTTCTTCCTTGGCCCGGAGCAAGGCCTTTTCCGCCCTTTTTCGCTCGGTCGAGTCCACAAACGTCACCACACATCCGCGCAATTGGCCTTCGTGAACGATCGGGTGGGACCACACTTCGACAGCAAGGCTGCTTCCATCCGCGCGCCAGAAAAGTTCTTCGGGCCCATGCCATTTTCGTCCGTTCACCAAAGCCTGCCCCAGCGGGCATTCGGCGGCAGGATACGGCCGTCCATCCGGCCGCGTATGGTGCAGCAAGTCGTGAACGTTTTTTCCCAGCACCTCTTCGCGTGATTCATAACCCATCAATCGAAGAAATGCCGGATTGCAGAACGTGCAGGAAAACGACAGGTCGGCTCCGTAAATCGCTTCGCCGGTGGACTCCAGCAATAGCCGGATGCGCTCTTCTTCCTCCGAGAGGCGGCGTTCAGAATTATCCCGCTCGGTGATCAACGTCCCCAGCACCAGCCCCGTGAGCGAAAGAATCAGCATCAGGAATTGCAGCATCGCGAGTTGCCCGAGATCCTGCGGGTGCATTCGAAGAATCGCGACGATGCCGAAGTCCAGCGCCAGAATTCCAGCGGTCGCGCCGCGCAATCCCCGGCGCACCGCGATCCAGATGATCGGAAGAAAAAAAAGATAGAACAGCTCGGAACGCCGCGAAAAGTCTCCCTCAAAAACAATCCACAGCGCCACAGCGATGCTCGCCATGAAAAAGAACGATTCGAACCGTCTGCGCGAAGGATGCAGCTCTCGATGGTCTTCGAACGTTGCATTCGAATGCCCGGCTGCTGCGGGACTCTCCATCCTGCAAAATCTCCGCAGCCACGGGATCACAAATACCAGCAAAAATGGAGTCAGGCTTGCGAGCGCCACCGCGTCGCCCACCCACCAGTTGAACGAGGCTTTCAGATATTCCGCGGCTTTGATCTGATGATCAGCCACGTACATCCCCACGCCCGCCAGGGCGACGATGCAAGATGCAGTCAACGAAACGAAAAGCAGCCGCAACGTGTCACGCATGGTACGAAGCTGCCAGTCGATCTTGAATACCCTTCGCAAAAAAATCGCCGCCACCTAGTAACCGCACGAAACGACCGGGGTAACACCTAAAAATGAAAAGGTGGACACTCGTTGGTGATAGTTCACCAATCCGGAAAGAAATCCGCCCAGCATCACCAATGGGACGTAGCCGCTCCCGAACGTAATTAACATCGCCAGATTCAGCCCGGCCGGCGGATACCATGCACTGATTCCCGACCACAATTGAAAAAATACTGCCGAGCGATCCAGCAGGACGTAAAGAACCACAAAGCCCACCGCGACGCACAAGCGCCGCGCCCGGGTGGATTGCAATATCTTGTGGAATTTCCTCGACATTGGCGAACTTCCGTCTCCCGCCGCAAGCGCGTTCATTCGAACGCTCGAAGCTGGTGTCGCATACTGAACCACCGTGGTCTCACGGTGTACCCCGATAGAACGCTCTCCATTGGCTGAGTGACCTTGTTTTTCTGATTTCTCGTCCATCTGCAACCCTTCAGAACAAGGCAAAGCGAGCGCCATCAACGTGCCGCGCTCAGAGCGCTGGCTCGCCTGGCACACCAGCATCCCGGCCCGGTCGAACTATTGAGCGTTCGGCGTACCAAACTATGAAATAGTGAGTGTAAGAATCGTTAGAGATTTCCAATTTTTGCGGCGGGCCGCACAATCCTTCTGATATATCCTTGCAGCGATGCGGACGATACGAAGAAAGTGCGCGGGAAGATTCGTGATGCCAGTGCGTTTTGCTTCTTTGGCTCGGGCGAAGAATCGAGTTCGATCTAATTTCGTAAAACTGGCGATTCTCTTTTTTCTTTCGTTTTCAATCTTGGGAACTCTTTCTGCGGAGCCGCAGGAAGCAATTTCCTCACTGAGAAAAGAGGCGCGGGCTTCCGCCGCGAGGGGCGAAGCTGAACAGGCGGAAGAAAACTATCGATTGGCGCTAGCGGAAACGCCGCGCGACGCGGGACTCAATCTGGAAATCGCACGATTTTTCGCGAGCCAAAAGAAATATCCCGCAGCCATCGAAATGTACCGGCGCGCACTACTTCTCTCGCCAGGCAACCAGGCCGCGTCGATGGGACTTTCCGAAGCGTATCGCGGCGTGCACAACTACGACGAAGCTCGATCCATTCTACAGGCGGCGCGGCGGCAGCATCCGAAAAGCGTTGCGGTTCTCAGTGCCCTGGGGAGCCTGGAGATCGAATCGGAATCTTATGACGCCGCCATTGAAGCGATGCGCGCGGCGCTCGCGCTTGCGCCCAACGACGTGAAGCTGCGAAACCTGCTCGGGACGGCGTATATGGGCAAAGGAGACACAGCGGCGGCACTGGTGGAATTCGAGAAAGTTCTGGCGCGGGATCCGGAGAATCAATTGGCGCATTATTCGCGCGCGCAGATTTTCGCGGACACGGATCAAAATGAAAAAGCGCTGGTGGACGCGGAGAAAGTTGTAGCGGCTAAGCCGGAGTATTTGCCAGGACGGGTGCTGCTAGCAAAAGTCCTGGTGCGGTTGAAACAATGCGCGCGGGCAGTGGAAGTGTTGCGGCCGGCGGTGAATCCGCCGGTACTGGAGACGCAAGCGCTTTTCCTGCTGGGGAATGCTTACGAATGCGCGGGACAGCCGGAACTCGCGGCGGGAGTGCGAGAAGAATTTGCAGCGGCTTCGCAGCAGGATCGCCGGCGCGCGGAAAACGAAACGCAATCGAAGCACCTGGTCGAACAGGCGAATGCACTGGCGCGGCGAAACAAATTTGCGGAAGCGCTGGAATTGCTGAAACAGGCGCTGGAAAAAAATCCGAAGAACGCGTTTGCCTATTCGCAGCAAGCGAAGATTTATTTTTCGATGAGGCAGGTAGGCCAGGCGCGCGATGCGATCGCGCAGGCGCTGGCGATTCAGCCCTTCCAGCCGGATTTTCTTTATGTGGCCGGCGTGATTGCGGCGCAAGCGGGAGAACAGGATGAGGCACTGGCGGCGTTTGAAAAGGCGACGCAAATAAATCCGAAGGAAGCGGATGCGTATTTTGAGATTGGACGCATCTGGCTGCAGCGGAAAGAGAGAGCGAAAGCGCTGGCGGCGTTTCGGAAGGCTTCGGAGCTGGATCCAGGGGATGCGGATTACAAACGCGCGGTCGCTGAAATATCTGGCCAAGAAGAAATGAAGAAGCAGAATTAACGCAGAGACACAGAGGGCGCAGAGAAGAAAGAGCGGGACGAATTGGGTTCATTTGGGATTCGGCTTTTCCGTGTATGCGTTGGGAGTGGGGCGGGTGAGCAGGTCGACGTATTCCTTGTAAAATTTTTCTTTGTCGAGGTCCTGCTGGACTTCGATGAGCTGTTCGCCCATGCCGGGTTGCTGGCCGGGGGCCCAGGCGAGGGTGTCACCGTACGATGCGCCGTGATCCAGTTCGACGTCGAGATAGAGTTTTTGCCACTTCGTGATGATGGAGGGGTCCAGCCAGGCGACCGCGGCAAGCTCATCCCAGAGATAGTTGGCTTCGGCGTATTTTGCGACGTACTGCGCCGCGGGGGTTGGGCTTTTCGCCACCTGGGCGATCAGATTCTTTTCCATGCGCGTCTTCACGGAGATGTCCACCGTGGTGAGGACGAAGCGCGGCCAGTGGGCGTGGAGGACCGCGCGAGTAGCTTCCGGATCCATCCAGAAATTAAATTCGCGCCTGGGACTGAGCGCAAATTCGTGATCATCGGTTTGCGGATTGATGCTGCCACCCATGACGATGAGCTCTTTGGTGAGCTCGGCAAAATGGGGATCGAGGGCGATGGCGAGAGCGAGGTCGGTCATCGGGCCCGCGGCGTAGACGGTGACTTCATGCGGATACTTGCTCACCATGCGCACCATGAAATGGGCCGCGTCTTCGGTGGACGCTTTCGTGGTAGGTGCGCCTTCCGGCATAGGCGGGATTTCGTAGGGACCATGGACGGCGTGGCCCTTGGCGAAATTCCATGCGCCCTGGTAGACGACTTTGCCGTAGAGCGTTTCCCACTTGGCGATGTACTCCTTACTGTTGACGAGCGGAAAGGCGGCGCCGGGAACGACGGGAATGTCGGTGCGGCCGATGATTTCCAGGAGGCGGAGGGTGTGTTGCACTTCCTCGTCGCGCCAGGCGTCCCCGGTGAGGACGGTGATGCCCAGGACGTCGGTGTCCGGTGAATTGATGAGCGCAAGGATGGCTTGCATGTCCGTGCCGCCGGGGCCGGCGGCGTCCTGATCGATGATGACCTTGCGCCTGGCTTGCGCGGAAGCCAGCGGCGAAAGAAATGCGGCGAGCAATAGAAGCAAGAGATAGTTTCGCGAGACGATGCTGCGGCGGATTTTCCTGGTTAGCAATTTACCCCCTAATCCCCATTTTTTTTGCATCTGCGCATTCTAAAGGACTTTAAGTGCTGTGTTTTTGGAACTGCGCATTCCAAACGAGTTATGGGCGCGTTTTTCGGATCTGCGCATTGTAAAGGAGTTAGTAGAACATAGGTTGAGATCCTTCGGCTGCGAGCCAATACCCCGGTATTTTTGCCATACTTACGGGGAGGCCCATATGTGTTGCATTTAAAGGGAGTTATGGGGATAGCGGAAGGGATGTCAGCACGTCGCAAGGGCTGAACGGCAAAACGTCGGGAAGGGGAGGGACTGGGAGTGGCTGCGCTGGGAGGGGAATTTCGTGTTCGGAGATAGGGAGCGAAGATCACAGGGGATGGTAGCACGATATATACCCACTGTCAACTGCTAACTACTTAGTGATTCGAATGGGTGTGGGGGTTGGGACACAAGGGGGCTTAAGTTGGGGGATGGAAAGGGTTTGCGAGAGGGGTGCAATTCGAAGGAGTTGTGGAAAAGTGTTCAATGGCGTTGAAAGAATATCGAGGAAGATTCAAAAACCGCACTCTTAAACCCAAAGGGATGCGGCACCCAAAACCGCCCTGGTGGAATTAGGGCGTGCCAACCGCCGACACCCCACTCGTCCTAGTGGTCTATGTCTGCCCCACCCGCCAAATTATCTTTGCGGGGGATGGAGTTTCTGCAAAGCGTCTCTCGCGGCAGCCCTCACATCGGCGGGTTGATTCGGGTCATTGGCCAGTCGTTGTAGGACGGGTTCGGCCTGTTGCAGGCCATCCTCAACTTTCATAAGATTTTGTATGGCCGAGTCCTGGAGCGGTGGATCTCGGTAATCCAGGTAAGCGATCTGTGTCTTAATATACTCATGGCGTGCTCTCGCTGATGAACGTTCTACAGCTTTTTTAACCGTCTCTTTGAGTGAAGGGTCAGGAATTCGCTCTTGCATCCGTGCCAAGGCCGCAGTAGCCAACTCCGCGATGTCCCCAAATTTGTTGTCTAGCGCAGACAGCAGCACTTCAACGGCGTCGTCATTGCCAATCCTTTCCAGTCCGGAGATAGCGTGGTTATAATTTAGTGTGTGGCTTCTGAGTACCTGGGCCAAGGACAGCACCGCGACGGGGTCCTCGACATAGCTCAGCTCCAATGCCGGGAATTCTGCCGCTTCTACACTCGGTGCCACTTCCACCTGCTTGGCGAGTTCGGCGCAGACTTTTTCAAGACGAGCGGGGTCTCGGTGTGTGATAGAGATTTCGCCTTTGAATCCTGGATCTCGCAACTGAAGTGTTCCTGCAACCACAATCGGCGTTGTTAAACGAGCCTCCAACTTATATTTGCCCGGCATATTGAATTTGTCATAGAACTCGTTTAATAGGAGTCTCAACGCAAAAGTTCCCCCCGGCTGCACAGACACGCTCCCGTATTGCGAGAGTCCCTCATGCCTGAGTTTTGGCAAGTGTAGTATGGTGCCATCGGGAGACGTAACTGAGAAAAGAAATTCGCCCTTTCTGTCCTGCCCAAGGTCCAAACTTACAACCTCCGCGGTCTCATTTTTGATTTGGAAATTGATGACGATTGGTTCATGCAGGCTTAACTGAGTGGGCGGAAATAAATAGGAAATGGAAACACCCGTCTTTGAAGGAGGACCAGCGTTCTGAACCTGCACTTCCCCAGCGCTAGCAGCAAATGAAATCAACGAAAAGGCTAAAGCGAATAGTAGCGTAGGTGATTTGAAAATGTTAGTCACGGTAAGCCTCCTTAGGGAAGAGGATTGATGGTCGCTATTGCACCGGATTTTGTAACAGTAAATTCCCACGTTCCGTTGGGGTACTGGCTGACAGTTCTGACGATGAAATTCGGCCCCATCATGGTATGGAAATTACCGGAATCGTAGTATGTACATGCAAATTGATAATTCTGTCTGGCGGTGAATGTTGAATTGGAGTAAGGCTTTATGAAAGTTGTGAACGGCACCAGTTGGTGATCGTCCCCAGCTTTTCCCAGAGTAGCAAAGACGCCTATGTTTGTGGGATTGGGAAAGGTGTCTGGCGGAAATGGAGGACTCGGAAGGGGCCAAGGGTTCCGGCCGTCCGGGTATGTTACATACTCCGCAACAACGCAGTATTGAAGGTCCGCGAGATTGCCTGAACTGGAGTCCCATCTGTAGTCAAAATGCAAGTCTCCATTTCCCGCATCATATGCGTCTACTTGACGGAAGTTGGTGGGAATTGCCCCTCCGGTTGCTGCCACCGTGAGGTTCGTAGAAGCCAAGACGCCCGACCCATTACTTGCGGCGAGAACTATGTTATTCGGCACACTACTTGCCTGCACGCCCGTGAGGAGTAGGACCGTGGTGCTAGTTATGTTCATACTTGTTTTTCCATTTGAGAAAACGGCGGAGCCACCGCCACTGGTGGTTGTGAGTGTCAGCGAAATAGTTGAGACGTTGCTGGTCGGAGTAACGGTTGCTGTTATTGGAGCCGTACCACCGAGAGGCACAACGGGTGTCCCTGAAAAAGTGACGGTGGGGTTAACCTCCGTACCGGCGAAGGGTTCCTCCTGGATTAGCGGGCAGTCACCACCGCCACTATCCTCCTTTGGACCCCAGTACATGTTTATGCTTTGGGCGTTATGGTTCGTCGTGCCGGGTGCAACTCCGTTGATCTGCTTGTTGGAGGCGGTGGCGATAGAAGTGTTGTCCGTCCACCAGGTCGGGAAGTCCACCGTTACGGTGGCGAGTCTTTGGCTGCAGGTATTCATGGCCTGAACTCCTTGGTTCAGAGACCCATTGACCGTGAGTATCACCGGGTTATAGACCATCCACGGATTATTGGGACCACAACAGATCACGCAGTTGTAGGAGGCGTGGCCGTAGGTTTTATCTACAATCACCTTGCCCTCATACAAGCTGCCAGTGGGGTTGTCGTTCAGATCGAGAAGGCGATAGGTTCCCCAAGTCAGGTCGGGCGGAAGAGTGTTGCCATTCTTGTCTGGAACCCGATTGTGAATCAGCTTACCGAAGTCCAGGGCCATCTGCTCATCGGGTGCCAGCGTCCGTTCAATCTGGTATTGGGTTCCCTGATTATAGAGGATGGTAAGTTGCGCCCGCGCTAGTTGGTTGCTGCCGTTGGAGATCGTGCTCAGGGTGTTGTGCGTGCTGTCCACTTCCCATGCTCCCGCCTCCCAGTGAGTGGCGAGCTGATCGCTGAACGGGGTTTGCGTGCCATAGCGTCCCGTTTGGTCATACTGGCGGCGACTGCCAGCAACTCCTCGGGCAGAACGGGTGCGCTGAGAATCACCGCGGCCCATTGGGCATTAGCCGGGAGCAGCTTCTGGGCTTGAAGTGAGGCTACATCAACCACTTGCGTTTCATTGGGCTTGAAGGTCAAGTCGAGGGGCGTGCTTTTTCCGCTTGTCGTGGCCGAGCGCCAGTTGAAGCGGAGATGTGCGGTGAAGACTTTGCCGGAGGCGTTGCGGATAAACACTTTGGGTTGCAGCGTGGTTCCAGCGGGGAAAGCGAGAGCAGGGTCAGGGTTGCTCAAAGCCAGCATGGGAGCACGCGTGGTCCAATCTTGCACGCCGCCAAAAGTTCGCGAGGAAAGTGTGGTGCTCGGGTCATGTCTGAACATCTTCATGATAGCGGAAAACCCGCCGGACTCTTCGAAGAGCAAGTGTGTGGAATCAAGAAAACGCGCGCCTTTGGCCATATCGTTAAATCTAACTTCCTCGAGGGGTTAGGCCAAATGCAAAACGCGGCTGTGCTCTTTTGGAACGCCTGAGCGCAATTCTGCTTACGGAGGCGGAGGACTACTTTTATTCTAGTTCCTACGTTCGACCAGGCCTGAATCTCGATTTCGATCCAACCCGCGGTACCTGGATGCGCTGAACGAGAGCGGCTTCGGCTACAGGTTGCAAAACATTATGAAACTCGATGTGAGAAAGTTTGTGGGGTCGCTATGGTCGCGCCCGGACCCGGTGCTTGCGGGAGCGGGCGTAGCGGGCGAACTATTGGTGGCGAAAATCCGGTTGTTTCTGGCCACGGTTCTGCTGCTGATCCCAGTGATCAATTCCCTGTTCTTCCCGGTGGACGCGAAAGAGGCCATGGTGGGGATGAGCCTGGCGTCGGGGACATTTTTTCTTTCGGTGCTGGTGTATTACCTGATTTCGCGGGAATACAACCCGTCGTGGCTGAGCTTTGCGAGCAGCAGTTTTGACGTGACGCTGGTGAGCAGCGCGCTGGTGCTGTTTCTGGTGATGAACCTGCCGCACACGGCGGTGAACAGCAAAGTGGTGTTTGAGGGCTACTTTCTGGCGATCGGGAGCACCAGCCTGCGGTACGACAAGCGGGTGTGCATCAGCGCGGGGCTTCTGGCGTTTGGGGAGTATTTTGCGATTGTGTATTTCGCGGCGACGCATTGGGACCTGAACAACGCCGCTTTCTCGCCGTATCCCTATGGAATGTTCGGATGGTCGGCGCAAATTTCGCGATTGATCATGATGCTGACGGCGTCGGCGCTGAGCCTGGCGCTGGTTTCGCGGAGCCAGAAGCTGCTGCAGATGGCGACGAGCGACCCTCTGACGGGATTGTTCAACCGGGGCTACGTGGATGACCGCTTCGCCATCGAGCTGAGCCGCGCGCGGCGCTATGGCAAGCTGCTGACGATCGCGGTGATTGACGCGGACCGCTTCAAGTCGCTGAATGACACGCACGGCCACTCGGCGGGCGATCTGGTATTGCGGAAGCTGGGCACGATGCTGCGCGATTCGTTCCGACAGAGCGACACGGTGGGACGTTATGGAGGGGAAGAGTTCGTAGTGATCCTGCCGGAGATGGACATCGAAGCGGCGCAGCGAAAGCTGGAAAACTTGCGGGAGCTGGTGGCACGGACACCCATGGAATTGCCGGCGCGCGGGGAGACGGTTCAGGTGACGATCAGCGCGGGATTGGCGACCTTTCCGCAGGACGGTGAGGACGCGCTGGATTTGTACGCGTCGGCGGACTTGAGAATGTTCCAGGCGAAAAAAGAGGGACGCAACCGGGTCGTGGCCAGCCCTGAACCTGTTCTCGCCTAAAGTTTCCAAAGTTCCACTACGCAGCTTTGACGGTGAGTCTCAGGCCAATTGCTCTGCTGACCGCAAATAATGTGGAGAGGCGAGGATTGCCGCGCGCCGACAAAGCCCGGTAGAGACTCTCTCTTTCGATGCGGGCAGCCTTGGCAACCTTAGCGATGCCCTGAGCGAGGGCGAGGTGGCGCAGAGCGATGAGCAGAACGCGGGGATCGTCATCCTCTTCCAAGGCCGACTTGAGGTATTCGGCGGCAAAGTCCGGGTGCTTTCGGAGGCGCCGGACGATGGCCTCGTCGTGAGAAATACTCGCTTTGCGTTTCATAGGGTTCGAGTCCGTCCGGTGTAGTCCTTCAGATACTCCAGCGCCCGGTCGATATCCGAGGACTGTTTTCGCTTGTCGCCGCCGCAGAGCAGCAGGACGCAGAGTTTGCCTAGCATTGCGTAGCAGACCCGGTAACCGGGCCCCCAATCGATCCGCAACTCGCAGAGACCCTGCCGAAGCCGTTTGCAGTCGCCAAAGTTCCCGAGGGCGAGGCGGTTGATGCGGGTGACGACGCGGGCTTGTGCACGCGCATCCGCCAGTTGCGAGAGCCAATCGTCAAGACATCTCGCCCAGCACGGCTGAGGTAATGGCGAATCTCCACCACATTCTCTATTGTAACCTATAAATTACAGGTGGTGGAAGCAGGAAATGTTGGACGGTTCCCTGCCGGCGGGTGGGTGAGATTGAGGCGAAGTTGAGGCGGCGCAAGGGCTCAGAGGATATTGACGGCGCGGGCGGCGAGGAGGGCGACGATGGTGAGAGAGATGAGGGCCTGGAGCATCATGCCGATTTTTGCCCAGCGAGAGAGGACGGCGGTGTCGGTGGGCGAGAAAGCAGTGCTGGTGTTGAAGGCGAGGAAAAGATAATCCATAAAATGAGGCGACCAGCGGGGATCGCCGCCTTCCTGGGTCAACATCTGGGGGAAAAGAAATGAACTTTTTATGGCGCCGGCACTGTGTTCGCGGCCGAGGGGACCGCCGGCGTCGAGCTTCCAGTACCATAGCGCGAAGACCAGAATATTGGTGATCCAGAGGGCGCAGGCGGAGCGCAGCATGGACGTGGGAGATTCGCGATGCTGGGGGATCCCCTGGATGAGAAAACCCAGCGAAACAATCATGGCGAGTGTGATCAGGCCGTTGGCGGTAAAGGTGAGGATTCTGGTTATGTCGAAACGGCCGCGGTGGTAGGAGACGACGGTGGGGATCAGCAGCAGGAAGATGACGACTAACAAGAGCCAGCTGGGACCTACGGAAAGCGGTTCGGGCAAGGCCCAGTAGACGCCGGAGGCGGCCAGCATTGCGACGAATGCGGGCCAGCGGGGCTCACGGATGATGGGTTTGGCCATGTGAAAGTGGCGGCGTGCGCGAGGGGAGTTTAGTACAGATTTCGCCGCGGCTCAAAAGGATGGATGAACCAGGCAGAACGATAGGAAAGTGCGACGACAAGAGGGGCGGGCCGCCTCGCAAAGCGGGCCCCACAGAGATCAAGTCCAGATGACGGAGCGGTCGATGCCGGAGATGGTGGTGCGGCCGGTGAGGACCATGGCGATCTGCAATTCGCGCTGGAGAATGTTGAGGACTTTGGTGACACCGGCCTGGCCAGCGGCACCGAGACCGTAAACATAAGGCCGGCCAATGAGCACGGCGCTGGCGCCGAATGCCAGGGCCTTGAGCACGTCGGTGCCGCGGCGCACGCCGCCATCCACAAAGACAGGGATGCGCCCGGCAACTTTGTCGGCGACTTGAGGCAGAGCTTCAATGGTGGCGGGCACGGTGTCCAGATTGCGGCCACCGTGATTGGAAACCATGATGCCGGCGACGCCCGCTTTGACGCCGCGGTCGGCGTCTTCGGGATTGAGCACGCCCTTGAGAAGCAACGGAGTTTTCGCGAAGGAGAGCAGCCATTCCACGTCTTTCCAGGTCAAGGCGGCATCGAGCACGCCATTGAAAATATCAAGTGAGCCGGTACGCATGGGACCTGCCACCTTCAACCCTTTGAGGTTGGGCATGGGCGGCAGCTTGACGTCGGCGCGAGTTTCGCGATTCCGCGCGCCGGTCACGGGAGTATCGACCGTGAGGCAAAGCGCGCGGCAGCCGGCAGCTTCGGCACGCTGGACGAGGTCGCGCGTGAAGCCGTGGTCGGTTTGCGCGTAGAGCTGAAACCAGAGCGGAGTTTTGGCCACGGCGGCGACATCTTCGACGCTGGTGCTGGAGAAAGAACTGAGCACCATGGCCGCCCCAGCTGCGCTTGCGCCGCGCGCGGTGGCGATTTCACCTTCCGGATAGGTCAAAGTCTGCGCGGAGGTGGGCGCGAGAAGAATCGGGAAGGGATGCTCCTGGCCAAAGAGAGTGACGCGCGTATCGAGTTTGGAGACATCGACAAGGACGCGGGGTTTCAGGCGAATGCGCTGGTAGGCTTCCTTGTTCCAGCGGACGGTAAGCTCGTCGCCGGCACCGGCAGTGACGTATTCCCACGCCGTGGTGGACATTTTGGCTTTGGCGAGCGGCTCGAAATCCGCGAGGCAGATGGGTTCCGCGTTGGCGACGGAATCCGGCTGCACAGTCGCGTGCGAATCTTGCGCGACTACCTTTGCGGCGGGAAAGATGCCGGCAGCGGCCAGCGCGCCCGCAGAAGCGAGGGCCTCTCTTCGGGTGAAGCGCAAGAAAGCCTCCTGGAAGCGCGTCGAAAGATTTCGCAGAGAGTGATGGGTCACTCTCTGCGATGAGTGTTCGTCAGAATTGGAAGCGGACGCCAAACTGTACGGCAAAAGCGCTGGCACCTGGAGCTAGCTCATCCAGAACGCGGAAGCCGGGTGTGTTCTGCGCTGTTGGAAAAGCTGTCAACGGATTGCAGGTTTGATTGGCGAACTTGGTCGGGTCAATAAGGTGGCAGCCGGTCAAGGGCACGAAGCCTCCAACGTCGGGATCAGAATAGAGATTGCCGGAGTTGGTGAGATTGAAGAAATCGGCGACGAGACGAAGGCTGTATCGCTCGTGGAAGATTAAGTCCTTGCTGATGCGCATGTCCCAATTGTAAAACGCCGGCTGGCGCGCGGGGTATTCCGGGAGAAGGAAGGGGTTGCTACTGCCGAGTTGAACGACGGGCCGGTCGTTGTTTGAAAACTGGTTGATCACGGTGTCGCCGTTGAGGTCCACAGTGGAATACGCGGGATAGGCAAGGCCGCTGTGGATGATGATGTTGTTGCTCCAGGTAATTCCCCACGGGAGACTAACCACGGCGCCGGCTTTGAACTGGTTGGTGACATCAAGGCCATCGCGGCCATAGTCGATGCTGGTGTTGAAGGGATCCTGTGGACCGAAAAAGGTTTCCGTGTCGCGTTCGCTGGAGGCGTTGGCGTAATTGCGCGACCAGGTGTAATTGGCGAAGACCTGGTAGTGGTTGGAAAAGCGTTTGTTCACAGAGAGCACGAACTCGTTGTAGTTGCCGTGGCCGAAACTGCCAAGTTCAGAGGCGCTAAACAAGCTCGGGTCCAAAGGAGTGGCAAATCCGCCTGTGCCAGCAATCAGTGTGCGCCCAAACTGGTCTGTGCCAGCCGGTATAAAGTTTCGGAACCACTGCGTGGTACTGAACCCGCCGGTGCGCAGATCGGTGGAATGCACAAAGGCGTAATTGGCGGCGACGGTCCAATTACCACCAAAGGAGTGCTCGACGCCCCCGGTGAGATTGGAGACGCGCGGATTGTGGAAGGCTGGGTCCACGTAACTGATCCCCGGACAGCCGGCAACGCTGGTGCAGAGACCGCTTGCGCCGATGGGCAGAGTGGAAGGGAACAAGTACGGATAGCCGCTTCCGGGTGAACAGCCAAATTGCGGAGGACAGAAAACGGTGGTCTGCAGCGAAGTGCCGATGGTCGGGAAGAAGATCAGCGGAGTCTGCGCATAGTAAAAGCCCCATGCGCCGCGAATCACCGTGGGATGCGAAGAACTTCCCACGTTCCATGCAATTCCAACGCGGGGACCCCACTGGCTCAAGTCATTGGGCACGGTTTGAGGAACAGGCGCGATCTTGCTGGAGGTTCCGTCGCCGATCCAAACCTTGACTCCAGGAATGGTGGACTGCGGCTGTGGATTGGTAGTCGCGTCCCAGCGAAGGCCATAGGTCAGCGTGATTCTCGGGGTGATGTTCCACTTATCCTGCCAATACAGGCCGTAACCCTGTTGGAAATTGTTCTTCAGTGTGTTGGCCTTGAAAACGTCAACGTTATTGAGACCGAGGCCTTGAATGAAGAAGAAAGGATTCGGCGCAGCCGGCACGTTGTTCCCCGTGTTGGCTTTGTAGTTCGCGCACCAGGCCGCCGTGGGGTTAGGGTCAAAATCGCAGAGGGTGTTGAATTCGTATTCGCCGGCGCTCCACCCTGCGAAGATGTCCTTGCGGTCCTCGAAGACATCCACATCGCCGCCGAACTTCATGTCGTGCTTACCAAACGAATAGGAGAAATTATCCCCAAGTTGAAACTTACCGGCATCGTTGTTGCCAGGAAGATAAAAGCGCTGGCCGAAAGAGATGCCGTTTTCGTTGATAAGGACCTGGGGAGCGCCAGTATAAATCGCCTTGCGCTTGCGCGTTTCGCCGCTGATCTGCATGCGCAGTTCATTCACTTTGGTGCCGTGCACGGTGGTTAGGGCAAAGACGCCGCCGATCCCCTGATTCACGAAATTTTCAGCAGCCCCGATGGAATACGGAGTTTCCGTTTGTCCCTGGCCCCCGGTGAAACCGTTGGTGTGATTGCGGCTGCCCAAACCTCGAACACTGAAGTGATTGGAAGGGTTAATCTGATAATCGTAGTGCCCGAGAAGCGTGAAAAAATTCTGGTATTGATTGTGAGGCCCAACCAGGCCGCCGACGGTGGCAACGCCGTAGCAAGCTGGCATCACGTTCTTACCGATAGCGGAGGCGCCGCCACAAGCTGTCGGGAGCTCGTCCGTGTTCAGCGGACCGGTAATAACGGGTCCAGCAGACGCCAAAAACGCCTGGCAGGCAGCGAAGTCCGGGGCAGTAGGAGGGCAGAACACGGTGTTGAGAGGACCATTCTCGCGTTGAATATCCGTGGCCAGGAAAAGGTACTGTTTATTCTTGCGGATGGGGAAGCCGATGGATCCACCAAACTGATTCTGACTGCTGATGTTAGAGGGATTGCCGAGGGCATCGTTCGCGGTAAGGGAGCCGCCCCGATAGTATTCGTGAGCCTCGCCGTGCACTTCATTGGTGCCGGACTTGGTGACGACGTTGAGCAAACCGCCGGTGGCGCGGCCGAACTCTGGAGCGAAACCATTGGTCACAACCTGAAATTCCTGGACGGCTTCGAGGGGAACGGTAAGGTTCTTGGTTTCAAGGGAGCCGAAATTTTCGCCGAAGTAGTTGTTGGTGGCATCGGCCCCGTCGATCACCAAACCACTGTAGTCGCTCTGCTGGCCGCCGAGGCGGATGCCGCCGCGCAGGCCGGGAACAACCTGGGCCGAGGGAGAAAGTTGCGCGAGATCGCGATAATCGCGGCCTTCCAAGGGCAGATTCTCAAGACTTTTGGAGTCCAGAAGTTGAGTGATGCCGGCGGTGGAGGTGTCCACGATTCCCGCGGCGTCGGCGGTCACGGTGATGCTCTCTTGCGCCGACTTAAGCGGCATATTGATATCGAGATTCAAGGAAGCGCCGATGTTGACGGTGATCTCCTTGATCGTTGTGACCGCGAAACCGGGGGACTCCGCAACGATGTTGTATTTCCCCGGCGCGAGAGAATCGAAGGTATACGCTCCATCGGCCTGAGTGGTCAGCTCACGGCGGAAGCCTGTCGTCGTACTGCTGATGGCCACCTTGGCGCCAACGATGGCCGAATGCGAGGAGTCATAAACAACGCCGCGGATAGCGCCACGTTCGAGGTTCTGCGCCGAAGCAGCGGCTACGGCTATGAGGAACATGCACACGGCCAACAGCGCGTTTTTCAGGAATTTAAACTTCATTCTTCCCCTCCCTAAAGTCGAAAAAAAGCAGATCAGCATCTGGAGCCGAACGAAGTTTTGTGCTCCCCTGCATATCCACGGAGAGGAGGACGGCGGGTGGTCTCAGCGGAACGAGCGAGACCTTTGGCGGCATGAGCCCCGGGAAAAAACAATCGCGAGCAAGGTGCGTCACCGAGGTAGAGACTCGAGATGGACACGTGGCACCAGAGGCGAAGGGATTGTTTTCCCAAACGCGCGGTTGTGAACACAGGCTAACGGGTTCCAGAGCAGCTCCCCCAGTCACACCAGTGCGCGTAGGCTAGCTTCCGCATTACAGAAGTGTCAAGTTAAAAGTAGAGTCAGAAAATTGGGTACGGTGGAAAACTTCTTTGAATCAGCAAGATGGCGCGGAAACCGTGGCGTTGAGGAGCTGGCGTTGCATGCGGCCACTCGATGGGGCAGAGATGCTACTATTTTTGTGAATGCTCCAAAATGAAACCCTTCTCCGAAGAAGGCTTGCCGAGATCCTGATGACGGGAATGGCCCTGGCCCTTCTTGTGCTGCCCTTGCAGAATTCCGCGCAACAGAAAAAGGGTGCGGGGTTACCGAAGGCCTTTGCAGAGAACTCCTCCGAGAAGCGGAGCGCGAATCCTTTCAACGTGCAATTCCGCGATGTAACCAAGGCTGCGGCGATCCGTTTCCGTCACGAACGGGCAGCGTCGGATCAGAAGCTATACACCGAGACGATGGGAGCTGGCGTCGCCTGGATTGACTACAACCAGGATGGCTTTCTCGACGCCTTCTTCGTGAACAGCGGCTACACGCCCTATTTTCATCCGGATAAACCGCCGCAGCCGGCGCTCTACCGGAACAATGGCGACGGCACGTTTACCGACGTGACGGAACAAGCGGGCATCCACACGGACGGAACGTTTTTCTTCGGCGTGGCGGTGGGCGACTTTGACAACGACGGATATCCGGATATTTATATGACCGGGTACCGGCATTCGGTGATCTATCACAACAATGGCGATGGAACATTTACGGATGTGACCGCGAAGGCGGGAGTGGGCAACGATGGCGCGTGGGCGACCGCGGCAGGATGGTTCGATTACGATCGCGACGGCAAGCTTGATCTGCTGGTTACCAACTACGTGCAATTTGACGAGGATCACCCGGTTTCCTGCGGCGAGAACAAGCCCGGCTTTCGCGCATATTGCCATCCCGATAGTTTTCCGGGAAATTCACCACGTCTATTTCACAACAATGGCGACGGAACTTTCACCGACGTCACGAAAAAGGCGGGGCTCCTGAACATGGACGGAAAGAGCCTGGCGGTCGTCTTGGCCGATTTGAACAACGATGGCTGGCCGGACATCTTCATCGCCAATGACACGCAGCGAAATTTCCTGTATCTCAACAACGGAGATGGAACATTTCGCGACGTCAGCTACACCAGCGGCGCAGGCTTCAGCGAGGACGGAAAGCCGGAAGCAGGGATGAGCGCGGACGCAGCCGACGTTCGAAATAACGGGCTTTATGATTTGTACGTGAGCCATCTGGATTTCGAATTGAACCGCTTTTACCGGAATAATGGAGACGGAACGTTTTCCGACGTAACGATACCCAGCGGCCTGGGACGAACGAATTACCGCAACAGCAGTTTTGGCGCCCGCTTTTTCGATTTCGATAATGACGGCTGGCGCGACCTGCTGGTAACCAATGGACACATTCTGGACAACATAGCGCTGTATCACCCGGGTGTGACATATGCGGAGGAAAGAAAGCTCTATCGAAATCTGGGAAACGGAAAATTTACCGACGTCACGAGTACTCAGGATGCCGCGTTTCGCGAACCCCTTGTCGGACGGGGCATGGCCGTGGGCGACTACGACAATGACGGGTGGCTGGACTTTCTTGTCAGTAACAACGGCGAGGACGCGCAGCTCTTCCGGAACGAAGGAGGCTCTGCGGCCGCCGCCAGGAATAATCGCTGGCTCGGAGTACACCTGATCGGCACGAAGAGCAATCGCGATGGGGTGGGAGCGGCGCTGAAATTAACCGCAGGCGATTTCGTGAGCTACGACCAGGCCAAGGGAGGAATGAGCTATTGCTCGGCGCAGGACCCGCGGATTCATTTTGGCTTGGGCATGCACACGAAGGTGGACACACTGGAAATCACCTGGCCCAGCGGTGCGCGTGAAGTGGTCAAGAATATTCCCGCGGACCAGTTCGTGACTATCGAAGAAGGAAAAGGCGTGACGCCGTACCACTATCCGACATTCCGAAAACACTAGGCAACGCCGAAAGTTTGTTGGTCGGGCAAAGCGCTGCGACGCGGTTTGTGGCGGCTTCCGGCTCACGGCCGGGAAACGCCGCGGCATGTCAGCTATAATCGCGGCCCGTGGAATCCATTCTCGATTCGATCCGTGTAGTAGAAATGACCGAGGCACTGGCCGGACCGTACTGTGCCATGCTGCTGGGCGATTTTGGCGCTGATGTAATCAAAGTGGAGCGGCCGGGAAGCGGGGACCAGTCGCGCGGTTGGGGCCCGCCGTTTGTGGGGAGCGAATCCGCGTACTACCTCGCGGCGAATCGCAACAAGCGATCCGTAACGCTTAATTACAATCATCCGCGCGGCGCAGAAGGGCTGCAGAAACTTGTGGCGAGCACGGATATTTTCATCACCAACCAGCCGTCAATAGCTTCCCTGAAAAAACGCGGGATCGATCCGGAAACTCTTTGCACGAAATATCCGCGGCTCATCTATTGCAGCATCACAGGCTATGGTTTCAGCGGCCCTAAGGGGGGCCGGCCCGGTTACGACATCCTCGCGCAGGCGGAGGCCGGAGTGATGAGCTTTACCGGGGAACCTGGCGGCGGGCCGATGCGTTATCCCATCGCCATCGCCGACATGACCTGCGGGATGTACGCGGCGATGGGGATTCTTGGCGCGCTATTTGCACGCGAGAAGAACGGTCGAGGGCAGTTCCTGGACATGGCACTGTTCGATTCGCAGTTGACGTGGCTGGCAAACGCCGGCAGCAGCTATCTGAATGCAGACGCCACGCCGAAGCGCTGGGGAAACGCCCATCCAAACATCGTGCCGTATGAGGTGTACCGTGGAAGCGACGAAAGGCATTTTGTGATCGGAGTGGGAACGGAAGCACTGTGGAAGAGATTTGTACAGCTGCCTTGCATCCCGGAAGGCCTTGGACAAGACGCTCGATTTCAGAGCAATGTGCTGCGCGTGCAGAACCGCGAAATCCTGATTCCCTTGCTGCAAAGTGCCTTTCGAAAGGATCCGGCGCAAGCCTGGCTGGAAAAACTTGCGGAGGCGGGAATTCCATCTGCGCCAATCAACACCGTGGCCGAAGCGGTAAACGATCCGCAGACACGCGCGCGCGGATTGATCGTGCAGATCGAACATCCGGGGTTAGGAGTCGCGAAAAGCATCGCGAATCCCGTGCGATTTTCCAACACGCCGGTGAGTTATCGCTTGCCGCCGCCCCTCCTGGGCGAACATACGAGCGAAGTTTTGGAAAGCCTGGGCTACACAGCCGAAGAAGCAAAGTCCATGAGTGCAGAATCCGCTACCTGAGGCGATCCGAAGCGAATGCGATTTACGTTCCAGCGGTCCGGCATTCTCACCGGAGATGTTGAGGTCTTACGAACCAGCGTAAAGCTGGAAAGCGGCCCAGTAGAAGGGCTTGCGGAAAACGCCCGTGGAACGGGCAAGAGTGAGCTTGGCATTGCGGAGCGCGGTGGCCGGGTCCTGCCCTGCCCGCAATCCTTTGTAAAGCTCGTCCATCAATTTAGGCGTGGAGTCGTCGTTGACTTCCCACAGCGAGGCGATGACGTTATGCGCCCCCGCGCGAAGGAAAGCCCACGATAGACCAACGAGGCCTTCGCCGGCATAGGCGCGAGTGCCAACACCATCGCAGGCGGAAACGGTAACGAGATAAGCGTGGAGCGGGCGAGCGATGATCTCGTGCGCATAGAGCTTCGCTGAATCCCCGGACTTTGTGAGGATGACGGCGGAATCGAGCGGGTGGGTGCGGCTGGCAGTGCCATGGGTGACGAAGTGGAGAAAGTCGAAGTGCTCCGGCTGGGCAGAAAAATAGGAAGAGGGGGTGGCATCTTTCCCAGCCAGAATGCGGCTGCGTTCGACCGGGAAATGACCCTTGACCAGCGCCATCTCGCGGGCTGCCTGACGCAACGGTGGGAATTGATCGTCCGAAGAGATGGCATCACCAACCAGGAAGAGGCGAGCGTTTTGCGGCGGAACAGTGGCCCGGGAGCGATCCAGAAGCGTCAATGAACTGGCGTTGGTCAGAGTCACATCCTGGATCCAGTAGTGCGGTGCGGGGTTGGGGACGATCAGAGTTTCGAAATTGAGAGAGTAGAGGCTGCCGTCGGGGAGGATGATGACACGCGCATCGCGGGGAATAAGCTTCGCGGCAGGTTCCACGAGCATGGAATAGAGTCTGGAGGCCGCGGAATTCGGCGCTTCCAGAGGGTTCTCTCCATCGAGGATGCGGTCGCGGTGCAACTTGACGAGAGCATCAATTTCCGGCCGGGGAGGTAGCGGCAGAAGCGTGGTTTTTTGCGGGGTGATGACCCAGAGATAGGAATGGCTTGCGCCGAGCGAATAGAAAAGAAGCGTGGAGTGGAACCGCGCAGCCAGTTGTTGCGGATTGGCGCGAGGAAACGATGTGACCAGCGTTTGCGTAGGCTCCGTGAGACCTGCCGTAAGAGCTTGCGCGCGGCTGCGCTCCGCGATAGCAAGCGCATCGCCGGGCCGATGTTGATCGAGATAGAAATTCTCATAAGCGTTGTAGAAGCGAATGGCACTGGAAAGAAATGAGAGGCGGAACTCTTCCTGCTGCAATTCTCTCTGGGCCTTGGCGATGGTGGAAATCGCCTCACCGAATTCACGTTCAGCGTCTCGCGTTTTGCCTTGCCCGGCGTGGACCTCGGCAAGGCCTGCCTGGGCTTCCCATTGGAGAGAGACAGGAGATTGAGAGTCACGAACGATGAGGGAATAGGCTTGTTCGGCTTTGGACAAATCACCTTTTTTCGCGGCCACGTCTGCGGCAATGAGCCGAGTGTAGAGTTTCTGCGATTGGTCCGGCGCCTGGGATTCCAGCCGAAGAACTTCGTCAATGTGTTCTTGCGCCAGCGATACTTGATCCTTCGCGAGTGCTATCAACGCCAGATCCTGCAGGCAGTAAATCGAGTTCCCGTTGTCATTCAGATGCTTCGCCAGTTCGAGTGCCTTCCGGGATTCGCTCTCCGCGGAGGCATATTCTCCCATTTCGAAGTAAATGCCACCGATATTAAGGAGCGAAAGCACACGGTCCTGTTGCAAGCCTGCGCGCAGCGCATCCCTTTCGGAATCTTTATTGAGTGACAGCGAGTTTTCCAGGTCACCCATCTTCAGATAACTCCAGGCGATATTCCCTTCAATCTTTGCTACCAGGCTAAGCGCGCCGAGCGATTGGGCGGCTTGGAGTGCCTGCCTGTTCCAATCGATGGATTCGTCGTAGCGCTCCGATTGAGTGGCCAGGAGTCCGAGACTGCCCAAAGCCGACGCCGCGAGAAAACCATCTCCTTGTTTGCGCGCGAGATCCAGCGCGAGGCGATAGTTGCTCTGGGCTTTGGGCAAATCCAGTTGAAGCGAGGCCAACGTGCCCAGTCGAAGCATGCTTTCGCCCAGCAACTGCGGTTGAGAGGATTCCGCGAGGGAATGCGCCTTTTCCAATGCGGCTTGGGCTTCAGGGAATCGCGCTAAATAAGCCAGGTCGGCCCCTTGCGTAAGTTTCTGCCATACCGCGATGTCGGAAGAGGCGAGCCCGCCCGGAAGGTCGAAATTCAGCAGGGCGAGGGAATCCTCATAGAGTCCTTCACGTAGGAGGATCTCCGCTTTCAGGGTGCGAAAGCGCCAGTACCACTCCGAGTGGGAATCGGAATAAGTTGAGATGGCTGAATTTGCTTTTTGAAGAGCGGCGGTCAGGTTGCCTAGTTCTATCTGGTGCCAGGCTTCCTCAAAAAGAATGCGAGGCGGTGGTGCACTCCGCCGACATCCTCCCGTTGGCAACGCGCTCCCAATGAGGAGCACCAACATCAGGGAAAGTGATGACCGTTGCCTCCCACCTGGCCCCCAGTACCGCCGCCGCTGACCGCGGAGCCAATCTCCAGCCGCAGCATTGTGAGAGTGCGTTCGGCATATTTGATGAGTAGTTCGCCAAGGAAAACCTTGCCGAATCCCTTGACGCTGAAGCAATGTCCAACGCGTTCGACGCCTGGATACGCCGCGTCCATTTCCTTGACGTAAGAACAAAGAAACGCTCCGTTGGGACCCGGCGGCTTCAAAGGCTCACCGGTGTGAAATGGATCCTCTGCTATTCTGCGGAATTCGCCCTTCTTTTTATACTCATTTGTGGCCGCTTCGAACGTCGGCAGGCTTTCGAAAAGTTCGGTGTTCAATTCCACATGGACAGGGTGTCCGGCGATCCGCAGGTTTTCAAACTTGCTGCCAACGATGCTGAAAGAGCCCTCATCCGCGTCGGCAGGATACTTGGAATAGAGGCGGGCGACGATGCGATCGGCGGTAACCATGTCCATGATGTTGAGCCCCTCGAGGGTCGCAATGGTAAGCGTGTTGTTGCTTCCGTCGTCAGGCTGGTGGGCGCCGGAAACATGCGTGTAGCCCTTATGGAAGGACACAAATTCGCGAAATTGAAAATTCTCGACCCGCGAACTTCCATGGCCACCGGTGATCGGAAGCGCACTTGGCGCTTGCACTTCGATGGTCGCATGGAACGGACGGGTGAAATGGCCGCTGAAAGCATGAGCGCAAGCACGGTAGTGAAACGTGCGGAAGGGTTTGGGGCTCATCGGGTCACCTTCTAAAGACTTGCCGGAGAAGCTAGGGATGTTGCTCAATATCGGGCCCAAAAGCAACTACAAAAGTAAGGCTCGTAATTTCATGGGCTGTTGCGCCCGCCTGCGGCACTTCGAGGACGATCAGTTGCGCATTGCCCGCAGGAAAATCCGCCGGAACCTCGACAAACACGGTATTCCGCGCTTCCTCGCGGCTAATCGTCCCAAGGAGGTGCGAGGCGCCGGACGCATCCTTCAGCTGTATCGCGTAGCCAGTTGAGGCCGATGCACCGGTGTCAGGGATATCGAACTTGAGAAGAAAAGAGTTGCCCGACGTGGCGTTCAGGACCGGGCGACCACCACCGCGGGTATTGGCGCCTAGCAAAGAGAAAACCGGCAAAACATGGGGTGCCGTGGCTTGCGCGGAATGCTCGGCGACGGCTCTCCAATGCGGAATGGTAAAAAGATTCTGATAGCCGATTAGCAATAAAAGTGCTGCAAAGGTGGGAACCAGAACAGGCTGTAACCAGCGCCGCCAGCCGGAAAACCCGGAGGCAGCTTGCCGATCGGCGCGAGTTAGAGCCGCAGCCCTCTCCGCAGAGAGTTCCGGTGTGGCGCGGAGAACTTCACGGGTCGTGTCCACGAAAACTGCGGCGGCCTTCAGATCACGCGCACATTCCGCGCAATCGAAGAAGTGCTCCTCGTACTCCTCGCGCAGATTCTGGGGAAACTCGCCCAGGACATACTTTTCGGCGGCCTGCAGCCGCACTGCTTCATTATGATCCATTCGTGCCATCCGGTAGATAGTGCGGGGGATAACTAAACCGTTTCATTGAATTCCTCAACTTTCAGCGCCGGGCAATGGCCATCTGATCTTTCTCATACAGGCCTCTGAACTTATCCTTGGCACGGTGTAGCAGAACCCTCAGGTAATCCCGATCCACCCCGAACTCGCGGCAAACGTCGTCTTTCTCCTTTTCTTCCAGGAAGATAGCCCGGAGCAGGTCGCGGTCTTTCTGTGGCATGCCGTCCAAAACTTGCCGAACGCGCGCCGAGGATTGCTTGGTGACGAGCATACCCTCGAGGTCCAGAACCCTATCGGGAATCTCGAAATGAGCATCATCCAAGGGTTGGTTCTTCGCCGAGGTCCGATAGTGTTCCAGTAACACATTGTTACAAATGGAGTTAACGAACGCCCCGAAGCGTTCGGGCTGCCGGACGCCACCCTCCCGGCGCACCGCCGCGATAACCCGTATAAAGGTTTCCTGCCGCAAATCCTCTGCCTTGTCCGACGTGAGCGTGCGCGTCCGCAGCTTAATCCGCAGAAGTTGTTCAAAATACGCAACAAAGTGGTCTTCCGTGGTGCGGTCGCCCACCCGCAGCCGTTCCACGTATCCTTTGTCAAAAGCGAAGAATTCCACGGGGACCTCGAAATCTTGGTTGAGCAGTATAGCTGTGCCCCCTCACTGGAGCAATGAATCAAACAAACCCCCAATTTGTTCCGAAACGGAACGAGGGTTTGCAGCACTATCCATCAGGAAGCCCGATTACTCGGGAGTCCTTCTCCGCAGGGAACCTTCCCCGGTCTCTGCGTGCCCCGATAGGCGCATTCGAGCCTGCCCTGAACGGACTTGGATGCGCCCCCCTCTTCCCGGGCGGGCAAGATGCAATGGAGGAGCTGTGGCAAGTCCGATACTTCAAGCTGGTGTTTCAAGAAACGCGGCGCAGGAATTTCCAGGAAGTTTTGCTGGCAGAGAGAGAGCGACACTGTCCACGGCGGTTTCTCCAGCGGTGACCGCTCTGAGTGTGGAGTTTGTGGCCAAGCCGCAAGAAGCTCGTGGAGTGCAAGCCGCCATTCCGGCCGCGCTCGCGGGAGCTTTCCAGGATGTATCCGGATTCGCGGGATGCCTGGTCATGGTTTCCGAGCAGGAAGCGCGACTAGTCACCGTAATTACCTTGTGGGTGGGCAATGACCGGCAAAAAGTTTGCCGCGAAAATGCGCGTTGGGTCCAAAAACTTTTATCTCCCTATCTGGATCGCTGCCTGCGCGTGCAAACTCTCGCCGCGCATTCGCCGGCATTGCCTGTGAAAGCGCTGGAGACGAATTTCGAGGACGAGTATTCCACAGGGCACTTTCTAAACACCGACGATGAAACCGCCTGTGTGGTATAAAGCATCTAAGAGTATATGGGCGGTCTCTCGCACCACGAGGTCGCTCAACGAGCAAAATCAATGGGCCTGGGTGGAATGGATACAAAACAGCGAGAACGCAACTGTTTCGTGGATTCTTGTTCGAGCGCCCCAGTTACTTCTTTGGGTCAACAGGATCTTTGCCTGAATCATTTCCTGTTGCGGTGTTATGAAAAGCTCGAGCGTTTGGATCCGAGGGGCGGGCGATTTTGCTCGGAAACTCTCGATGCGGCGGCCATGCGTGCCTTCATTGAGGAGTGCTCGCGCAAGGCTCTCGACGTCAGCCTGCACTGCAAGGATCTGAGCAATCTGGAGCGAGGACGCCTCCTGGACATCTTGCTCTGGGCCGGTGAACTCTTCCTGCTCTTGCGTGTTCCCCGCTTTACCTTCGCAGCGTCTGCTGCTCCTGTTGATAGCTCCGTAGCTGCTCTGGCCGCGGCTCCGCGCTCCTAAGCCTGCCAAACTCGCTTTCCGTTTGTTTCCCGAAGCGCCTCATCCCTATATGTAATTGGACATCCTCTTCTTATCGTTGGTCAGCGTCGGTCGTGAGTTATATTAGTGTGTCTTGTATCATCCCAGTGCGACTCAGTCTTGCGGTAACCGGCGGATGGACGTTTGCGCGAGCCACATCAATTGCGATCCTCAGGAAGGTAGCCCGAGAACATGAATTCTGCGTTTCGTCTCTCCATTGCGATTCCGCTGCACAATGAAGAGACAGTGTTGCCGGAACTCTTGCGCCGGACACTCGCCGCGCTGGACCAGATCGCCGGCGGCCCTCATGAAGTCGTGTTTGTGGACGACGGTAGCACAGACCGCACATTCTCCCTGCTGGAAGAGGCTGCGCGGCAAGACTCCCGCATTCGGGCCATCTCGCTTTCGCGAAATTTCGGGCATCAAGCGGCTCTGACGGCGGCGCTCGACCATGTCTCGGGAGACGCCGCGGTCGTGATGGACGGAGACTTGCAGGACATCCCCGAGGTGATTCCGCAATTCGTGGAGCGTTACCATCAGGGTTATGACGTGGTTTACGCGCAGCGCGTCCGGCGCAAAGAGCCCTGGCCGCTGCGGCTGTGCTATTTTATTTTTTACCGGATGATGACCACGCTTTCCGACGTGCAATTGCCGCTGGACTCCGGGGATTTTGGCTTGATGTCTCGCCGCGTAATCGATCAGTTGAGGCGCATGCCGGAGCATCACCGGTATTTGAGAGGGATGCGCAGCTGGGTAGGCTTCCGGCAAACCGGACTCGACGTCGAACGCGAAGAGCGCCACTCCGGAAAGAGCAAGTACAGTCTGCTGCGCCTTCTAAAGCTCGCCACCGACGGGATTTTCGCCTTTTCCATCGTTCCGATTCGCGCCGCGGCCTTGCTCGGAGCGGCCGTGATTGCAGCTTCCATGCTTTATGTCCTATACGCTCTCTATTATCGATTCTTTTTGCAGCAATCGCCGCAAGGATTCACCGCTTTGATTGCTACGGTTACCTTTCTCTCCGGTGTGCTTCTTTTTTTTCTTGGCGTAATTGGCGAATATGTCGGCCGCATCTATGAAGAAACCAAGGCTCGTCCCATCTATGTCATCGGACGCGTCGGTGGCGGTTTCAAAGCCAGCGGGACGGAAAAATCAGCCGGCGAAGTAACTCGGAGTGATACTTGAATCGCGAGCATCTTCGTTGACCTGGCAATGATCCTGGACGCTGCAAACTAGAAGCCATTCGGGAGCGCTCTTGGAACCGGAATATGCCCGGCAGTACCGCGACCTTTACACTCGCCACTGGTGGTGGCGTTCGCGGGAGGAAGCAATTCTAGAAGTGCTGCATCGGCATTTGCGAGCACGCACCGATCTTAAGATACTGGATATAGGCTGTGGAGATGGCCTCTTCTTTGATCGGCTTGCGGAATTCGGCGACGTCGAAGGCGTTGAACCTGACGCCGGACTCGTCGACCCGAAAGGCCCACACCGCGCGCGAATTCGAATCGCTTCTTTTGACGATAACTTTCGCTCAACAAAGAGTTATTCCCTGATTCTGATGCTCGACGTCCTCGAACATCTCGATAATCCAGGCGATGCTTTGCGCCATGCCTATTCGCTGCTCGCGCCCTCAGGCGCGCTGTTGCTGACTGTTCCGGCGTTCCAGCTGCTTTGGACGAACCACGACGTGATAAACCACCATCGTAGACGCTATCGGAGTAAATCAATGCATCCATTGCTCCAGCAAGCCGGCTTTGCAACTCTCGAAGAGCGGTATTGGTATCAGTGGACTTGCCCAGCAAAGCTTGCGATTCGACTTGTCGAAAGTGTCTTCCGACGTCCTCCAACGGTTGCGCGAGTGCCCCCGGCTTGGATGAACTGGCCACTTTATTGGATGTCACGAATGGAGCAACAAACTCTCGGAAAGATCGGCATTCCATTTGGGAGTAGTCTCATGGTTTATTGCAAGAAACAGGTGGCGTCTTAAAGCCAGGCTTATGCGTCGACTCCTCATCCTTTTTTTTACCCTTAATGTGACCTCGGCCGCTTTGTTTATCGGTTTTGTCAATCGTCCGGTGTACGACGATTCGTTCAACATATTCGATGTCCATAATTACGCTACCAAGGGTTTGTCGAAGGATGCCCTTCGATTGCATCGGAACCCGCCGGGCCCCACGAGCTTTGTCTGGATGGCTGCTGGAGTTCGTCTACTGGGGGGCGACGAGTTGAGGGACGCCCGCGTTGCCATACTCGTGAGCTGGATCTTACTGTTTGTGGGTATTCTGACGGGTGCGCGATATAGCCATTTCCCGGAGATGTGGTATGGCGCGCTGCTAGCTGCGCTGGTATTTCCGCACGCGGTGGAAGCAACGGCGACGCTGCCAACGGAAGGCTGAATTCGCGTCCCGGCCGAATCCCACCATTGGTGTTCTAGTGCTCGGCCTGCTTGGAGGATCGTCAATGGGGCTGGCGGTCACCTGCCGTCAGTACAATCTGGCTCTTCTGCCGGCGGCTGCGTGCTTTGCGATTTACCAATGGCGAAAGCACGGCTTTGGAAAGGAATTTCGCTGGTTGGTCAGTGCGATTCTCTCGCTGATTTTGGCTGCGGCCCCTATCCTTTTCATGGTGTTCGCTTGGAAGGGAGTCTCCAGTCCAGGCATGGCAAATGGCATGTCCTATGAGAACTGGAAGGCCGGCGTGGGATTGAATTTGTTCAGACCGCTGGTGACTAGCTTTTACACTTGTGTTTATCTGATCCCGCCAACCTTCCCGGCGATGCAACGATTGAAACCTCCCCAGCGCTTGCCCGCATTCCTGGCGGCGTTGATAGGAGGGCTTTCGGCTGCACTGTTTGGGGCTTCGTTGTTACAGCCGGGCCCGTTGCTTTCTCTCATTCACAGTGCTTCACGAGTGCCCGGAGGCGACTTCGTAGCCTTCGGACTGATCGTGAGTGTGACCATCTTCAACTCCATTGCTTTGGGTAGTCTCTTGTGGAAGGAAAGATTCACGATCTTATCGAATCCACATGCGATTTTGTCGGTGCTGGTAGTCGCATTTTTCATCGCAGAGCAGCTCGGCGTCGGAGGTAATCTTCCCCTCTACGACCGATACATCCTTCAGTTTGCTCCCTTTCTTGGAGTCATTGCATTCGCGGTTTTGCCTAAGCTTACTTACTCACGCGTGGCCTGTCTGGTAGTTTTATCCATTGTTAGCCACTTCATTCTGTGGCGAAATGCGTTTTGAATTGTGATCCAGTGCGGTTACCACACATTCTAACTTAACGATGCGTTTTCTGCTCTAACTATGATGTTAGAATCCGCCGCACGATGAAAATTTCTACTCGAATCCCGGAGCTTGATGGATTGAGGGGAATTGGCATCGGATTAATTCTAGTTTATCACTATCTTCTACTGGCTATCCTTCCCGCTCCGGGCTCCCTGCTCTGGTACTTTCAGGCGAGCGGACGGCTTGCATGGACAGGAGTGGACCTGTTCTTTGTACTATCAGGATTTCTCATCGGGGGAATCCTCCTTGACGCTCGGGAATCTTCCAACTATTTCCAGGTCTTCTATATGCGAAGGTTTTACCGGATAGTACCGTTATACGCAGCTTGCCTGTTCATCGTTCTTGTTCTGACCAGATTTATCCTTCCGTTAGTCAGCCCGAGGATTCATTGGGTGGCGGTGGAACGCATTCCCTCGTATGCCTACGCGCTATTTATCCAGAATTTTTGGATGGCCAAACAAAACACTCTAGGCGCCTTCGGCCTGGCGGTTACATGGTCCCTCGCCATAGAGGAACAGTTCTACCTGACGCTGCCAATTCTCATTCGCTTCTTCGCCACCCGCACCAGATTGGTCCTGATCGGGATTGGCATCCTTGCCGCACCGATGCTGCGAATCCTCCTGTTTCATTACTGGCCCGAGAATCAATGGGCAACGTTGTCCTCATGCCGTGCCGAGCCGACGCATTGCTATTCGGAGTGCTCGGCGCATCCCTCTTGCGCTTCGATAAGTACAGACAATGGTTGGAGCAGAACGACCGGCTGCTGCAAGCCCTGCTGGCCATTTTTGCTATGAGTACAGTGCTTTTCACTGTTTTTTTCTCAGGCCCTCATAGCTTTTTAATGATCAGTGTCGGTTACACATGGATAGCAGCGCTCTATTTTTTCGCCCTGCTTTATGCCGTTACCCAGCCCAAGCGATGGTTCGGCGCTGGCTTGCGATGGAAATGGCTGGGGTGGCTGGGGACAATCGCGTATGGAGTCTATCTGTTTCACTATACTGTTCTGGGAGCTTTCAATTTGCTATTTTGGTCTTCTCCTTTGGCCACACTAAATACTATTCCTAGATTCTTCACCACACTAGTCGCGTTACTTAGCACGTTGATGATCTGTCGTCTCTCATGGAAATACTTCGAGAAACCACTCGTGGATGTCGGTCATCGAAAGCGGTATGTCTTTCAGACAACGCGATAGCCAGCGAATGCACAGAGAGAGGCGCTTAGTCGTTGTGCGAGGGCCAAACGGCCCTGCGTGCACGGCCAAAGATCCGGCTCCCCTACTCCGCCCAGGGTCCGCCCGCCGATAGTCGTGATGGCAATAGAGGGCGAGGAAAAGTAGTTCCGCTTCCATTAACCAGGAGTTTGCCGAGTAGCCGTGAATGACGACCCAATTGGTGCGCCGACAAGCTCCGGCGTAGATTGGGATGATGTTGTCTCCGTCGATTCTGTGAACCGATAATCTGAACGGTGACCGAAGCGGATCAGGGGGCCCTCAAAAAACCGCCAAGAGAGGCGAGCGATCACGAGCGTCAAGAAGAGCGCCGCAAGTGTTGTGATCAATCTGTAGCCGCTGGTTATTGCCGGAGCCCCTCCCCAGAAATACGCGAAGAGCAACCATTGTATTGGCTGATGAAACAGATACGTGCCGTAAGCGATCAATCCCAGCCAGCCGAGACATTTGGATCGCAGTGCCCGGCTCATGAGACTGTTCGGACGCGTCAGGGCGTAGAGAAGAAGCAGGGTATATGACAGAGCGAGCCAGGTATACCCGGCTTTCCCCATCAGAGGGCTTTCCGGGGCCCAGGACTCCAAACCCAGGAACACGACTCCTGCCGAAAAGACTGGCACCAAAATTGGAAAAAAAAACTTGCTGCGCTCAATCCGCTCTCGCCACCGAACATCCCGCATGAGTATCGCCGCCAACACACCCAAGAGCAGGGCGTCCGCCCGGCACGGCATAAGGACGAAACTGGGCATCCAATTGTCAGGCCGGAAGAAATGGAGGGTAACGCGGAGAATCGGCGCCGTGCAAATGCCCAACAGGACGCATCTGATAAACCAGCGAGGGGACAATACGCGGAGAAGAAGAGGCAGGGTCAAATAGAATTGCTCCTCCACCGCTAGGGACCAAGTCATCCATAGACCGTACCCACCGAAGTTCCCGGCGTGTGCCATCCAAAAGTTCTGAATGAAGGTCCAGTAGGTATACAACGGAGCTGAGGATCCGAGGAACCAAGTGAAATCACCGTGATGTGCCCATAAGCCAAAGGTCGTCAGGTCAGGAAGAAAGATCAAGACCGCAAAGTAAATAGGGACAATGCGGAAAAAACGGCGTGTATAGAAGACCTGGAAGTAATTCTTGGCAGCGCGAGCGTCTAGAAGGATACCGCCAATGAGGAAGCCCGACAAAACGAAGAAAAGGTCTACGCCCGTCCATGTCAATCGTCCGAGGGCGCGCGCGTAAAAGAGAGGCGTGGCGGGCTGGGCAATGGTGGAAGTCACAAAATAATGCCAGATCACGACCATTCCGATGGCAACGCCGCGGAGGCCGTCCAGCTCGGGAATGCGGCGGGTGGTCAATGTAGGGTTCATAGCACACGACGGTTCATATTCTTAACAGTGACAAGCGTAAGGACCTCCCAGCCTTCACCGAGTGTCCGGTGCAGGAAGTTGCTGACTTTTGACCTTCCCATTTGACTTTGCTGGTATCGTGCCTGCAACGTTCTTGAATGTTCCACCACCGACTGCCAAGGACATCACAACACGCATATTGACCGCTCTCATGGATTGCCATCGCCATTCTTGACAGTGCTAGATGAATTTCAGTTCCACAAGAGTACCAAAGTATTTTTGTGTCTTTCCGGCATATATACCGTCACGTAAACATACTATTGGAATAGCCCCAAGCTTCGACATTCGGGTGCAGTGGCCCCGCGGTGGGCGTAAGCTTCGATGGGGCGCAAAAAAGATCTCCCGGCGCGCATGGGGCTACGTCAAGTCCGGTGGGTTGTCGGCATCTTCCCAATCGGGTTTATTACCACTCTTGCGTCTCGGATCTTTGCGCTGGCCGACGTATCCGTCCTGAGCCACTTTATGCTTTGGCGCTATGCGTTCGGCGGATGAGGATTGCCGAAATAAAAATAAGGCTCAGTCGTTGTCTGACGGCCGAACCGCGCTGCGTGCGCGGCCAAAGAGGCGGCTCCCCCACTCCGCCCACGGCGCGGCTTCGAACTCCGCGAGGTAGGAATATGCAACCGGCACGACCAGCAGCGTCAGCAGCAAGCACAGCGTCTGCCCTCCGATAATCGTAACGGCAATCGAAGCGCGCTGCTCCGACCCCGCGCCAATGCCGACGGCCACGGGGATGAGTCCAGCGATAATCGAGAGCGTGGTCATCAGAATGGGCCGCAAGCGCACGCGATTAGCTTCCAGGATGGCTTCTCCCACCGGCATGCCTTCCGCGCGCAGCCGATTGGTGTAGTCCACCTGCAAAATTCCATTCTTCTTGACGATGCCCAGGAGCAGAAACATGCCCAGCGCGCTCCACAAGCTCAGAGCGCGCCCGGTGATCCACAACGAGAACAGCGCGAACGGCACACTCAACGGCAGCGTCAGCATGATGATAAAAGGATAAGTAAAGCTTTCAAACTGCGCCGCCAGGACCATATACATGAAAATGGAAGCGAGCAGCATCGCCAGCACAAGATTCCACGTTGTCTCTTCGAGAACTTTTACCTGTCCGGAAAAGAGATAGTTGTAGCCGGCCGGGAGGCCTACTTCCTTGATGGACTGCACGGTGTGCGCCGCGGCGAGGTCCAGCGGATAGCCGGAAGCCACGTTGGCATACACGCTGACTTGAAATTCCCGATTATAACGCCACAGTGTCGCAGGCCCAACCCCGCGCGCGATAGACGCAACATTTTCGAGACGCACTTGCCCCAGCTTCGCCGAAGGCACCATCATGCGCGCAAGAACGTCGGGATTGTCCCGCTGCTCCTGCAACAATTGCATGGTGACCAGATACTGCTCCGAGCCTTCCTTGAATCGCGTGATTTCGTCTTCGCCGGAATAAAACAGCCTCACGGCGTCGCTCACGTCCGTCATGCGGACCCCGATATCCGCGGCGCGCTGGCGGTCTACTTTTACCTGCAGCTCCGGCGTATTCAGATTCAAGCTGGGATTGACGTCCACCAGGTCGGGGTATTGCATCATTCGCGCGGCGATCTGCTTACTCGTTTCTGCGAGCTGGGTCAGCTCCGGCCCGCGAATCACCGCGGCAATCGGGAAATAAGTCTCGCCGCCGAGGACGGAGGGCAGCCGCACGTTGTACGTCATGTTGCGATACCCGGCGAGAATGCCGCGGACGGCGGTCGCCATTTGGGTGTGACTGCGTTTTCGCTCGGAGCGCGGCACCAGCACGACGAACAGATGCGCGTGATTCGTCGGGCCATGCGTGAAGGATTGCACCAGTGCGACTTCCGGGAACGCCGCCACGCGCTCCGCGATTTCCTGTGCAAGCTGCGTCGTCTTCGCAAGCGAAGTACCTTCCGGAAGCGTGAAGGAGCTGATCAGCTCGGACTGGTCATCGGCGGGAATCCAGTCGCGTCCCACCAGCCGATAGAATCCAAACGTCGAGAGGAAGGTGAGGACGCAGATCACGATGATGGTGCGGCGGTGCGCCAGCGACCATCGCAGCATCTTCATGTAAGAAACTTCCACGTAGTGCAGAAATCCGCTGGAGTGGGCCTTTTCATCGCTTTCTCCCAGCTTCAGCAAGCGCGAACTCATCATCGGCGTCAGCGTGAACGCCACCAGCAGCGAGACGAGGATGGCCATGGCCATCGTCCACCCGAAGGAGTTCACATATTTCCGTGCGTAGCCGGTCATGAATGCGATGGGCAGAAAAATAATGACCAGCGAAAGGGTAGTCGCCATCACCGCAAGCCCGATCTCGCGCGTCGCTTCAATCGCGGCCATGACGCGGTCGCGGCCCTTGTCCTGCATGTACCGCACGATATTTTCCAGCACGATGATGGCATCGTCGATCACGATGCCCACGGCCAGCGTCAAAGCCAGCAGCGTAATATTGTTCAGCGAAAAATCCATGCCGCGCATCAGCGTAAAAGTGGAGATGATCGAAGCGGGGATGGCCACGGCGGCAATCAGCACGGCGCGCCAGTTGCGAAGGAAGAGCCAGACGATCAGGCTAGCGAAAATGCTTCCCAGAATCAGGTGCTCGATCAGCGAGTGCACGGAAGCCTTGATGAAATCGGAAATATCATGCACCACTTGCAGTTGCACGCCGGGAGGCAATTGCGCGCGCAATTCATCGAGCTTGCTCCGAACGTCATCGGCGACACGGACCGTGTTACTGCCCGATTGGCGCACGACCTGAATGCTGACGACGTCCTGCGCGGGAGTGCCTTTGCGGAATAGTCCCGACCAGGTGCGCAGTTCCTCCGCGCCATCTTCAACCTGCGCGACATCGCGGATTCGAACGGGCGTCCCGCCGCGCGTGCCGATCACAATCTCGCCGAACTGTTCCGCTGATGTGACGCGTCCCAGCGTCCGCAAGCCCAATTCCTGCGGCCCAGTAATCATGCGGCCGCCGGGCGCCTCGATGTTTTCGCGCTGTAGAGCAGTGCGTACGTCCAGGACGGTGAAGTTGTGGGCCGTCAGCTTTTGCGCGTCGAGCAAAACGCGAATCTGCCTTCCCTGCCCCCCGTTGAGATCCACACTGCCGACGCCGTCCACGGTCTGGATCGCGCGGCGCACCTGTTTATCGGCGATCTCCGTCAGTTCGCGCCGGCTCATGGGACCACTCACCAGCAGCGTCATGATGGGATCGGATTGCGGATCGAGCTTGGTGATTACCGGCGGCAAAGTATCGCGCGGCAAGCGGTTGATCGCAGCAGCCACTTTTTCCCGGATGTCTTGTGCCGCGCCTTCGATATCGCGTTCCAGCACAAACGTGCAGGTGATGTCCGCGTATCCTTCCGACGAATAGACGCTGATCTCATCAATCCCGCTGACGGAGGAGATCGCATCCTCCAACGGAAGCACGACTCCCGTGATTACCTCTTCGGGAGTTGCGCCAGGCAACTGCACATTGACGTTTACTGTAGCGGGATCAGCTTTGGGAAAAAGGTCCACCGCCAGACCGCGGTAGGAAAACAGGCCCAGCGTCACAAGAAAAGCGATCAGCATCACCGTGAAGACGGGATATTTTACGCAAGTCTCGGCTAGCTTCATCGCCTCATCGCTCTATGGCTTTGTGATTCGACCGGCTGATCTCTAAGTCCACGTTACTTCGCAGTGGGCATGCTCCCGTCGGTCTGCTCTTGAACGGTGGCGCCGTCGTGCAAATCCCCGCTGATAGCTACGGCCACGCGATCCCCCGGCTTCAGCCCCTCAGCCACTTCGAAACGCCGCCCGCGCTCATCTTCCGTTTGTCCAGCCGGACGAATCTGCCGCTCCGAAACGTGATTCCCGTTTAACAGGAAAACTTTGTAGACGCCGTAGCGATAGTTTACGGCGCGCTCCGGCAGGAAAATTGTTTTCTCTTCCTTCTCGCTGGGGATGGAAGCTTGCACAAAGAAGCCCGGCTTCAGTCTGCCGTCGGGGTTGGCGATCAGCGCTTCCGCCTCAAAGGTGCGCGAATCCTGCGCTACCGCCGGATTGATGCGTGAAATTTGCGCCTGAAAAGTCTCGTTTGGAAAAGCCTCCACGTGCAAATCCACCGTCGCTCCGTTTTTCACCCAGCCCGCCCAGCGTTCCGGCACAGCCAGGCGCACACGCAAGTGGTCCGTTCGAACGATCACCATCACCGGGCTCTGCACGCGCACATATTCGCCGGGATGAACGTTCCGCGTCTTGATGGAACCCGGGAAAGGCGCGCGGATGGACGCATCGCGCAATTTTTTCTCGGCCAGATTTTCGCTTGCTTCACTGGAAATCAGCAGCGCCTTTAGACGGTCCACTTCCTGCAGCGCCACATTGTAAGTTGCTTTTGTGCTCTGGAAGCGGCTGGCGGCCTCGTCCAGTTGCTGCTGCGAAATCAGCTTGCCGGCGAACATTTCCTGTGCGCGGTTGTATTTATGGTCCGCGTCGAATAGGTCCGCTTCCGCCCTCTGGACCGAGGCAATCTTCTTCGGGTCCGTTGGCGGCGGATCGTTCGGGCCGATTCCCAGTTGCGCGCGCACCTGCGTTACAATTCCGCGTTGCCGGTCCACCTCAAACTGCAGTTCCCGTGGATCCAGCGTGATTAGCGGCTGGCCTTCTTTCACGCTATCGCCTACGTCGGCCAATACGTCGTCCACGCGGCCGTCCACTTGCGAACTCAGGGTGCTCTCTTCCAACGGAAAGAGCGAACCCACAGCTTGGATTCGGCGGCGCGCGGTTTCCTCAGCCACCGTATAAAAATGAACCGGCGTGGGATGGGCGGCATCTCCCAGCACGCTGGCCGCAGGGGATTTCGAACACCCACCTGCCACCACGGCAGCTAAGCCCGCAACCAAAGCGAAGCGACGCGCTTTCCGCACGCCGCGGGATTTCTTTATCGTTTTTTGGCGCACGACCACCCGATCGCCTCCGTCATTCCCTTTTGACGCGCCAAAACAGGTCATCGTTTCGAATCCCGTGGAAAGATGTTGGATACAATCGAACGCAGCCAGTACAGTTTATATCAGAAGCGCGGTTTGAGGTGCCCCAACTCGGCCCAGCCATCTCAGAGGATGCTGCAGTTTGGGATTTGCGACGCAGCCTCCTCACGGCGGTTTCCCGGCGCCACTTGCTAGGCCGGAAAGGGTGTAATACGTTGGGAGCCGTTTCGGGGGTGGGCGTGTGGGATCGCGGGGTCTTGCAGACGTTTACCGAAGAAAAAGAACACCACTAGTCCCATTTCAAAGCGCGACGGAGAACTCTTGCAACCGATCATAGATATTCACGTTCACATCATGCCGTATCACATGGTGAAGCCGGCGGCGCTGGAATTGATCAAACACGGGCGGAAAGATTATGCGGATGTGGAGCGCTATTCTGCGGATCCAAAAGCGTTTCTCGGGCTGCTGGACAGCCTGGGTGTCGAGCGCGCGGGGCTGATCAATTATGTAGCTCCGCAAATTATCGGGTTCACGCCGGAGGTGAACGATTGGAGCGCGAAGTATTGCAGCGCGGCGCCGGACCGGCTGATCGCGTTTGGCGGCGTGCTTCCCGGAACGGTTCCTGATCCCGGCGCGGAAGTGGACCGCATCGCGAAGCTGGGGATTCGCGCCATCAAGATGCATCCTTCGCACCAGGTGCTCTCGCCGAATGATTACATGGATGGTAACCGCGGACTGGCCGCCATTTACGAACGGGCCCAGGCCAACGGAATGCCCGTCATGGTGCATACGGGAACTTCCATTTTTCCTGGCGCAAGAAATCTCCATGCGCAGCCGATGCTCTGCGACGACGTGAGCATTGATTATCCCGATCTGGTCGTCATTCTCGCCCACGGCGGACGGCCGCTGTGGATGAATGAAGCGTTCTTTCTCGTGCGGCGGCATAAGAATATGTATATGGATATTTCGGGCATTCCTCCGCAGAAACTGATGGAGTATTTTCCGCGCATCGAGGATATCGCGGATAAAGTGCTGTGGGGCACGGACTGGCCCGGGCCAGGTGTGCCGGCCATCAAGGGCAACATCGAGAAGTTCAACGCGCTGCCGATTGGCGCCGAGGCCAAGCGCAAGATCCTGTACGATAATGCCGCGCGGCTTTTCCCACGCTGAGGCCGGGCAAAATTCACTCGCTGTCGGCTTTTTGGTAGGCGGCGACGAGGCGCGCGACGGTGATCGCGATGTAGAGCACGCCCGCTACTCCTTCCATAGCCGCAAAGACTCTTGCGACAGGACTGACCGGGACAATGTCTCCATACCCCACGGTGGTCAACGTAACCAGGCTGAAATAGAGGAAACTGGAGCGAGGAATTCTTATGATTACGCCGTCGCGCGCGAACGATCCGGGAGTAATCGCTTCCGTCAAATTGAAGAGGGCAAACCAGAACATGGCCAGAAGAAGGTAGAGACTTACGGATGCATAGACCCGCCCGCTGGTGATCGCCCCGGGCTTTCCTAAATAGGTAAAAAGGCCGACCGAGACGAATCCAAAAAAGGCCATGAGCAGCGCGTACGCTACGATCAATAAAGATTGCGACGGACGGAAGAGCGTGACTAGCTGGACTAATACTACAGGGATGGCGGCGCCTATCGCCAGCCAGCGGAGAGTTTCCTTGCCGTGCAGTTGGAGAATGGCAGTGATGAGTATCAGATAGAGGGCGACCATAAGAAAGATTTCGCCGATGCGCTGATCCTCAAGAAATGGAGTCAGCAAAATGAGAAGGAGAAGCGACAACATCAGGAACAAAGAACGGCGATCGTCCTTGGCAACGCTCATCCGATCGCACCAACTCCGTGGAGGCTTCGCTGGGGCTTACGTTTAAAGCAAACTCGGACGATGCTCTTGAGACCCCGTCGATTCGGAGGACGTACGGCACCCACGTGGACAGTTTGCACGGAGAGGAGGCAGCCCGGAATCGGTAAATTTGACAGTGTCCTCCGAAAGGCACGGTGCGAATTGAACGCCCGGAAGGCCTAGCGTTCTTCAATGAACGTAGTAGCCGCTTTTGGCCAGGATGACGTAATCGTGTCCCTTTTTTCCAAATGATGGCGCGAGACGAACATCCAGCTTGTGTGGTTTGCCCAATGCCCCGTTGGCCTTGGTGTAGTAGCCCAGCGTATAGCGCGTCTTGATCCGCGCGATCAGGGCGCGGAATGCAGCGCCCAGATGGGCCACATCCTGGACGTCGAAAATTTCGCCGCCCGTCTGGTCCACCACTTTACGAATGTTCACCAGCCCGGGAATCATGCTGGAGGCGAAAAGAGTTCCCGGCGGATTGTATCCGGGGATTTTCAGATTATATAGGACCGCATCCGAGGCGATCGCTTCGGTGACGATGTCGCGAGTTCCCTGTCCACCGGCGTCCGTACCAACGTCATCGCTGATCAGAATGATCACGCGGCGGCCCTTCGGGGGAGTATTGAGGAGATATTTGGCGGCGACAAAAATACCGTCGTTGATATTTGTGGCGCCTCCGACGCGGAAAGCATTGATCTGCTCGGCAATTTTGGTTTTGTCGTTGGTGAACGGCACGCGCAATTCGGCTTCGGTGGAAAAGGTGAACAGCGCGACTTCATCTTCAGGCTTAAGAGCCGCCAGAGCGGTGCTGGCGGCGTTCCGCAAGGGTCCCAGGAATGGACCAATCGAATCACTTAGATCCAGGACAAGCGCGACATTCAGCGGCAGCTCGTCGCGGCTAAAGAGATCGATCTTTTGTGCGACGCCATCTTCGCGCAGCTCGAAGTCGTCTTTTTTCAGATCGGCCATGATTTGACCGGCCTTTGTCTTCACCGTCGCGTCAACCAATACCAGGTTTACGTCCACACGAATGATCGTTTCGTCCGGACCCTGGGCAAGAGCACAAGGTATCGAGAAAAATTCAACGAGAACGATCAGGACTGAGAGGCGCAATGTGTTTCGCCAAAATATGGACATCGAGGTTGCCCGAGACTCCGCGAAGCGGTGTGCGATCCTGTGACAAAACGTGCTGTCGTTGCGCCGCCAGAAACTTGAAACTCCATTGTTTCATGTCAACTTTATGTTTTCAAAATACCATAGCAAGCCGTCTAAAGCCCGGTCAGCCCATAACCAGTAATTCGACGCAACGCCTGCGCAGGGCAATCCCGACAGCTCTTGGCGTCTATGCGGCTGGCAACGAGGCGCGTTGCTGTGTTGTTAGGATAGACTCATCGAACTACCTGGAGATTGCGCTTGGGAAAAGATCTGATCGCATTCAAATCTTGGCTGGATGCTTACGGCCAGGCGTGGGAGAACCGTAATCCGGAGACCGCCGCGGCGCTCTTCACCGAAGACGGCAGCTATCAAGTCATGCCCTTTCTCGAACCCATGCGTGGGAGAAAAGCCATTTTCGAATATTGGTCCGAGGTGGCACGCACCCAGGAAAACATTCGATTCGCGTATGAGATCCTGGTTGCGAATGCTGAACTTAATATCGCCAGATGGTCGGCGTCTTTCGTTATTGTTCCCCCAGGGCTGCAAACTCAGCTGGACGGAATTTTCCTGATTTCTCTCGATGAGGAAGGCCGCTGCAGATCACTTCGGGAATGGTGGCACAAACAGCAAAAATGACCGGCGGAGCAACCACGTCACTCAGGCCGGGAGCAGATGCACCCAGGCTGCGTTTTGGCGGGAGGATTCCAGCACTCCAGCAATGAAACGAACACCTGCTACGCCGTCCTCAATTCCCGGCACTAGCAGGGACGAAGGCGCGGGAGCGCGTCCTGCGTTTCGTGCGGCGATCTGTTCCGCCAGGTCCGCATAAAGTTGAGCGAAGGCTTCCAGGTATCCCTCGGGATGGCCTGAAGGGATTCGGCTGGCGTGTTTCGCGGAATCCGTCGCGCCTGCTCCGGCACGGCTGATGGTAAGTGGCGGCTTGCCGTAGGGAGTAAACCTCAGATAGTTCGGATTCTCCTGCCCCCACTCGAGGCCTGCTTTTTCGCCGTAGACTCGCAAGCGAAGATTGTTCTCGTTGCCAACGGCCACCTGGCTGGCCCACAACATTCCTCGCGCGCCGCCCTCAAATCGCAGGAGCATTTGCACGTTGTCGTCAAGGCGGCGTCCCGGTACGAAAATGGAAACGTCGGCGGCGACCTGATCGCAGCGGAGGCCGGTCACAAAGCACGCGAGGTTGTAGGCGTGCGTTCCGATGTCTCCGAGGCTGCCACCGGGGCCGCTCTGCGCAGGGTCGGTGCGCCAGACGGCTTGTTTGTTTCCAGTCGCCTCGACCGATGTTGTAAGCCAATCCTGCGCGTACTCCACTTGCACGACGCGAATGTGCCCGAGTTCGCCGGCGGCAATCATCTCCCGCGCCTGGCGCACCAGTGGATAGCCGGTGTAATTGTGCGTCAGGCCAAAGATGAGCCCGCTGCGGCGAACGATTTCCACAAGCGCCAGCGCATCTTCCACGGTCGTGGTTAGCGGCTTATCGCAGATCACGTGAATGCCCGCTTCCAAAAACGCTTTTGCAGGCGCGAAATGAACATGATTGGGGGTGACAATCGATACGGCGTCGATCCGGTCCGGCCTTTTCGCCTCCGCTCCGGCCATTCCCGCGAAACTTCCGTAAGCGCGTTCCGGCGCGATATGCAGTTCCTGTGCTCCGGCGCGGCTTCGCTCAGCATTGGAGGACAACGCTGCGGCGACCAGTTCGAAGCGATCGTCGAGCCGCGCGGCGATGCGGTGCACCGCTCCAATGAAAGCCCCCGGCCCGCCGCCCACCATTCCCAGGCGGAGCCGCCGGTTTGTTCCATCAGTAATTTTAGAGTTTGCTGTCATAAGTCTCGTCTCATTTCAATCGAGTCCTAACATCCGGCGATTCGCGCGTTGATCCGCTCCTGAACTTGCGAAGTCATCGAAGCTGCTGCTCGCAGCTTGGATAATATGCCGCTGGATAAAAGGAGCCCCTTCTGTAGCACCCTGCTCGCTGCTCTTGATGCAACACTCCCATTCCAGCACCGCCCATCCGGCAAATCCATACTGCGTCAGCTTGGAAAATATGGCGCTGAAATCAACTTGCCCGTCACCCGGCGAACGAAATCGTCCCGCCCGATTGATCCAAGACTGGTAGCCACCGTACACGCCCTGGCGGCCTGTCGGACGAAATTCCGCGTCCTTCACGTGAAACATTTTGATGCGGCTGTGATAAAGATCGATGAATTCAAGATAATCGAGCTGCTGTAGCACGAAATGACTTGGGTCAAAAAGTATGTTGCATCGCGGATGATTGCCGGCGCGCTCCAAAAACATCTCAAACGTGATTCCATCGTGCAAATCTTCGCCCGGGTGGATCTCGAAGCACAGATCCACTCCCGCTTTATCAAATGCATCGAGGATAGGACGCCAGCGCGCGGCCAGTTCTTCGAATGCGGTCTCAATCAGTCCCACGGGCCTTTGCGGCCATGGATACAAGTACGGCCACGCAAGCGCGCCGGAAAACGTAACATGCGCGTTGAGTCCTAGATGAGCGGACGCTTTCGCCGCGAGCAATAATTGTTCGACGGCCCAGGCTTGCCGCGCTCGCGGGTTGCCCCGCAGTTTCTCTGGCGCGAATCCATCGAAAGCCAAGTCGTACGGAGCGTGCACGGCCACCAACTGGCCTTGAAGATGCGTCGACAGTTCGGTGATCTCCAGACCGTGGCTCTCCACGATGCCACGAATCTCGTCGCAGTAGGTCTTGCTCTCTCCCGCTCGCTGAAGATCGAATAGGCGCACTTCCCAGCTGGGGATTTGTAAACCTTTATAGCCGAGCTGGGCGGCCCACGCAGCAATGCTATTCAAGCTGTTGAATGGCGCTGCATCGCCGGCAAACTGCGCCAGAAAAATCGCCGGTCCTTTGATCGTTTTCATTATTTCCTCAACTTCAGCACCCTGCATCCTCGATGAAGTCGCTCGTATCCGATTCCCTCGCCGCCACGATTCCGGCGCGAGACGCTACTCTACTCATTTTCAATCGCAAAGGAAATCTTCGCAGGGTATTAGCCCCTAAAATACAAATAGGCTCCCAGGATGCAGAGGATCACCAAAGCAGAAGCGCTAACCTCGCGCCAGTCCCAACTGGCGCGCGAGCTGACTTTATCTTCCGCCGTGGTGGTCTCAAACGTGAGGTTCTTGATGGCAGCGTACTTTGGCTCCGAAGTCGCGTAGCTCACGGCGACCATCACGATCGCGGAGACAAGCGTGATCAGCACGCTGAAGTATTGGAAATAGATGTTATTGACGATCCACAGGAAAGAACCGCGGGGATATCCTTTCTGAAATCCCGGCAGGCCGAGCGTGACGGGGGTGTCCACAACCATTCGGAAAATTCCCAGCACGAAGCCGACGAGCATGGACCAAAGTGCGCCCTTTGCGTTCATCCGCTTGAAGAACACGCCCAGAAAGAACACGACAAAGATCGGTGGGGCCAGATATCCCTGCACTGCTTGCAAATAGCCGTAGAGCCCTTGGGCATTCTTGATTACCGGAATCCACGCGAAAGCGATGAATACCATCACCGTGGTAGCCAGGCGTCCCATGCGCACAAGTTCATGTTGCGTCGCGTCTGGTTTCCACTTCTGATACAGATCCACGGTGAAAAGCGTCGAGCACGCGTTGAAAACGCCGGCCAGCGATCCCATCAAGGCGGAGAGCAATCCCGCAACCACAAGTCCGCGCAGCCCCGGAGGCAAGAGGTACTCGACCAGCATTGGAAATGAGCCTTGGGCAATAGCAGGAATCGCACGGCCGTCCGGCCCTAGCATTCGGGCCAGTTCGGGAATTTTGCCGCTTCTGGCCAGGGCTAAACAGACCATCCCAGGGACGATGAACAGATAAACAGGAGCCAGCTTGAGAAAGGAGGCGAAGATACTCCCGCGACGCGCAATCGTTTCGTTAGGCGCTCCTAGCGCGCGCTGCACGATATATTGGTCCGTGCACCAATACCACAAACCGATGATCGGCGCACAAAATAGCATTCCAAGCCAGGGAAAATTGTCATTGAAATACCAGGCCTGCTTCACTACATGTCCTGCGGCATTCGTTTCTAGTACCGGAGCCCACGTGCCCTGCACACCGGCAGGAATCAGTGGCTTCCAGAGATTAAACATGTCGGAGCCGCACCAGTGCCGAAGTTCGCTCCAGCCTCCCAAGTGATGCAATCCGTAAAAGGTCAACGATGCGGAGCCAACAATCAGCACGAGGACTTGAACGGCGTCATTGTAGGCCACAGCACGCATGCCGCCTAAAACCGTGTAAAGCCCGGTGAGCGCAATCACCAGAACCGAGCCAATCCAAAAACTGTCGATCTCGATCCCGCCCAGGTTCACCCGAAGCTCCGGCAGAAGCGCGCCGAAAACCACGCCGCCTGCGAATATGCCCACGGCGATCTTGGAGACGATAAAGGTGACAAGCGATACGACGGAGAGCACGTAACGCGAATTGGTGCTAAATCGTTTCTCCAGGAATTCCGGCATGGTGAAAACCATGGAACGCATGTAGAAGGGGACAAACACCCAACCCAGCACCAGCAGACACCAGGCGTGCAATTCGTAGTGTGCCAGGGCAACGCCGCTGGTCGCGCCCGCGCCCGCCAGGCCAACGACGTGCTCCGATCCAATGTTAGAAGCGAAAATCGAGGCGCCAATGATCCACCAGCTCAGGTTTCGGCCGGCGAGGAAGTAATCCGCGGCAGAATCCTTACCTCTCCGGACCACCCACCAGGCCACGCAGAGGAGAATGCTGAAATAAACTGCGATTACCGCCCAATCCAGCCGTGTGATCCGGGATTGCGCGTGAACGACCAGGAGCAACGGGGCAAGCGATTTCATCGCAGGCCGGCGAGAAGGTCGACGGTGAGTTGATCCAGGCGTTCATACGGCAAGCGCTTCTTGCAAATGGCATCTTTATTGAAAACGTGGGCCAACAAGGCAGCGGCGCCCTTCTTCGAATACCGGCCGATCGGAGGAGAATTGCTCCCGGCGGAAATCTCTTGGAGGATCGCGCGAATCTCCTTGTCGGCGTTCCAGCCCGCCGCCTTCTCTTTGAGGATCAGATAGGTGCGCATACAGCCGCGCGCAAAGTCTTTCACCCCGCAGAAATCCTCGGTGCGATAGGCATGGGCATCAAAATGACGCGGGCCCTCGTAATTGACATCTTCCAGGAACTTCACCAGCCAAAACGCGGACTTGAAATTCGCGGAACCGAATCGCAGGTCCTGGTCGTAGCGCCCCGGCATTTGGTCATTCAAGTCAATATGGAATAGCTTGCCCGCTTCCCACGCTTGCGCTACTCCATGCATGAAATTCAAGCCCGCCATTTGTTCGTGCGCCACCTCCGGATTGACGCCAACCATCTCTGGATGATCGAGCGTGGGAATGAAGCCGAGATAGTGGCCGGTGGTGGCCATGTAAATATCGGCGCGCGGCTCATTGGGTTTGGCTTCCAGCGCGAACTTGAACCCGTACTTTTGGTCCAGGTTGTACTCGCAGAGATAGTTGACCGCTTCGCGGAGACGCTTCACCGCATCGTCTGCGCGGCGGCAGGCATCGGTTTCAACGCCTTCGCGGCCACCCCACAACACAAAAATCTTCGCGCCTAGCTCGGCGCCGAGATCCATGGCGCGCATGGTTTTTTGCAACGCGTAGGCGCGGACCTCCGCATCGTTCGCGGTAAATGCACCGTCCCGAAAGATGGGGTGAAAAAACAGGGAAACAGTGGCCATCGGAACGACGAGTTTGTTTTCGGCACAGGCCTTTTTGAACTCGCGCACAATCGCGTCGCGTTCCGCAGGAGTGGCGTCGATCGGCACCAGATCATTGTCGTGAAGGTTGACCCCCCAAGCTCCCACTTCGCCCAGCATATTGGCGATTTCGACAGGGGAAATGACCGGGCGAACGAAATCACCAAATGGATCGCGTCCCCGATTCCCCAGCGTCCAGAGCCCGAAGGAAAATTTGTGACTAGGCTTTGGCTGGTAAGCATCATTGTTCGTCATTGATTTCCTCCGTGATTCTGAATCGATACCGCTACGAAGCAAGAATGGATTTCATCGCCGGATAGATTCGCCGGTAAGCGATTCCTGCCGCGTTCATCACAGCGACATTCGCCGGAATCGGTGTCACGCGTTCCACTACGCAAACCGCCGAATCGCAGGCAGCATCCACGGAGAGCCAAATCTTGGCGGCCACTCCGGCGAGGATGGCCGCGCCAAATGCCGCTCCTTCCTCCGTTTCGACAATCTCCACTTCCTGACCATAGACATCCGCTTGAATCTGCCGCCACAGGCGCGAGCGCGCCCCGCCTCCGCCTAATCGAATGTTTCTTACCGGCACGTTCATTTCCGCGAAGATTGTAAAGGTATCCCTCAAACTAAACGCCACGCCTTCCAGGATTGCTCTGATTACGTGAGCCCGCGTGTGTGAGGCGGTCAAGCCCGCCAGGACTCCTCGCGCGGCAGAATCTAGATGCGGCGTGCGCTCGCCCATAAGATAGGGAGCCCAAAGCAGTCCATCCGCGCCAGGCGCAACGGTTGCCGCCTCAGCGGTGAGCTGTTCGTAAGGATCTCGCTCATCTCTTGCCGGGGTGCAGTCAAATTGATCGCGAAACCAACGTAAGGAAAGCCCCGCCGCCTGCGTCACGCCCATCACGTGCCAGCGTCCGGGCACGGCATGGCAGAAAGTGTGTACGCGGCCTTTGGGATCCAGCGCGGGAGAATCCGTCGCCGCAAAAACGACTCCAGAGGTCCCAATCGTGGCGCTCACAGCGCCAGGTGTAACGATGCCCATGCCGACGGCGCCCGCCGCCTGGTCCCCCGCGCCCGCCACGACCGGCGTTCCAACCGACAGACCGGTAGCTTCTGCGCCCTTGACAGAAACTTTCCCGCAGACCTCCGTCGACTCATAGAGCTTTGGTAGCCACGACTTATCAATTTCGGCCGCCTTCAGGATTTCAGCAGACCACTGACGCTGCGCCACATTCAGCATGAGCGTCCCTGAAGCATCCGCGACATCCGTAGCTTTTTCTCCCGTCAGCCGGAATCGCACGTAGTCCTTCGGCAGCAAGACGGAACGAACTCGTTTCCAGTTTTGCGGTTCGTTCTCTCGCGTCCACAGCAATTTCGTCACCGTGAAATTGGCAAGCGCTGGATTGCACGTCAAACGGATCAGCTGCTCGGCTCCGACACGCTCCGTCAGGTCGCGGCATTGTTTTTCCGTGCGAACGTCGCACCAGATCAGCGCCGGCCGAACCACAGCGCCGGCGCCGTCCAGCATTACCGCGCCGTGCATCTGCCCGGAAAACCCAACGCTTGAAATCTGATCTCCACGCAGTTGGCCTTTGGCGAGTGCTTTCTTAACTGCGATGCCCGCCGCGCGCCACCAATCTTCCGGGCGCTGTTCGGCCCATCCGGGCTGGGGCGTGGCGAACGGCTCGTGTTCCGAGGTGGCAGAGGCGATGACACGTCCATCCGCTCCCATAATCAATGCGCGAGTGCCGCCTGTACCAACATCGATTCCGAGAACGTAGGTTTGCATAGTTTCCAGGGTGCGTTACGCTCAACGTCGTTCGCGCGCAATTGCTCGTTCTGAAACGGCGGCAATCTTACTCTAGATAGACCCACTCAATGAAGGAGTCATGCTGGCGGCCAGCACGCGCAGACTCAGGGCTACCGACGATCTTAGCGGAACAGAAATTGAGGCAGAGTCGCCACAAGAACTGGCACAATTTTGCCTGGCCAGAGATTCAATGGAAGCTAACTCGTTGAAAAGAAGTGGTGAGCCGGGGAGAACCCGAACCGGCAATCCATTGATTAAGGGTTCTCGTGTGTGTACTACCTGAACAGGGCGACGTACGAGCTAGCAGCGATGCAGGATAAGGCGGGAATCGGTCACACGGTTTATGGATGAAGAATAGTCCCTCTTTTAAGACTTAGAACCGCCGCACAAAAAACAACGATAAGCGCCGGCACAACTCTTAAGAGCTTCATTGCAGCAAGATATCGCTCGCCAGAAATCGTGTCTGTTCAAAATTGAACACCTCCGCCTCTATTGGATGTATTGCTCTGCTCGGGCAGATGCTCAAAGAAGTTCGGCAACTCCAGCGGGGCTGATTCAGACAACCGGCACGTCTACTTCCCACTACGACCAAAAAAGGAACTGAAATGGAATATCTGGAAAGTGATCTAAGTATGGCGAGCTTTCTGCTCGTTCGCGGCTTCAAGCTCCTCGGCTTGGAACTGATTGGAACCCGTTATTCATTCAAGTTTGAAGATGACGCAGCCTCTGGTGATGCGGCCTCTGCAATCCAGGAATACCACAAGGGAGCGCTCATCCCAGCAAGGGATTTTGCCGCCGCAATTCAGCAACTCAAAGGCACGCTTTATGCGGCCAAGTATCAGAACAGGAATGGAAATGGACACGGAAATGAACGAAACACTCGTTTTGGACGATAAGGCTCTCCCGGCTGAGGGAGCCACTCAAGCCCCCTCCACAATCATTGAAAAAGTTGAGCAGTTTGTTCGGCGGTTTGTTTTCTTCAAGGACGATTCTCTCTATCGGCTTGTTGCGCTTTGGATCGTGGCGACTCATCTGCATAGCGCGTTTGAATATACGGGGTATTTGTTTGCGTATTCTGCCAGGCCTCAGAGCGGCAAATCACGGCTGTTGGAGGTGCTCGATTTGCTGGTGCTCAATTCCAGCGGCATTTTGATCTCGCCCACGGAAGCTGTGCTGTTCCATACGGCCTCTGGGGGCACGCAATTGCTGGACGAGGTGGACAGCTGGTCCGAGCGGGATACTTTGCGGAGTGTTCTGAATGCGGGATTCCGCAGGGGCAACACAGTCCCGCGCATGAGTAAGACCGAGACCGAGGGCTATGACCTAAAGAGGTTTCCTGTTTATGGTCCCCGGGCGCTTGCGGGAATTGGCCAGAAAATCCTGCCCGAGACCACTCGGGACCGCACCTTCATGCTGGAGATGCTGCCTCAGAAGCCTGAGGAACGCCGGGAGCAGTTCAGGGTTAGGCAGATACAATCGACTGCGGATGCACTTCGTGGCGAGATTGAGGAGTGGGCGGCGAGTCATTGTAGGAAAATTGTGACCTGCTATGACAAGGATGGCTTTCCATATCTGGAGCGCTTCCGTGATCGCACGATGGATGTGGCACAGCCCCTAGCGGCCATTCTGGAGGTTGTTTACAAGGGCTCTTCTGAGCTGGAGCGGGCCCGGATCGATTTCGTGAAGGCCATCGCCATCACCCGTAAAGAGGAAGAGCACTTGGCGGAGGACATGCGGATCCTGGGGGACCTCAGGAAGCTCGCCGCGACCGAAACCCCCCTGATTGGAAGCGCTTCAGAGCTGGCGACAATGGACGGCTTGCGGGACAAAACCGACGAATACCAGGTCTCTGCGGTCCTTCGGCGCTACGGCTTCGAAACCAAGAGCATCCGCAATGGTGGTATGCCCAAGCATCGGTATCTGCTGGAAGCTGGAAAGCTAGATGACCTGCTGGGCCGCTTTGGTGGATCGCCGCCGACCATCCCCAACCCACTACAACCCACTACACAAGTCACTACAGGCTAAGTCCTTTGATTTGTTGTAGTAGTGTAGTGTGTAGTGAGTGTAGTAAGTAGTATAGGGGTATGCAGGCCGGGGGAAGGCCCATGCCCCTCTCTCCCCCTATAGAGCCCACTACACCCACTACATGGCCGCGCTAGCCCCTGTTAACTCAATGCTTGCCTTGAAAGAGCCTGTCCGCGACCTCGGCCCAATCGGCGGCAGTAACGCGGCGAACCTTAGTGCCAAGATTCTCAATGAGATGCCGTACAAGCGCCCGTGTGTCTTCTCTGTAATATTGCCCCCTGGAACCAAGGGCTTCCTTGACACTCGCAGGAGCAGGCAGATAATTTTCGGCTACCATCGCACCCCAAGCCGCTGCTTTCCAATAGCTATCCCGTGCGGCGTCCTCAGTGATGTAATTGTAAATTTCCTGTGCCTTGGGCGACATTCCAAGGGTCCTCCTGGGCGGCGGCGATTCTACCTTTTTTCCGCAACCGAGCAAAGCAGATGGTGAAGATGAACGAACAAGACGCAAGAGCAGCCCTGCGAGAGCTCGGCATAACTCCTAGTAGGCAGCTCATCGAGAACTGGCTGAGAGCCGAGTTGGCTGAAGCGGCCCAGAGGCAGCAGCCTGCAAGGGCTGACAGGCGGCGCTCTGCTAGCGGCCCACTAGAGAGGCCGCCCGAGGGAAACACGCTCGCAGCCCTGCAACCTCCTAGTAGCAAATCTCGACTTGAGCCAATGCTCCGTGAGAGTGGGCAACTTGAGAAGCCAGCGGGCCAGCGCAAACCTGGCAGACCCCGGATCATCGCAAGCTGGTTCCCGGCTGTGGCTGCATCAATGGCCGATGGGACAAGTCTCAAGACCGCTTTGGCGATGAACGGTCTAAATCTCTCCAGGAGCGAACTCCGGGCTTGCTATCGCAACCGCACCTTTCAAGCGCTCTATCAGGAAGCCCGGCGCAAATTTCTGGCTGGGCACTTTGGGAGGAAGCCCACGCTGAGGGCGAACATTGGTAGATACATGTGAAATTTCGAAGGCTTGCCTGGCACTCCGGGGCTGCTCACTGCCAGTTATACCAGAAAGGCCGATTGGAGCTCATCTGGCGGGCCCAATCCCGGGGATGCCACTTGATCGATTATTGCGTTTGAACGAACCCGCCTGCCGACGTAAGCTACACCCATAAGTTATTTCTCTTCGTGACTTGGCTGCAGCTGCAACCTAAGATGAGCACGCAATGCCGGATTCCTCGTCTCTTCTTGGCCAGACCGTCTCTCACTACCGCATCCTCGAAAAGCTCGGCGGCGGCGGAATGGGCATTGTCTACAAGGCTGAGGATATTCGTCTCCACCGTTTCGTCGCGCTCAAGTTTTTGCCTGAGCATGTAGCCCGAGATGCGCATGCCCTGGCCCGGTTTCAGCGCGAGGCGCAAGCCGCGTCCGCCCTTAACCACCCCAACATCTGCACGATCTATGACATCGGTGAACAGGACGGGCGAGCGTTCATCGCCATGGAGTTTTTGGATGGCGCTACCCTGAAGTACCGCATCGCCGGACGTCCTATAGCACTAGAAACGCTGCTTTCGCTTGGAATCGACATCGCCGACGCGCTCGATGCCGCGCACGTCAAAGGAATTGTTCATCGCGACATTAAGCCCGCTAACATCTTTGTCACTGATCGCAGCCACGCCAAAATCCTCGACTTCGGCTTGGCGAAACTCTCTCCCGAACCGGTAACGGGAACGGATCCAACCGCCGCGACCCTGGTAGAAGAGCATCTGACCAGCCCCGGTGCGGCTCTTGGCACTGTCGCTTACATGTCCCCGGAACAGGTCAAAGGCAAGGATTTGGATGCCCGAACCGACCTGTTTTCCTTCGGTGCGGTGCTTTACGAGATGGCAACAGGGAGTTTGCCGTTTCGCGGACAGACACTGGGTGTCATTTTCGAGGCTATCCTGAACCGCCCGCCGGTGGCACCCGTACGACTGAATCCCCAGGTGCCGGCTCGGCTGGAGGAGATCATCAACAAGGCGCTGGAGAAAGATCGGGACCTGCGCTACCAACACGCCTCAGACATGCGCGCGGACCTGCAGCGCCTTAAGCGTGAATCGGAGTCCGGGCGGCCGATCGAAAGTAACGCACAGGAACGTGCCGTTGGCATGACGGGTAGGGAACCTTCGGCATACGCCACAGCAACTTCCGAAACAGAAATTCCAAAGTTAAGGGGCCGCGTCCTTCGCCGCTCGTTAGTGCTGGCCGCTGCTATCGTTGCAATCGCGTTGACTGTGGCAGGAATAATTTATTACCCGCGTCGGACTCTGGCCTTAACTGAGCGGGATTCCGTTCTGGTGTCTGATTTCGTCAACACGACGGGCGAGCCGATCTTCGACGGTTCGCTGAGGCAAGCGCTGACCGTAAAACTCGCTGAGTCGCCCTACTTCAACGTCGTGCCCGACGCGACAACCTTGCAGACTTTGAGTTTGATGAGCCACTCTCCCGGTGAGCGTGTCGTCCCACCTCTCGCGCGAGAGGTTTGCCAACGAGCAGGAGCCAAGGTCATGGTCGGTGGCTCGATCGTGGCCCTCGGCAACAAGTACGTGATTGATTTAGCCTCTGAGAATTGCCTGACGGGAGAGCCGCTGGCTCACCAGAAGATTGAGGCGCTCAACAGGAACGAGGTTTTGAACAAGCTTGGGCAAGTAATCTTACCGTTGCGCCGCAAGCTAGGTGAATCCCTCAGTTCAATCCAGAAGTTCGATACCCCCATCGAACAGGCGACCACTAAATCACTTGCCGCGCTGAAGGCATACACATCAGGTGAGGAAGCACGAGCCCAAGGTAAGGAGGCCGAAAGTATCGACTTCTACAAGATGGCGATTGAACTGGATCCCGACTTTGCTATTTCCTATGCCAGACTGGCTGCGGTTTACTCCAACATTCAGCAGGTTGATCTTGCTGGCGACTATCTTCGGAAGGCTTTTGAACGGCGAGAGCACGTGAGCGAGAGGGAGAAGTTTTACATCGCTACGCACTATTACTTTGACACCACCAAGGATATCGACAAGACGATCGAGACTGAGAAACTGTGGACCGAAGTGTACCCGCGCGACTTAATTCCCATTAACAACCTCAGCAACGCATACGTTGTAGTTGGTGAGCCGGAAAAAGCGATTGAGGCAGGCCAGCAGGCCCTGCGGCTGAACCCCAAGCATGCCAGTCCTTACGCCGTTCTTGCCCAGGCCTATTGGGTAGCCACACGGTTCGCCGAAGCAAAAGCCATCTGCGAAAAGGCGATTGCCGAAAAGTTGGATGGCTATAATATCCATCGCATTCTCTACAACATCGCGTTTGCCGAGGGCGATGAGGCAGTCATGCAGCGAGAGGTCGATTGGTTCAAGGGTAAACCACTCGAAAGCTATCTGACCTATTACCGAGCGTCCGCAGCCTTAAGCCTAGGGCAACTCCGCCAATCCCGCGAACTTTTTGGAAGTGCCCGTACGATCGCCCTGCGGCAGGGACTCAAGGAACAGGCGGTCTCTATAACAAACGACCAGGCATTCTTTGAGGCCCAACTGGGGAATGGACGGGAGGCCAAGGAACTCGTGAATCTGTCCCTCCGCATGATGCCAAATTCCGGGCATCACAAAGCCTACGGCGCGCTGGCCCTCGCTCAAGCCGGGGACTCGCGGCGCGCGGAAACACTGATGAACGAAGCTATCAAGGACTCATCCTTGGGCACAATAATGACTAACACCATCATTGCTTGCATTCGCGCAGTCATCGAGTTGAACCGAAAGAATCCGGCCGCGGCTATCGAGGCGTTGGGTCGTGCCGTTCCCTACGATCTGGCTAGCGACGCCTATGGCCTCACCCTGTACTATCGTGGCTTGGCATATCTGGAAATGAAGTCTGGGAAAGAGGCTGCGTCCCAGTTTCAAAAAATCCTCGACAACCACGGCCTCGTCACCACTCATGTGAATTGGCCGCTGGCGCACCTCGGCCTCGCCCGCGCTTACGCCATGCAGGGTGACACCGCAAAAGCCGAGGCCGCCTATCAGGATTTCCTCACACTATGGAAAGACGCCGACCCAGGCATTCCTATCTTCATCGCGGCGAAGGCGGAGTACGCGAAGCTAAAATAGTTCTCTGAATTGCTCCAGAAGGGTTGGCAGGGTCGTATTATCGAGTGATTCGTCACAATCCTCCGCACCGATTCCCACCTGCGTCGATCAACCAGCTCGACGCGTAATCTATAAACCCCCACAAGGAGAAACACACACATGCCACGCAAAGTACTCTCCCTCCCCAAATGGATTCCTCAAGCGTGCGAGTTGATGGTCAAGTACGACCTCTCACTTCGCCAAGCCGCCGCAGAACTGGGGCAGGATATTTCAATCGAGGAAGCCGAGGCCCTCAAGGATCGGAAGCTCTTCAAGGAGGAGCTGGAAAAGGCTCGTATCTCTAATTATGCCGAGATCGGCAGCAGTACCCTGCTCACCAAAGAGGCCGTAGTTGGCCAAATTTACAAGCTGGCCTCCCGACTCGCCGCAGATCATGAGGATTACAAAGCTACCGATGCCCTCTTGAAGTTGGCCAAGGTCCAGGGCTGGGTTGGTGCCGAACCTGATTCGCTGTGGAAGGTTTTCAGCGGGCTAAGTCAGGCTGATATTGATGAGGTTAAAGCCCGATTCAAGGAACAGCAGCAAGCCCAGCTTGCCGAGGCGCAGCAACCAGATCGTGCAGCCGAGCCTAAGCAGGTGAATTGACCTAGAACCGTTTGGGCCTTCGACCTCGGAGAGGTGAGCTCATAATTTTTGCCACCTCGAAGGTTCCAAGTTTTAGAAAATGATCCTTCAACATCTCCGCTACTTGCTGCAATGCCTTTATGTTGACGACCGCAATCCAATTGGGCCGGTCAACAAAATCTTCCATGTTTTCCTTCACGTTCGGAAAGCGATAAATATCCTCAGGGTCTCTTTTCAGGTGAGCTCGAATGGCGTCGAGGTTCTGAGTGATTAAGCGCATTGGGGCATCATGGTAAAGCCATGTCCATTCGAGTTCCTCTGCAATTTCGCTCGGTGCTGTCGCTTTTCGTATGATGTCCAGGTCTTTAATTTCAGGCTTTAGGCGATAGAGGCATGCGTTTGTCACAATCATGGGTACAAGAGCCGTCACGTTCGGCACGTGATGAATGGGATTCGCCTTCAGTGATTTGCTCCGCGAATCAAAATTGTAGCCAAACATTCTATTCAGGCAAGCCGGCACGAAAGCGTTCGTCAATTGCTCGATTGCAGTGCGTACTGCGTTGTCCTGCCTGGCACCCTCGTTCGACAGTACAATTCCTCCGGATGATTTAGGCGCAAGCCCCAGAACCGTGTCCTCTCTCGGTTTCTGAAGAGTGGGATAAGGCCCGCAGTTAAGCACCCGATCGTCAAAGCACCAGCGTCCCGCTGCTTCCAATGGGAGAAAAAACCAGTAGCGATTGATGTCGTGATACTTGCATTCAATCAAGAAGGACAAATTTGTGCTGCGATTCACGTAGGGACAGGAAGTCAGTAGGTCGATTTCAAACCACTCGTTCTTTTTTTTCACGATTGGGGCGACTATATTCCGGGCGGGGATAGGAGTTCCAATTCAAGCCATGAAAAGTAACGTGTGTTAAATGTTCGAGGGGCAAGCCTGACTTTAGGAAGCTCTCGCCCCATTTCCGCTTGGACATATTAGCTGGTGCCTTTTTACGTCTGACGACAATATAGCAATCGGTAACTCACACCGTCAATCCAACAACACGTCGTATCCAGTACGTGCCAAACAGCTATGAAAAACCCCTAACGAGCGCATTTACCGCGGAGGGATGGGAAGGCTTTCTACCAGAAAAGCATTGAACCGGGCCAGCAGCTTTCCGCAGTTCAGTTACCGCTACTTGGTTTACATACGCCTCAATAAAATTATCCTGCCGTGATTATTGGCGACCGCCTCCGCGAACTGCGTGAGGCAAAGAAACTATCCCAGGGCGACATCGAAAAGCGTACGGGCTTAGTCAGGTGCTATATCTCCTGCGTGGAAAATGGTCACACAGTTCCCGCCATTGAAACACTGGAGAAAATGGCTCGCGCTCTCGAGGTCCCTCTCTATCAACTCTTTTATGACGGTGAAGAACCACCTCAAGTACCAACACTGCTCAAACGGAAGTCCTCTGGCGAAGGTGCTTGGGGTAGCTCTGGCAAGAATGCGCGGTATTTTGGAAAACTTCGCCATCTGCTGGGCAAGTCAGATGAGAATGACCGCAAACTCTTGTTGCACATCGTCCAGAAAATGGCCCGTCGCTAGCTTCATGCCTTACGGAAGCCACTTTCCTCACCGTGGTCGCGCTCTTGTGGGTATCCGTCAGTGCACAAGAGCAGGACTCCCGGAAAGACATTCCTACAATGGCACGAGAGGCGCTCAAGTCCACAGTGACGGTCGAGACGAGAGATGCGCAGGGCAAGCTGCTGAGTACTGCCGGGAGAAATAGGGGCCGTAGTTTGGAGGTATGAACCCGCATCGCCTAGCCTGGAGTCCACGCGGTCAGGCGGCCAGCGCGCGTCAATCTAAATTCCATGTCAGCGAATGCCTTGCTCCCCACAAAAGACGACGTAGACCTTCAAGCTGAGGCTCCAAGCCGCTTCGGGAGTTTGTGAAACCTAATCAGATGGTTGTCCAGTTCAGACGGCGAATGCAGGTACTCACTGTGACCGTAGCCACCCCATGGGTAGTCAATATAGTAGTGAATAGCAGACCCCGGATAAACAACAATATAATGACTACTGTGGTCAGGATGCTTAAACTGACTAGCACTAATAAGTGGTTTCCACCCAAAACTTTCGAGTACGGACTCAAACTCAACTCCATCTAAATTACGACTCATGGGGACTCTCCGGGAACTATTGCACCACTTCGAGCTCATGCGCCGGGCCGGGGCCGGAGCAACAATTCAAAACGGTGACTTACACCAGATTCGAGGAAGCCGGGCAGGAGGGATTCCACTTTCAGGAATAAATCAAATTAAACTTACCACACTGCTCAAGAATTTCAATAGGTGCGGGAATCGCAGCTGCCTTGAAACATATATCGATGAAATCAAGCTCGTTCCAGAACTTCACTTGTACTGTTCCGGTCAAGCGTGAGGGGGCCGAATCCCGAGACTGGCGACTCGTGCCTGATCTTTTAGTCGGCATTGACGCGTACAACATGAAGGAGTAGGCTCCCTTCAATCGCTCTACTGTCCCCCCCGAGCTTGTCTAGATGCCGAACAGCCAGTAGCTTTCGATACGGCCAGCGCTGTCATGCTCTTAGTTCCACAATCGCAGCCATGGTTTAAGATTCTTAACTATAGCCTACTAGAGTGCCTGTACCGCGTTTGGCCTTTTAGCCCTTTGCGCGTCACCATCGCTGAGATTTTCATCCTGAACCCATGGATCAGCACTCTGCCGTTCGCTTTGGCGTTCTACGTAGCCTGGAGGGAGACGAGCGAAGGGGTGGCGAGACGCAGGCAACGGTTACTCGAGATTCCACTGACGTGCATCATAGCGGTCGCGGTGACCGTTGTCCTGCGTCCTTGGGTTGCCTGGCCATCTCCCTCGCACGCGCCTGACTTTCAGTCACTCTATCCGGCCTACCTTTGGGCGTACGGAAACGAAAATTGCTTTCCGAGTCATTCGACTTTGATTTGCCTGATCGTTGCTATCGGATTGCTTCCGTTGCATCGAAAGATTGGTGCAATTCTCGTAGCATTCGTGTTCGTCGCTATTTCGCTACCCCGGATTTACGTAGGCGGCCATTTCCCGATTGACGTCGCCGCCTCAGCCGTTTTGGCGGTCGCTTGCTACTGGGTGGTGCGCGCTTTGAGCTTGTTGGCGCGAGTCCAGGCGGTATTGAGTTGGGCAGCCTCACGCGGTCTGTGGAGCGAATTCGCTATCTTTCTCTGGTCGTTCGAGTTGGGAGACGGTTTCCGAGGAACGTTGATGACAGCCAAGATACTTCGCCAGCTCGCTCGGTTTTTCTCGATCCCCGTCTAGGCTGATGGGCTGTCATTTAGCCCCAGCGAATGCAGCACGGTTCACTCAACGACCGTGAAGTTGACGTCTTAAGGCACGGGCTGGCGTAGCTCGTCGAACTCTTCTGCACTGTCCCCGCTGTTGACTGCCGTATTATTCTGCACCGCTGATACCCCGGGTACTCTCTAACCCTGTGGGGGGCTGAGCACAGATTCTTCCCCAATTACGCAATCCACTGCCACTACAGTTCGGGGGGCGGCATTGCAAGTCCTTTATCACAAGCAGATTAGGCTTTGGCTTCCAATTTGCTTGAATGTAGCGGGGATTTATTCGGTCGAGAGCCAATTAACGCAAGTAACGTGATTACGATAAGCAACGTCACGATGACGCTGAGGAAAGCTCATGTCTAAGAACAGCGCAGTTTTTCGGGCAAGATGGGCATTGGGTCTCGGGATTGTCGTGCTCGTGGGCGCGGCGCACCAACCGGCTTCGGCGGCTTTTCAGGCAACCTCCGATACGATTTCCCAGGCACCCCAGCCATCCTCACTTCTCCTACTCCTACTCGGCATGGGCTCGCTGGGACTGAGCGCGCTTGGCCGCAAACTAAGGCGTCAATCTTATCGATAAGCGCGCTCTTCGGCGCGGTGCTCTCATCCGAGGATCGCTACCAGAGTCCTGTCGAATAAATCAAGAGCCACAAGTTAGGCGACTGCATTTCTCCTAGAGGATTCAATGAACACCGATTTTAAAGTCGGAGATGTTGTTCGGCACAAGTCTGGCAGTCAGGATACCATTATCATCAAATTCGAAGATGAGAGCGTCGCTGGTGTTACCAAAAAACTTGCAGTTTGTGGTCGGTTCGAAGGCCAGACTTTTCGCCAGGAGACAATTCCAGTGGAGATGCTGGAGTTCGTGAATCGATGGTTCGCCGCTGGCAGTTAACATACGCCGCCAGCCGGGCCGAGAAGTATTCTGCGAGTAGAATAGTAAACTTCTGCAGGTATAGAGGGAGGCTGTCATGCGTAACATCAGATGGCTGCTCTTGCTGTGCGGTATCCTATGTCTTCCGTACACTGCCTTGGCCGATTCTTGCCCGTTACCGCAGAGGCATAACGAACCCCCTCCAGGAGCGACTCAGGGGCCGTATACGTTGACCCTTTGTGCGGAGCCCTCTGTGGTTATCGAGAACGGGCCGCTTGGGACAGAAACTCTCCTGATCCAAACAATCTTGTTTCTTGGGGCGATGAGTTGAGCATGGCCCTGAATGACAATGGCCAGTGGGCACTGACGCTACTGCTTGTCGTACACCGCGGTCCCGCTGATCTTATTGCCCTTGGGGTCGGTTCCGCTCGTGGTGACGGTGCGGGTTTTGCCGTCAGCCGACAGGACGATGCGACCGGTGGTGGTAACCTTATCGCCCTTCTTGACGGCAAACGTCAGCGTGTGATCATTGATTTTCTTGAGGGACCGCGCGTCTGAACTTGGATCCCCGGTGACCGGGTAGTCTTTGCCGTCGAACTTGCCCGTCCACTCGTTGTGTGTCGGCTGGCCATCACCGTCGGTGCCATCTATTGTGACCTTCACGTTCTCGCCCACAGCCTCGTATACAACCGTGGTGTTCTTCGGTGTTCCCGGGCTGAGCTTCGACTTGGCCTCGTTCAACTTCCAGGTGCCGATAAATCCGTCGGCGGCGAAGCACACTACCACGCCGACAAAACACAATGCCAGAATCAGTATGGTTGCTCTTGCTTTCATGTCCCCTCCTGATGAAGAAGCAGTCGGTGGGCCTACTGGTGAGGGGGATTCTAGCATTAGGAGGGGTGCATATAGCAACTCGCGATTCTTCCCAAAGTCGAAGTCGGTTGGCCTATCGGGCCCAAGAGTCAAAGCGTCGGAAGAGTTCCTAGCTTCGACGCCGCAATTGCGCCAGACACTAGCGGGGCAGTATGATTCCCGCCAGCCATGAGAGTCCTCGTCGTAGACGATGAACCGATCCTCGCAAACTGGATGGCGGACGTTCTCGACTGGCATGGCTATCAGACACTTCCCCTCTACAACGCACGAGAAGCCCTCGACCACCTATTCGAAATTCAATTTGACGTGGCACTCATCTGCATCACGTTGCCGACCATCTCCGGTGACGAGATGGGAGACTTGTATCGCATGGAAGTATTCCAGCCCGCTTGCAGAGTCATACTGTTCGACAGATTGGATGTGGTCGAGGATATGAAGGCCCGGCGACCCGACTTTGACTGTCGGGGAACACCGCGCAAGAGTGAAGAATTAGTGAGCATGATCCGGTTTGGGCAAGCAGCGATGAGTGCCTTTGGCGAGAATTAACTACCGCAACGGCCAAAGTTGTCACGCTCGACGACTCGTTCTTGCAATCTTAGGCCGCAGAGCTCCCGCCTCTAGCAGAAAGTCTCGAATCTCAAGAATCTGCCGGGGCTGAGGGATGGTTAAGCATCGATGCGAAGCCCGAGACGGAACCTTAAACCTCGCCGGGCGATTTCTACGTGGCGTTCGAGGGCAGGCACTATCAGCGAGAACAACCGCACTCGCTTGGGAGAGAGAGTCTACGTCGCCACATTGAGGCGATTCGAGCAGGCTTGCAGATCGCTTCCGCTCGCGGAGGCTTACCCCCACAGAATGCGAAAACGACAGCGAGCTACTACCCTTCCTACTACTCTTCCTACTACCCTGGCTTTTTGGGGCAAACTCGGATTCTCTCGTAAGCGCTTTTATTTAGATGGTGAACCGGGGAGGACTCGAACCTCCAACCCGTTGATTAAGAGACCGTCCAAAGAGGACTGAGATGAAGTGCGATGGTCTGCTATCACGTTGGTTTTCCACGCCAGTACAAGCGATTTGCTTCCCTGCTCACTACTATCATGTACGATGGTTTTTGATGTAGGGTGGGCACAAAACTGGGCACAGTCACCCGCTCCATAATGATGACATTTTGCTGCCGCGAATCATTTTCCCGGGGGGTACCCGGGGGTGGTCGAATTCCGCAGATCGGCTGTGGCCGTCTCATAAAAAATTTGCAAAAAAAAATGGAGATGGGCGAACGCTATTTCCGGATTGGCCGTGATAAGCGGATCTCACAACGCGATCGAGCGTAGATAGGACGATCGGCACTCGTCCCCTCATCCAACTATATAGGCAAGTGGACCGCGACAGTCGCGGCTTCATGAACGGGACTTCGGCGTCAAAGTCCTAAAGGGAACTGTCGCGGCCGCTTTGCCGAGGTGAGGGCGTTCTTTCCGAGCAGGGCACAGCGCGGCGCTGTCAGTGGTGACAGAAAACAAACGATTTACGCGTTTGTTTTCTGGAGAGTACGCCGTAATCTAGCCACAATCGCCGAGCACGCGAGGCATGGAACTTCTTCTGGGTAGGTCTAGCCGAGCCGCGAAGTGTACCCGACAAACAATTCCCAAGCAGTAGTATTGAGCCTTGATGACCTCAAGTCCTTTGGGACTATCCCAGAAGACCTTGAGCATTTGTGTGTGGAAAAACTATGACCATTTCGACAGCGCACACAACGTATGATTTAAGAATCAGAGGATGCAGTCTCATCAAATCCTCAATGTCAGTTCAAGGTCGTGTTACCCGGGGCTAGCAGTTACGCGGAGTTTGCGGATAGTTTCTAGGTCTGAAGCAAAAGCGAGTAAGGGAAATGGCAGATTTGAGCAAATACGCATTTCTGCTCGATTGTGACGTTGAAAAGGCTGCGAGTCTCTTTCCGCGCAAACGGACACGCATAACTACGGAAATGGGGCTAGCCAAGGACGCTCCTGACGAAGCGGTAGTGAAGATGGCATGGGAGCGACAATGGACCATCGTCACAGGAAACGGGGACGACTTCATCGAAGAGTTTCTGAGATTTCAACGCAAGGTAGAGAAGAAGACCTGCCATGACCTTTCGGGCTTGATAATCCTGCCCAACGGATTCGAAGTACAGAAGAGGGTGATGACCGGAATCGAAAATAAGCTCCGATTCGGCGGCAAGCAGATTACTTGGGCGGACGTTTGGAGTAAGAACTATTGCGTAAGACTCAAGAAAGACAGCCAACCTGTAATCACCACTTTCCCTAAATGCTTGTACTGCCGGAAACTGCAAGAGAAAAGCTGAACATAGGTGTTAGCCTAGGGTAAACCTGATCGCGAATGCGAAAGTCAAGGGAACATGTCCGTACGAACGCTGGATGCTGCCGAGCTAGGAGACCTTATGTGTGGATCCGGTGCACAAACGCAAAGCATTGAGGGGTAAGTTGCTAAACTTGATTCACGCTTATCGAGACGACGGCCCTATGGCTGGCGTTACCAGGTGGAAACCAAGACGGGTTTACTGTACAAATCAGCCGGATCATACAGACCAGCCGGGTCAGCTCTTCGTCGTTAAGTTTCTTCAGGGTCAGCCTGGGGCTGCCGCTCTGATTAGCGAAGTGGTTGCCACAAGCCTTCTTCGATTTGCGGGCTTTCAAACACTTGATCCGTTTGTCGTGGGAGTCAGCGACGGGTTTGCGCAATCTTGTAACGCGAGTTCGGATTATCCATACAGGGTAGTAAGTGGTCTCCATTTTGGAACGATGCACCGAGACGACGTTGAGGCCGGCCCTCCTTTGGTATACGATGATTTGGCGAAACCAAGTGAGGTTGTGGAGCTATGGGTTGCGGACACCTGGCTATCGAATATAGATCGGCAAGTCGATGGGAATACGCTTCTTAAGGTGACTACGTCTGGGAAGTTTCGCTTGATAGCTGCAGATCAGTCTGATTGTTTCTGCGGCGCGGTGTCTTTTTGCTCCGATCAAATGGAACGGCGAATGTGCACCGCCAGGACAGCACCGAGCATCCAATGTTTGGCACAGGTACTTTTTAACCACGGTGGGCCTGGACTTATTAGAACCGCGATTCAGCGAGTAAGAAGCTGCGTGCCATTGATTAATAACGTTATCAACCTCGTTCCTGAGGAGTGGTGGAACATTTCAAGAATCGATCCGGAGAGAGTTCGGCGTGTACTAGAAAATCGGGCCGGTCATCTCGAACAGATATTACATCCCGATCAATGGGAGGTGCCACATGGCGGAACAGCGCTATTCATTTAACTACGCAGTCTTCCGATATATAAAGGACGCCAAGCGAGATCTGTCAGTTCCCGTTGGAGTCGCGCTTTGGAGTCAAGACTTCTCATGGGCGCGGGTCCGGTTCATTCAGAGCAATGAACGAGTCCCCGGTGTCAATAAGACAACTGACTTGCCGTACGTGCAGCTAGTAGCAAGAAAGGTCAACTCTTGGCTTTCTCAAAGGCAAGCACCCTACCTATCAAGAGACGTTACGCCGGATCGCGACCAGTGGTGGCAACACATTCGGAATATCCTCGTACACAAAGTAAAGATCTCCGAAGCGCGCTCGATCGACTGCATCAATCCGGAAAAAGAGCTGGAGTCGCTCTTTCGGGATGTCGTGCGCGGTTTAAGTGATCAAGAAGAGCACCGCGGTCGAATCGATCACATCGTCTTGAAATGCCTCGGAACTTTGGCTAGTCAGTTTGAAATGGGTGAGGTTCACGGCTTTGCTGGGAAGCCGGTAAAGGTCATGCGTCATTATTTGGGAACCAACGCCACCGTCATCGTTGAGGGCGTAAATCTTTCAGGTGAAAATGCCCCTGACGAGACAGATGCCCTCGTCGGGCGGCTAGAGAGGGTTCGGGCCAATGGTCATGGTCCTCTCGTTGATTCCGAGCGTCCCGTTCTCGCAGTGGTCGGATATCTCTCTTCACCCGGTGGTTTAAACGGTGAAGCCTATCTCAAGGAATGGATTGAAGAGAGAGGACGAGCTGTTGCTCTAGACGTGGAACGTGAAACGGAACGCTTGAGAACTTGTGCGCAACTCGCGTTGGACCAGGCGGGCCCTCCTCCTGCCCTCATGTGGCGCTAACTGCACTAAGTACAGGTTGAGCTGTTTAGCCGCCCGTCGCAGCGTGCAAAGTCTGTACACTGAATGAAAGCCCACTCATGTTCATCCGAGCGCATAATCCCTCGAAACCGAGCGTCCTAAGTCGTTGAATCTGAGTAGAGAGACTTACCAGCTTTCCAGCTTTAGACGTTCGAAAAACAGTTGTTTTAGGAACACTTCTCACCTACTCCCTCTTCGTCAATCGTCGCGTAGGATTTCAATGTCCCCCAGACGGGCCCGGTGGGCGCAGATCTGGGCACAGTTAGATCGAAGACCCTACCTAGCTTGCCCGATCCTCAGGAAGCTACCTTCACCAGGCGCGCCCCCGTCGGGTCATAGACGTATTGGGTGATACTCCCGTCCTTTATGCGCTCGACCACTTCGTTCACAACAAAAAGAGGAACGAGGAACCACTCGCGCGGTTTGACCGGGTTGCCGAAGCGATCCCTGAGTTCAATATCCAATTGCGCTGGATCGAACACACGATGGATAACGTTTTCGAGTTTGATTCGGTTTATGTTGTAGAGCTCATAAGTGGCTATGATTTCCAGGTCGGCCATTAGAAAGGTCGGGTCCAGGCTCGCGTTCGCAATGCGTGTCTCGACCTTACTTCCTGTGACGCCGATTTTGTGTAGAACATCGCGGTTGGCCGCGACAACCAGATGGTCCGACTTGCTACGTAGAACATAGATCGTGCCGCTTGCCAGATCATCCTCAGCAGGCTCGTTGGCGAACAGCGGCCCGGTATCGGGATCTGTGATGAGCCGTCCCGCAGCGTCGCGGTGAAGCGCGCGCTGGAAGGAGCGCATGAGCAAATTGCTTTCGGTTCCGTTGTCGTAGATGACGCGCAAACGGCTATCACGACGGTCATATTGCGTCCTGAAATCCTCCTAGAACGGTCTTGCAATTCATTGTTTCGAGTCCACAGGCTTGTCGTAGTGAGATTCCATCCTTGACAATCGCTCTACTTAGCGGCCGTTTGGAAAACTTCCGGCACTGCGCGCTCCTAATTTTGTGTACGGGGATATGTTCCGGTTCTGCCCCGAATCGTTCCTGGTGACTGCAACAGACGCTACGTGGTCAGGATTTCGGACACTTTGCTCCTTAACTGAAGAGCGCCGGGGACCTGTTTTGCACAAAGATCCGTCAGAATCCGAAGGAACGCTGCACGAAGGGGCGGCTGGTTTTCGATGTTGTTACGCAGATGTTTCCAACTCGCATCGAGCACGTCGGTCAGGAAATCGCCAAGATGGTGTTGTTGGAATTCACGTTGCTCGAACGATGAAAGGCGGTCGGCGAGTTGGGTAAGTCCCCATGGGAGAAGAATTCGACCCGATTCGGTTACGAGAAATCGGCAAAACCAAGCGGCGACCGACTCAAAGCCCAACCACTCCTTCGCCCAGCGTTCAAACATCGGCCTCATCGCTGTGACGACAGAGTTGTATTCGGCTTGCCCCAGCACGGCGGTTTGCATGTCGCGTAATCCCATCAGGTCCACTGCGAGTGGCTCGGCCGGGCTCCAAGAAAAGCCTGCCCTCGGCCGCCAAGCCGGAAGCAAGAGTGTGTACTCAACCATGTCAGTCCAGACGACGGAAAACGCCGCGCGGTCCGTGCTGACGACAAGGCCTCGGCTGACCCACGCCTGCAGGAAGTCCTCGACCCAATACCGTCCTGCGGGACCCAAATCCAAGATTGGGCGGTAGTAGTTCCGCGCCGCCTCCTTGGAGCACGAACGAGCGATGAACTCCGCAACACGAGAGAGAATCCAGCGGTCAAAGTCGAATGGTGTACCTTCAATCTCGGCGTAGTCTTGGTCAGACGCGGGGCGAGGCAAAGTGCGCATTTCAAGTTCGAAAAGTTGCTGGATATAACGAGCTAGGCGCTCGTGATCTTGCGATATGGGCTCGGTGATCATGAGAGGCAGGAATCCGAACCCCTTCCGGAGAACTTCGGTATCGAGATGCGATGTTTCCCGCCGCAATTTGCGATCCCGGTCTTGCTCCTGGAGAGATTCCTGACGCGCCTGCCGCATTCGCTTTTCGCTTTCGGACATTGTCCGGCGCGAGATACGTTCTACGAGACGGCCGGCGAGGAGTTGGGCGCTGCGAAAGGGTATGGGCTCGCCGCGCAGGCGGCCGGCAACCAAACGCCGGAAAAGTGTGGTTTTGTACTTTTCGAGAAAGGCTCGGCTCGCTTGGTAGCCAGCGTCGCGGTCGGCGGCACGTCGCAGCGCTGACCACAGTATGACGATGTTAACCAACTCGTTAAAAGTTTCGCCGAGGCGGCTACGGCGAAAAAAGGCATTCAACATCGTTTGAAGAATGGTCTTGTAATAGAAATCGGTGATCCCGTCGAAGACCAAATGCAGAATCCATTCCTCACGACTCTCTTCGAGCAGGGCTAGGCCCGCTTCCGCCCGGAATGCCTCAGCTGTGTGGTCCAGGCCGGACACGGGACTGTCGAATTCGGTCCCTTCCGAGGTGTTCGGATTCCGCAGGAAATCCAGGCACCAATCTCGGAGCTTCGAATTTTCGGACAACCACTCGGGGTGTTGTATGACGACAACGGCCACTCCACCCGCGATGGAGTTGAAGCGATACCGTCGAGTCTGCGGATCGTCCTCAGGTGGTTGCCATTGGGCGAGACGTTCCAATTCAGTGGCAAAGGCGGCCACATCTGCTTTGGGAAGAGGATCGTTCGATAGGTACTGACGCGCTCGGATGCCAAGGGCAAGAGACAGCGTCTTGAAATCGGTTTGGGTGCGCGCCGGTTGCAGTTTGCTTTCGAGATCAATCGGCACCTGCAATTCGAAGTGGATGGTTCCGTCAGGCTGGGGGATTTCCTTGTAGCTCGCCGGGTCTAGCTGCCGAATGAGTAGTTCCAATGTGTCGGATGGATGTTCGGAAAGTAATTTCTTCCATGCAGATATTCGGGAAGCCATATACTCGCGTGTGCCGGAGTTTTGGAACATAAGCTGAGGCGCCAAGTACCGGAGAGCGTAGCGGCGGTGGGGCATTTGGTTCCATTCTCTCGCGAGGCGGATGATTGGCTCGAGCTGATTGCTGTAGGCGATCGCCCAAACATTGCCCGTCTCTCCGAGCGCCAAACTGAGCTGCAATTGGTAAAGGAAAAGGTTGCCAAGCAGGGGTCGTAGTTCCTTGGTCAAGAGCAGCGGGTGTCTCAGACCGACGGAGACTAGCACACCAGCAAAGGCCAACGACTCAGCGTGCGCAAGAATCATTGTCAGAGGTACGGAAACGCTGTGGCCGCTATCGATTTCGTCGTAGAGCCACTTCTCGAGCGCCATCAACGCGCTTTCTACGGCGGGGGCGTCGAGAGAAGTCGCGCGATACCAAGAGAATGTATTGGCGTTGCCCAGCCAAGTGCGGGTTTCGCCGTCTAGCTCAAATTCCCATCCGTATTTTCTTCGGTCTTCTTCTGTCGGGGGATGGCCGAGGTGCCCTTCGAGGGATCGGTTAGTCGCGTAATTGACGAGACGAAGGATCGCCTCCAGTCCTTGTATGGGAGCCTTTTGCAATAAGGACAGGAACGCGCCCTTCCAGTAGGCGGCGGGATAGCCGTCGCGCCAGTGCGCGAGGCCCCAGTCTTCCCGAAAAGAGAATCGATCACGATAAATTTCTGTTGGCCGAGGTTCTTTAATGCAAACCGCCAGCAGAACTTCCCGTGCGGCTTCGGGGCGAGCGGTAATGAGTGCCGTCAGGGCTGCCGTGTCCAAAACGGCCGAACGAAATCCTTCGGAAACTTCCTCCCGAGGGCCATCGGCCGCCTGTGCGCGAAGCGGGCCTCGGGACTCAGAGAGAGAGATAGGAGGGTAGCGCTTGGGTCTTTTCGGCTCGGGGTTCTTGGCGAGCCACTCTCGCTCGCGTTGCTCCCGTTTTTCATTTGCTTCGATGCTGCGCAAAATGGCGTGCCTTGGTTCATCGCGCCGTCCGCACAGTTCTAAGGCAATCTGAGCGACTTCATCCGAGAACTCTGTGGCGGCAGAGAGAAGGGCTTCGTACACGGGCTTGTCGGCGTTACGAAAATGACGGCCCTGGGCGATCTGGCCCTGCAGTTCTTTGGCGAGTTGGATGGCCAATCGACCGGCCTCGACGCGACCGGGAAGACCCGCTGGTATCGCTCGCAGGTAGAACGCACACGCTTCCGCGGCGGGAAGGAGAGCCGTCTTGACCACATCGTCGGCGTGACGGTCGAACACCGCGAGAGCAGGCGTCCAGTAGGTGGGATGCGGAATTCGCATGTGCCCTTCGAGCAACGCGGCCATTTGGGGCTCCAACAGACTTGCGCGCGGATCCGGTACCGACGCTGAATATTGGAGCCGTTTCAGCAGGCGCTTCAAAATCAAGCCGCCGCCCGCCATGACGCTCGGCCACATCTGTTCGAGCAAGACTTCGGAATTGGTGGCGAAGAGCAATCCGTCCAAGAAAATGTCGCTAGCGACTTGTGCTATCGGTTCGTCGCCAGAGAGCTGCTCGCTTATGGTTCTCCATGCCTGCGAATCGTCCTGTTTTTCAGCAAGTGACTGTGCGTAAAGATGGATCGCGCGAACCCATCTTGGAATGGAAGCAAATTCCTTGATCTTTGCGACGGGGTCGGCGGCATAGGAGATATCGCGGAACCGCGCCCAATCGCCCATCAGATCGTGATAGAAGCGGATGGAAGGTAGTTTGACGCGGAGGAGGCTTTCGTCGGCCAGTTCCCCAAGCAGATTGAGATCTTGGTGGTCGTCTTTGATGGTGTCCACGTGGACGGCGCCGCTCAAACGCTCTCCTTCGTGGCGGCCCAAGGCTCGCAACAACGCATCGCGGGCGATGTTGGACGAAGAGGTGCCGATCCACCGATCCCATATCCAATTGATCAGGTCCGTTTCGCCAATCCATGCCGTTGGCTCTTCGGAAAGGTGCTTGCCGATTTCGGCACGAAGCACCCAATCCAGCACCATTAGGTTTCGTAGCAGCGGTACAAGCTGGCTTCGGGAAAGGAGCATGCGGATTTGGGGCAGGTGAGGGAGAGCGTCGTAGATATCTTGGCGAGTGGGCTTGTCGAAGGGGATGCGATGGCTTTCGCTGATGCCCGCCTCGATCAGCGCATCCTGCACCGTTTTTGCAAATTGGTCTTGGCAGGTGATGACGAGTGTCCAACCAAGAAAAGCTTGGCTCTTGAGTGCCCCGATCAGTTCGAGTGCACGGCGGCGGGCCTCGCCTTCAAGTTTTTCGAACCGATCAAGGACCAGGACGCAATCCCGAGCAGTTGTGTTGTGGATGAGTACCGTAAGACTGTGTTGGAGGTGGAAAGCGTGGGCAATCTCGGTCTGACTAGACTTCGAGAGCTGTTCGGCGGATAGCCACAAGAGACGTTTGCATGCGGCAGGGTTCTCAAGGACGCCCGCCACGACTGAAGATTTACCGCTGCCGGATTCTCCGGTGAGCACGACAATATTGTTTTGCGCCAGCGCGCCAGACAGCGTCGCCTTTTCGACCGTGCGTGCTAACTCGATTTGGCCGCCGATGGTTTTGCCGACGCCGTCCGCATTTTCCTTGGAGACACCTTCAATCCGCTTCCAATCAGCTTCGTAGTCTGGGTAGTCGCGTAGCTCGAAGTCAGGCCGGAGAGCGTAGACCAGCTTTGCGAGGTCATGAAACCCTCCCATCGCTCGGCTCTCGGCAGCCAGCGCAAGTAATCGATCCCAGAGTTTCCGGCCTTCTTCGAGAGTTCCTGCTCTTACAATTTGTACGCATAGGTTGATGTAGGTGCCTTCGTCATCCGCGGAAAACGGGAAGACGCGAATGCGCGAAAGGAGCCGCGCGGTTTCGAGTTCGTCCGGCTGGTCGGGATCGTGGAGGCTTGCGAAGATGGCCTTCTGCTCCGCCGATATTTGACCTGGATTGGCCAGTCGGGCGACGATGCGGTCAGGCGTTGTATTCGCCGCTTGGGCTGAGAGTTTCTGCCACTCGTGACGAGCGGAGGTGCTGATGGATCCAACAACGAGTCCCAGAAGGTCCGTGTTGGGATCGAACTGGGAACTCAGTGGGCGTCTCCATTGCTCCCAGGCGTCCTCTACGAATTCGGTATTGAAGCCGGAGGTCGTCGTAAGCTGACGGTTGCTTTTTACCGAGATGACGCAGCGCGTCTTGTGGGTACCGTGCACAAGATCCAGTGAGAGGTCGTCCAGAATCTGGCCTGCGTCACGCGTCTCGAAATGGACGGCGACGATCGGACCGCGCTCTGGTTCTATAGGCAGGCTGCGATTGAGCATTCGGACGAGAAATCCCGCCGCCACTTTGTCCGCGAACGTATAACCGCCACCACCGGTGGATTTGGTTGGAGCGCTTTCTCTCATCTGTTGTTTCGAGAATACTCCCGCGCGCGCAGTTCCTCAATTTGGCCCCATGCTCGGCGGAAGACAGAGGGGTTGGCAGTGGAATCGCGGTGGTCAAGGCACAAATCGGAATGGTTAGGTCTTCGGAGGTCGTGAATCTTTGACTTTCGCGGTCGCTACGGTGTGCGAGCGGGGAGCGATGAAAGCCAATGAGCCACTCGAGGAGTCCTACGTCCGAACGCTTCACGGCAGGATGTTCGACCAGGTTTGCAAGTGGGAGGGAACCTATCGAATGAACGAGCTGAACATTGGTTGTGACTCCGCCGAAATTGTGCAGCGAATTCCGTAGCTTCTTGGCAATACGAATTTCTGGCTGGAACACAACACGTTTCCCGTTGATGAATGCTTGGTTCGCTTTCACCACCAGCTGGTTTCGAAAATTCATCCGTTCGCAAACAGAAACGGGCATCAGGCTCGAATGGTACGGACGTGATCGCCGTCAAATACGGACAAAAAGAATTCGCTTGGGGGAGCGGGGCATAATCTCGTCGCTGAAGAAAGCGCGCGCGGCTTATCTGGCCGCGCTACGCGCTCTCGATATAGACGATAACGACGTCAATCCACTTCTCGAATTTGCTAGATCCTAGCTACTGGAGACCAGAAATAAGCAACTACACTTTAGCCCGTCTCGGTACTTGGCTCGGTCTCGAACACTGGTCACAGCTAGTGTCACGGAGCGGAAAGGGTAAGCTTCTGCCCGACGTAGATCAGGTCAGGGTCCGAGACGATGGTTCGATTGGCTCTGTAGACTTTCGGCCAGTCTTGTTTACCGTACGCGGCCTCAGCGATTTTACTCAGACATTCTCCCTTTACGACGATATGAGTCCGCGGCCATACGGGTGGTTTTATGCCGTAGACGCGGAGCGTTGCGTTTCTGGCACGGTTATGGGACCAGTTTTTGAATGTAGCGACAATGTAGTCTCCTTGTCGGGACCATGTCCAAGCCGACCATCCGGCCCGGCATTTGAAGAATGCGCCGTCTCTCTGAGGGCAATCTCCCTCGTCTGTGAAACCCTTGATATCAATATTCGTGGTCCCGGGTGCGAGCAGTAGCGCAACGGTTCCGCAGGTTGCATAGCGGTTGGGCGCGAATAGTTTGCCTATATCGCCTCCGGTTCCGGCGATTAAGTGTTGAACCTCGGGTAGCGCGAGTTCAACGATGATCCCGACGGTCTTGGGCACGGAAGGAATTTTGCCTTGGAATAGGTCGAGAGCAAGTGTTGTTGCATCATCTTGCCCGCGCACGTGGCACTGCGGATTGTCCACGTCCGCGTAATCGCCATGATCGACGTAAATGCGTTTCTCAGCGATGAGTTCTTGGCCGAAGGCGGGCGAGAACGGCCATGCCAAAAACAATAATGCGAAAATCAGGGAAAAAAGAGTCTTGTGCATATGCTTTCCTCGATTCGTCAAGCTGCCTAGCTCCTTATTTCAACCTTGGGCGCCCGAGTTCTGGAATTCCCATAGGATGGATAGAGTCGCTCGCTAAGTGAGAACGTGAAGCAGTTACAAATCCTTTTTCTTGGAGTCACTATTAGTGCAGGGGGATAGTGAAGACGACGAGAGCAGGGAGAGATTGGCTAGAGTTTTGGAAGATTCCGATGGCCCAGAATCGAGCCGCAAAGGTGGAAACAACCGGACCGTCTGGTTTCACCTAGTTGCCGCAAAGCATGGCGCGGCAAGCCTTACGGATGAACGCAAGTGTAGCCGCTCCTATAATTGAAGCGTGAAATCCGCACTTGATCGATGCGCGTTTACTTCACCGACGCCTAACCCAGGTTGTTAACGACAATCTTCATACAGGCTGGCAGGCGGTTGACTGGGACGCCGTCCGGGACGGCGAAAGATGTACTGCCTTTGAGACCACCGTTAACTTTTGCCCAAGACCGGTGTCGGGAAACATGAGCCATTTGCTGCGTCTGGTTGCACCCCAAATCCGCATATGCGTTGTTGAGTTCAAGGTGCAGGCCATTCAGCAGTTTGACATTGCTCTTAAATGGTCCGGTGTCTCCCTGTTTGATTGGTTCTGACCAGATTAGCAATTCATTGCCCACCGGTTTGACGGTAGAAATGCCCACCTGTGCGGGATCATACTTCTCGTATACAAAAGTGTGATGGAGAAATATGGAATTTGGGTTAACTCCGTTGGGAGCGTTCTTGAAAAACGGCGGATCGCTTGCCGCCTTGGTGACTTTGCAATCTTTGTCGACGCGATCGGGAAAAGGAAGCAAGACACTGCAGTGCATTCTCCTGGCATCCCGATGGATCGACTGGCCGTTGAGAACGACGTGCGTGTCGGATCCAAACAAGGGTATTTTGCCGGAGCCGATGGTCCCTCTAAGTTGATAGGTTTGGTTGGCCTTAAACTGCTCATATGCCCCTATCGAATCCGCGTCATTCACGTCGTTGGTGAATACCATGTAGAGTAGTCTGCTGTGGTGAGGCATTACGAGTTCGACGTGAGTGTCCCAAACCACCAACGCCATAGTTCCGGTGATATACACTTTGAGCGAAGCGTCGTCGCCGGCTCCTTGCATCTCAGTTGTCCTGCCACCGGCACGCGTTGTACCCGCAATCAGAGCCGCACCTCCTAGAAGCTTCACCAATCTTCTTCTATCCATGAATTCAGACATTCGTTTCTCCTTTGTTCACGAATTTTATGGGCGGCCGAATAAAGCGAAGGCAGACCAGTAGTAGGGGTGCGAGGTCGAAGGATGGCGCCGGATTACGTTTTCGGCGTCCGTGAGTGCGACCGAGGCCGGCGTCCCCAAAAGCAAGGATTTGTAAAAGGCTCTCATCAATTCGGATGTGGCGGTGGAATCAACATCCCAGCGGCTAGCGATAATTTGAGGGACACCGGCGCGCAGAAATGCGCGGACGAGATTCGTCGGATCAGCAAGAGTCCCGTCAATTCCGCGAGCGGTTGCACACGCGGAAAGGACGACCAATCTGCATCTTGTCAGACCGGACTCTCGAAGGTGGGGAACGTCCAAGAGGAGAGGCTGTTGAGAGGAAGTGTCGCCGGGCGACGAGCGAGACAGAACCAGTCCGGTCTGAACTGACGTGGATATGGCGTGGCCAGCGAAATGAAAGAGTTCATTCTCTGATCCATGCCTTTTGATTTCGGAAAACGAAGCATGGTCTCCAACCAGTAAAGAAACACGGTCAAACCTCGCCGCAACATCCTGTGCCTCAGCCACAGCGTCGTGAATGGGCAAAAAATCGGAGGACGACTCGTTCGAAACAGTGGGTGCACCGACTACCAACGCTCGATCAGTTTTGGAAAAGGGGCGAGTGCTTCGCAATCCGCTGTCGTAGAGGATTCCGGCGGAGATTGTTATCGGAAATAGTTCGTACAAATATTGGCCGACGGGATCGATGAGAGCTTGAATCGGCAGATTTGCCACGAAATCATCACTCTCGACGACGAGACTGCGTCCGCCACGAAGCCTGTGCCGTACCGGCTGGATTAGCCAGTCGTAGAGCTGCCGGCCGCTCGCATTAACCGCAGCTAAGTCGGAAGAAGGATCGGAGCAAAGGCGGCGAAATCGTTCCGATGCAGCCCTCAACGTTGGGGGATCGACATCCAAAACAAAATCCTGAATGCCGCCATCGTCGAACGCCCAACCGAGAATTCGCCCGTCAAGTTCCGCGTACGATAGAACCGTTACGCTTCTCAGCGTAGGCAAAATGTCGCGCACCTCAGTCAAACTTTCTATGTTGGATTGCGGCTCGGTGAATGCAACTTGGGAAACGGAACTTCCAATGAGAGAAGCCTGGGAGTATTTTCGTGATGGGTTAAGTTCCCATCCTTTGAACCGTTCCCAGAGTTCAAGCGCCAGTGCTGGCTCACCTGTCCGGGCGGCGAGGTCCACCGCCGACCGATACACAGGGGAGATTTCCAGTTTCCAATTCAACCGATCCCGGTCATTTGACATTGTGGTTCCGCCTAAATCGCAAAGGCGCAGTGCCGTTTCCAAGGACTTTTGCGCCGCTTTGGTCTGCTTTCCCATGAGTTGGAGTTTTCCGAGGGTTGCGTAAAATCGCAGCGGGACGGAGAAATCGGACATGCGCGCAACTTGCGGTTCGAGCGCCCCCAGCGTAATCAATGAGTTGGCAAGTCGACCCTGTTCAGCTGCAATCTCTGCCAGGGCTATTTTTGTATCGAGCTGGAATATTTCCTTCGAGCCGCTATCGGGTAACGCGGCGAACAATTCGTCCGCACGTCTGAGCTGAGTTTCCGACTCTTTGTCTTGGCGCAAGGCGTGCGCCATCGCTCCGATTCGATACCGGGCCATGGCTTCCGCCGAGCTGTAGGTGGTTTTGGAAATGGATTCCACCGCTTCTTGTCCGGAGATCAACGACACCTGCAGATTGTCCAGATCATGCGCGAGGGAACTCAAGTTCCAATAAAACTGGTAGGAGCGAGCCGGTGGATAGGAACCGGACCAATAGATGAGCAAACCTTCCCGATTCAATCTCCAAGATTCTGAGAAGTCTCCGCGATCGCCGTAAAATGATGCAAGCATGCCGAGCGCCCGGAGTTGCAGGACGGGATACGAATAGTCGCGGCTCTTCTCGACCGCCGCGCGACCTTCGCGCATCGCTTCATCAAACTGTTCAGTCAGGTTGAGGCAGATCGAGCGCTCCAAAGCGGTGTGGGTCTTCATCCAGGAGTACGGACGTTCTTCCAGCTTTGCTTTTAGGGTATTGGCTAGCGCCAAGCATCGGCTTGCTTGCATAGAAAACTGAAAAGCATCGAGTTGCTCAATTTCTGAACGAAGAATTCCTGCGCTGTTTCCCAGTTTGTGAAACTGTTTTTCCGACTCTGCTGCGAATTGGCCTGCCGTGATCGGGTCACCGGCCTGGTTCGCTTTCATCGCTTGACCCATGGTGGCAACGGCTGCAGGGAATTCTGCGGACTTCGATGATTTGAGTATGTCGCTCAACCAGTCATCGTCATGATCGCGTTTCAATATCTTCGCAAGAGTCTGCAGGGCCGCACGGCGCGAGCCGGATTGAGATGGCAAAGAGCGTGCTCTAGATGTTGGATATGCGATTGAGAGCCACTCCATCGATGCTTGGTCGGCATATTCTTCGATCCGCTCGTTGATCGACGAGTCGTGAGCGAGAACCGAATCGTTTGCAATGGCCTCGGGGGACAGAAGAGGGCGAAGCAAACTCTGATCGCGTGTGTTCAATTTTTGACGGACATCTGAGAGGTGGCGCTCTGCTTCGCCTTGCCAACCGGTATCGTGATTTACGCGAAGGAAGTGTTCCCAATCTTGGCTTGCGCCTATGTAATCCGTCATTCGTTCCAGTGCGATGGCGCGATTGAATAGAGGGATTGCGGCGTCCGGTTCCAGGCTGAGAGCATGGCTCAGGAGTTGAATACTGGTGGAGTAGTCGATTGAATGCTGAGTGGCATCGGCGCGTTGGAAATAGGCAGAGGCGAGGTCTGTCAACAATGGAGCCGATTCCGGCTGACCCTCGCGGGCCCTCTGCAAGGAATTTATGGCCGCGTCGAAGTTTCCCTCAAGTAACTCAGCTCTCCCTCTCGCTGCGAGCCATCTGGGGTCGTTCGGACTCTTGACGAGGGCTCGGGCGATGATGGATTCGGCTTCCAGGAGTTCCGGGCTCAAGCCAACATGCGACTTCTCCGCGCCTCGGGACTCCTGTAATTGGGCGTACGATGCGCCAGGAATTCTGAGTTCCAGGGTTCGATTCTGCGTATAAGCTTTGGCCAACATTCCTTCCACTTCCGGGTGTGAATTCACCTTCCAAGCGAACCGTACCACGAGGACAAGCAAGAACAGCGCCACAAGGGAGAGAGCCAGTCGAGGCCACAGCCAATTTAACTTGGGTGAGCGCAACTCCGCCGGGGAGCGTTTCGTTTCGACGGAACTAGATGATGTCGAAGCCAATCGGTCGGCCAGTCTGTCTTTCCAGTGCTTTTGATTGCTTTCGAGCTGAGAAACTATTGTTCCTTCCTCTGGAGTTAATTCGGACTCCAAATCTGTCGTCGCGTCGCGCAGACGCGGTCCGCAATAGTCGCAGTCGGCGGCGTGTGTTACGAAGCTCTCGCTGCGTTCGGCTGGGAGTAAACGAGTCACAACCGAGTACCAAATCTCTTCTGGAGGACAGGCTGGCTTTCGTAGTTCAGTTTGCGACTGGCCAACTGAGGACAACGCTGTCGCTGCAGAGACATAACGCTCCAAGAGTGTCCGGCAATGTTGACACGCTTCCAAATGAGCGGAAGCTTCCTCCAGAACGCTCGGGGAGGAGCTACCGTGCCAATTTGATGACTCTGGCGCCAGAGCTGCTAGTTCATCCGGCGTCAGATGTTGATCGAGCGGTCTTGCCACTCACCATCTCCTTATTCATAACGACTCGGTCTCACTAATCCCTTTTTCAAAAGTCGACTGCCGGCGATTTCGATCATCCTGCGATGTTTTGCCGGGAGGTACACTGAATGCGAGTTTTACCAAACGGGTCAACTTGAAAATAACTGTTTCGACGCCTTCGGTGCTGAGTCCCACGGATGGTAGTGCGGCGATCGCGCTAGCGGTGAGACCGGACCGGTAATAAAGCCAAAAAATGCGTCTGTTGCGCTGGAGGTCTCTGGGGGTCAAGGCTTTAACGAGATGCTGATCAATTTCTTGCAGAATTATCTCCCGTTCGGGGGAGTGAGTTGTCAGCGGGTGAAACGCTTTGCCCACCTGCTCTGCCCGATCCAGTGTTTCGGGCGAACTTCCGGCGCCGCGGCGCAGTGCGCGACTGGCTTTGAAGTGATCTTGAACCAAGTTGGCCGTTACCACTTTTATGAAGCCATAGGCGGCGTCGGGATGAATTGGCCGGAAACTGCGCAAAACACGACAGTCGTCGCCACACAATCTGAGGTAGGTTTCTTGTACCAGGTCGTCCACGGTTGTGGGCGAGCAGTCACCCCAGCGGCGAGCCACTCTTAGCGCCACTTTCGTGATGAGTGGATTGAAGCGGCGGATGAATTCCTCCCACGCCGCGAATTGACCTTCCTTGGCGCACTCCGAAATCAGTTGATCGGCCGAAATCAAAGAGTAGTCCATTTGGAGTTGGTACATTCTATATCAAGTTACTTACGTACGGTTCCCCACGGGTTGGCTGAAAAAGGGCCTTCGGTTCTCCGTGCCGAGAAATGCGATACCCAATCCGCACTGTGCGCCCCAGTGCGAAATGAAATTCCTGGCCCTTACGAAGCTCCGACATCGATTTGTACCTTGCGTAAAAAGGGAAATGCCGCCGTTGGGCGTTCTGAAGGATATGTCGGCGATGCAATTCGTAATGTGAAGTCGAAAACGATTGCATGAACGATCGACAGCTAATTGATGCGCTGAGGAGGAAATATGAAAATTAGGTTTTTGGCGACGCTGTTAGCCCTTGCTCTGGAACTCGGTACTGTGCCGGCCTTGCCGATTCGGGCCGACGCGCCGGACAACTCATTCAAGAAAGCCCAGGGCAGACTGTACTGTGAGGCGAATCCCGGTCGTCCGGCTTGCCACGCCACGGGGACTCTAACGATCACGCTGGATCCCGGCTACACGATCGATCGGTCCTTTCACCAGACTTCGTTGCCATGTTGTGGGGGCGACGAAAACGGGAACGGGAACACGACTGCAATCCCGGGCGGGGTGTACATGGAATTCAACGGCGGACGCGACGGCGAATGGGGAGTTTTCAATATCAAGCTGGTCGCTGATTCCAGCAATGTCGACGAAAACGGCGTGGTTCGAGCTTGGACAATTACCGGCGACATCTATTGTGGACCGAGCGGGGCCGTGGGCAAGGGGGGGTGTAACGCCAATGCGTATGGGTGGATTAAACAAAAGCGATCCAACTAGTGTCTCAGCCGGCCATGAGCGGAAACATGGATTTATGGATTTTTCCTGTTTCCGCTTTGGCCGCCCGAGATCTCTTTAGATCGAGCTGAATTAGGTCCGTGGTCAAGAAAGTTCTGTGAATCGGGGAACGAGGCGATTTGTTGGTCGGCGGACGCGTCAAGGAGCTAATCTATGGATCGGAAAATAAGCAACGCAAGAGGAAAGCTGTTCTCGGTTGTTACCTGCATCGAAAGAAAAGCCGCCAGCATTCTGCTGGTGGCAGTAGTCGTGTTCAACGTTGGTGCCTGCTCGGACTCCGTGACCGCCATCGGTGCGATTGGCGGTGGTGTTGCCACGAAATTGTTGCTGAACGATCTGGATGACCACGCGACCCACATAGTGCAGAACGCTGCTGCCGCCGGGTCACTCCTCAGCTCGAAGGCGGCCCGCGACGTCCAACTGCTAATCGATGCCACGCGTCAAAACCTACATGACGAACTGGATAAACAGTGGGACCGACTGGATAGCGACAAAATCTCTTTGCTCAGGGAAATCGATTCGAAATTGAGCCAAATCGAAGATACCGGAAGAAATTTCGGACGGTTGGAAGACACGGTGTATCTGGATACCGACAGCTTAGTGTCTAGAATTCCATTTGCGGAAAAAATGCCGCGCATCCGCAAAGTAGAAGGCTCGTCTCAATACTACAAATCGCAAGGCACTTACAAAATTCGTATAACCTCCAATCTATTTGCCCCGTTCGGTCCGGACGTCCAGATCACAGTCGGAGACAAGCCTCTTGCTCAAGTTCAGTCAGAGCCTCCCTATGCTGCTGTTCTGGAAATGGACGTGAAGACACTTGAGCCTTACTTCAAAGACTTCCAACTTGCCTATGTTCCAGTCACGATCTCCACTCAAATCGAGCAGGGTTCTTTTTTCAGCAAGAAGAAAGCAAAGTACGCCTTCACGATTCCAATCGAGCTGTTTCCGAAATATCCAGCGTCGTACCAGATGGATCAGGCGTTTGAAGCGGAAGTTGTCGACCCTACTGCCGTTGCAGTTGCTCCAGGGGCATTCATGACTATTCCAGGATGTGGAGATTCCGGTTGTAACGCCTACTACAACGTTTGTACCAACTTTCCTGTCGGTGCCCAGCCAATAGGAACTGTAAACCTTGTCGACACTTTCAGCGGTTGGGGCGGTTTCGGCGCGGTGACATACGGGCCTTCGCAGGCCTGTCAAGTGTATTGGCAACACTCACACAATGTGGCTCGAAACGTTAAGATCGACGTTGCCTACCATCCACTAAAGCCAGAAATTCAGCATCGACCCATCGATCTCAGCCCAATTGTAGTCGGCGGGCAACGTCCGTTGTGTACTCCTTTAAACCAGGATTCGAAAGCAGTGCCACTGCAAAGCGAGGCAGTCGTGCAGAAAAACGATAAATCGGTTGCCTGTTGGATCCAGTTCGGAGTTACGTACTCGGCCGATTTCGATCCCGCAATGAAAGGCTACACGTTAGCAATTCGAGCCTTTAACGGGGAGAACTATGCCGCAACGGAAAGCAGAGCAGACTCCGGGATCGATATTAAAGATACAGGCCTCACTTCCTTCAAACGGGCGACCATAAAGTTCAAGGAGCCGTCTTGGTAGGTAAGCCAAATAGCCGCAGACGTCGCGAAATTCGAAGGAACCCCTCCCACCGCTGTGATTGAATCAGGTATAAGGGTGCTAGCGGAAGGGTTGGAGGCGCGAGTAATTGCTGAACGCTTGCTGAACTTTAGTCCGCAAATGAAGTGTCTAGCCAATCTGCACCTGTGAGGCTTCCGAACGCTCAGCGCTGCACGAAAAAAACGCAGCCCAGTTCTCAGCAAGACACCACTCGGGTCTGACGACGTGAACGCAATTCATATGCAGCATACGGATGAGCTGCGAGCAGTCTTCCGCAGTACTCCTAAGAATGGAGGCAGCCGTTCCCAATCCAATAGAGTCTCGCCCTGCCACAAGAAACATGACGGCCATAAAGACGTCTACGGTCGTATCGATCCTAGCAAGCCCGGTCCGACAATGACCACGGGTTGCGTAAACCCGTCCAAAGGTAGGTTTGTGCATCCCATCGCGAATCACGCGATCACGGCAAGACATGCCGCGAGATTTCAGACATTTCCGGACAAGTTTGTTTTCGAAGGAGGGTTAATGGCGGCTGCCCGCCAAATCGGCAATGCTGTTCCCGGTTCTACTGGGTGAGATTGTAATTCGCTCCGTAGCGAAAGGGCTCGCTAAAACCCCAGGCTCAAGAGTGATGGCAGCTGCGTCATGACTGCCGCCACTGACAGGGAGGTAATTCGTATGCCTGAAATTGAAATCGTGACTTCGAAGTTCCTTAAGGTTGGCGAGACCTACATTTGAATCTTCAGGAGTTATGGAGCGGGCGATGGGAATCGAACCCAGACCCGACTCTCGCTATGTTATTGAAACTATGGGCTATGCCCGCAGCTGCCGTCCAAAACCGTCCAGAATCTATTGGCCGAAGCGAAAATACCGCGACAGATCAGCTCGGGCAACTGCTGTTGTGATGATCAAAGAACGCAGGATAAAGCCCACGTCCGAAGGTCAGGAAGCGACCTCGGTCATGCGGCTGCGGCCGTGAGCAACTTTGCGCTTAGGCGAATCTCTGTACCAGCCAGGGCCTTCGATACGGGACAGTTCTGTTTTGAATCATGAGCAATTTTCTGGAACGTCGCATCGTCAATACCAGGAATGTCGGCTTCCGTCTGAAGCTCAACGCGCGTGATCGCGAACGCTTCTCCAACTTTGTCCAGTTTGACGTTAGCGACGGTAAGGATCCGTTTCGGCGTGATTCCCTTTTGTGACAGTTCCGCGGTGAGGGCCATGGTGAAGCAGCCAGCATGAGCCGCGCCGATCAACTCTTCTGGATTGGTCGCCGATTGCCCTTCTTCAAGCCTAGACCTAAATGAGTACGCCCCGTCGAAGGCCCCGCTACCGACCTTTAGGCGGCCGGCCCCTTCGATGAGATTTCCTTTCCATTCCGCTTCTGCTTTTCTTATTGGCATAAGTTTTCTCTTTAACGTGATGTTCTGAATTATCCCGCAACGGGCATCGAGAGCTAGGTCCCGGCGAGTCTACGGGACCGTTTAACCCATCTGCCTTATTGAAGCGCCCTAAAAAAACTGCATTTGGTTCCCTGCCGAATGGACCAATTCAGAACCAAAGGCTTGGGCATTTCTGCCGCAATCTTGTGTAAGACAATCCGGTGACAGAAAGACCGCCAACTTTGGAGCAGCTCAATAGTCCCGAACGGAAGTCGCACCGAACGTAGGGAGATTGGATACGTTCCAGCCTCCTCCCAGCGCCTTGATTAGGAGCACACTCGCGTCCAAACGACGGCGCTGAATATCAATGGCGTTTCGCTCGTTAGCGAGTTCGGTCGTCTGTGCGGTGATGACCTGTAGGTATGTGTCGACACCTCCCTTGTAACGATTCGTAAAGAGTTGAAGCGATTCCTCGGACGACGCGACAGCCTCCTCTTGCTGTTGCGTTTCGTTCTCGAGAATGCGCAAGGCGGCGACGTTATCGTCGACTTCCTGGAAAGCTGTCAGCGAGGTCTGCCGATAGGTTGCGACAGTAGCATCGTAGTTCGCCCGCGCCGATTCGGAAGTAGCGCGACGGCGTCCAGCATCGAAGAGAGTCTGGGCGATGGCGGGACCGACGGCCCAGAAGCCGCTGGGCCAGGTAAACCAGTTCGAACCCTGCGTGCCGGCGAAACCCGCGGATGCGCCGAGAGTCACAGTGGGAAAATACGCCGCGCGGGCGATGCCGATCTGCTGATTGGCCTCCGCCACTCGGCGCTCCGAAGCGGCGATGTCCGGGCGCCGCTGCAATAGTTCAGAAGGGAGACCAATCGGAATGCTGGGAGGACGGTAGTTGAGCGGCGCGGCTGCGAGGCTGAAGTCCGCAGGCGGCTTTCCGATCAGAATCGCGATGGCATGTTCGAATTGCGCTCGTTGCACGGTGATGTCCGTGTCTTGCACACGAGTGGTGTCCAACTGCGTTTGCGCTTGCGCCACGTCGGCCTTCGGGGCTACGCCTCCTTTGAAGCGATTGAGCGTGAGTTGCAGGTTGTCGGTATAGGCTTTTACTGTGTCGTCGAGAAGCTGCTTCTGGGCGTCGGCGCTTCGCAATTCGAAATAATCCAAGGCGAGTTCCGCCTCGAGACTGAGCTTTGCGGTTTCGTAATCGGCGGCGGTGGCCTGCGCTTCTTCTCGCGCGGCAGCAACGCTACGCCGTACGCGGCCCCAGAGATCCAGTTCGTAAGAAAGATCAAACGGCAGCACGAAATTGCCAGTGCTGGCTTCTTGTATCTTGGACGGAAAGCTCTGGGAAAAGTCTGAACTCTTGACGTAGCTTGCGCTCGGCGATGTGGAAATGGTCGGAAATTGCGCCGCGTGGTTGAAGCGAATGGCAGCCCGAGCCTCGCGGAAGCGCGCTTCCGCGACCTTCAGGCTTTGGTTGGAATCGGCGATCTGCTCTTCCAACTTGTTTAGTTCCGGATCGCCGAAAATCTCCCACCAGTTTCCGCGGCTTGCCTGGTCACCCGGCCGCGCAGGCTGCCACTGGTCTGACTCTTTGAATGAGCTTGGCACTTCTTCCTTATAGGTCGGTGTCATGGGCACGGCGGGTTTGATGTACTTGGGACCGACCGTGCAACCCGCAAGCAGAAGTATTAGAAGCAGCGCAATAACGCCGGTGAGAATGAAACGCAAGACCGCGAAGAGGCGCCTCATCGCCCGGACCCTCCTGCTGCTTTGTTGCCGAGACGCACGGGCATACCGGCAACCAGAGAGTCGGATGGGTCGACGATGACGGCATCCGTTGCCTGCAGGCCCGAAACGATTTCCACCGTAATGCCGTAGTCACGGCCGATCTTGACCGGAACCAACTCCGCTTTTCCATTGCGAACGAGTCCTACCTGTAAGCCCTCTTTGCGGAAGATTAACGTATTCGATGGAATTGTCACCGAGCGCGTCTCGTCGGGCAGCTTGAGGTGCACGAAGACGTACGCGCCCGGCAGGAGCTGGCCAGTCGGGTTGTCAACATCGACTTCGACAAGCAGCGTACGGGAAGCGATGTCAATGGAGTTGGCGTTGCGAACGAGAGTGCCATGGAAGGCTTGGCCCGGGAATTCATCGAGAGTTAAGGTGGCTGGTGCATCGGAGCGCGCGGCACGGGAGTACACCTCGGGAACCGCGACGTACAGCCGGAGCGTGCGAATGGCGGCGATGTGAAAAAGTTCTCTCGGCTGTGTATTGGCCCCAGCATCGATGAGTGCTCCGATGTCCGTATTGCGGGCGGTGATGATGCCATCGAATGGAGCATAGACTTTTTCGAACGATTGCAGCTGCTCGAGGCGCCGCACATTCGCGGCGCTGGATTCGGCCGCGGCCTTCACTGCGCTGAGATTGCTGACCGCCTGGTCGGTTTCCTGTTGGGACACGGAGCCTGTGCTCACGAGGTCTTGCCAGCGGCCGGCGGTGATTTTGGCAATGTTCAGGTTGGCCTGCGCGGTATCCAGTTCCGCTTGAGCCTGCTGGAGCTGCTGATCGACTTCCGGGGTTTCGATCTCCGCCAGCAACTGGCCTTTCTGGACATGCGCGCCAATGTCGAAGTACCAGCGCTTGAGATAGCCACTAGTTCGCGCATAAATCGGAGCGTCACTGTATGCTTGGGTATTGCCTGGCAGGACTATTTCTTGTGTGGGGGCGCCTTCCCGGGGAAAAACCACGGCGACCGTGGGAATGGCGGCTTCTTCGGTGCGTTGTTTGAGTCGTGATTCGGCCACGGCGCGTGAATGAATGCCTGAGTAAATCACGAGAGCGAGAAGGGCGAGCGCGGCGGCCGCGAGAATGATCGCGGCATGGCGCCGCGCTCCGGGACGAGAACGAAATCCATCCGTACTCTGTTGCGCAGTTTGTACTTCGATCGCTTCTGGTGCTGGCGTGCTCGTCATGTTTTCCTCGCTCGATGTCATCGTGTTCATTTAACTCAGGCTTGCATTGCCTCGGGATTGCCCGCTGCCTGTTGTTGGGCAGCCGAAGGATCATGCCGTCGGTGGAGTAAGCTGAAGACCGCAGGAACGAAAACCAGCGTGGCTATCGTAGCGCACAACAGGCCGCCAATTACGGCGCGGCCCAGCGGTGCATTTTGCTCGCCGCCCTCGCCCAGCCCGAGCGCCATGGGAATCATTCCGATGATCATGGCCAGAGCAGTCATGAGCACGGGACGGAACCGGGTGAAGCCCGCTTCGATGGCCGCTTCGACCGGGTCTCCGTGATGCAGGAGCCTTTCTTTTGCAAACGAAACGACGAGGATGCTGTTCGCCGTGCCAACGCCCATGCACATAATCGCGCCCATTAAGGCGGGAACGCTGAGGGTTGTATGTGTTACGAACAAGAAACCGACGATGCCAGCAAGCGCGGCGGGGAGCGCGGTGATGATGATGAAGGGATCGAGCCAGGATTGAAAGTTCACTACGATCAAGAGATAGACGAGAACGATGGAGAAGACGAGTCCGCCCAGCAACCCGAGGTAGGAGGTGCGCATGGTTTGCAGTTGGCCCTTAACGGTTACGAAACTGCCGCGCGGCAACGACTTTCGGTTGGCATCTACAATGCGTGTAACCTCGCGGCCCACGGCTCCCAAGTCGCGGCCTTGAACGTTTGCATAGATGTCGACTACGCGACGAATGTTGTAATGCGAGACCACTTCCATCTCGTTTGAACGCTTGATGGAAGCGATATCCGCAAGTATTTCCGGGCGCGCAGCCGTCGTCGCGTTGAGTGGAGTGTCCTGAAGGTCTTCGAGGGATTGAATCGAATATTGCGGAGTCTGCGTCACGAGGTTGTAGCTCACGCCATTCTTAGAATTCAAAAAGAACATCGGCGTGATCTGGAAACTACCGCTGAGTGAGTTCAACACGCTATTGGCCACATCGCGCTGAGTGTAGCCGCCTTGGGCTGCCTTCGTACGGTCGACGGCCACATCGAACTCAGGATAATCAAACGCTTGCTGGATGCGTGCATCGGCAATACCCGGAACGCGCTGGACTTCTTGCAGCATCCGGGCCGCTACTTCCCGATTGCCCTCAATATCGGTTCCCTCGATTTGGATATCGACGGGCGCCGGCAAACCAAAGTTCAAAACCTGAGTGACGATGTCCGATGGTAGGAAGTAAAAAGTTGTGCCTGGGTATTCACGGGGCAGCCTCTCTCGCAGGCGCTGAACATAGTCTGAGGTCGAGTGGTGATGTTCTTTGAGTGAGACCAGGATATCGGCATCGCCCGCTCCGATGAGTCCCGATGTGCTGTGCATGAAATTGATTGCGCTGTAAGGGAGTCCGATATTGTCCAGGATGTTGTCCACCTCGCGCTCGGGAATCTCATGCCGTATTGTGCCCTCGACGAGATCGCACAGCTTCGCGGTCTCTTCGATTCGCGTGCCGCTCTTGGCTCGGAGATGGAGAATGAATTGACCGCTATCTGTATTCGGAAAGAAATCCTGGCCGAGCCATGGCACAAGGAGAAACGCCGCAAGGCAGGTCAAAAGAAACGCGGGGATGAAAAAGCCGCGTCGGTGGACAAACGCGGCGAGGAGGGAGTGGTATGCATTGCGAAGGCGTTCGAATCCGCGCTCGAACGCCAACTGGAACCGTACGAGAGGATTCCGAGAGCTAGCGCGGTCGTGCTGTTTTGCTTTCAGCAAATACATTGCCAGCGTAGGAACCAGTGTCCGCGACAGGATGTATGATGCGAGCATGGCGAACACCACAGCTTCGGCGAGAGGCACAAAGAGATATCGCGCTACGCCGCTCAAAAGGAACATGGGCAAGAACACAATGCAGATGCAGAGGGTCGATACCAGGGCGGGCACCGCGATTTGCGCCGCCCCTTCCAAAATGGCGTCGCGCTGCGCGTGGCCTTCTTCGAAATATCGCTCGATGTTTTCAATGGTAACCGTGGCGTCGTCCACAAGAATTCCGACGGCTAGGGCCAGGCCGCCGAGCGTCATGATGTTGATGGTTTCGCCCAGGAAGCTGAGGATCATGACCGAGGTCAAGATGGATAGCGGAATGGAGACCGCGATGATTAAGGTGCTGCGCCAACTTCCGAGGAACAGCAGAATCATTAAACCGGTGAGACACGCGGCGATAACGGCCTCGCGAATGACACCGTTCACAGAGCCTCGGACAAAGATGGACTGATCGGCCAGAGGCAAAATCTTCAGCTCCGGGGGCAGAGTCTGCGCAACGCGCGGAAGGAGGCCGCGAATGCCTGTGACGACGTCGATTGTCGAAGCGTTGCCGGCCTTGAGGACGGACACCAGGGCGCCGCGTCGACCATCTTGGCGCACGATGTTGGTCTGCGGCGCAAAAGCATCGCGCACATTCGCCACGTCACGAAGATAGATAGTCGAATTGCCAACGACCTTGACCGGGAGGTCGTTGAACTCTGGCACCGTCCTCATGCTGGCGTTGAGTCGAACGTCGTACTCGAAGGGGCCCATCTTTGCGGTTCCGGAAGGCAAGATGAGATTTTGCTGCTGCACCGCGGTAAGAACATCTTGTGGCGCCAGACCCTTCGATTGCATCAGGCCAGGATTCAAATCGATCATAATTTGGCGTTGCTTTCCCCCATAAAGGAAAGGAATTACGGCCCCAGGCACGGTCACCAGCTGGGGCCTCAGGAAATTCTGTCCAAGGTCGTTCAACTGCTGCTCGGAGAGACCGTTGCCAGACAGCCCCAACTGCAGAATAGGTACGCTCGAAGCACTGTAGTTGATAATCAGCGGAGGCAGAGTGCCCGGCGGGAATTGACGAAGGGCGGTTTGCGATACGGCCGTCACCTGGGCATTCGCGGTGTCCAAACTGGCACCGGGTTGCAAGTAAATCCGGACAATCGCCTGACCGTTAACCGTGGTCGATTCGATGTGTTCTATGTTGTCAACAGTGGTGGTCAGCACCCGTTCATACGGACTTGTGAGCCGGCCTTCCAGTTCTTCGGGATTCATGCCGGTGAACTGCCAGGCTACGGCGATCACCGGGATATTGATGTTGGGGAAAATGTCCGTGGGTGTGCGGGAGATCATGATCGGGCTCAGAACCAAAATGAGCACGGCTAGAACGATGAAGGTATACGGTCGGTCCAAAGCGACTCGAACAATCCACATAAGTAGAACCCCTACATTCCAATCGTGAGTTGACCTCTCAGTGACGATGCCTCGGGCCGATAAAACCATCCGGGCCGGTGAAACATAGAAATCCCAAAATCGCCAATACAGTGATAACCAGAAACGCCATCATGAAGGCTTCCGTTCCTCTCGTTCTAATCACACGCGTTGCAGACGGCCGGATCTTGTGGGATACAGCTGGTGTTACCGATCGTTCGTGAAGCGTCACTTCCGTACGTCCAGGGCGATCCGACATAGCGCTTTAGTCTCTCGCGCAATTTCCTTCGCCCATGAAACAATCGAGCCTTAACCGCGGCAACGGAGATTCCCATCATTCGCGCCGTCTCTTCGGTCGACCGCTCGTCGAGCTCACGCAACTCGAATACTTTTCGCATTCCTGGCGTCAAGTCGCTCATGGCCTCCGAGAGAATCCGTTGCCGTTCCTTTTGTGCATAGAGTTGTTCGGGGTTCGGGCCTTGGTCTTCGACGTCAATCCGGGAAGACGGCTGTTCGGGCGATTCATCCAGCGATACACCCCGCAAGTGGTCTTTCTTTCGGAGTTTCATGAGGGCTGCGTTGATGGCAATGCGGGACAGCCACGTCGAAAACAGAGAATCGCCTTTGAAGCTCTTGAGATGAATAAAGGCCCGTTCAAACGACTCCTGCACGACATCTTCTGCATCCTCGTTGTTCCGCATAATTCGCCGGGCTACGCGAAAGACCGTGTTTGCGGACTGTTTGCAAAGGACCTCAAAGGCAGCCGAATCGCCCCGTTTTGCAGCGGCAAGAAACGCGTATTCCTCTCTTACAATCGCTCGCCCCCTCGCCGGGCCGCCCGTTTCTTTCCTGTTGTAATTCTCCAAACTTTGTGTGGACATGCGGCTGCTCCTATCAGGCAATAGCAATCGTTAGTTCTGGCCTGGCGTATTCTCTTGAATTACCAGTCGTCGTGGTCAGGAATTCATTCGCGTTTCGGTAGGTCCAACCGCGCTCTCGGTCTACATCCGCCATCACCTGAGAGGAAATTCTCCGGTGTCCGTACTGCGCCAACATGAAGAGTTCCGCGGTCTCAGCGTTCTTAATCGTTCGCAGTAACCGCTCCAGTTCTTCCTTATCCACGACGCATTTCCTTCTCACACAGATGATGATTCAACTTTTTTCTCTCGATGTTCTGCACGACGTGCAGGGTGTAACAACCAGTTGCGATGAGTTGCGCGCCTCCTTTGGACAACTCGGCCAGCGCCTTCTCACCGCTTTTGTCGATGAAAGTCACGGATGTGAGGTCCACCACGCACTTGCGTTCCCGGCGGGCGGTTTCTGTTCTCGCCCAGTTGGACTTCAGTTCCGAAATCCACGGCTGAACGAGTCGGCCTTCGAGCGTCCAGCTTTGTTCGGTCAATGTCTCGGCGATCGTGATTCGTAGCATTCCCATGGCTCGCGTTTTTCCACCGGTGGTCTTCCCCTGACCACCAACCGATTTGCCGCTTCAATATCGAGTTCTTCCCCAACCTTGGCCTTCACGAACTGGGCCCAGTTCGCAAACGCTTGCGCATATGGACTTCCGACCCGTGACACTCAAAATTCACATCGTCCATATACGCCTTCATCAGCTGGATGCCTCGCCCGTGTTCGGCAGCGGGGTCCGACGTGATGCCTTTACCAACGATCTTCTCGAAATCGAATCCTTTTCCCTGATCCGTCACTACGATTGATATTTCCTTGCCAGGTTGGCAGCGGCAGCGGATGTGTACTTTTGTTTTCGGATCTTCCTGATTGCCGTGAACGACGGCATTTTCCAGCGCCTCCCGGAGCGCCAACTCGATATCGAACTCTTTTCCGGGAACGCATTGCGATCCTTCAATCAGTCTCATCAAGCGGTCCACAAGCGGTGAGATCGCTCGAACTTCGCTCGGCATCCAGGAATCGATTTCCATGACGGAAGATCGGGAGCGTTTTCCTGGAAGCGCCAATTGAGAATTCGATGCTCCGTTCAGCCTTCGCATTCCACTCATTGGAAACGCCTCACGGTCAGAAGGAATGCATCGGGCGTGCCAAAGCCAGCAGACCTTCTAAGGTTGTGGAACTTATTGATTCGTAGTGGGATGGCCAGCGGGGAGCGAGCTCTTTAGTACACCTGCCACCGTGGCACTGCCACCGACGTGGCCGGCTGCCCGTTTCGGAGCACAGAGAAAGAGAACTGACGGCGGGAATCATTTCGGACTAGGTTCGAACGAAATACCGGCGAGCCGATTACGCAGAGCCGCGCGCAATTCCGAGCTTGTGGATTCGCTTTTGGAGCGTGGATCGCTTCATTCCAAGACGTGCCGCCGCGCCACTGGGACCTGCCACAACCCAATTGCACCGCTGAAGGGCCTCGAGGATGTGTCCGCGTTCGGTTTCCTCCAAAACGTTGTGGAGCGCGCCGTTTGTCGATTTCCGCGAGGCGGATTGTTCTACGGTACGGCCGTCTATGGGAAATCTAAGATCACTCACATCGACACTCAGCACAGGACCCGTCGAGATAATTACGGCCCGTTCGACCACATTCTGAAGTTCTCGTATGTTCCCCGGCCACTGATATCGGCACAGGGCATCCATCGTCGCTGATGGGATCGTTTCCATGACCTTTTTCATACGTCTGGAAAACTGCTCTGTGAAGTGGCGTACGAGGAGCGGAATATCCCCCTGGCGTTCCCGCAACGGCGGAACATGGACTGGAAAAACATTCAAGCGAAAGAAGAGATCGGGTCGGAACTTCTTCTCGCTCACCATCGCATCTAGATCGCGGTTCGTCGCAGCAATCAGGCGTGCATCAGTACGAAGGGTGCGCGAACTTCCGAGCCGCTCGAACTCCCTCTCTTGCAGCACGCGCAGCAACTTCGTCTGCAATTCGAGAGGGATCTCTCCGATTTCATCGAGAAAAATCGTCCCCCCATTGGCCACTTCGAAGCGCCCAATGCGTTGCGCGATCGCTCCTGTAAATGCGCCTTTCTCGTGTCCGAACAACTCGCTTTCCAGCAAGCCTGTCGGGATTGCGGCACAATTCAGTTTGACAAATGCCTTGGTACGCCGTGGGCTCAGATCGTGAATGGCCCGCGCAACCAGCTCTTTTCCTGTCCCTGTCTCTCCGTAAATCAGCACGGTCGAATCGGTCGGTGCGACAGTTTCCACGCGCTTCAGGACTCTGCGCAGAGAGACGCTACTCCCGATGATCTGAGTGAAATTCATTTCCGCGCGGAGTTCATCTTCCAAATAGAGTTTTTCCTTCGAAAGCTGCTCTTTCAGTTCCCGAATCTCGCGGTAGGCAAGTGCATTCTCGACGGCGAGAGCAAGCTGGTTTGCAACCTGGCTAAGGAAACTGATATCAGCCTGACTGAAAGCATCGTCTCGAAGCCGGCCGAGAACCAAGACGCCAATCGAGCGATTCCGGCTGATCAAGGGTAAACAGCAGACAGACTTCAAACCTTCCCGCACCGCAATCAGAGCGATTGGGGAATCGAGCCATCCGGCAAAGGGGCTCTGGAGCGTCAGAGGTTTCATAGTTCGAAATGCCGTGCCGGAGGGCGATCCCTCGATCGAATAAACCAGCTCTTCGTGGAAGAATCCTTTGCCCTCCGGAAAGTCAAGCGCGTAAAGTCGCAGCTGCTTGTTTTCCGCATCTGGGAGCGACAAGCCGGCATAATCGCACTGCATCACGCGCCGGACGTCCTGCGAGATGGCACGCAGCAGATCGCGAAGCTCCAAATTTGAAACAACCTGATTCGTGACGTCGAGAAGCAGCTGGAGCCGGTCGTTCTTACTCTGCAGTTCCTCAGACGTCCGTCGCAACGCTGCTAAATTCAACGCGTCGTCGAATGCCAGCGCAATATAACCTGCCACTTCGGACACGAATCGGACTTCGTCTGCGGAATAGGTATCGACCTGCCTGCTGCCGAAAGTGATGGCGCCCAGTTTGCGGTGCGCCGTCGTCAACGGCAGGGCACAGATGGAGCGAATAGAGAGCCTTTTCAAGATCGCTTGGAGCCGGGCAAAACCCGGTTCCATTTCGTTCGTTGATGTCAGCACAGGTTCTTGGCGTTCGTAAACGCGCAAGGTGAGCGTCTCCTCGGGCGTTAGCTTTTCCTCGGGAATCAGCTCTGCCCGACTCGCCATGTCGATGAAATAATTTTGAAACGTATCCGAGTCTTTGTCGCGAAATGACACTCCGATGAAGTCAAATTGCACTACTCGGTGCAATGCGTTGGCCAGCACACCGAAAAGCTCTTTCGGGTCGCGGTGCGCTGCGATCGCATGGGACACGTGGACGAGAGTCTCGAATCGAGTTTCAAGCGCGGGAGCGGCAAGAATTTCCGAGTCGTTACCCACGATTTCGCACCACCATAGCAAGTCTTAGAATCTAGTCCATCGGATGCCCGACCCAGGACAAGGGATACGCGGCTTGGATCGGTGCCGGAGGAGTTGTGGCGTTGGGCAGCCTCCCGGACAGTGGTTAAAATCTATGAGTAGCAGGCGCCCGCCACCACATTCTGAAAATCGGTAATTTTATACTAGCGCTCGTACCTAGAAGGCATCCCAACAAGCTTACACGTCAGCCTCCTGCTAAAGCTTGGATCCACCGTCCACAGGGATACTGGCACCGGTGATCCAGCGCGCCTTGTTCGAAGCTAAGAACGTGACTACATCCGCCACGTCCTCCGGCTTGCCGATTCGTTTTAATGCTTGCATCCCAAGAGTGGCCTCGCGACCTGCTTCAGTCTTAGCGAAGTTTGACATGTCCGTGTCGATTACACCGGGCGCCACTGCATTTACGCGGATACCTCGGGGCCCGAGAATGGCAGCCCAGTTTTTGACCAGAGTCTCTAATGCGCCTTTGGTCGAAGCGTAAGCAAGGATCGAAGGGTTATCCAAGCCTGGCTTTCCAACTACGGCGTGCGCCCCGACCGAAGAGATCACGATGATGTTCGAGCCTTCACCTAGAATGGGCAGGAGTTGCTGCACTAGGAAAAACGGACTTCGCACATTCGTTGCAAAGAGATTGTCAAAATCTTCTATCGTGTGATCCTTGATCGTTGCAGCCTTCGAGATACCAGCGTTGGACACGAGCACATCCAATTGCTTCCCGACGATGGACCGAACTTCCTTTGCCAGTAGGGTTGCTCCCTCTGGAGTTCCCAGGTCTGCCCTTATTGCGTCGGCGCGGCCTCCTTTTGAGCGGATACTCTCGACCAGAGACTGGGCTTCCTGGGCGGAGCGGCCGTAGTGAACCAATACATGTGCGCCCATCTCAGCAAGCGCCAACGCAGTGGCTCGTCCAATTCCACGAGAAGCCCCCGTCACCAGGGCAGTTTTGCTGTGCTGAACCATTCTTACTCCTTACCGCTTTGTCCGAGCCGACATCCGAACATCAGTCGGCTGCCGCGCTACTGATGACCGTCGCAATCCTGTCGAAGATCCATGGTTGGCGTCGGCATAGAGGATCAGCTTGGCATTCGGCATGCGCATGTTCTGAGCGAGATAAAGCGAATTCACTGGGTAAACGATGACGTCGTGATTCCCGCTCACGACCAGCGCCGGTTGCTTGATGTTCTTCAGATACGCGAAGCGCTCTCCGGGGTGAGAGCCCCATTCGCCGATGGCGGTAATCTGGGCCGGCACGACTTTGTCGCTGATCGAGGTATCGCGGTTCTCAGTGGGCGACAGGTAGCGTTTCAGGAAGGCTCGGCCAGCCGCCTGGCTCTTCTCCGAATCAGTAAAGAAGACTTTCAGCCACAAGTTTTCGGGTGGGTTGTAGGTCGCGCCAAAGATCGCCGCCGTCTCCGGAGTGATGTGGCCCCGGCCATTCCCGGCGTCAGGATTACGCGGGGCGGTCCCGACCAGGATGAGCTTGCGAATCAGATCAGGACGGTCGAGGGTGATCTGCTGCGCGACCATTCCCCCGATCGAGAAACCGAGAAGATCGACCTTTGCTAATCCGAGACCATCGACGAATGCTTCCGCGTTCTTCGCCATGCCGGCAAAGGTCGTTGGCACTTCGCCGGTTGAACTTGCGACACCCGCATTGTTGAAGATGATGACCTCACGCTCCTTGGCAAGCCCGTCCAGAACCGCAGGATCCCAGTTTTCGAGGTTTCCGGTGAAGTGCTGGTTAAAGACAAGTGGCAGACCGCTTCGCTTGCCCCAGCGCCGATAAGCGAAGCGAATGCCGTTGGCCTCCACAAACTGCGTGGGAACTGTCGTCGCTGTATAAGTGCTCACTGTCCAGTCTCCTTCCCAAGGGTTCTCTTGATTGTTGAACTTCCCTCCGCCTGCTAGCCTTCAATGTCGCGGAATACATACTCCCGACGTAATGGCTCCAGGATCGTGATTTCGCGCGGCGCGCTCATGATCTGAGGAAGACGTGGCTCATAAGACTCGCGGTAGGACCGCTTCATTTGCACTGTGAAAAATTCATCTCTGCCGAGCCAAGTTTCGTGGAGTAAAAACACTGTCGGGTCCTTTGTGCTACGGTGTACAACCGCATTCACAAAGCTAGTTTCATGCCGCATCTCGTTAATGACAGCATTGATGAGAGACAAGTATTCATTTTCAAAGCCAGCCTTCACGGGAATGCGTATGAGAAGAACGAACAATTCTCCTGTCACTGTGTGGCTCCTAATTTAGCTAGCTCACGCCTGCTCGTCCTCCAAGGCGGTACCTTCCAGCGATGAGTCCGCCGAATTCGGCCTACAACTTAGTCAGCCGCCACCGCGTCGGATACGAGCGCCAGGGCTCCTCTCGCGCAATCGACGTCGTTCTGCACTGTGGGCGCCCCACTCACCCCGATCGCCCCGACAACTTCTCCGTCGACCTTAATGGGAAACCCTCCTCCCCACGCCGCCACGCGCGAAAGCGTCGGGATGCCGGCCAAAAGCGACGGGTCGCCCTTGATAAAGTTGAAAAATTCCTGCGTGGAGACGCCTAACAGAGCTGTATAGGCCTTATTCTGCGCCATCTCAATGGTAGGGATCGGGGCCCCATCCATCCGGCTGAATGCCTTGAGATTGCCGCCATCGTCGAGAATCGCTACGT
>Ga0210403_10000084_pt1 | contig 101898 bp, 82 predicted proteins | sample IncBWC19MmetaG_FD_150863 | JGI IMG/M metagenome (GOLD analysis project Ga0210403, IMG submission 150863) | Forest soil microbial communities from Barre Woods Harvard Forest LTER site, Petersham, Massachusetts, United States - Inc-BW-C-19-M | ecosystem: Environmental > Terrestrial > Soil >...
AGCCTCAATACAAATCGCATGCGTTCTTCCACGACGGACCGTTCCTTCCATGGCATGGACACCTCCGTGCTGGACTAGTCCAGCACGGAGGTGTAAACCATGTCTCCGGAACGTTTTGTAAAGGGTGGGTCCGAACGCACATAGAATCAGCAACTTACAAAATGCGAAAGTCCATTGAGTGCCTAGTGCAGGGCTAAGAAGTCGCTGGTTGAAATCCATTTGCCACAACCATTCTTTGTTATTTCAGATCAATACGTTACACGGCGTTCTCGAGTACGAGTTCTACTTCATTTTTGCGGACAACAGGTACAAGCTCGGTGTTTTTGTTCAGGTTAACGCCGAGCCGGAGAAGTGTGAAATCCCCCCAAAGCCACGCAGCCCGTGGATAAACTGCAGAATGGTGCTCGCTTTGGTCTCGATGACGCATTCCATCACCACCTTGCCGGCAAAATTCAGAACGGCGATCGAAATGCTTTCCTTATGCACGTCCAAGCCGATATATTTAGTGCTAGTCATAGAGGGTGTTCCTTTCCGTAGGGAATGAGCCAAGCACTCAAAACCTACACCAAAGGGGGCGCCCTTTTATAATGCGTGGACTTCCGGGTTGCCCGTTTGAACGTCACGGTCCAGAATCTGAAACCAGCCAGTCCGGGTTCTGAGCGTTATCACCTGTTTGTGTCAATTATCTCAGCATCAGTGCTGATTGCTGTTGCGTAAGCTCAACTCCATTGTTTGATCCTGCGAGATAGAAGAGGCCTACCGCAAGCAAGCCAAACGAAGAACACCAGAGGAAGTATCCGACTCCGAGATCGGATCTGACTGGTACGTAGAAGACGTACCACTGAGAGTTCAGGACGAAAGCCGCAGCGGCAACCAATGCTGCCGCCCGGTGAAGTTTACGAGATGCCCGCCACACAATCCACGGTGAGGCGAGCACAAACAAAACTGTCGTTAGGACTCCTGCCGCAGAGAACGCCGTACCATACCATGGGTCGGCGCTCGCAACTCCGCAAGGTCGTAGCGCGCAGGTTTCAGACAGAAAGACCGCCCATCCCGGAATGCCATGGTCAAGCCTGCTCCCTAAGAAACCCTTGATCGCCGGAAGGAACCATGAAGCCGCATGAAGCGACCATGCCGCCGCAATCACGAGATACCGCTTCGTCATTCTATTGGCCTTTTCGAACCGACAGTCTCACTCATGACAAGTATATATTCCTTGAAGCGCGCCAGGCGCGCTAGTTGTTGCAAAACCCCGATAGCACTCACAAAAACCCGGGAAATCGGTTCCCCACTGGGCGTGTGGTTGGCTCAACCGGAAGTAGTGGCTTGGGTTCTGATTAACGCCGCCGTAATCGAAGAAGTTCGTAACAGGCTATTGTGTCACCCGCCTGCTGTTCTTGTGGGCAGCAGAGTGTCTTGTTGACACAGTCAGTAAAATCGTATACTCTGATAATCAGATTTATGAAGAAAACGAGTATAACCGTCACGGAAGCTTCGCGCAATTTTGCCGACTGCATTAACCGCGCGCACTATCAAAATGTTACGTTTGTGCTCTTGAAGAACGGTGAGCCGGTCGCGCGTCTTATACCGGACAACGAAAAAGTTTGTGTTGGCCGCGATTTGGCCGAGGCTCTGGCCAAAAATGACTTACCGGAGAACGAGGCCAGAGCGTGGCATCGTGATCTGGAAGCTGCCCGCAAGAGCCTGAAGGCACCGGCCGACAAATGGCGATAATCTTGGACGCGGACGTCGTCATTCGGGGCGAGAAGGGTGTTTTGGACCTGAAGAGCTGGGTGAAGTCCCGTCCGAATGATCGATTTGAGATTGCCGCGATCACTGTCGCTGAGCTATGGCATGGTGTGGAACGGGCGACCGGGACACATAAGGTCACGCGGCAGCGCTACCTGGACGCCCTTCTGGAGTCCCTCCCGATCATCCCCTACACCGAGCAGACGGCGTACGAGCACGCACGTATCTGGGCCGAATTGGAGGCCTCCGGGAAAATGATTGGTTTCTATGACCTAATTGTGGGGGCAACGGCTTTGGAGCGCGGGAGCGAGGTAGCCACGTTCAACAAACGGCACTTTGGTCAAATACGGGGACTGAGCGTCATCGAACCAAAATAGTTCCTCGCGAGATTTCTGCTTACTCTCTGTCCCACCCTGGCGCTCGCCAAAACTCAAAACAACCGTAGAGAGCTTCGAATGGGTCCGATCTTGGCCCGCGCTTCAAAAAGTTCCGAGTTGGCAGCCGTTCAGGTACAAGTTAGGTACAACTAAGAGAGGGGAAATGAGGCTTTGGATCCCGCAAGCGACACCAGATAAAGCATTTAGGATTTTTGTTACCCTGGTTCGGGACCAGGAGGTTGATGGTTCAAATCCATTCGCCCCGACCACATCAACCTATGTCTCAGGCCGCTCACCAATAACTTAGGACACGTGACAGAGCGGATGACCGCTTGGTGCAAGACCAGGAGATTCTTGGCGAGAATTCCACTCGCACGCGATCGCTCAAGTCCTGATCTTACATTCGTTTAGCGCGAAGGTGCTTCGCTTCTTCTGTTTCAACAACGTGTCAAGACTTGTCTAGCATTCGATCTGGTTTCTGATTTAGATTGAAACTGCTTCGAGTTACTTTTGCGCCAAAAAACTGGCTGGACTTGTCCATCACCGATTCCTGCGTGCTAGCAGGAAGTGTGCAGCCAAGGCCGATCGTAGCGTCACACTTTTGCTTCCAGCGGATATTTACAAGCAGCTTCTTCCCGTAGCGGCCTGCCATCTCACCGTTCGGAAGAACAGAGCCTAGGGCAAGTTGGCCCGACGGAAGGTGCGACGCAATTCGCGAAAAACCTGCTCGAACGGCGGGAGGGCCGCCATTTGATAGGACAGGCGAGTCTTCCAGAGCGCTCGCAAGCGGGCCTCTTTTTGCGCGAGCGCGGCTTGCAGGCCTTCGCAAGGTTTTTCACGGAATTCCAGTTTTTGGCAAATCGCGGGAAGGAGGTGGTCGAGCTGCACTTCCTTGTTGACCGTGAGATACCAGAGATCGTAGAGATCCCGAGGTTCGTTTCGGGCTGGATCGGTGAGAGCAACTGTCTTTTCGGCAGCAATTTGGTCGAGGGAGTACACAAGAATGGACCGATTTTCGGGAATGTCGGCGAACTCCGCATATCCGCGAAGAACGGGCCGATTTGCGAGAGGGAAAAACAGCGCCTCATTGATCGTGATATCCACCTTCACGTTACTGTTCCCGGGAAGCGGCCCGGTATATCGCAGATAAAACGTGTGGGTGTTGGTGCGCACGCTCGGGTCCTGCCGGTCGAAGGCGAAGACGATGCCCGATTGTTGTGCCACTGCGGCGTAGACAGGCTCGAGACGCGCGCGAATTTCTTCGAACGGAAGCGCTTGGCGGAGAGTGAAGTCAAGATCTTCCGAGAAGCGATAATCGGCAAAGTAGCAGCGCTTCAGGGCGGTGCCCCCCTTGAACGCCAGAACGGGCCGCAGATCCGATTCCGCCAGCGCGTTTAAGAGCCAAGCGAGGCAGTAGTCCCGTTCTAGGACGTCTTCGCGAATGCGCAGTCCTCCGGCGGCTGCAAGTCGATTGGAAAGCAGGGAAATATTTCGCTGGGGAATCAATCAAGTGCTCCGTACAGCTAGCAGCTCGTCGGATGGGATATTCAGTTGCAGCCGCCATTTGGCAGCGTGAGGGCCTTCGCTCGGCAAAGACGGATCGAGCGGGACGTACGTAGCTGTCAGGACGGTGCGAAGCGACTGGCGTTCAGCGTCCGTGCCGATGCCAAAGAGATCCAGGAGATAACCCAGGCGACGGTAGATCGAACCGACGCCGAGCCGGTGCGCGTAATCGATAAGTTTTGCCACGCGAACGTCGTCGTGGCGCATCCAGAGGCCTTTGGCAACGTCGGTTATTCCGCCGCAATATTCGGGGTGGCGGAGACCGTCGAGGATGGTGCGTTCGAGGTCGCTGATCTCGACCGACTCTTGTTTTGTGACCCAGTGTTTTGTGTTGCCAAAAAAATCCTTGGACTTCAGCAGAACAAAACGGAATTGCGTACTGTGCAGCGTCTGCTTGGGAGTGCGTTTGGTGCTCGAAACGAATATGACAAACTGCGGCTGTGTCACCATGCGGTGAAGTTCCATGGCAGACGCGTGAGAAAGGAAGTAGGGAGCGTCGTCTGCCAAGTAACGCGCAACCAGGTAGGGATTTCCGGCGTATTCGACAGAGCTTCCAAGTTCCGATGGCACGATGACAAAGAGGCCGCGCTTAAGCTGGGACACGAGTCCTCGCTTTCGGGCCTTATGAAGCAAGCTGCTGGTGAGCGGAAGCGTGAGGCCGGTAATTTGCGCGGCCTCTGCCGTCGTGAACATGGAGCGACCTGAATCGTACAGGGCCATGAGAAGGTTCGCCATACGGCTGCGAGTCGTCTTCAGACCGGAATTATGGTTTGTGCGCACTAGTTAGCTCAGCAAGCGAACATCTCTTCACAAAATATAAACTTCGTTAGGCAAAATGTCAATCGTATCGCCTGTCAGGCAATCTATTCTGCACAAACCACAACTAAGCAAATCCGGTGGGCAATAGCTTGGCCGAAGGGATTCGCGCGGAGAATGAAACCCAAGTTGGCTCCCAAAAGATTAAAAGGGACTTGTCCAAACTTGTCTATAGGCGCAGACCGCTTGGTCGCGGACTAGGAGGTCGGGGTGGGTTCAAATCCGACCGCCACGAGCGAGCTATTTCCCGTTCTCTTAGAGACTTCCGTCGTAATTGCGTGGTGTTGTACAACACGTGGAAGGACTAACCCGCCCGGGAACTGGTTCGCCCCGCCCGGTAGCAATCAGGAACTGGGTGCTTGTTTTCAGTGCGGGTGCGCAAGACCACAATGTGATGGCTTGGCCCTATGGGTCAAGGTGAAGATGACTGTCATGGATGCGAACCACCGAGGGGCAGTTCCTTCTTCGTACCTATGGTTTGTGGTCTGTCCAAGGATTGAGCAGCAACACACCCGTAGGCGCGAAGTGTTCGGTGTTCCGGGTCATGACGTGCAGGCCGTGGCGTCGCGCCGTAGCAGCAATGAGACCGTCGCTTGCCGGAACGATCTTACCCGCTCTCTGCGCGGCGGCTGTGAGTTCTCCCCAGGTGTGGCTGGTTTCGAGATCGACGGGAAGGACTCGGTCGGCGTAATAGCGTTCGAGGGCCTGCAACCATGCCTGGAGTTCACGTTTGTTCTTGGTTTCCTTGAGAAGAGCAATTCCTTTGGCGATTTCTCCGACGGATACGACACTGACAAACAAACTGTCGTTTTCGTGAGCTTCCACCGCACGGCGGACGCTAGGATGCCCTTTGGGGTGGCGCAATTCGGAGAGCACGCAGGTATCGAGAAGAACTCTCACAATTTTACGTCTCGCATTGGCGCGTCATCGCGAGCAAAATCTAGTCCTTCGAAACTTGGCCCTTCGCCCATAAGAAATTCCTTGAATCCGGGCCGTTTGCCCGTGAGCTTCTCGTAGTCGCGTTCCGCCACGACCACAACGGCGTCATCGTGACGGCGGACCCGTTGCGGCCCTTCAGCCAGAGCGCGGGTCACGAGTTCACTGAAGCGGTTTTTGGCATCTGCGAGTCGCCATTCCATTGAACCTCTCTTTAGCTAGATTATCTAGCTATACTACATCTTTTTGCTGTGCCTGGTCAACTACAAGGGCAATCCGGCACTGCACCTTTTCGCCTCAATTACAAGGAGGCGTGCGCCTAATGGGCCTTCTCTATTTTTCACTTTTTCTAAGGAATTCTGCAGCCGCGCCCGTTTGCAAGGGGTTGGCTTGGACAATACAGGCAAAAGCTTGCCCCCGCCGACAAACGCCGAAAAGCACTTGTCCAAACTTGTCAATCTTAGAACGGTCCGAAAACCAATAAGTGACGCCAGGACAGCGACTTATGTGATCTTATCCATTGGTTCGGGACCAGGAGGTCGCTGATTCAAATCCATTCGCCCCGGCCAATTCAAAACGCAGCCCTTGATTGGGTTTACGCCACTCGCCCGGCGCATTTCCCGATAAAGCCTGCCGCTGGTCAGCTCGGTTGAAGGTGGAATCCGAGCTGCTCACCAGCGCGGCGAATGCGATCGTCAAGACTAAGAAGCTCCATATTCGGGACCGCGGAGCGTACAGCCAATGCGGATGCCAAGTGAATCGCATCAAGGGTACGCACTGGTTCCGGTAGAAACGGACGTCTCGCTCTGTCAACAATGTCCAAACTGATTCGACTGAGGTGCCAGTGTGCAGCGGCTGCGTTCAGGAGCGCCCGGCGATCGGCGGCCGTGGCTTCATCGATTTCTCCAAGCGTGACTGCACGAATCAACACGCGATCACACTCAATGAGCACGAGATCGGAGGCCATCACAAGATCCGCACGCCGGAGCACCTCGCGGACGCGGCGGCCAGTCGCTTCCCCTAGCAGCCACGCCAACACCGCGCTGGACTCGGCATAGACGTTCAACGGATACCGCGCTCCTCATCGAGGAGGACAGCGGCACGATGTCGCTTCAGGAGAGGTGAAATTTTCGGATACAACGTCGCATCGTTTGACGCGCCGAGTGTCAGCTGCCCTTTCCTCGCCAGTGCCATTAGCCCGGAAGGGACACCCGCCTCATCGAGCCCTTGTCCCGCTGGGAGGAGTTCTGCAACGACTTCACCGCGATCCGTCACCAACACGCTCTCGCCAGACCGGACGTCCCGAACGTACTCGCTCAAATTGTTCTTCAGTTCCCGAAGCCCCACGCTTTTCATAATTACAATGTAGCTTCATGAAGCTACATTGTCAACGCTAAAATTGTTCGTGCAGAAGTTATGGAGGGTGTGTCGCCCACGAGCAAGGAGACCTTCGATATACGCTCGGGCCTTTATTTCCATGCGTTCTCATACCCTAGCTTTTAGTGCTAAGTTATGCAAACCGATTCCCGATGTGACGCTATTCATTATGTATCATATTTATAAGTAACCGAAATCTTATAACCCAGGTATAAGTTAGGCACAGCCAAGAGAGGGAAGGAATAACGCCTCTGTCCCGTAAGCGACGCCAGACAAAGCCTTTAGGTTTTTTGGTACGCTATTTCGGGACCAGGAGGTTGAAGGTTCAAATCCTTTCGCCCCGACCACTTTCCCTTTTGCTTCATGACCGAACTCAGTTTTGCTCGCAGGCAACGGGTTCTTGAGGACCCGATGGAACTAGGGGTGCATTAGACAGCGAGTAGCCCCCAGCGCCGGCCACGGTCGCGTCGCGGACAGCGGGGCAACTGAACGTAACGGTTTCTGAATCCCCATCGATAATTGTGTTGGAGGAGGAGTTCAAGTAAGTGCAAGGGATGCCGATTCCAAGCATCTGGCTCACTTCGCAAACGCGGAGCACCTGTTTCGATCCGCCGGTTTTGCAGCTCAGTTTGACTTTCGATCCCGCAGGACAGGAATAAGTCTTGCTCGGAGGTGTGAAACCACAATCGCGGAGCGGCCCAATTTGGCCGCGATCGCACGTATTATTGACGAAGCTGCCCGGTCCTTGTGACACCGAAACATGTCCGACGTTGTTTGCTGCATAGTTCGGCGAGAAATTGCAGCGAATGCGCGAAATCGGATTCCCCAGAGCGTCTGTGAGCGATGTCGGATCAAAAACCAACGCGCTAAGATCGGTCGGATCAACGGGAATATTGTTACTGTCCAGCGTTTGGCCTTCACAGAGGAACTGCTGTGGATTCAGCACATAGTTCAAGTCATGAGGCTGCGCGGTGTCCACGTTGGTGATGTCCACCCATTGCCCGCTGATTCCGAACTGATATTCGTCGCCCCACCCGGAAGAAATTCCCTGGTAGTTGCAGGTCTGATAGGTACCTGCTAACGGCGTGGATTCATCGTTGTGATAGCGGTTCGTATCTTCAATGCAGAAAGCGCGCTTGACGCCGGTTGCTGTGTTGTAAGCGAAATTGACGTAGTAATGGAAGTCCCATTCCTGATCGCAATTCCCGAATTCAAAGACGTTGCTGAGCAACCAAGGGTTGTTGGGATTCGTTAGGTCGCCAATGTGAATCGGCTTCGTGCCATCATTGCGTGTATTCGTAGAGAAGGTCCAAAGCCTGCGCCAGCCGGGCTGCGAAATTGTGCCGTACTTAATGTCACAGGAATCCGGCGTAAAAAAACGGTAATACACGCGGTTCTCGTCGATCAAGGCTTCCTCAATGGCGGCGAGGTCCGGCCCACTGTTGTTGGTGAACAGCCCCTGACGGAAATCCGCCGCAAGCTCCGGGTCATAGGCCACGCGCGTGAAATGCAGGTTGGGCTGAAGCATGCCCACATGATTCGTGAGCGCTTGTGTGCAGGACTCCGTCGGAAATTGCGTGACGTGACACGCCGAAGTCGCCGGCGTTTCCACTTGGCACGTCTGGTCGTAGAAATAATAGACGCTCTCTTCAAACACGCTGTTCGGCGGAAAGCCGAACTCGTCGAGGCACGCGTACCCAGTTCGTTCCATCACCAACTCGGGATCCGCGGGCAGGTCAAACGGTTCGTCCCAGGTTCCGCCGACCGTGCTCAGTGCTGGCTCACTGGCCCGTGGAGAAGCCGGGTCGGTGACGATGTAGGTCCGGAAATGATAGGGAATCGCGACATAGTCGTGTGCGCCAATCTGCACACGCCGGGGCACGTCTGGGAATTCAAACCGCCAGGCTGCGTGCGGTGGAAGGGGCAGGTCGCCCCGCGCCGGAGGCGCGGTGTAGAAAAATTGGCGGAAAACGAGGCGATAGTAGGTCAAGTTGACCTGCTCTGTGGCGCGCTTTACCCAAAAGTTCTTGTCTTGTGAAAGAGCCCAAGCCGCCGCGGCATCTCGCTGAGGACCCGCGGGGATTTCGTCCAACTCGACCCCCACGGCGGTGTGCATGTCCATGCGAACGAGCGCACCCGGCGAATTGCCGGATCCGGCGGTGGATTGTCCGCGGGCGCTCCGGGGCAGCAGCAGTGCCGCGGCCAACCCGAGAAGCACCAATGCTTCCGTTCCTCGTATCACGCTCTTCCAAGACATACAGACCTCCTTCCAGGTTACGTGCAGCTGAGCTCGCCTCGTTGTGCACCCCTGACTGTTCACGACATAGGCGAATTTTGCATCCGGCGTAAGTGCCATGGAAAATGCCCCCTTCTGGCACCTTACGGGCCCTCGAACGAGAGCATCAATTCTTCAGCGCGACTTCCGTCTTTAGCAGGCCCTCGATAACCGTCCGAAACGTTACAAACGGTTGCGCCCCGACGATGCGCACGCCGTCGAGCTTATCTTTAGCGGTCTTGGCCAAAACGAACGTCGGAGTGCCGCTGATTTGCAGCGTGACCGCTTCGGTGGCGTCCTTTTGCACGTCGGCCTTGTACTTTTCCGAGGCCAGGCAGGATTGCAAGGCGCTTTTGTCGAGCGAGAGAGTCTCGACGGATTTGTTGATGACCTCATCGTTGGGCGGCGCGGCGTTCGAGTAGAGCGCGTCGCGCAGTTCCCAGTACTTATTCTGGTCGCCGGCGCAGCGCGCCGCTTCCGCCGCCTTTAACGCAAAGGGATGAAATTCCAGCGGCAGATCCCGACTGACGAAACGCACTTTGCCGGTATCGATATAGTTCTTCTTGAGCTCGGAGTAAGCCTCGGTGTGGAATTTTTTGCAGAACGGGCATTGAAAGTCTGCGAATTCTACGAGCGTCACCGGAGCGTCAACGCGGCCAATCGCATACCACCCGTTTCCAACATTCATCTGTACTTTTTCCGGCGGAGCAGGCGCAGCCGGCGTGGGAGGCACCGCGCGCGCTAACTGCGCCTGCTGCTTCTCGAGCAACTGACGGATCTGCTTCAACTCGGCGACAATCGCATCCGCCTGTTCTTTCGTAATCGCGTCGGACTTGGCGGCTGCTTCGTGGTCTGCCGTCAGACACTTTGCGCCGCGTTCGTAGGACTCGTGCTTCGCAGTGTCTTGCGCGGATGCTAGTGTGGCCCACGCAAGGAACAGGAGTACCGTCCAAAAAGTCTTTGCACGATTCTTCATGCCACTTCTCCTTGGCTACAAATTTCCGTTTCAATTCCACGTTGTCGACAACTGCGTTGGGCAAGCCGCGAGGGGGGAAATCAGCATGGAACCGGCAAGAGGGCCCTGATACACCCAAACCCCCACCGTAGCTAACCCCTTACCGCCAACGCTGATTGCTGCGGCGCCGTTGCACGAGACGGAGACGGGCGTTCCGTTGGGGGAAAAGGCGCGTGCCCCTTCCTGGGCCATGGTCAGGTTGTAGGTTGCGGGATTACCCGGAGTGCCCAAAGGATTGCCGCAATCGATGTAAGACTGTCCCGCGCCATTGGAATGCACAAAGCTGCAGCTCGAGCACGTCCCGTTCACGCAGAATCCACCGGTGCACTGGTTCGCTGAATTGCACGCGGCGCCATCAGGGAAGCTGCCCATGCATTGGCCCGCATTGCAAACTTGCCCCGCTAAGCACACCGTTCCGCACGCACCACAGTTGCTGGGATCGCTTTGCAGGTTCGTGCAGGTGCTATTGCAGGCGGTTAGTCCGGTGCTACACCCTCCACACACGCCGCTGGTACACCCTGGTTGAAAAAGCCCGTTAGGGCAGACGTTACCGCACGCCCCACAGTTGTTTGGATCAGTCTGGGTCTCTTCACAGATTCCGTTGCAGGACAGCCCCGATTGCGCGCAGGTGGTCTGATCGGTGCTGAGCTGCCCGCGGTACTCCACGACTAGATTCGCATCCGCGGGGTACGTCAGGGTGCAGCTTGCCGGTGTGTGTACCTGCAGCTGCAAGGGTGTCCCAGAGCTGAAGGGCAATGTCAAGGGCCCGGTGTCTTTCACGGCTTGCCCCACCAGCACCCTCACGTCCTGCCCGGTGCTCCCGTCTGTGATGCGAAGCACGGTTGGTGCGCAACCCCCCTCGGGTGCCGTCTTCAGCGTTGCGGAGATGTGTGTAACTGTGATGGGCGTGTCGGGAACGAACGACGCGACCGTGTAGGCTTGCGTCAGTGGCCCGGGAATGAACGCCGATAGGAGTGAACTGCTGCCTCCAGCCGAGCTTGTTCCGGCTGGGCCCTGGGGGCCCGCCGGGCCTTGTGAGCCGGCGGGACCTTGTGGGCCCACCGGCCCTTGAGAACCTGTCGCTCCTTGCGATCCTTGTGATCCGGGTGCTCCCGGCTGGCCTTGTGGACCTTGCATACCTTGCGCGGCGAGTTGCTGCCAACTCGCACTTGTCTGGGAAGGCTCCGAGTTTGGAGTGTTAGCTGGCGTGGCTGCTAGCGCTAGCCAAAAAGATCCACCGTCGCTCACGGCGTCATTCACGTTGTAGCTATTCGACGCAGTCCACAGGCCACGGTTGACGATGCCTCCTACAAGCAGTTGCCAGTTCGCGTTTGTAGATGATGGCTCCGAGCCGGTGTTCGCTGCGGTCGCCAGCCAATAGGAAGCGGAATCGAAGACAGCATCATTGGAGTTGTAGGCTGTCGCAGAACTCCACGCTCCCCGGTTGGCGATTCCTACCGGTCCTACTGGTCCTTGAGGTCCCTGCGGTCCGGTCAAGCCAGTCGGTCCTTGCGGGACCAAGAAATTGAGCACCGCATTCGTCGCAGTGCCCCCGTTCAGAACCGTAGCGGGCGTCCCCGCGGGAACCGTCATTGTGGTTCCCACGTTCACTGTCGCGGCAGATCCCGCAGCGCCTGCCGGGCCTCCTGGACCAGCAGGCCCCGTGACTCCTTGCAGTCCCTGAGGACCTGCTGGGCCTTGCGGGCCACTATCGACCAGCACAATCTCCAGCCGCGGCTCATGGCTGGTAATGAAGTTTTCTTTGCTGTCAAAAATGACATTGGTGCTGCTGGTGTCGGCAACCAATGCGATTCCGTCGTTGTCCAAACCGCCGTTCGCGGAGCCCTCCAGCCATTGCTGCACCAAGTGCGTCACATCAACCACCAAAAAAGTGTTGGGTTTGCCTACCGCAATGGCTGTGGCAAAGGCGGTCGAGGATAGTGTGGGCGGCGCGGAAGGACTCAATGTGGACTCGGTCCACACGCCAGTTACGGGATAAATATCGATGGCGCCGCTGGGGTTGCAGCTCGGGCTGATGAACAGTTTCAGAGTCGCTTTGGCTACGTTCGCCGCCGCTGCTGAAGGAGGCAGCGACGATTGCAACTGAAACTTGACGAAGGATTTGGTTGCCCCCACATGAACAGGTCCAACCGTCGCATTCGAACCAGCCACGACAAGCGCAATCCCCTGCCCATTCGCGTTCGCCAGCTGTGTCGCAGTATTGCTTGACAAAAATGCGTCGTCGGTCAGCGTGGCCGATTGAGCCGCCACTCTGCCGGGCAGCAGCAGAAGCGTCACGGAAAAAAGTGTATACCAAGGGAATCTGAGTGGCTGGGTCATAGCAAGCCTCTTCGTTAGCGTCCTGGGTTGAGCGCCGACGGCGATCGGCATCTTGTTCTTACCTATAAGCGTAAAAGGAGAGCAAAGTGGCCCAGTCAAGTTTGAAGATGGTCGAGAATCTTCGAATGTGCCGCTAAAGTTCTCACTTTGCGGCGCTCGTTCTGATACCTGGGGTAACCATGGGCCAATTTCCGAGGGGAAATCGCTATTGTCAATGAGAGGTGAGGCGTCTCAACGGACTCCGAGGGTGAGACCGTTTCGCCATTCATGAGCAGCCCAAGGGAATCACTTCCGAATTGCTCGGCTGGGCTTCAGCATGCAGCAACCGATATGATGGCTCTTCTATCCGCGTTGTATTTGACGAGGGCTTCACCCGCTTTCCACGCGCGCTCTCGATTGACTTCGGATATGCACTCCATTAGTTTTGTGGGCAAGATTCAGATCTTGGGTCGAACCAAGGGTGTACAAGTGTCCGAACCTCCTTCGCAGCCTGTTAGCGCCCTCCTGATCAAATGGCGCGCCGGTGATCAGGAAGCGCTCCAAGCGCTTATCCCTCTGGTTTATCAAGAGCTGCGTCGTATCGCTCAGCATCACCTACAACAGGAACGTCCGGATCATACTCTCCAAAGCACCGCCCTGGTTCATGAGGCGTATCTGCGGCTCATGAGGCAGGGGCCTGCCGAAGTTGCGAACCGTGCCCACTTTCTGGCGGTGGCTTCGCAGTTGATGCGACAGATTTTGGTTGATCACGCGCGCAGACATCGCGCCGCCAAACGGGGCGGCGGTGTCAAGTTGGAACTCAACGACGCAATGGGCGGTCAGAAGCCGCAAAACATGGACCTTGTCGCCTTGGATAATGCGCTCAACGAGCTTGCCCAACTGGATCCTCAGCAAAGCCGGATCGTCGAGCTGAGATTCTTTGGTGGTCTATCGATTGAGGAGACTGCGGAAATTGTGGGCGTCTCGCCTACCACCGTGAAACGAGAATGGGCCACGGCGCGGGCCTGGCTGCTTCGCGAGGTCCGAAGGCCCGAGAGCCAATGACTCCTGAAGAATGGCACAAGGTTAAGTCAGTGCTGGCGACGGCGCTTGAGCTTGATGACACAGATCGCCGGGTCTACCTGGATTCGGCATGCGCTGGCCAGACTTCCATGCGCACCGAGGTCGAGTCGCTCTTGAAGTGCCATAAGGAAGACGACGCCTTTCTCGAACAGCCTGCAGCAGTGGAAGCAGCCGATCTTACAGCTAGCACACCAGGGGTGTGGATCGGACGCCGCTTGGGTCCCTACGAGTTACTGGAAGAGATCGGCGAAGGCGGCATGGGCGCAGTGTACCGTGCCGTGCGTGCGGATGGTATGTATGACAAGCAAGTCGCCATCAAGCTCATTCGCAGGGGCTTAAGCACGGGTTTTTTCTTTTCGCGATTCAGAAATGAACGGCAGATTCTCGCTGGCCTTGAGCACCCCAACATTGCGCGCTTGCTTGACGGTGGAGTTACGGAAGAAGGGATGCCCTTTGTAGTCTTGGAGTTTGTTCCTGGCGTGCCGATCGACGAGTACTGCATTCGCCACGACCTTTCCATCCCGGACCGCCTGAAGTTGTTTCGGACCGTCTGTTCAGCCGTCCAGTATGCCCATCAGAACCTGGTCGTACATCGCGACTTGAAGCCAGGAAACATCCTTGTCACGGAAGACGGAGTTCCCAAGCTGCTTGATTTTGGCATCGCCAAAATTCTGGACCCCAAGCAGGAAGATACTGGAGGGGATCGCTCACTCACGGTGATGCGCATCATGACTCCGGATTTCGCAAGCCCGGAGCAGGTTCGGGGCAACACTGTTACGACTGCAAGCGACGTGTATTCGTTGGGTGTGATTCTCTACTTGCTTCTTACTGGTCGGCGCCCCTACCACGTTTCCAGCACTGCCCCGCTCGAGATCATCAAAGCGATTTGCGACACCGACCCGGAAAAACCCAGTACCGCCGTGACGCGCCTCGAAAAAACCCAGGTCTCCAACAACGTCGTCGCCCCTGTCAGGGTGGAGGAGCAAAAGGGCCCGGACCCAAAGCGTGTGAAGCTCCGCCGCGTCCTAAGCGGAGATTTGGACAACATTGTGCTCAAGGCGTTGAGAAAAGAACCCGAGAGGCGATATGCAACCGTTGAGCAATTCTCGGAGGATGTTCGCCGTCATCTTGAACACTTGCCGGTCATCGCCCGAAAAGACACACCCGGCTATCGAGCCTCGAAATTCGTGACGCGCCACAAAGCAAGTGTTGCCGCTACCGTGGCAGTTGCCTTTACGCTGATCGCAGCATTGCTGATCACTCTCCGCGAAGCCCGTATCGCTCAGCGGCGGTTCGACGATGTCCGCAGCCTAGCCAATTCGCTGATCTTCGACGTGCATGACTCCATTAAGGACCTTCCGGGATCTACGCCGGCTAGAAAGGTCATTGTTGATCGTGCGCTTCAATACCTCAACGCTCTGAACCAGGAATCCGGCAGCGATCTCTCTTTACAGCGGGAATTGGCAACCGCCTACGAAAGAGTCGGACTGGTACAAGGGCATTACCTGCAGAACAGTTTAGGCGACACGCAAGGCAGCCTCATCAGCTATCAGAAGGCACTCGCGATTCGAAAGCGCGTGGACGCGAAATCGAGCGACTGGAATGACCGCTTGGCCCTCGCGCAAGCGCATCGCCTCGTGGCGAACCAGCAATGGGCGACGGGGAACAATGGCGATGCAGCGATGAATATCGCAACAGCCGTGACGATATCGGAAGTCCTGAGCATTGAACATCCCAAGAACCTGAAGATCCTCCATGAACTCCGTTTTGACTATAAAGTGGCCGGAGACATACCGGCCAGCGGCAACCCTCGCGGAGCTGAAGACTTCACGAAACAGGATGAGAACTTTCACAAAGCCATCACCACCGATGAACTCATGTTAGCCCTTAGTCCGGATGACTTTGATGTTCAACACGCCTACGCGACAGATCTCGTCAGTCTTGGCGCCATTCTGACTCACCACAAAAAGGACCTTAATGCCGCCCTCGCGTGCTTTAAGAAAGAGTTGGGAATTGACCAAAAGTTGCGGGAGCACTCCGCAGACACTCGCTACACCCGAGGCGTTGCTGTTGCCTATAGCCATCTTGGACAAGCCTATGACAGGCTAGGCGATGCTCAGCAGTCGCTCGAAAACTTCGCGCAAGGACTGGAAGTTTCCAGGGAACTGGCTCTTGCGGACCCCAAAAACACTCTCTTTCAGCAAGGTCTCGCCATCGCTTACACCAATACTGCGAACGAGTTGAGCAAACTGGGCCGTGATCCTCAAAGCCTGGACTATATTGAGAAGAGCGATCAAATCATGCGTGCCCTTGTTGCTTCAGCGCCGGAGAACAGGCAGCAACAAGGCAATTTCGCGGCGATTGTCTCCACAAATGGTGTTACCTTGGGGAACCTAGGCAAGCTCGATGCCGCGCTCAAAAATCTCAATGAGGCTCGCGCGTCTTTTGAGTCCCTCGAGAAGACAGATTCGCTGGATCATGGAATCCCGATACGCGCCCTGACTTGCACCGAAAAAATGGGCGAAGCGGCGTCGCTCGCCGGCAATTTGAAACTCGCCGCAAACTATTTTCATCAGGTCCTGAAGGAGGTTGAACCTGAGCTTGCGAAGCAGAATGCTGATGCCAACGTGCCGTACCTGGCGGCGGACTCCTATTCTGGCCTCGGCGACCTTGAATTGCGCAGGGTTCGCCAATCTCGTGGAAAGGCAGCGACCCAAAAAGCTAGGTGGACGCAGGCTCGCGTTTGGTATCTCAAGAGCTTGCAGGCTTGGCGCCGCGTCGATCATCCCCTCCGCGTGGCTCCCTCCGGCTTCGACGCCGGTGATCCAGCAAAAGTCGAGACGAAATTGCAGTTGTGCGAAGCTACTCTGGCAAAGCTCGACGCGCGGCCACAGGTCCTCGGGAGGCCATAGAAGAAACACACAACGAAACCGCCAATGCAATGTAGTTCTACTGGTTCAGTCAGGAGGGCATCGAGTTCCTCCAAGAATTCCTTCCATGGAGACGGAACTGAATGATCAGAATCATCTGGCATACTGAAGATGTTCTGGTCGCAGATCTGCCAAAAGATTCCAGTGCCTTGCCTCTTCTGGACGATTTTGCAGCAACCACTCTCTTTCTCCTGGCGTCCGAGGGGGCCTGTAAAAAGCATCTTCTTTTGCCAAGCGGCTTTCGTCGAGTTTTGCTTCAAGTTCGCGAAGCACTCGCGTTCTGTGATCGTTTTGAGGATCTCTCTCTGATACCTGTCTTGCAAGACTGGTAACAAACCCCAAACGATTCTGGAGATTGAGTTTTCTCGCTTGGTCCAATAACCAAGTGGATCCCATCTGCCAGTACTGTAAAAGCAACCATGGAAGGGCTTCCGCCACGCGACCCTCTAAGCTGCCTTGCTTCAGAGCCGTCAACAACACCTCTGCCGGATTCTTTCTAGCCAAACGGGTACGAACGTAGGCAAAACCTGGGTATCCAAGTTTCGCCAAAGATTCTGTCAGGTATTGAGCGTCAGTCTCCACCGGTTCAAACGCATCCGGTACCGGGAGCACTTCGGGAGAAAGATCATAAACCTTAGCGAGCTTACGGGTCAGTTCAGGGGTGAGCCGACGCTTCCCCTTTTCCAGCATATTGACATACGCCTGCGACACACCCAGACATACTGCAACCTCGGTCTGGCCTAAGCCCTTCTCCAGTCGCGCGGCTCTGAGTTCTTGTGGTTTCATGACTCTATGTTTATAACAAGTGTGTAATAAAATGTCAAGGAAAATAACTCGCCCGTTTAGTAGTTTACGACCTCTCGTATAACGGTGAACTTTCCTCGGGGACGTTACTCGCCGTAGGGAACCCAGATGTTTTTCACTTGGACGGAGTGATCGAGGAACCAGCGGCCTTCGCCCTGCTTCACGTCGAACCAGTTGATGGCGCGGCCTTCGTTGGTGAAGGTCTGCTTGAGATTTCCTATTGACAGCGTTTTGACAGTTGCAGCGCTGGCCTCGTCGGTGAAACACCAGACGGCGTCCACATCGTCGTGTTCTGCGAGTGTCTTCATCAGCTCAGCGGCGCGGCCCGTGACGATGTTGATCACACCGTCCGGCAGATCGCTGGTTTCGAAAACCTGATAGAGATCACCGGTAATGAGCGGATACTTCTCCGACGGAATGGCAATGACGGTGTTCCCCGCCGAAATGGCGGGCATCACTAGCGAGAGGAATCCAAGGAGCGGCGCATCCGGGGGACAGATCACGCCGACTGTTCCAAGCGGTTCCTTCATCGCAAGAGCGACATTGCGGAAGGGCGGGTTGTGCACCGCGCCGTCGTACTTATCGGCCCAGGCCGCGTAGGAAAAAATGCGCTCGATTCCCAGGCTGACTTCTGCGTCGGCTTGCTTTTTTCCTGCGACCGCAGCTAAACGATTGGCGATTTCTTCGCGGCGTTGCGAGAGATTCTCTGCAATGTAAAACAGCACCTGCGCGCGATTGTGCGCCGTGGCTTTGCCCCAGCCTTCGGCTTTGCGCGCGGCTTCCACGGCGTTGCGAATGTCCTTTCGATTGCCCAAGGGCGCTTCGCCAAGCAGGCGGCCGTCCGCGCCGCGTACTTCCATGCTGTAGCCGGAATCAGGCCGCGCTTGTTTGCCGCCGATGTAAAGCTTTACGGTGCGGTCGATGGGGGGCACGGCGGAGTCGGCGGGCTGCTCCGGAGGTTGGTCGATGGCGAGCGGGGTGGGGTGAAGCGTTGGCGCCTGCTTGAACCACGTGGGCTCTAGGTATTCGAGCATTCCTTCGCGGCCACCTTCGCGGCCAAATCCACTTTCGCGATAGCCCCCAAAGCCACACGCCGCGTCGAAGAGATTCGTACAATTGACCCAAACCACTCCGGCTCTCAGTTGCGCCGCAACGTGCAAGGAAACGTTGATGCTCTCGCTCCAGACGCAGGCGGCCAGGCCGTAAACCGTGTTGTTGGCGAGTTCGACGGCTTCGCGCGGCGTGCGGAAGGTCATGGCGGCCAGTACGGGACCGAAAATTTCCTGCTGCGCGACCACGGAACTGGGATGAACGTTGCTCAACAGAGTCGGCGGAAAATAGAGGCCGCGCGAGGGCACGGGAATGGAAGGCTGCCAGCACGTTGCGCCTTCGGCGATGCCTTGATCCACCAACCGCTGGATGCGCTCGAGTTGCACGCTCGCGACGATCGCGCCGATGTCAATGGCCTTGTCCAGAGGAGGACCGATGCGCAGCGTGTTCATGCGGTCCTGAATCTTGCCGATCAGCGATTCCGCGATGCTCTCCTGCATCAAGAGGCGCGAGCCCGCGCAACAAACTTGCCCTTGGTTCAACCAGATGCCGTCCACTAATCCTTCTACTGCGCTATCCAGGTCGGCATCCTCAAAAACAACGAATGGGGACTTTCCACCGAGCTCCAGGGAAAGTTTCTTGTGGCTTTGTGCCGTTGCCTTTCGAATGGCGCGCCCAACCTCGGTCGAACCCGTGAAAGCGATTTTGTCCACGTCTGGATGCTTTACGAGCGCTTCGCCAGTCGACCCATCGCCCGTAACAATGTTGACGACGCCCGCGGGCAGGCTGACCTCTTGGCAGATCGATGCGAATGCTAGTGCCGTCAAAGGCGTGAATTCTGCAGGTTTCAGTACGACGGTGTTTCCGGCCGCGAGCGCCGGCGCGATTTTCCACGCCAGCATCAGCAAAGGAAAATTCCAGGGAATAATCTGCCCGACCACGCCGCAAGCGGTGTATCCCGGAAATTCCTGCGCAAGCAACTGGGCCCAGCCCGCATGATGATAAAAATGCCGCGCCACAAGGGGAATATCAATGTCGCGGCTCTCGCGAATGGGTTTCCCGTTGTCCAGCGTCTCGAGCACCGCAAGCCATCGCGAATGCTTTTGCACTTGCCGTGCCAGCGCATAGAGGTAGCGCGCACGCGCATGTGGAGTGAGAGCCTGCCATGCAGGCAGCGCAGCTCGTGCCGCCTTTACCGCGGAGTCAACATCCGCCGCCGAGCCTTGCGCCACCGTCGCCAGTTTTTCACCGGTGGAAGGGTCCGTCGTGTCAAAGGTGCCGCCCGCAGCAGGCGCCTGCCAACTGCCATTCGTAAAATGTCCGAAACGCCGGCCGTGCCGGTCCAGCCAGCTCAGAGCTTCGCGAGGATCTTCCGGCGCGGGGCCGTAGTCCATGGTCATGAATTTCTCGACGATGCTCATTCGCTTCTTCTCGATTCCTTCTTCATCGAACGACGATCTTCATCTCACGCGATTGGATGGCGATACTCCGCTGAATACCGCCCCGTAGCCTGATGTTCCAGTTGGCGCTCGATGTCGCCCAGCATGCTGCTCGCGCCAAACCGGAACAATTCCGCCTTCAGCCAGGAATTCCCGAGTTCTTCCTTCATCAGGGAAAGCCATTCGAGCGACTGCTTTGCCGTTCGAATGCCGCCCGCCGGCTTGAAGCCCACGGCCATTCCCGTTTCCTGTGCGTACTCGCGGATGGCACGCGTCATCACCAGGCTCACCGGAAGCGTTGCGTTCACCGCTTCTTTTCCTGTCGAAGTCTTGATGAAGTCCGCGCCGGCCATCATGGCCACGAGGCTTGCGCGCCCGACGTTGCGCAACGTGAGCAAATCGCCAGTGCCCAATATCACTTTCAGATGCGCCGGTCCGCAGGCATTCTTAAAGGTGGCGACTTCGTCGTAGAGCGCTTGCCATTTCCCGCCGAAAACGTGAGCGCGCGTGATCACCACATCAATTTCGTCCGCTCCCGCTTCCACGGAGCGCCGGATTTCTTCGACGCGTTCCGCGAGGGGAGAAAGGCCGGCGGGGAACCCCGTGGAAACCGCGGCGACGTGGATGCCGCTGCCTTCGATCGCGCGGCGCGCCGTTTCCACAAACGAGTGATAGACGCAGACCGCAGCCACTTTAATATCCAGGCTTTCGATGCCGAGCTTTTGCTCGAGCTCCTGCTGGATGGGTTGACGCGCCTTCGCGCACAAGCGGCGCACGCGCTCGTCGGTGTCGTCACCCGAAAGGGTTGTAAGATCCATGCAAGTGATGGCCCGCAGGAGCCACGCAGTCTGCCACTCTTTCTTCACTGTGCGCCGCGTTCCGATCGTTTGTGCGCGCCGTTCGACGGCGCTGGTATTGACGCGCACATCCTTCACCCAATCCAAATTCAATGGAATTCCGCGGTTCGATTGCAGGTCGCGCCCCGCGTAATTCGCGATGGCTGTATCTGCGGGAGAAATCGGCACTTGTATGGCGTGGCGTCCCGCTCGGGAGGCATTCTCGGTTTTTGTGTTGTCCCGCTGAGTCATAGATTTCTCACTGCGAGCAGCAAAGTGGTCTCGAAACCTTTATCTTATCACTTCGGCGAAGCCTGTTTACAGGCGTCCAGTGCGATTCTGCCACTCCTTCTCGAAAACCTCACGACTGCAAAAGGATTTTTGCGTCCCCACCTTCGTCGTGGAAAGCGCCGCGTACAGATTCGCGCGCGTCAACGCTTCCTTCTCTGGCAAGCCTTCGCCCAGAAAAACCGCAAAGCTTCCGATGAACGCATCGCCTGCCCCGGTGGTGTCCACGGCTTGCACCTTGAACGCAGGAATAATCTCGCATCCCCCCGGCCCCGCCACCAGCGAGCCCCGCTCCCCGAGCGTAACCACCACGCGCCGCATTCCCTGCCGAAGCAGAAACTCCGCGCACTTTTTTGCGTCATCCATCGTATGGACCGGCATTCCCGTGATGACTTCCGCCTCGCTCTCATTGGGAATGAAATAATCCGCTCCGCCCAGTTCCTTGAAATCTACTGCTTGTGCCGGAGCGGGATTCACGATGCAGCGAATCCCGCTCGCTTTGGCAAAGCGCACCGTGTGATAAACCGTCCCCAACGGAATCTCAAATTGCATGACAATCGTATCCGCTTTTCGCAGTAGGGGCGAAGCCGCATCCACGTCCGCGGGCGAAAGCAGATCGTTCGCGCCCTTCACGACGATGATGCGATTTTGCCCGTTCGCGTCCACGAAAATCGGCGCCACGCCGCTGGAAACACCTTCCGCAATTCCCACATACGTCGCGTCAATCCCTTGCGACTCGAAGTTTTTGATCGTCGCGGGGCCGAAGAGATCGCTTCCCACTTTCGCCACCATTCCCACGTTCGCTCCGCAAAGGTGCGCGGCCACCGCCTGATTCGCGCCTTTGCCGCCGAACCCCAGGTCGAACTTCTGGCCGAAAATGGTTTCGCCTGGGCGCGGAAACACGTCGTTGAACGTCGTGAGATCCACGTTGGCGCTGCCCACCACCGCAATTAAGGATCGCTTGGCCATCAGTCTTCCCCCGCTTGTGCTGCCCGCGAATTATATAGAAACTCTGCGCGCAAACCGCAAAATCTCTGCGTTTATCCTTGACAGTCCCGGTCGTAGCAAATATAAGCAGCGGCAGCCGCTCAGGAGCCGCAAATTCATGTTCGTTCCTCACGCCTTTGGCATTGCGCTAGTCATGATGATCACCAGCGCCATCTGTTGGGGCTCCTGGGCCAACACCTACAAAGGCGTGAAGAACTACCGCTTCGAACTGTTTTATTGGGATTACGCCGTCGGAATTTTCATGATCTCGCTGGTGCTGGCCTTCACCATCGGCAGCACCTCGAGTGACGCTTCCAGTTTTCTAAACAACGTTCACTCTGCCGATCGTTCGAATTTCGTATACACGCTGATCGGCGGCGCGATCTTCAATCTCGCGAATCTTCTGCTCGTCGCGGCAATTGACATGGCCGGCCTGGCCATCGCCTTTCCGGTTTCCATCGGCATCGCGCTGGTGGTCGGTGTCGTCTTGAGCTACGTGCTGCAGCCCAAGGGCAGCGCCGGCTTGCTGGCCGCGGGCGTGGCCTGCGCTTTGATCGCGGTCATTCTTGATGGCAAGGCCTACGGCAGCCTCAAGAAAGGCGCTGGCGCAGTCTCGAAGAAAAGCATCATCGTCTGCATCGTTTCCGGAATTTTAATGGGCCTGTGGGCACCCTTCGTGACCCACGCCATGACCCAGGGAAACTCGCTTGGCCCGTACAGCATCGCCGTTTTCTTGACGCTCGGCGCACTGCTTTCTTGTTTGGTCTGGAACATCTACTTCATGAAGAAACCGCTCGTCGGAGAGCCCGTGAATTTCGGCGAATTCTTTCGCGGTCCGGCCTCAGGCCATCTGCTCGGCCTCTTAGGCGGCGCCATCTGGGGCACGGGAACCGTCTTCAATCTCGTGGCTGCGAACTTCACCGGGGTGGCGATTTCCTATGCCATCGGCCAGTCGGCGCCCATGGTCGCCGCCTTGTGGGGCGTACTGGCGTGGAAAGAATTTCAGGGAGCCAATCGTCAGGCGAAAGCATTCCTTGCCTTCATGTTTTTGTTTTACATCCTCGCGATTCTTCTGGTGGCGAAAGCCAACACCGCGAGCTGAAGGTAGATCGCCTGTCCGGCCTGCAAGGAAGTGTCACGCGAATCCGCGCCTCGTTCTACGCCGCAAAAACGTTGCGCAGCATGAACCACAGGTTGGCCGGACGCTCCGCAAGCCTTCGCACAAACCACGGATACCAGTAACTGCCATACGCGACCAGAACGATTGACGCACAGCCTTCGTTTGCCAGCCGTTCCTGCTCCGCGCGCTGAATGCCGTAAAGCATCTGAACCTCGAGGTCAGCTTTTGCCAGTTTCTCCTCTGCTGCAAAGTCGGACAGCCGCCGAATCAGCGCCACATCATGAGTTCCAAACGCCGCGCGCCCGCAGCGGTTTTCTTTTTTCGCCTGCAACATTCGCTTGGCCAGTTCGAAGTAACTTTCGTCCACATCCTTCTTCAGCGGAAACGCAATCTCCCGCGGTTCGTTGTACGCGCCTTTGACCAGCCGGATGGAAGGGCGCAAAGGCAACAGCTTCGTCAGGTCATGCTTCGTTCGATAGAGATACGCCTGAAGACAAATGCCCACGTTCGGAGATTCCTCCAGCGCACGGCGGTAGAGATCCAGCGTCATCTCCACGTAATTGCTCGCTTCCATGTCCACCCAGACGATGGAATTCTTCTGCGCCCGCGCGATGATCGCTTTCAGATTCTCGAAACAGAGTTCCGTGGACAGATCTAGCCCGAGCTGCGTCAGTTTCACCGAAATTTCCGCTTGCAGGCCGTTTTGCCGGATGCGGTCCAGAACTTCAAGATAGTGCTCCGTAACCTGCCGTGCTTCTTCCGGATCCTTGATGTTTTCTCCTAAGTGCGTGAAGACCGCCCCAATTCTCTTGGCGCGCAGAGTTTGTGCCGCGGCCAGCGCCTCTTCCAGCGTTTCCCCGGGCATAAATCGCGAAACTGTGCTCTTTACAAAACGATAGTGCGTGGCGTGGTCGCGAAGCCACCGGTTCTGGGATGCTGCAAGCAATAGCGACCGCGTCACACTCATGAAACTCTCGCCTCCTTCTGGGTCAAAAATGGCTCCGGCGTGGACGCCGCGAGCGCTTCATTCTAGAACAGATTCTTGCCTGGAGTGCCGGCTTCCGCGCTACAAGGAAAAAGCGCTGGTCATTGAGGTGTGGGAGAAAACGCCGAGGCCGGGAGAGAAAGAGCCTCTTTGGCAACCGTTTCCCTTTGCCGGCGGACGGCTGCCGCCTCCCGGCCAAGGCGCACTTCACTTTCCGCCCGTGCACTTGCGATCACGGAAAGCTCGTCGCCCGGAGCGGTTTTCATCAGGTCCTCCGCGCGAAGCATACACGCAAACACAAATCGTTCCGGCTGGTGCTGGCGGCCGAGAAACTCGCCGTAATTCAGCCAATCGCTCGCGGCATTGCGCGCGTCATCCAGCGAGGCATCCAGAGCTAGAGCGCGCTGAAACGATTGCACAGCCCCCGCAGCGTCTTCCTGTTTTTGCTGTAAGTCAGCCAAATGTGCGAGGGCAAGGCTCTCCAGTGTCCTCTGCTTCGTTTTTTCCGCAAATGCAATTGCCGCGCGGTAGCCCTGCATTGCTTCCTTCGCTTGTTTGGCAGCGGCGTCCGCGTCGGCAACCTTGATCAGTGCGGCGATCACCGTGCTCCCTTCGCCGCCGTGCTCGGTCCGATGAGCGGCCACAATCTGCAGATAGGCGCGGTAATGGCGAGCGGCGGCCTGCGCCTCGCCGCGGTGCTCCAGCGCTTGCGCCAGATCGAGCTGCGCGTTCGATTGCGTGGGATCGAGATCCACGGCGCGCTCCCAATCATCGATCGCTTCATCGCCGTGGCCGAGCCGCTGAGCAAGCAACCCGGAATTCACCAGCATATCGGTGTTGTGTGGCCAACGCCCAAGCATCCTCTGATATTGTGCGTACGCTTCCGCGGTTCGCCCTGCCTCGATCAAGCTGCGCGCGTATGCTTCCTGCTGCACAAAATTACCCGGGCCGATTTCCGCCGCATGCTGCAGCGCTAGAAGCGAAGCGTCGCGGTTTCCGGCGAGCAGTTGCGCCCGCGCAAGCCGCGCTTGCACGGAGCTGTCATCCGGGTTGAGCTTCGCGGCGCGCTCCAGCGCCGGCAGGCTCGATGCCTCGCTCGACCAGAAGAAATGCAGCTGATCGAGTGCCGCCCACGCAAAGAGCAGCGCCACCGCCGAGATTCGAATGGCGCGTGCGGCAGTCGCCGGACCTGCCAGCCATCGCGTCGCAGCCCTGAACGCATTTTGCGCGTTCGGATTTGCTTCTTGCGTCTTCTCGCTGCTGTTGAGCAGAAGGGCGGCGACGCGTGAATCGCGCAGTTTCCAAAGTGCGCCGTCCAGAATGAAATGGTGGATGTTGACGAGAGCGGTAAACGTCAAAAAACTTGCGGCGAAATCCACATGAAAAACCCGGCTGACGATCCACGGCCCGGGGATGAAAAGGGCGATGCCGCCGGCGAGAAGCGTGACCAGATAGCGCCGGAATTTGAAATGCGTGTCGCCTGCCGCCCGGGCTTCACGTTCCTGGTAGTAGCTGGTGATCCATAGATATTGCGTGGAATGCAGCACCGCGAGAATCCCGCTGCTGTAGCGCGTCTGCGGCACCTCGCGCCCGCTGAACAACTCGATCATCGCGGGCAGAAGGAACCACAGGAACTGCGTCACTGCCAGCGTCAGCGGCGCGGCGATCGCGCGCAGGTTGCTCCGGCGGGCCATGGACGTCAGCGCCCACGAGGTGGCCGCGACGAAGAACAGCGCCAGCACCGCTCGTGCGGGCAATGTGAACTTCGCGGGAAGCCCAAGGGAGAGAATCAGCGGATCCCCGGAGGGCCCCGTGTGAAAACTCAGCATCAGCAGAAGAAAAGAAGCAATGAACGACAGATGAATCGCATTCCGTTCCGTCGAGCTGGGCGCCAAACCGGAGCGCCGCGCGAACATCATCATCAGCCCGAAGTTTTGCCCCGTGTAGTGCCACGGACTCCAGCAAATATATAGCGTGAAAATCCAAGGAAGCAGCGGGAACCACGCGTGAGCGATCACCCCGGCCAGCGCCAGCAACAGGGCGATCTGCAGCGTAAAAATGCGGTATTTCTCAAACTCCGTGTGCGTGTGGTACGCGCGGTAAACCGTGGCCATGAAGTGCGGGTAGTTGAAAAGCAGCGCCAGAAAATAAAACGCCACCGTCCAGGTGCGGGAGTACGTGCTCGTCGCGTAAAACGCCAGCAGCAGAAGAGGCGCCGACCACGCGCCGCATCCGACGGTCAGGTCAATCCACGGCTTGTAGATCCAGGGATTCCGTGCCGAAAAGGGCGCCGAAGCATCCTGTTGCGGCGGGGTTGTGGCGATCGAACTCATCTCCTCGAAGAGTAGCGCACCGGAACTGCCTCTGCGCGGAGACGCCGCGGCGCAAATGTGGAATTGGTTACTTGCTACTTCGCGGCGCGATCAGGAAATGGCCAGCACTCGAAGTAGCAGTCCCGCCAGCATGCCACCGAGGAGCGGACCGATCACGGGAATGGGCGCATATCCCCAATCGGAGCCGCCCTTTCCCGCGATGGGAAGAATCGCGTGCGCAATGCGCGGTCCGAGGTCTCGCGCGGGATTGATGGCATATCCCGTGGGTCCGCCAAGCGAAAGGCCTACTCCCCAAACGAGACTACCCACGACGTACGGCCCGAGGCCGGCAGCCGGGCCCGTCGTTGAGACTTTCTTGGAAAAAATGGCCCCGGCGACGAACACGAGCGCAAAGCTGGCAATAATTTCGGTGAGCAAATTCGGAAGAACACTCCGGATCGCTGGCGCATTGCAGAAGCATGCAAGTTTCGCGGAGGCGTCCGGTGTCTCCTTCCAGTGCAGAAGATACGTCAGCCACACGAGCGTGGCCCCGGCAATTCCTCCGAGCATCTGTGCGGCAAGATACGGCGCGAATTTTGCAAAACTCGCATCTCGTACCGCGAAGCCCAGCGTCACCGCGGGATTCAAGTGTGCATCATTGCTCCCGCACGCAATGGCGGTGAACGCGCCTGCCATAACTCCAAACGCCCACCCCGCCGTGATCACCATCCAGCCGCTCCCCTCGGCTTTGGAGCGCTTCAACAGCACCCCCGCGACCACGCCGTCGCCTAACAGCACGAGAATCATGGTCCCAAGGAATTCGCCGAGCAGCGGTGATGTCATCAGAAAAATCCTCCCTTAGGATTCAATCCAGTCAAACGAACGCGTGACCGCTTTCTTCCAATCCTTGTACAGCCGCTCACGCGCCGCTTCCCCGAGGCTCGGCTTCCACGTCCGATCGACCGCCCAGTTCGCACGCAATTCTTCCACCCCGGAAAAGAATTTCACCGCTAGCCCGGCCGCGTACGCCGCCCCCAACGCGGTCGTCTCTTGAATCACCGGGCGAATCACCTCCCGGTTCAAAAGATCCGCCTGAAACTGCATCAACAACTCATCCACCACCATGCCGCCATCCACACGAAGACTCGTAAGCGCGATCTTCGAATCCTTCTCCATGGCCTCGACCACTTCCCGCGTCTGAAACGCCGTGGCTTCCAACGCTGCCCGCGCCAGGTGTCCTTTGTTCGCGTATCGCGTGAGGCCTGCGATGACGCCGCGCGCATTCTCTTTCCAATACGGTGCATACAACCCGGAAAACGCCGGCACGAAATAAACTCCGCCATTGTCGTTAACCGTTCGCGCCAGCGTTTCCACATCCGAACTCTTCGCGATGATTCCTAGATTATCGCGCAGCCATTGCACCAGCGCTCCCGCAATCGCGACGCCGCCTTCGAGCGCGTAGTGCGCGTTTGCGCTGCCAAATTTGTAGGCCACCGTCGTCAGCAGCCCGCAGTCGGAAGGCACCATCCGCTCGCCGGTGTTCATCAGCAGAAAGCAGCCCGTGCCATAGGTGTTTTTTACTTCGCCAGGGCGGAAGCATGCCTGCCCCACCAGCGCCGCCTGTTGATCACCGAGAATCCCCGTAATCGGAACACCCGCGATAGCAGCAAGCGTCGCTTCTCCATACACTTCACTGCTCGAACGCACCTCCGGAAGCACCGCGCGAGGAATTTCGAACGCCGCGAGCAACTTTTCATCCCAATTCAGTGTTTGCAGATTCAGGAGCTGCGTACGGCTGGCGTTGGTCACATCGGTAACGTGCACGCCGCCTTGCGCTCCGCCGGTCAGGTTCCACAGGAGAAACGTATCAATATTTCCGAACAGCAACTCCCCCGAGGCGGCTCTCTCGCGTGCCTCGGGAACATTCTGAAGAAGCCAGCGCAGTTTCAGGCTGCTGAAGTAAGTGCTCAGCGGCAATCCCGTCCGCGCCCGGAAACGATCTTGTCCGCCATCGCCCGCATATCGCGCGACATCCTCCGCCACGCGCGTGTCCTGCCACACCACGGCGTGCGCTATCGGTTTCCCGGTCTTGCGCTCCCACACAACCGTGGTCTCCCGCTGATTGGTAATGCCGATCGCCGCAAGGTCGTACGCGCGCAATCCCCTCTGCTCCAGCGCCTCCGCAATCACTTCCTCGGTGCGCCGGAGTATTTCCAGGGCGTCATGCTCGACCCACCCCGGTTTGGCGTAAATCTGCTCGTGCTCTTTTTGCGCGACGGCAACCACCCGCGCGGACGGATCAAACACCATGAACCGCGTGCTGGTCGTTCCTTGGTCGATCGCTCCGACGTAGTCTTTCACCGAACTGGTCCTTTGTGTGCGCGCCGCAGCATACTACGCAATTGCTCCCGAACGCTCCACACAAAAGGCCGCCATCTTGCACTGTCGAAACGAAGCCATACCCTCAGTTATGATTTGAAATCCGAACCGGAATCTGCACTCAACTAGACCTAACCTGCATCAAACCGTATGCATCAAATAAAGGTGAATTAAAGGAGTACGTTTATGACGAAGAAAACGAATTGGAGAGGTACCGCGCTGATGATGGGAGCTTTCGCTCTACTCTCAGCGCTCGCAGTAACAAATGCCGTGGCCGCAGGCCCAGTCACCATGACGGTGACCGCCGTCGGCAAAAAGGACACCACCCCGCCCCCGGTCGCCAAGGACGATGTGCAGCTCTTCGTAAACAAGGAGCGCACGCAAATAGCCGACTGGAAGCGCGGCGAAAAGCTCTATCTCGCCGTTGTAATTGACGATTCACTCGACACTAACGTCGCCAGCCAATGGACCGACATGAAGGCATTTTTCGCCGCGCAGCCCGACACCACCTTTATCTCCGTCTCCTACGCACGCAATGGCACGGCGGTGCTCGCCCAGGATTTCACCAATAATCACGAGCTGCTCGACAAGTCTTTGCGCATCCCGGTCGGTGCCGGAGCCTTCTCGAGCCCCTATCTAACCCTTCTGGATCTCATGAAGCGCTTACCCTCGACGGGAGACCGGCGGTCCATCTTGCTGCTCTCTTCGGGAATCGATTACTTTCACGGAAATTTTCCGACCAGTCCGGATCTGGACTCGGTGGCCCAGCGCGCCCAGAAGGAAAACATCAACATCTGGTCCATTTACTATCCTGATGGGGGGCATTTGGCTCGCGGGTTCTTTCGCTCGAGCCGGGGCCAGTCCGATCTCAGCCAGATCGCGGAAGAGACGGGCGCCGAATCGTACGCGCTCGGTTTCGGCTTGCCGGTCACGCTCAAGCCCTATTTTGACGAGCTTTCCACGCATCTCAACAACCAGTATCTTCTGACCTTCAGCGGCAACGGCGGCAAGAAGGGCAAGTTCGAGCGCGTTCACGTTAGGACCGAGCTCGCCAACGTCGAGTTCCTGGCGCCTTCCGATGCCTTTCTGCCACCAGCGCCGTAAAGACGAAATCGTGAAAAAAACTTCGACGGGCGCGGTCCAGGCTTCAGAAAGGATCGCGCCTGTTGTTTTGTTAATGGTTTCTGAATCCGCTGCGGTCTTGCGCGGCAAGTTGGAGTGGGCGTTTTGGTGTGGGTCAGCTGAAGTCGCCGTTAGTCGTCCGAGCCCGTCAGCGCCGCCGCCCGCGTCGAGTCACGAATGACCAGCTCCGGATTCATCTTGTGCCGCGAAATATTCCAATCACGCTTTTCATGTCCCGCGTTCACGCCTTCCATCACGATATTCACCGCCAGGCTGCCCATCGCCTCCAGCGGTTGCCGCACGGTCGTTAAAGCCGGTGCAGTCATCGCCGACGGCGCCACGTCATCGAAGCCCACCACCGAACATTGTTCCGGCACCTTTACGCCGGCCTTTGACAGCGCCCGAATGGCCCCCAGCGCCGTCAAGTCGTCAAAGGCCATCAGCGCCGTAAAGCGTTTTTTCTTCTGAAGCAATTCTTCCGCAAACCGGTAGCCGCCTTCGAACCCCGAATTGGGATCGAACGAATCCGGCAGTTGCACCACCAGCGACGGCTCAATGTGCAGCCCCGCCGAATGCGCGAATTTCTGAATTCCGCGCCAGCGCGGCGCGCTGTCAATCAGCATCTTCGGCCCGCGGATGAAGGCGATCTTGCGGTGCCCGAGCTGGTAGAGATGCTCGAGCGCCAACCGCCCGCCCGCTTCGTTGTCCACCATCACGGAGCTGACCGTGTCGCCCGGCAGCTCCCATCCAATCGTGGCCGCCGGAATATTTCGTTTGCTCAGGTCCGCCAGCAGATGAATGTCCACAAACAGCCAGTTGGCCACCACGATCAGCGCTTCCACGTGGTGCTCGAGCAGCATTTCCAGGTAGCGTTCGAACCGGTTCCTCTGGTTGTGCGCGTCGCAAAAAAACGGAATGTAGGACAGCTGATACAGCGCGTTCTCAATTCCGCGCAACACGGGAGTGCAAAACGGATCCGTAATATCGAAAAACATCACCCCCACGCTGCGGCTGCGCTTGCTGCGCAGAAATCGCGCCATGGCGTTCGGCCGGTACCCGAGCTTTTTCGCCACTTCCTCAATGCGTTTCTTCGTAGCCGGTGCGATATACCGCGCCAGCGGCGCATTGTTCAGCACAATCGAAACCGTAGCGGGAGAAAAGCCGCTAGCCTGCGCGACGTCCCGCATCGTAATCGTCAGGTTTTTGCTACTGGGTCGCTTCACGGCGATGGGCTCCTCGGCGGACATCATCATCCTTCTAGAGTCGCCCAAGATGCAATGGTGTTGGTTGAATGGCGGGCTTCATTCTGCGGGCACCTCAAACGACAGCGGTTCGCGGAACCACCGCGTTTTCCACACGCCGAACGCGATGCCCGCGGCCATCCAGATCGATCCCACGATGATCGCCGGACGGCTGAGGTTCAGCCACAGCGCCAGGCAAATGAAAAAGCCGAAGAACGGCGGGAGCAGATTCCAGGCCTTCTTCTCCTCCGCGCGCAAAAAATATCGAACGAACGCCGCGGCGTTCACTCCCATAAACGCGATCAGCGCCCCGAAGTTCAGCATCTCCGCGCCGAGCCCGTACGCTTGGTCGCCGTTTAGAATTTTCAGAAGGGTTCCAAATGTCAGCGCCTCTCCGCTGTGCACGTAGGTTCTGTATCCCGCCACAATCTCCAGCAGGAAAGCTCCAAAGAGCGCCACAGCGCCGACAAAAATCACGTTGTTCCGCGGAATCCGGTGCTTTTCATCTAAAACACCGAAAAACGATTTCGGCAGCGCATTGCTCCGTCCCATTCCAAACAACAAGCGCGCCGCGCCCAGCTGCGCCCCCAGCCCCGATCCGAAATTGGCGAGCAGCAGCGTGAATCCCACGAGTAGAAAAAGTGGTGCAACCGTGTGCGTTCCCACGTGCAACGCCGGCCAGAGCCGCCGCATGACTTCCGGATAAGCGGTATTGACGTCCGGGAACGGCTGCGACGCAGGCCAGATCAGCTGCGCAATATAGACTTCCACTGCCGACAGCGCTCCGATCACCACGCAGGTCAGCACCGTTGCCAGCATGATATTCCGCCGCGGATTCTCGGCTTCCTCGGAAAGCGTGGAAATGCCGTCGAATCCGATGTAGGTCAGCACCGCGATCGAAGTGCATCCGAAAAGTGCTCCCGTGCTGAAGGTCGCCGGATCGTAAAATGGCCGCGTGAAAAAAATAGGATCGCTATGCGCATGCCCAAAAATGAAGCGCGCCGCAGTCACGAAAATCACCACCACAACGGCCCCCATCCCTGCCGCCATCCCCGCATTGATCCGCGCTGATGTCTTGATGCCGCGAATGTTCAGTAGCGTGAAAACCACGGCGAAGAAAATCTTCCAGACCCACACCGGCACGCCCGGCGCAAAATCATGCGCTTGCCCCGCGCACCACACCGTGCAGATCAGCGGATTGAGCATGTAGTCCATCACCATGCTCCACCCGGTGATGTACCCCGCCGCCGGATGTATTTCTTGCGCGACGTAGGTAAACGCCGATCCCGCGCTCGGATACGCCCGCGCCATCCGCCCGTAACTGATTCCCGTGAACAGCATCGCCACCATCGCGATCAGGATCGCGGTGACGACGTGGCCCTTCCCGCGCTCGCTCAACACTCCATACACGGACATCGGCGCCACCGGTTGAATCACGATGACGCCGTAGAGAATCAAATCCCAAAGCGTTAGAGTGCGCCGCAGGCGCGGCCCGGAATTCGCGGTGAGTTCCTTGCTCAAGCGCCTCTCCTTGTTCTGGAAGAGTTTCCGCCCCAACTGCGCATCGCAGCGCTCCTCAGATGGCCCGCTGCCGCAGGCCCGCGCACCGCGAATCGCAACGATAATACCCTGTACTTAATCGTTTCAATACAAGCAGTGTGCGCAACGTTCGGCCCTCGTGCAACACCCCAAAACGACCTCCCCGCTGGCCTTTCTGCTCCCCGCGCTTCCGCCATCACTTTTATCCTGTCCCTCCGGGCAGGTCAACAATTCCACAGGCCGTATCTTTTCGCTCACTCCCTCCTCGATTCTCTAGCAACGCAGAACCCCTATTAATAGTCTAATTAAGTAGGCGCCCGGCCCGGGGAAGTATGCACAGGTCGGAAACTCGCTCTGGGGACGAGGCTCCTCTCATGAACGGTCGCAGCCGCACCGCCATTTTCCTGGCCCACGCCGGTGGCTTCCTTTTTGTCATCGTAGCCGCTCTGTGGCTGCGCCGCATTGTGCTGGAGCCCGATGCGCTTCTCCAGGGCTACCTTCAAGTTGTCTGCGGCCTGCTCGCCTTTGTTTTCGCCGCCGTCACCCTCGTTCGTTTTCAGGGAACCCAGGACCGCATTTCGCTAATCCTTGGCGCCGGATTTCTTCTTTCTGGCGCCGTCCTGATGGCCACTAGCGTTCTCTTCTTTCAATTCCTGCCCGACGCTCCCTTGCGCCTTCTTTGGGCGCCCATCGCCTGGTGGTTCGGCCGCATGGTCTTGGCTTTGCTGCTGCTGGTCGCGTTGCTGGTCGAACACTTCCTGCCGCGTTCCCGCCATCCACGCCGCGAAATTGCCGGCGCGCTGCTGAGCGTGGTGGTTCTCACCTATGTCCTGGCCATCGCCCTTCGCCGCCTGCCGCCGGAAGTTTCCCCGCATCCCAGCGCCTTCTTCCCAAGCCCGCAGCAGCTTCTCCCGGGCGCGATTTTCTTCATCAGCTTCATCTGGTACCGTCGCCGCCTGTCCAGCGAAGACTCCGCGTTTGATCGCACTATCTACGCCGCGGCCTGGCTTAACGTCGCCGCCCAATTTGCGGCTGCGCAATCCCAGCGCCTGCTGGACGCTCCTTTCGTTTTTGCCCAGGCTCTTCTGGTCCTGGGTTTCACCGTTGCGCTGGGCGGCGCGCTGCTCGATAACGCGCACCTCTTCGAACAAGTCCGCCATCTTGCCGTCAGCGATCCGCTCACCGGTCTCGTCAACTACCGGCGCCTGCTCGACGTTCTCGAAAACGAGACCGAGCGCACCGACCGCACCGGCCGGCCTTTTTCCGTTCTGCTGTTGGATCTCGATGACCTGAAAAAAATAAACGATAGCTACGGCCATCTCGTCGGCAGCCGCGCGATCTGCCGGCTCGCCGATATTCTCCGCATCCACTGCCGCGCCATCGACACCGCCGCCCGCTACGGCGGCGACGAATTCGCACTCGTCCTGCCGGAATCGGAAGCCGATGAAGCGCATCGCGTCGCCAATCGCATCCGCGACGTAATGGCCAATGACCAGGAACCGCCGCGCCTTTCGGCAAGTATCGGCGTGGCCGTCTACCACGGAGACGGCGAGCGCATCGAGAAACTTCTCTCGGAAGCCGACAACGATCTCTACGCCGAAAAGGCCAAACGCCAGAAGCGCGTCGCCGCCGCCCGCAATCTCCGTCGCCCCACCCCGAAAGCCTGATGTATCGGTTTTTCGAGGCGGGCGTATTTCTGAGGCAGCGCTCAGCCCTTACTTGTTCTTGAGCATCTCCCGCAGCTTTGCGGCGAATTCCGGGTAGTCCTCCGTGAAGGCATCCGCCAATGTCTTCAGATCCTCCAGAGTCAGATCGCTCCTCTCAAACCGCGGGTCTTTTCCTCCGCAAAAGTCCGGCGTGGCATCCACAAGCTTTCCGTCGCGCACGCGCAGGACCTTTTTGGCAAACGGCCGTCGCGCCATGGAAGTAGGAAATCCTCCAGGCGCGCCCGTTCCCCAGCGAGATTTCCTAGCCGTCTCAGAGTTTCTTTTTGTGTGGGGCGTTGTCTTCTCGATATGCGTAGCAGGCAATCTTGTCCGCCTCTTTCTGTGCACGCAGGGCCTGCGAAAAACACATCAGGCAGATCAGTGAAAAGAAGATGCGGTTCATGGAAACTCCTCCTGCCCGCAGCGTCAGTAAACAGCCCGGCGTTGCGTCGTCGCCTTCGTCTCCAGCGAAAACCGCGGCTCCGCCGCCCGGGCATCCAGCAACTGCCCCGCGACGTACTCCCCGAGCGCCGGCCCGTGCTTAAACCCATGGCCCGAGCCGCCGCCGACAAACCACACATTCTCCATCTCCGGATGCCGGTCCACCAGAAAATCGCCGTTCGAACTGTTTTCGTACTGGCACACTCGCGTCTCCACAATCGGCGCATCTTTCAGCGCCGGAAATCGCCGCGCCACGTACCTTCGAACCGCTTTCGTCATCGCCTGCGAAACAATTCTGGACTGCGTGTCCGGATCAACGCGTTCTCCATGCGCATCGAACGCAATCTTTAATCCGCGGCTCTCGATATCCGGCATCCCATACGCCAGGTCTTCTTGAAACAACCACGTAGGAAGCTCCGGCGCTGCAAATCGCGTGTCGCCCGCTGGAATGCCGAAGAAAAAAACTTCCTGGCGCGAAGGAAAGATTCGCGAGCCCAAAACGTCCGGAAAGAGTTTGCCAAGCCACGCGCCACAAGCAAAAACGAACTGCCCCGCCTCAATGGCCTCTCCGTGGCTTGTCACCACGTGGTTGATCCGGCCGGATCCCGTAGGGCGCGCCACATGCGTGTTTCGATACTCCGCCCCGCGCTTCACCGCATCATCGGCCACTGCCGCGACCGCTCGCCTCGCCATCAGAACACCGCTATTGGGCTCAAAGATCCCGGCCCGGATATCATCAAGCCCAATTTGTGGATATCGTTTCTCAAGCGCCTCGCGGTCCATCTCTTCGAACGCCACCCCGTTGCGCCCCAGAATCGCTTTCGTCTGCCGCAATCTCTCATCCTCTTCGCCGGCCATCCAAAGCACGCCAGTTTTCTCAAAAAGCGGCTGTCCCACCGCCGCAAAAAATTCCTTCCACTGCGCGAGCGACCGCTGTGCCCAGCGCGTGTAGAGTTCGTCCGCCCCGTACCCCATTCGAATAATTCGTGTCTCGCCTCCCGAGCTGGCCCGTGAATGCGCTGGGCCGTAGGAATCCACCAGCAGAACACGCTGGCCGCGGTTGGCAAGATGCCACGCCGTCCACGCGCCAAAAACGCCGGCTCCAAGGACCGCTACGTCGTATGTTTTGTGAGTGCTCACCCTAGCAGCATCCTAACCCAAGCCGTACCCGAACGAATAACCCTTCCGTCTAAGTCTCGGACGCGATACCATTTCGCGTTTTGTGTCCTCACGCTCGGAGGTTCTTGTGAAAGCCTTTTGCCGGCCCGTTCTTGCCCTGTTCGCCGTCTCTCTTTTTCTCTTGGCCATCGTTTCAAATGCCCAGCAAGCCGCCAATCCAATCGATCTGAAAACCTATGGCGGCATGAAGTGGCGCCTGATCGGCCCCTTCCGCGGTGGCCGCGTGCTGGCGGTGACCGGGGTCCCCAGCCAGCCGAATACCTATTATTTCGGCGCCGTGGCCGGCGGCGTCTGGAAAACCACCGACGGTGGCGTTTCCTGGGACCCGCTCTTCGATAAACAGACCACCTCTTCCATCGGCAGCATCGCTGTTTCCGATTCCGATCCCAACGTAATTTACGTCGGCACCGGCGAAGCCTGCATCCGCGGCAATATCTCGTTCGGGGACGGCGTCTACCGTTCAAACGACGCCGGCAAAACCTGGGCCAACGTCGGATTGAAAGACACCCGGCATATCGGCAGCGTCATCGTCCACCCCACGAATCCCGATATCGCGTTTGTCGCCGCATTCGGCCACTCGTACGGCCCGAACGCGGAGCGCGGCATTTTCCGCACCCGCGATGGCGGCAAAACCTGGGAAAAAGTTCTCTACCTCGACGACCGCACCGGCGGCATTGATGTCGTCTTTGATCCGCAGAATCCCCACGTCCTCTTTGCCGCGATGTGGGAAGCCTATCGCACGCCCTGGACTCTTAGCAGCGGCGGCGAAAAGGACGGTCTCTACCGTTCGAACGATGATGGCGCCACCTGGAAGCGCGTCGAAGGCAACGGCTTGCCCGAAGGCCCGCTCGGCCGCATCGGCGTGTCCGTTTCCGGGGCCGATTCGAACGTCGTCTATGCGCTCATTGAAGCGAAAAAAGGCGGCCTCTATCGCAGCGACGATGGCGGCGCCAACTGGTCTTTGATCAACGACGACCACCGCTTCCGCCAGCGCGCCTGGTATTTCACGCACGTTTGGGCCGACACCAAGGATCCGAACAAGGTCTACATCGCCAACACCGGTCTGTATCGCTCCATCGATGGCGGAAAATCCTTCGACCGCCTCAATGCTCCTCACGGCGACCACCATGCTCTCTGGATTGACCCCAACAATCCCAATCGCCTCATCAACGGCAACGACGGCGGCGCCACCATTTCCATTGATGGCGGCAAAAACTGGTCCACGCAAAATAACCAGCCCACCGCGCAGTTCTATCATGTGGCCGCCGACAATGACTTTCCCTACCGCATCTATGGCGCGCAGCAGGACAACACTTCCGTTGGGATCGCGACTTCCAGCGATCGTGGCTTTATTGATCGCGCCGACTGGGATCCCGTCGGCGGCGGCGAAAGCGGATATGTCGCTGTGGACCCGCGTGATTCCCACATCGTCTACGCCGGCTCCTACTTTGGCTACATTTCGCGTCTGGACCGCCGCACCAACCAGGTCCAGAACATCCAGGAGTGGCCGCTCGATCCCGACGGCTACAACGCTTCCGTGCAGAAATACCGCTACACCTGGACCATGCCCATCGTGTTTTCTCCGCACGATCCCAATGTCCTCTATCACTCCTCGCAATTTTTATTTCGTTCGAAGGACGGCGGTCATTCCTGGCAAACCATCAGCCCGGATCTCACCCGCAACGACAAATCGAAGCAGCAGGATTCCGGCGGTCCCATCACCAAAGACCAGGCCAGCATTGAATTCTACGACTTGATCTTCGCCGTCGCGGAATCTCCCAAGCAGAAAGGCTTGCTCTGGGTTGGCACCGACGATGGCTTGATCCAGCTCTCGCGCGATGACGGCAAAAACTGGAGCAATGTCACTCCCAAGGGTTTCCCCGAATGGGCCATGATCAGCCTCATCGAACCTTCCCCATTCGAAGCGGGCACCGCCTACGCCGCAATTGACGCGCACAAACTCGATAACTCCAAGCCGTATATTTTCAAAACCACGGATTTCGGCAAGACCTGGTCGCCGATCACTGCGGGACTTCCCGACGGCTCTTATGTGCACGCCGTGCGTGAGGATCCCGCGCGCAAGGGTTTGCTCTATGCCGGAACGGAAACCGGTATTTGGGTTTCCTTCGACGATGGCTCGCACTGGCAAACGCTGCAGCTCAATTTGCCGACCACTCCGGTCCACGATCTCCTCATCCACGGCGATGATTTGGTCGTGGCAACGCACGGCCGCTCCTTCTGGGTCTTGGACGACATCGGTCCCCTGCGCCAGGCCGGCGCATCGTTCGTTTCCGAAGACGCGCATCTCTTCACTCCGCGCGCGGCCACGCGCACGCGCATGGGTCACGCCAAACGCCGCCGCTACGCCATCGGCGAAAACCCTCCCGACGGCGCCATCCTTTATTACTACTTGAAGGACGTACCAAAAGCTTCCGTGAAACTGGAACTCCTGGATGCTCAGGGAAAAGTGGTGCGCGCATTCTCGAGCGAAGAGAAGAAAACCGAAGGCGCTCCCGAAGAGTGGGAAAGGGATGAAGAAGCTGAGCACATCCCGGCAAAAGCAGGGCTAAATGCATTTACGTGGGACTTGCGTTACGAATCTCCCGCGAAAATCCCGCACGCCATCTACGACGAGGGTGAACCGAGCGGCCCGCTTGTTCTGCCCGGCATGTATCAAGCGCGCCTGACCGCCGGAACCAAGATCCTCACCGCATCGTTCGAAGTGCGCATGGACCCGCGCGTGAAAACCTCCGCGGAGGACTTGCACAAGCAATTTGATCTGGTGCTGAAGCTGCGCGACCGCCAGGATGAAATGAACAAAGCCATTCTTGCCATTCGCGACCTGCGGGGCCAGCTGCAAGCGCTTGAAAAGCGCCTCGGTTCGAACGACCTGGCAAAACCGGTCGTTTCGAACGCCGCCGACCTGCGCAAGAAAATCACCGCTGTTGAAGAAGAATTGATCCAGGTGAATTCAAAAGCCAGCGAAGACGAACTCAACTATCCGACGAAACTCAACAGCACATTCGCCTACCTGCAAAACGCCGTGGACAGCGCCGACGCCCCGCCCACCGAAGGCGAGCTCGGCGTCTACGCCGAACTCGACGCACAGCTCGAGTCCCAGCTTTCGAAATGGCGCGAAGTCCTTTCGAAAGACATCCCCGCCTTCAACGACGCCATGCGCAAGAGCAACGTCCCCCTGATTGCGCCAACGGCCGCCAAATCCAACTAGGCCGAGCGCAATTCTTCTTGCAGGGGCGCGGCATGCTGCGCCACTACTCGCCACCACCACCACCCGTCATTCCGAGCGGAGCGGGCGATTTTCTCATTCGTTCGCGCAGCGAACGTCGGCGGCGTAGTCGAGGACCTCTTCCGCTCCGCGCGATTCTTACGCGGAGAATCTCTCTTCGTTCTAGTTCGGTTTTTTATTTCGTAAACGCTGCTGCGATCGTCTTCGCCCAATGCGATAGATGATTGAGCGATTCGGTATGCGTCGGATCAAGATGCAGCGGCGTGATAGAAACGGAGCCCGCGAAAATGGCCGCGTAATCCGTATCCGGTTCAATGTCCCTGTCAATCTTCTGTTCGAACAGCCAAAAATAACTTCGCCCGCGCGGATCTTTTCCCTCGGTGAGCTGGTTGCGCGTAATCTTCTGCGACTGCCGAGTGAATTTCACGCCGCCATTCCACGGCTCCGGCACATTCACGTTCAACAAAACTTGATCCGGCAATCCTTCTTTCAGAATAATTTCCGCAGCCGCGCGCGCCACGCGCGCGGAATTTTGAAAATTCACTTCCGTCTTTCTCGAGCACAGCGACATCGCCACCGACGGAATATGATGCAGCGCGCCTTCCCGCGCCGCCCCCACCGTTCCTGAGTAATAGACGTTTTCCCCAAGATTCGCGCCGTGATTGATTCCGGAAATCACCATATCCGGTTTTTCCGGCAAGAGTTTGTGCAGCGCCACGATCACGCAATCCGCCGGCGTCCCGTCAATCGCCCATTCCCGTTCCGCGATCTGGTTGCACACGATCGGCTGCCGCAGCGTCAGCGATTGCGCCGTCCCGCTCTGCTCCCGGCTCGGCGCCACAATACTCACCGTCGCAAACCCTTCGAACGCCGCAGCCAGCGCGCGAATTCCTTCCGCTTGGTATCCATCATCGTTCGTTAGGAGAATGTGCGGCATCGTTCGAAGGGCTCGTTTTCTCTTTCAAGGGTACCAGTGTACGCGGTTTTCCAGCGGCAGGAGCGCGTTGCGGCGGTTCGGCGTTCGAATTGAAAAATGGTCGGGGCGCCCGGATTTGAACCGGGGACCTCACGCACCCCAAGCGTGCGCGCTACCAGACTGCGCTACGCCCCGACCGGTAGGCTGACGACGACGCGGCAGAAGATCGAGAGGGCCGGATCGCAGTAGCAACTGCACCTACAAGGCTATCACCGCCGTTCGAGAAGCGTCAAGAAAGCCCGCAGCGTATCGCGCAAATCGAGCAGCATCTTGCGGCTCAGAAGCTGCGCGGCGCTTCCCGCGGAGGCGTGGCCTGAAGCGGACTCGTTTTCTATCGCTCCAGCGTGTTCCTGCAAATGGCGCCGCGCGCCGGCAATCGTAAATCCTTCGTCGTAGAGCAAGCGTTTGATGCGGAAGACCATATCTACATCTTCCTGGCGGTAGAGGCGCTGGCCGTTGGAATTCTTCACCGGCTGGAGCATGGGAAATTCCGATTCCCAATATCGGAGGACAAATGGTTTTAGCGCCGCCAACCGGCTTACGTCTCCGATGCGATAGAGCCGCTCCTCAGTGGCGACTTTTGCGGCGGTGCCGTTGTTTGGCATTCGTTGAAAACCCTGCCGGGAGGGGGACGCCGATATCCTAGCAGTTTGCGCGGGAATCCTGTAGAGGGAGGAATTCATTCGGCCGCGCTCCGGGATTCCTTTTCGCGTTTGCGGAGGCGCTGAACGAAACGGACAGGCGTGCCGATAAAATCGAATTTGGCACGTAATTGATTTTCAAGGAAACGTTCGTAGCTGAAATGCAGCGGCGCTTTTTGGTTGGTGAAAATCAGGAACGTGGGCGGCGCGATTTTTGCCTGGGTGATGTAGTAGATGCGCACGGGGCGCGCTTTCGGAGTCGTGCCGCGCTGCAGGTCCACGTCTTCCTTGAGCCAATTATTGAGCGCGGGCGTGGCGATGCGGTGGCGGCGCGCGTCCGAACATTGATTGATCAGCGGAAAAAGTTTTTCGGCGCGCTCGCCCGTTTTGGCGGAAAGAAAAACAATTGGCGCGTAACTCAGAAATTTTAATTTCCCGCGAATCATTTTTTCGTAGTCAAACATCAAGCGGCCGGCGTCAAAATGTTCCGGCTTGTGGCGCTCTCCCGGCCTGCGGCTGGCCTTGCCTTTGGCAGTGGCGGCGTCGCGAATGCCCGCATTGCGCGCGGCTTCCACGGCGAGGTCCCACTTATTGATGACAATGACAACGGAGCGGCCGGACTCTTCGGCATAGCTGGCAATTTGGGCATCGCCCTGGGTGACGCCTTGTTCGCCATCCACGACGAGGAGCGCGACGTCGCAGCGCTCGAGGCCGCGGCGGGCCATCACCACGCTGAGTTTTTCCGCGACGAGCGTGGTCTTGCCCTTGCGGCGGATGCCGGCGGTGTCCACGAAGCGGTAGGTGCGGAGTCCGCGCGTCACTTCGGTGTCCACGTTATCCATGGTGGTTCCGGGAGTGGGGGAAACGATGGAACGCTCTTCGCCGGCCATGCGATTCAGCAGCGTGGATTTGCCGACGTTGGGCCGGCCGATGATGGCGACCTCGATGATATCCGGTTGTTTTTCTTCTTCTTCGGACTTGACGTCGCTGACTTCGGCGAGAGCAGCGTCGAGAAGATCGTCCACGCCCGTGCCGTGTTCGGCGGCGATGGGGAAGACGGGGACGCCGATGCGGTGGAAGACGGCCGCGTTCCCTTCCTGTGACATGGCATCCACTTTATTCACGGCAATCACAAAGGGTTTGCCGGTGGTGCGCAGGAGGCGCGCCAGCTCTTCGTCCAGCGGGGTGAGCCCGGCCTGGCTATCCACGACCAGTACGAGCAAGGCGGCCTTTTTGATCGCCATATGCGCCTGGCGCAGGATTTCCTGCGGGATCAGGGCTTTATCGTCCGGGACGATCCCGCCGGTGTCCACGACCTCCAGGGCGCGGCCGCGCCATTCGGCCTTGCCGTAGATACGATCACGCGTGATGCCGGGCTCGTTGGTGACGATGGAGCGGCGACTGCCCGTCAGGCGATTGAAAAGCGTGGACTTGCCCACGTTGGGGCGTCCGACGATCACTAAGGATGGAAGAAGTGTAGTCATGAATTTGGGAGTTGGCGTAGTCCTCCAGTGTAGCGCAGGAGGAAGGTGTTGACAGTCGACAGTTGAGAGTTGAGAAGCAGGGACAGGGCTGTTCGTTTTCCGTTCTTAGCGGCAAGCCACTTTAATTGCGTCCCCTTTCTGAACTCGATAAAAGTGTCCCCTCGGTGGGAAGGGGAGGGCTGGGCGCTGGGGAGACTGAAAAAGCGGATGCGCCGTGGAGAGTTCTCCACGGCGCATCCGGAAAGAGAAGCCGGGTTGTTAGAAGATGACCTTCACGGCGAGCTGCATGTTGAAGGGTTCGCCGGGACCAATCCCCGGTGCGCCCTGGAAGTCGCCAGCGGTGTCCGTCACCTGGCCAAATCCGCCGCCTGCGGTGCATTGGAAGTTAGATAGCGCGTTGCCGGCGACTGGTTTTGGAGAGCAGGGACTATTGGCAACCGCGCCGACGCTGTTAGCAAGGTTGATGCGATTGGCGATGTTGAACATCTCGGCGCGAAGCTGGATTCTGACCCGCTCCGTGATGGTAAAGTTCTTGAACACCGAGAGGTCCACATCGGCCAGTCCCGGACCATGGAACTTATTCCGAGAAACGTTTCCGTTCGTACTCGTCCCCACACCTGCCGGACAAGACGTGATGGTAGCGGAGAGCACGCAAGGCTCGGCAAATGCCGCCGGGTTAATCCATTGCTCTCCTGGGATGGTCTTGTCGAAGTTATGAGAAACTCCCGCGAAGGGATTGCTGAGCAGGTACAGGCCTGAGAGGTTTTCGTCATAAGGCTGCCCAGTGTTGAATTTCCACACACTGCTCGCCTGCCAGCCGTTGGCGATGTAATCTTTCCAGCCGGTGGCCCAATGCGCCTTCGGCACGGTGTAGGTGAAACTTGCCGCAAGCGAGTGGCGAGTGTCGTAATCACTGTCGCCATACTGCAGTCTCTTGTTGAAGGCGTCTGTCAGGACGACCCCGCGGTACTCGCTCACCTCGTCGAGCGCATGACCCCAGGTGTAGGCGAGCTGCGAAGTCAGCCCGTGCCATTCGCGAACCCGGAAGGTGGATTGCAGCGAGCTGTAGTTGGAAGTGCCAGAGCTGTTGAGCTGCAGGATGGTGCCGAAGTGCGGAGAGATGGCGTTACCCTGGTTGATGTTGGAGACGACATTGAGCTTGCGGCCTTCAGAGCCCACGTAACCGATCTCGAAAACCACTTTGTTGCCGAGGCTCTTCTCGACTTGCAAGCTGTAGTTGTAAAAATAGGGGGTGTGGAAGTTGTGGTTGACGCTGAACAAGTTCAATCCGTCAGGGGCGTTCGTGCAAAGAGGATCGGTGCACCTGAGCACTGGCCCGAAAACGGACTTCGTCGGATTGGGCTTGCCCACCAGGGTCGTGCCGGCCGGACACGTTGCTTGCTGCACGGCATCCCAGTTATACGTTGACGTCGACGTTGGCAACCCGCAAAAAGGAGCGCCAAAGCTGGAAACTGCATCGGGACCGATGGGGTTGCCTTCGATGCCCTGGGCCGCGGGTGTGAGCTGCGACCGGAAGTCCAGGAAGGGGTTCATGTTGATCTGATCGTAGAAGACGCCAAAGGCACCGCGCACCACCATGTCGCCTTTTTGGTTGGCCTGATAGGCAAAGCCCACCCGGGGCGCGAAGTTCTTTTTGTTTGGCTCAAAGAGGGAATCGAGGCCATTTCCCTGGATGAGCAGGCCGGTCCCGGGAATAAAGTTCGCGATGTCTTTTCGATCGGTGTGCAGCGGGCCGAAGTATTCATAGCGCAGGCCGTAATTGAAGTTCAATCTGCGGTTGAACTGCCAGTCATCCTGGACGTACAGGTTGAAAGCGTTCACCACCACAAAGCGTTCTGGATTGCCTACGTTGATGGAGGAGGACGAAACATCGCCCGCGAGAAAGTCCGCCAGCGATTCAGCGTTCGCGAGTGTCCCGGCGCCCGCCAGCGTTGCGCAGCCCGCCGGTGGGGTGGCACCGCTGCACGTGGTGCCCCACGGACCTGCCGAACCGGTGAAATTGAAAAGTCCTGTTCCACCGGTGTGATAAAACTCGTCGAGGTGCGCCTGGCGAATCTCTCCCCCAAAGCGCAACTGGTGGGCGGCCATGATATAGCTGACGATGTCCGTCACATGCCAAGTGAGGTCATTGCGGCCTTCCGGCGGAGTCAGGCCGACCTTCTCGAAGCCGGAGATGCTGATCTTCGGAGCGCCGAGAATGGGCTGGCCGTTGTTGGTGGCGTCGGGGCTGAGGAAAAGGCCCATGGCCTGGGTATTAAAATTATTGTTGAAGTCGCTGAAGACCTGGTTGAAGTAATTAGCACCGAAGAGCAACTGATTGGTCAGTTTCGTCGTGAATGCAGAGTTGAGCACGCCCGAGTAATTGAACACATGGATCGGAGCGGCCTCGAAGTAGTATTTCAGATTCGAGCTGGCCGTGCCCAGGGCCGGGCTGGAGCCCAGGGGAGCAATCTGGCTGCCTTGCCCTCCGAACCAGCGCAGGTACAGACGGTGCTTTTCGCTGAAGTTGTAGTCGACGCGGGCAACGCCGTTGTAGCTGTAGCCGGTCGAGGCGATCGGGCTGAAAAAGTTGTTGAGCGTTGCCGGCAATGCCGCGATACTACCGGACCCGGTCCTGGGCCAAAAGCCGCTGGGTGCGATGGCCGCCGTCGAGGCTGCGCTCTGGGTGACCGGAGCGTACGCACCGTATTTCCCGCCTGGATTTTTGAGCAAGTCCTGCGCCAGGGCGACCCATGCGTCGGATGGTTCGGTGGCTACGCCCGATAAGCCAATGATGTATTGCTGCTTTTCGTAACTGGCGAAATAGAAGGCCTTCTGCTTGATGATCGGGCCACCGACGGAGAAGCCGTAGTTTTCGTTGCGCAGTGGGGGCGCCTTCTTGCCGGGCGCGGGGATAAAGAAAGGAGAGTGCGCGGCGTAATACTCATTCCGGTTGAAGTAATACAGCGTCCCGTGGATGGAGTTCCCGCCGGACTTGGTAACGACGTTCACGGTGCCGCCGGCGCTTCGCCCGCCCTCGGGACCCGATTGGCTCTGTGCGGAAAACTCCTCAATCGAATCGATGGGGAGAATGACACCGGCAATGCCGGAAACTCCGCCCTGGTTGACGGCCGGAATGTTGTGCCAGAAATCGTTGTTGTCCACGCCGTCGATCTGCCAGTTCACCTGGTTCGGGCGCGTGCCATTGATCGAACCAAAGCCGCCCACGTTATAGCCGCCGAAACCCGGCTTGATGGTGATCAATTGGGTGAAATCCCGGCCGTTGAGCGGAATGTCCGCGACCACGTCGGAGGTAAGAAACGTGCTCTGTGTGGCCGTCGTGGTGTCGAGCGAGACTGCCGCGGCGGAAACTTCGACGGTGGTGGACTGCTGCTGCATCGTTAGTTTGACCTGCAGAGTGTAGATCGTGCCCGCACTGACCTCGACCTTGTCCACGGTATACGCAGGAAAACCCGCGGCGGTCACAGTGACTTTATAGAAGCCCAGCGGAATGTCCTGGAGAGAAAAGGCGCCATCGCTGGTAGTGACGGTATTGTGATCAATTCCGGTGGCGGCTTCCGTGGCCTTTACCGCAGCGTTTGGAATTACCGCACCGGACGGGTCGGTCACCGTGCCGTTAATAGCACCGCGGAACGTCTGGGCGTTTGCGGCCGCTGCGAGGAAGAGCACAACAAGAACTGCTAAGACTAGGCGCTTCATAGATCCACCCCCTGATCGAGATCGTAAAAATAGCACCCGCCTGCGGCCTTTCGGCTGCATGCTTGGAAAACGAAAAAATGGATGAAAAGTCGCATTGCGAACCGTTCGGCATTGGTTCAAGACGCTGAACCCAGTGCTAAAGACGAGAACAAGCCCCCCGGACCAGCTCGCTCACTTTTCGGTTCAAAAAACGATACAACACTCAGGCCAAAATGGCCTTGTGAAGAGACTTTTAACCCTTCTTAGCGCAGAGTGTCAAGGATAATGAATTGAATACTGTGCAACAGAAAAATGGATGGTTACAAAGCCTGGGCAGGCTGCAAAATGGAGCGCTCCGAACCGGCTCCCGATATTGCTCTGAAGTATTGCTGAGAGGCTTAGACTGCCGAGCCATTTCTGCTAGAGTGCTGAGCCGGGGAGGGATAGCCGGATAGTGTGTTATAGCGATTTGTTAAGCGGACGTAAGATTTTGGCGTCGGGCTGCGTACTAGTCTATGGAAACGCTGAGACCAGGCCGGATGAGCGTGCCGGGAATAACGGAACCGACGGAGGTGATAGCCCGTGCCAAGGCCGGCGACGGCGAGGCTTGGGGGCAGCTCTATCACGACTATGCGCCGGCAATTTTCCGGTTTTGCCGCCGCGCGCTGCCCACCCGGGAAGACGCGGAAGACGCCACGATGGAAGTCTTCATGAAATTGAAAGGCAAACTGAACCAGTACGACACGACGCGGTCGTTCTCTGCGTGGCTGTACAAGGTTGCCGCAAACCACTGCTGGGATATGCTGCGGCGGCGCAAAATTCGCCAGGACAAGGAAACCGGGGACCTGGAGAATCTGCCGCTGGAGCATCCGGACCCGAGCCAACTGGAAAAGCTGATTGAAGAGAGAAGCAGCGAAGAAGTGCGAAGAGCACTGGACAAACTGGGAGCGCGGGCGCGCATGGCGCTGGTGATGCGCTACTACTCAGACATGAGTTACGACGAGATTGCCGATGCGCTGGGCGTGCGGCGCGCCTTTGTGGGCGTGGTGCTGCTGCGAGCCCGGCACGAACTGCGGCAAGCGCTGGAAGGCAACGCGGCGCTGGCGGCGGGAGGAGCTTCATGAGCGAAGTGCCGAAGGACAATGGAAAGCATCTCGATGAAATGACGCTCCTGCTGTATGTCGAGCGGCAACTGGACCGCGCACGGGGAATGGAAGTGTCCGCGCACACGCAGGAATGCGAGACGTGCCGGACGCTGCTGCGCGCGCTGGAGCGCGAATCGCGGCTGCTGACGCGAGCGATGCTGGAGGAAGACGAGCCGCTGCCGTCGCGGCTGGCGCAGTTCCAGGAACGGGCGCGGAAGTCCATGCAATGGATTTGGGGGCTGGTGTTCGGGTTGGCGGCCACGGGAGCGTACGCGCTGTATACGAGTTATATCCAGCCTTGGCAGTTGCAACTGGAACAGGCGGGATTTGGCGGGTCGAACTTGCTGGGGCTGCTGATTTTTCAAGGCGCAATGTGGAAAGGGTGGCAATCCGTGATCACACTCCTCGAGGTGCTGGCCATGCTGACGCTGGTGGGACTGGGAGCGGTGTTCTTCCGGCGGCGCATCCGGCGCGGCTCGGCACTGGCGCTGGTGTTTGCGGGGTTCTGCACGGTGCTGGCGATAGGGCCGGCGGCTTCGGCCACGGAGTTTCGCAAGGGGCAGAGCCCCACGGTGGATAAGGACGAAACCATCAAGGGCGATATTTATATGTCCGGCGAGCGCGTAAAGATCGAAGGCAGGGTGGAGGGCGACGTTTTTGCGGCAGGGAAGGACATTGAAATCAACGGGCACGTGACGGGAGACGTGATCAGTGCCGGGAGGTATTTGCAGGTTCGCGGGACGGTGGACGGCAACGTGCGCTCGGCTGGGAACACCGCAGTGATTTCCGGGAGCGTGGGGAAAAACGTGATGTGGTTCGGCGATGTGGTGACGGTGGAGTCGACGGGAAAAATCGGAGGCAGCGTGACGATGTTTGGCGACACGCTGGCGATTGACGGGCACCTGGGGCGGGACATTCTGTTTTTTGGCGGGGGAATAAACCTCAATGGCGGCATCGAAGGCGGCATCCGGGAAAAAGGGCATACGCTGATTATTGGTGCGGGTGCGCAAGTGGGCGGGCCGATTCACTTTGAAGGCGAAAAGCCGGCGGAAGTTTCGTCGTCGGCAAAGCTGGCGTCCCCTGTGGAATTCAAGCAGATGGAGAGGAAGAAGGAGTACCGCGACAGCAGCTACTACGTCTGGCAGGTGATCTGGGCGGCGGCCTACATCTTGTTCGGGCTGGTGCTGTTCGCGCTGATGCCGAACTTCTCGGAAGAAGTGGTGAAATCCACGGAGCAGTATGGCGCGGCGGCCGGGCTGGGGATCCTAGTGGGGTGCGGCCTGCCAATCGCGGCGTTGATTGCGTGCGTCACGGTGGTGGGATTGTTCATTGGCATCTCGGCGCTCTTTCTGTGGTACGCGGCGTTGCATTTCGGGCAAATCGTGGTGGGCGCGCTGGTTGGAAAATGGCTGATGGGGCGCACGGAAGAGACTTGGCCGTTGATCGGGCGGATGGCGGTGGGGTTTGTGGTGCTGCGTTTGTGCACGATGATTCCGCACGTGGGCTGGGTGTTTAAGTATGGCGCCGCGCTCTGGGGGATTGGCGCGATTTCGCTGGTGGTTTACCGGCGCTTGCAGCCGGTGATTGCGCCGGGAATGCCGTCGGGGCCGTTCACGCCGCCGAGTACGACGATGGGAGGGGCGGTGCCGGCGTGAAGAACGTTTTCAGTTGTCCGTTTTCAGTGAACCGCAAGAAGGGGACAGGAAGAGAGTGACGAGGCGTCGTTCGAATGCGCTAAAATAGTTTGCGAAGAGGCCAGGGAAGCCAGGGTTTCCGAGTTGGAAAAAGAGCGGGCTCCGATTCAATCGGAGCCCGTTGCCTTTGCGGAGGCGGGTAAGGCCAAAATGGAAAGCGGCGGACGGTTAATGTTGGCGGACTTTGGCCGCGTAAAATGGGAATTGCGAAGAGTTCGTTGCATTTTCGATGAAGAGAGCCCTAAGAGCGACAGGTTTTGTAGTCGAAAGACCAGAGGCATCAGCAACGCCGTCGAAGTTCGTGATGCCGTCGGTTCCGGGGGTGCCGGCGAAGGCCTGCACTTCGGCGGCGCCGGTGGCGGAGAAGTAGGCGGGCAAGCCTGAAATGTCGAACGTGCTGGGAGTCAGAAGCGTGGAAAGAGAGGCCGTAAAGCGGGACCAGCGGAGCGTTACGGTGTCTGCGTTGCAGGAGGCGAGCGTGTTGCCGCTGGCGGCAGTGAAGGTGGTGACGTGAACGGCCACGGCTTGTCCAAGCCGCAAAACGGATGTGGTGGTGGCGCCGGCGAAGTTGTTAAGGTCCCCCGGCGCGACAATGAGGCCTTTCCTATCAACAAAGAAGGGATTGGGATTCGGCAGATTTACGGTCAGGAAATCTCCGACGTTGAGCGGGCCGATCAGCGTACCCGTGGCGGCATTGAGTTTGTCGGTGGTGAGGATCGTGAATTGCGTTTGGTTGGCACTGCTAATCGAAGTGACAATACCCTGGACAGTGTCCTGCTGAGTGGCGAGAAGCGGCTCAATTTCGCGGATGGATAGAGTTCCATCGGAGTTGAGAACGGCATCCATCGTGGCCACCTGATTGTTCGAGACGCAGGTTGCAAGGCTCTGGTTGGTGGTGATGGGGCAGAGCGTTCCCGAGGGATCGCTGTCGAAATTGGTGGAGGACGTGGCCGCAGCGGTAAGAGTCCCGCGAGAAAGGGAAGTGATGGTGGCGTTTTGGCCGCTCAGGGAGACGACGCCTGTGAAATCTTCAATCAAGTCCAGTTGGCCGGTGGCAAGGTTCGAGTTGGTGCGCGGAAGGAGAAACGAAGTGATGACGTTGGTGGTGCCGGAGTTGTTGAAGTTGACCGTCAGAGTTGTGCCGGTGAGGGTTATGGCGTTGGCGATATTGAAATCAAGGCCCAAGCCGGTGTTGGCGGAGAAAACCTGCGAAAGGTTGTTGATGAGGACCGAAGTGATGGTTCCCGGGTTGAAGGAGCAAATCGCATTGATCGCGCAAGTGGGGTTGGTGAGGGCCACACCGGTGTCATTAAGAAACGTAAGCTGCTGAGCGGAGAGCGCGATAGAGAGACTGCTAATGGTTTCGCTGGGCACGTTGGTGAGGGTGCCGAGAAAAGCGGAATCGGATTGAAGCTGCATTACGTCGATGGGCGAGGAAGGGGGTGTAAGGGTGAGCGTCGCGGTCGAAGAAGTGACGGTGACACCCAAGATGACTACTTTGAAGCTGAGGATCGAAGGGTGCACGGGAAGAGTGTCGGCTACTAAGGTGAAACTGAGATTGGCATGGCCGCCGCCGCCGCAGTTAACCGTGCATACGACGCCCTTCGGGCCGCTGCACGAAGTGAGTGTAAGAGCGGCGAGCAAGAGAGCAGGAAGAAACAAAGGAGTTTTGCTGCGAATCATGCGGCACCCCACGACAGACAAGTCTGCGTTGAGCATCCCGAGAAGCGAAAACTTCCGGAAGCCCCGCCATCGAATGTAGCGCAGGGCGGGAGGGGAAAGAATTGCAAGAAGGCTTGGCGTGTTCAAGTATTAAATGACGCGGAGCAAGGAGAATGCGGAAGCTTGTCGAGGGCGGACGGCTGGTGACGAAGCAGATCGGGAGGGTATGCTATCGTTACTGCTCGCAGCTGCGCAGAGCGGAATGAAGGCGGTTTATCTGGCAAAACGCGTATCCAATTCGGAGATGAATGCCTCCTTGGCGAAGGAAAAACGAGGTGTGAACGCGCGCGAGCGGGAACGGGTGCCGGTCGAGGACGGTCCCACCGCGATCCGTGAAGTGGCAGAGGCTGGCCCAGAGGCGTCTGGTGGCGGAGGTGCGAAGCCGTCCATGCAGGAGGTGTTTGGACCGGGGGGATTTCTCGAAAAGTGCATGGCGGGGGGATTCGACCGGGCGACGGTCACGTCGGAGTACGAGCATCGGCCGGCGCAGTTGGAGATGGCGGAGCTGGTGCACGATGCGTTCGAAACGCATCATCATGCGATTGTGGAGGCGGGAACGGGCACCGGGAAAACACTGGCCTACTTGCTGCCGGCGATATGCAGCGGGCGGCGCGTGGTGATTTCCACAGCGACGAAATCGCTGCAGGAGCAGCTCTACCAGAAGGATATTCCCTTTCTGCAAAAACATTTCGCGCCGAATCTCAAGGTGGCGGTAATGAAGGGGCGTTCGAATTTTCTGTGCCGCGCGAAGCTGCATCAGATGGCCGACCAGCCAATGCTGAAGGGGATCGAGGAGATCGATTCGTTCCGGCAGATCCGCGACTGGGCGAAGCTTACAGAGACAGGGGACCGCGCGGAGCTGACGTTTCTGCCGGATGATTCGGATTTGTGGACGCGGCTGGACGCTCGGCGCGATACCTGCACGGGAAAAAAGTGCGCGGACTTCAAACAGTGTTTCCTGACAAGCATGCAGCAGCGGGCCAAAGAGGCCGACCTGATCATTGTGAATCATCACCTGTTTTTTGCGGACCTGGCGCTGAAACAGGATGATTTTGGGAGCATCCTGCCGGAATACTCGGCGGTGGTGTTCGACGAAGCGCATGAGATGGAGGACGTGGCCAGCGACTATTTCGGGCGGCAGATTTCGAATTACCGGTTCGAAGAGCTGGCGCGGGACGCGGATCAGACGCTGCGTTTGCTGAACCTTGGGACGCCATCGCTGCTGCGCAAGACGCAGCGGATCCGCGAGCGCAGCCGCGGTTTTTTCGAACTCTTTCCTTCGCGCGATGGGCGATTTTCTTTTGCACGGAACGAGCGCGAGGCCTTTCTCGAACAGAATCGTGAAGCGTACGACGCGCTGGCGGCTTCGCTGAAGGGCGTGGAGACGGAATTCGCGGTGCTCCCGACCAAGCCCGAAGAGCTGACGCGCATTGCGCGTCGCAGTTTCGAATTGCGGCAGGAGCTGGCGTTTCTATTCGAATCGAACGAAAAGAACTTCGTCTATTGGTACGAGCGCAGAAACAAGGGCGTGTTCCTGACGGCTACGCCGATTGATGTGAGCCAGATTCTGCGGGAGCGGCTGTTCGAACAGTTCGACACCGTCATCCTGACGTCCGCGACGCTCACCGTCGGCGGACGGTTCGACTACATTCGGCAGCGGCTGGGGATCGATCATGCGAAGGACCGCGCGCTGCCGCCGGAGTTCGATTTTCCAAGCCAGGCACTGCTGTACTTGCCGCGAACGATGCCGGACGTGCGCGACGCCGGATTTCCGGCAAAGGCCGCGGAGGAAATCGCCAAGCTATTGGACCTCAGCCAGGGCCGGGCGTTTTGCCTGTTCACCAGCTATTCGCAGATGAACGATCTGTTCGAACGCCTGCGGTCGCGAGTGCCGTTTCCCTTGCTTCTGCAAGGGACTGCACCGCGGTCGGTTCTGCTCGAACGCTTCAAGAACACCGAGGCGGCGGTGCTCTTCGCGACGGCAAGCTTCTGGCAAGGTGTGGACGTGCCGGGGGAGCAGCTTTCCTGCGTGATTGTGGACCGGTTGCCATTCTCGGTGCCCAGCGATCCGATCGTTGCGGCTCGGGTGCGTGCGCTGCAGGAAGATGGGCGCAACCCGTTTGCGGAATTCCAGGTGCCGCAGGCGGTCCTGGCGCTGAAGCAGGGATTCGGGCGTTTGATTCGAACGAAAACGGACCGTGGAGTGCTGGCGCTGCTCGACACCCGGCTTCAACGCATGCCCTATGGTAAGATTTTCCTGGAGTCGCTGCCGCACTACGGGACGACCCACGAACTGGCCGCCGTGGCCCGGTTTTTCGATGAGAAAGCAGGCCTGGAGCAGCTGCGAAGCAGTACGGCAAGTCCCGCCTGAAGGGCCGTGATCCAGCGAGATTCGCGGCGACCGCCCAGCACGATTTTGGAGAGATATGTTTCAAGTCAGCGTGGAAGAGACATTTTCAGCGGGGCATGCCCTGCGGGGATACAAAGGCAAATGCGAGAACGTGCATGGGCACAATTATCGCGTGCGCGTGACGCTGGAGGGGCCGCAGCTGGATTCGGTAGGACTCCTTGTGGATTTCACGCAGCTCAAGCAAGTGATTCGCGAGATCATGGGCCGGCTCGACCACCAGTTTATGAACGACCTGGAAGCATTCAAGACGGTAAATCCTTCGGCGGAAAATGTGGCGAAGTATTTCTACGATGAGGTCACGCGGAAGCTGAAGGATTTGCCCGCCGGTGCGCGAGTTACCGACGTACTTTTGTGGGAAACGGATACGAGCCGGGCGCAGTACCGGCCAGGGGCTTAGTGCTTTTGCGGAGCAGGTGAACGCATGAATAAGTCGTTCTTCATTATTATGATTCCCGCTCTGCTGGTGGCGGCAGGCTACATCGTGGTCCTGCGCTATATGGGACTCGCCCCGGGCTATCCGCGCCTGATCGTCACGATGGTGCTTTTCTTTGGCGCGATCTACTGGCTCTCACGGCGCAATGCGCGCAAGGTGGATGCCAACCGGCAGTAGCGGGAAGCAACACGTCATGTACATCACGGAAATTTTCAAATCGATTCAGGGCGAAGGCACCCGCGCGGGCTTGCCTTGCGTTTTCGTGCGCCTGACGGGCTGCAATCTGCGATGCACCTGGTGCGACACTGCGTATGCGTTCCATGGCGGGAAGAAAATGAGCCTGGAGGAAGTTCTGGGCCGCGTGGATGAGCTCGCGGGGCGGAGCGAGAAACTGCACGGGTTAGAATCGGCCGTGCCACTGGTAGAACTGACGGGCGGCGAGCCGCTGCTGCAGGAAGAGGTTTATCCACTGGCGGGGAAGTTGCTTGCCAAGGGATATACGGTGATGGTGGAGACGAGCGGGGAGCGCTACATCGGAGAGCTCCCGCGCGAGGTGATCAAAATCGTGGATGTGAAGTGTCCGGACTCCGGCGAAGCGGATACGTTCGAAATGCGCAATCTGGAAGCCCTCGGCGAAAAAGATGAGGTGAAATTCGTGCTCTCGACGCGGCGCGATTACGAGTTTGCGCGGGAGTTCACGATGCAACATGGGCTGGCGCGGCGAGTGAAGCAGGTATTGTTTTCGCCGGTGTTTGAGGATCCGGCGGGGAAATGGCAAGGTTTGGAGCCGCGCGAGGTGGTTGAGTGGATCCTGGCGGATGGTTTGCCGGTGCGGCTGGGGCTGCAGTTGCATAAATTCATTTGGGATCCGGCGGCGAAGGGAGTCTGACGGAAAGGAAGTAAAGGAGTAAGAGCGAAACAGGAGCGTTCGAAGCCGTGAGAGGAACGGATGTGGGGAAAGCGGTGGTGCTGTTGAGCGGGGGGATGGACTCGTGCGTGTGCACGGCGATTGCGCGGGAGCGGCATGGCGGTTCGAACGTGGCGCTGCTGCACGCGGGGTACGGCCAGCGCACACAGGAGCGCGAGCGGCGCGCGTTTGAAGGCATTGCGGATTTCTACGGAGTGCGGGAGCGGCTCGTGGTGCAACTTGACCATTTCCGCGCGATCGGCGGGTCCGCGCTCACCGACAAAAACATTTCCGTCCCGGAAAACCAATTGAACGCTCCGGGCCCGCACGGCAGCACGATCCCCGTGACGTACGTGCCATTTCGCAACGCGCATTTTCTATCGGTGGCGGTGAGCTGGGCAGAAGCGATCGGCGCGGGCGCGATTTACATCGGCGCGGTGGCGGAAGACAGTTCCGGCTATCCCGATTGCCGGCCGGAATATTACCGCGTATTTCAAGAGTTGATCCGTGTGGGCACGCGGCCGGAAACGCGGATCGAACTCGTTACGCCAGTGATTGCTCTCAAGAAGAGCGAGATTATCCGGCGGGGCATCGAGCTTGGGGCACCTCTGCAGCGGACCTGGTCGTGCTATCAGAACGAAGATGCAGCCTGCGGCGCCTGCGATAGCTGCTTGCTGCGTCTGCGCGCGTTCGAGGAAGCAGGAGTGCCGGACCCTATCCCCTATCGGCGAGCTGTTTCTGCATAGCTCTGCCCTTGGAATCTAGGCGGGATGAGAGATAATGGGGCCCACTGCCCAGGGACTCCGGGCGGGGCTCCCCCGTGAAGAAGGAGAATGAAGCATGAAGCGTTTTCATCAGTCGTGGGCGCTCGCCATATTAGTTGTGGCGGCGCTGGCAAGCGTACTTACGCCAAGTGCAGCGGCCCAGGCCGACGGCGTGATCCGCGGACAGATCATGGATATCGCCGGCAAGCCTTGGGCGGACCTCCCTGTGCAAGCGGTAAGCGATCAGGGCGTGAAGCAAGAGACGAAGACGGACAAAGACGGAAATTACATGTTCCGGAATCTGCGGGCGGGCGTTTACGTCGTCAACGTCATACTGCCAGCCCCGAATCCTCCTTACCCCTCCAATTGCCGGGTAACGAGCGGATCGGAAGCGAAAATTGACCTGAACTTTAAGGACATCGCCTCCAAGCAAGGCGCCGAGTATCAGGAAGCGCAGAAAAAGAATGAAGAGGCCAAAACCAAGTTTGAGGGTCTGAAGCAGCACTTCGCAGCGGGCAACACAATTCTCGATCAGGAGAGGGCCGTCAAGAACGATTTGCAAAAGGCGACTCCCGACCAGCGCGACCCGCTGAAGCAGAAACTGACCGAGCTTTCCGATCAGGCTGCGACCGAATTTAAGGCCGCGCAGCAAGCCGCGGGCGAAAAAGATCCCAACCTGCACCTGGTTTACGCAAAACTCGGCGAAGCGTACGACATTGCGGGCCGCAATAGTGAAGCGGCGCAAGCCTATCAACAGGCGATCAATGCCAAGCCGGATGTACCCGGCTACTACAACAATCTGGGCAACGTGCTGGCGCGCGCGGGAAAGATTGAAGAAGGCAAAGCGGCATACGCAAAGAGCGCGGAACTCGATCCGGCGAACGCGGCGACTGCCTGGCGAAATTTCGGCATCAGCCTGTACAACGCCAACCGCTTGGGTGATGCAGTCGAGCCACTGCAGAAATCCGCCGAACTGGATCCAAAGAATGCGCAGACGTGGTATCTGCTGGGCGCGTCACTGGTTTACAAAATGACGGTGAAAAAGGTCGGAGACAAGGAAGTGCCGGAGTTTGCGCCCGGGACCATTGAAGCGTACCAGAAAGCGATCGATCTCGATCCCAGCGGACCGTGGGGCCAGCAGGCCAAACAGGGGCTCGAACAGCTGCAGATGATGGCTCCGGGAATCGACCTGAAAGTGAACGTGAAGAAAAAAAAGTCCTAGGGCACGGAAACGAGAAGCGGATGATCGGCCGGCTCGCAATTCTGGGGCCGGCCTTTTGTTGTCCGCAGACCATCGTAGCGCGCGCCACGTGCCCGGCGCAGCGGAGAGGCCGGGCGGAGTTCGGCGTGTAGCGAAGGACGCCAATCCCCGGTAGAATGGTCGCCCGGGGATTGGCGTCCTTCCAGCTGAAGCGCAAAAGAGCGCCACACCTCCCCTGAGGAGCCTTGACGATGGTTTCGTTTGTGGATCGCGCTGCCGCACCTGCACACGTGCTGGTGCGCTTTTTAGAGCAGGAATCCGTGCTGCTCAACCTGGAGACGGAGCGATACTTCGGGCTGGATGAGACCGGCACGCGGATGTGGCAAATGGTGACGACTTCGCCGAGCATTGATGCGGCGTACCAGGAGCTTCTGGCGGAGTTCGATGTTGAACCGGAATTGCTGCGCACGAACTTTGCTGAGCTGTTGAGCCGGCTCGTGGATAACGGCTTGCTCGAAGTGCTCCCTGCCGATGTGGGAACGGTTCCGGCGATTTAGCGCCAAGGAGCACCCCGCGCAGAGCCTCTTTCTGCGCGCGATGGTGCTGCTGCCAGTGGTATCGCTGAGCCTGCGATGGCGGGGATTTCGCGCTACGCAAGCAGCGCTACAGCGATTCGCTTCAAGCTCAAATGAAAAAAAAGAATGTTCGAACGCGGGCGAGCGCGCGAAGCTGACCGCGCACATGGTGTACGCCGCGGAACGGCACGGGCTGGTTCATCCAACGTGTCTGGCGTTGTCGCTAACGCTGTGGTGGCTGCTCGAGCGGCAGGGGATTCGGTCTCATTTGCGCGTTGGCATTCGAAAAGAGAACGGAACGTTTCAGGCGCACGCGTGGGTCGAACGGGATGGAGGGGCGCTGAACGAGCCGGGGGAACATCACCAGCACTATGCGGCGTTTGACGCGGCGCTTTCATCGCTGCCGACGGACAAGGTGTGAAAGAGCTTTGCCGTGCGAAAGCATTACGGCTAAGGCGCTGAGAAAATAGCTTAAATGAAAAAGGCCCCCGACCTGGACAGGGGCCTCTTTTTGGAATGGATCCGAGTTAAATGTTCGTGCGATGAGTAACGATTTTCTTGCTGTGCGCTGTTGGGGCCGGTAATTCGACGGTTAGCGAGACTTCGCTCTTGTTGCGCAGAACACCCAGTTTCACGGTTTTGTCTTTTTCCTCATGCTTGGCGGATAGTTTTTCGCGCAGGTCGCCGACGGAGCGGATGCGCTCGCCATTGAAGGAGGTGATGACATCGCCTGCTTTCAGGCCGGCTTTCTCGGCAGGCGATCCTTGATTCACTTCACGGACCAGGATGCCTTCGCCATCGGGGGCGCCGAAGAATGTGCCGAGCTGTCCGCTGAGATCTTCGGCGTCGATGCCGAGGCGAGGTTGTCCGCCGAGGATCATGGTTCCGTTCCATTCCATTGGCGGAATGTCGGGAATCATCGGGGTGTCTGGCATGCGGAAAGCGAAGGCGCCGGGTGTGGGAGCCATGATTTTGAAACCGTGGCGGCCCTCTTCGGCCTTGCCCAGAGTCGCGCTCACGGTTTGCGAGCGGCCATCGCGCCACACGGTGAGCTGCACGGTGCGTCCGGCGGGGATTTCGCGAATGATGCGGCGAAATTGCGCGGTGCCTTCGACGCGCTGACCATTGACTTCGGTGACCACGTCCTTTTCCTTCAAGCCCGCCTTGGCTGCGGGACTGTCCGGGGCAATTTTGCCAAGGAGCACGCCGCGTTCGGCGGGGAGCTTCAGCTCTTTTGCCTTGTCAGTCGTAACCTCGTGGGTCTCGACGCCGAGCCAGCTGGAGCCCTCCTCGTCCATCACGAAGCTCATGTTGCCGGTTTCCACGCTGGGAAGCTGCTCGAGCGGCTGGACGGCTTGATTCTCCTGATCGAGATCCAAGTTGTATTCCTCGGGTGCCGGAGCGATTTCGAGAAGGGCCGATTCAGCCTGCTGCTGGCTCAACCTGGCTTGCAGTTGCGCTTCCAGAGCTGCAATTTTTTGCTGCAACCGCGCGATCGTGGAATCGTCAGGGCTTTGCGAATTTGCGGAGCGGGCGGGCAAGGCGAGCAGCGCGAGGCTGAAGGCCGCCGTTCCCGCGGTGAGTAGCATCGTTTGTTTCTTCATTTTGTCCCATCCTCCTCTGTGGTTAGACGCGACAGATGGAAAAGCGTCAGACGGTCGAGCGCAGAACGATGACCCGAATTCCGCCATTCACGGTGCGCAATTGAATCGGAGCGCCGCCGCGGCCCAGCTTTCCGTGCATCTCGCGCGGGTGCTGGGTGCTTTCCATGGCGATGGGGAGTTCCGAGAAGAAGTTGCCGTTCAAACAGCGGGCCTCGAGATCGGCTTGGGTATCGGAAGGCACGGCGAGGACGAGGGATCCATTTGTGGTTTCGGCGGTCGCGCCGGTTTTTTCCTGGAGACGAGCCAGCTCGAGGCGCACGTTGCCGTTGGTGGTGTGGGCGTGAATGCTCCCGCCGGCTTCGAAGACTTCGATGTCGCCGTTCACGGTGTGGAGGTCTGCCACGGCGTCCACGCCAGAGACACGCAAGGTGCCGTTCACGGTACCGAGATGCTCGACGCGGGCACTGTGCGGAACGTGAATGGTGTACACGACGGCCACTTCGACGCCTTCGTTCTGCGGATAGCGCGTGGTGACGGAAATGGCGCTGGGTTTAGCGTCCACCTCAATGGAAACGCGGTCGAGATCGGACTCCTTTTGCTTGGCCGTTTTCACGGCGTGCACTTCAACATCATTGCGGTCCCAACCCTGCACGTCCACGGCGCCGTTGACGTTCTGCAATTCGAACGCGCCGCCGGGTTGCAGCGGATAGGATTGATTGAATTCCTTGCTGATGGCGTAACTGGGAACAGCCCCTATTGCACCGAGGACCATGACGAACAGAGCAGCCGCGCGGGAAGCATGGCGAAGCATAACGTTCCACCCCCTTCGAGTAGGTGCTACGTGCTACGAACCGGATCCGAGGACCCCAACGGAATTCGCGCGCTGAGAAGACTGCCGCTCAGTGCAACTGAAAATTAAACGTCACGATCGAGATCACCTCGACGGGCTTGCCGTTCATCCACGCCGGCTTGGCGCGCCACTGGTTGACGGCGGCGATCGCGGCGTCGGCGAGCGCGGGCTCGCCTTCGAGAACTTTCTCGGCTTCGACGCTTCCATCCTTTTTCACGTGCACCTGCAGCTTCACGACGCCTTGCAGGCCAGCGCGCTGCGCGAGATTGGGATACGACGGGTGGGGATGGGAGATGAGGCGCTTCTGGAAATCGTCCGGCTCCTCGCGGAGGCCGCCCGAAAAGGCGATTTCCAATTTGTACAGCCAGGTCTCGAGCCAGTCGCTGTTGTTGAAGTTCGGCTCGGGCGCCAGGACGGGATCCGGGCCGATTTTGACCATCTTGTACTGATATTCCTCGAGGCGCTGCTTAATGCGTTCTTGCTGCTCGCGGATGAGCGATTCGCGGTAGGCGGTATCCGAATCCAGAAACTGGAGGCGGATTTTTCCGGCGGTGGTGCGCAGCTTGAGCGGCTCGCCGCCGCCATTCAGCATGGCGGTGGCATGGACGGAGCCAGAACCAGAGCCAGAGCCGGGCGCGACCATGACCAGGTGCAGAGCGGGGTCCGCCTCGATGCGGCGTTCGCCGCCTGTTGCTACTGTCGCGTCAATATTTGCGGAGAGATTTCGCGGGAGGAAAACGATGATATCGCCGTTTCCGGAAGCGAGCTGCGAAGCGCCTCCCAGGCGCACACCGCCGCCTGCGGATGCCGGGTCTGGATTAATCCACGCGGTGATCGTGCCGCCGGAGGTGGCCGCTTGCACGGTGCCGGCTACGCGCGTGAGGCAGATGCTGCCGCCGTTGGATTCCACTTGGAGCGGGCCGGAAACGGTCATGACGCGGATGCCGCCGCCGCCGGTCTGGGCATGAACCGAGCCGCGCACTTCGCCGAAATCAATCTGGCCGCCGCCGGTGTGCACGTCCACGAAATTCCCGGCATGCGCGACGGTAATGTTGCCGCCAACCGTTTCCAGTTGCGCGCGGCCGCCGATCTGCCCGGCACGAATGTGACCGCCGCCGGTGTGCAGGTTGACATCGCCCGCAATGTTGCCCACGTTGATGTTGCCGCCGGCAGTGAAGGCGGTGAGGTCGCCGGCCACACCGAGAACCTGGATGTGGCCGCCTTGTGTTTCGAGTTTAGCGAGAGGGTGAGCGGAGGAAATCTCGTGCAGACCCGGCGTGCCGACGTGGCCGGTGCGAATATTTCCGCCCTGGGTATGCAGGCTCGCAGTGCCGCCGATGTCCTGAGTTTCGATATCGCCGATGTCGGTATTTATCTCGACGCTGTAGCCGCGCGGGATAGTCACTTCAAACTGCACCCAGAACTGCGCGTCGGTGGAATGTGCGGCTTGCGGCGGGAGGGCGCCCGTGATTTCCACGCCCGAATTGGCGGGCTTGGCCTTGAGAGAGTAGTTCTCAAGTAGTTGCTGAGCTACTGCGCCACGGGCATCGGTTTCAATGCGAACGGAGTAACGCACCACAGGCGCCGCGCCGGGTTCCAGTTGAAAAATCTTGACGGAGCCAAGATCGGCGGTGAGGCGAAGCGTCAGGCCATCCCGTGTTGTCAGCGCGCCGGCGCGGACCACGGAGGCATGCTGTGAACCGGGGTCACCCGGAAGGGCGGGTTCGATGAAAGCCGGCTCTTTTTCTCCCGCGGCAAATGCGATCGAAGGAAAAAGCGCGAAGGAAAGGAAAGAAGCCAAGAACGGGAAAGGAAGGATGCGGCGCGCGAAAGAGGACGTTGTTCGTTGGGAGCGGGTACTCATTGCAAGACGGAATCTCTTTCTAAATCAAAAACCATTGCACTTCAACTATTGCGCTTCGCGCGGACCAATCTGCCGCAGGGCGGCGGCGCTGCGCAGGCGCACGTAACGGCTGGGGTCGCGGTGCTGCAACTCCCCCAGCACGCGAATGACTCGATCCATGGATTCGTCCTCAGCGGGCTTGGACCCTGCCACTGGAACACTTGCGATGAAATTGGGCGCGGGAGTTGGCGCCGGCATGTCTATCGCCTCATGATCGAGCGAGCCCACAAGCAAATTGACCGCTTCAACCCGCACTCCCGGATTGTCATCGTGCTCGAGCGCATCCAGGAGCGCCTGGCGGACGGCCTCATCCGCAGCGGCGGGCCGAAGCGATTCCAAAGCCTTGATGCGAACAGCGGGATTGCGGTCGTTGCGCGAGGCGGCGACCAGTGCCCGGCGCACTTCCTGATCAGCAACTCCGGCCTTCAGGGCGTCCATACAATCGAGGCGCACACCGGCATCGAAACGGTCGCTGTTCTCGACGACATAGGTGAGAACGCGGCGCATGTCGCTATCATCCACGTTGCCAGTCAGAACCATGGGTTGTTCGGCGCTAAGCTGCAATTGCACGGTGCCCGGGCCGGAGCCGGTCGAGGAAGGAAAATTGAAGATGCCGGCGACCGCCATCTTGGAAAGTTGATCTTCGGTGATTTGCGGCTTGGCGAGGACGTTGACGGTTTGGGAGTTGGAGTTGGCGCCGTTCTGCAGGAGGGGAACTACTTGCGCGCCAACGATGATTCCGAACAGAACCAAAACAGCGCCGCTCCAGGCGGGGCGCAGCGCCATCCAGCGGCGCAGCCAGCCAAAGGGCCGCCAATGTTCCTGAATGGGCGGGGCGGAAAGATCGTCCAGGGATTCGGCAAGCTCACTGCGGCACTGGGCGAGAAGGATTCCGGAGGCGTCGAGCTCATCGGCGGCCTGAGGAGAAGCAATCATGGCCTGCTGGAGTTCATGCTCTTCGCCCAGCTGCGCGGAGCAAGCCTGGCAGCTCGCGAGATGGGCTGCAATCTGTTTGCGCTCCTTTTCGCTCACTTCATCGCAAACATAGAAAACCAGGAGGGGAGCGACGTCTTCGCACTTCACTTTCTTTTCGAAGGCGCTCATCGGAGAACTCCCAATTCCTGGCGGAGTTTGCGCGTGGCGCGGAACAGCGAATTCTTCACCGTTTCCTCGGTGGTGCCCAGCGCATCGCCGATGGCGCGCAGCTTCAAGCCTTGGTAGTGCTTCATTTCGAAAACGATCCGTTCGCGGGGCGAGAGGCGTTCCATAGCGAGAGCGATGCGATTCTTGATTTCCTTGCCGATGAAGCACCGTTCGGGATCGAGCGTCGGACGATGTTCGCGCTGGCGCTCAAAAAAGTCGGTGATACCTTCCTCGCGGACGCCCACGCTCAATTCAGGCGCTTGATCCTCGGGGCGCGCCTGGCGGCGGCGCAAGTGATCGAGGCAGACGTTGGTGACAATGCGGTAAAGCCAAGTGTAAAAGCTGCATTCAAAACGGAAGCGGTGGAGATTGCGGTAAACCTTGAGGAAAGCTTCCTGGTAGACGTCCCGGGCGTCCTCGGGCCGCTTCATGAGGTTCAGGGCCAGGCGCAGGACGTCGCGGTCGAATCGGCGAACCAGTTCCTCGAAAGCGGCACGGTTGCCCGCTTGCGCTTCCGCTACCAGCGCACGCTCGTCGAGGTGGGGCAAAGAGGTCACCGAGGCCAGGGCGGCGTTTATGCTACCCGAGCGACCGTTATCATCGGCCAAAGTCAAAGCCCATGTGGGAAGCGGCATGTTTCGCTTTCTATTCGAGCACGTTGGCGTTGCCGCTTGTGAAACAACAGTTTAGCTCGAATTCGAGCTCGCGGCCTGACGCAGCGTATCACACGACCACCCAATTTGGACGCACAACAACGCCCATGGGTAGCACCACTTCCCATGATAACGACGTTGAAGCTGTGGAATTTGTTTCCGAAATACCGGCCCAGGTGGCTCCCCGGCAGGGCTCCAGTAAGTGCTCCCAAGCGTCGCGGCCTAAAGATCAGGCCGAAGGCACGGAACGGCGCGTGCGGGGAGCCAGGAGAGCCCAGGCGAAGGGCGGAAGGAGGGCCAGCAGGACGGCGTAGCCATTCACGCGGTAAAACGCATCGGGCTGGGCCAGGAGTTCGGCGGCGCCGCTGACCAAAGAAGTTCCGGCGACCACGAGAAAGCAGCCGAGGAGGTTGAAGCGCATTACGAACTGCACGCCGAAGGCAAGAACTGCCAGTAATATCAGACGTGCCAGGAATTGTTTGGCTAGATCCGCTGGGCTGCCCCATCCGCCGCCGACCAGGGCCAGAGCGCCCGATAGCAGAAGCAGAATGCGCAGCCAGATTTGACGCACGTGCGCACCCAGAAAGGCCGCGGTCGCCACGACAATGCCGGTCGTGAATAATCCATGGAGGAGCGTCCCCCCCAGGATGGAAGCCGCCGGAACGATGGCGTCAAAGTCCTGGCCGAACGTAGCCGGGAGCGACCGGTGGATTGTCGGCCAGTAGGCCGAGGCCGTCGCGAGGAGGCGTTCCAGCCCGACGAGCCCGGTGGCTCCGCCGAGGCCAATCCACAGGGCATCGCGGTAGTACTCGGCCGGCATGCGGGCGCTGCCCGGAAGGCGTTCCGCACCGAAGGCGCGCGCGGCAAAATACCAAGCCATGCCAAAGAGCAGGGCGATGCCGCCCATATTAAAGAGGGCGCCGAGCAGCGCGCCAATGGCAATTCCGGCAAACATCATTTTGAACGGAATGGCGGTATTGTACCCATCCAAGAAGACAGCGATGCGATCGCCCAATAGGAAAACGGCTAGATAGCCGCCGAGCCCCCACAAAGAAAAGAGCCCGATGCGTCTCCAAGGAATCGCTCGCGCGGCCCCTGATTTCAGATTCTTGAGCAAAGCGATAAGCGCGGTGAGGCCCAGAGCCACGAAGTAGAGGATAGGGATCACATAGGTGAGGATGGTCCGGGGAAGCGAGAATTCCTCTTGTTTGCGCCGCCAGTCGTCAGGAACCTTGACGTAAGTTCGATAGTTTGTGACTTCGTCGCCCAGCACTTGCACTTCGAAGCGGGCATGCGCGCGATCGGAAGAACTGGAGGCCGGCGCCGGTCCGGGATCGAGGGGTTCACTCCGCTGCCAGGTCAGCGTGTGATCAAGGCGATGGGGCTTCTTGTCGGAATTGGATTCCACCAGCGCCCAGTCTTTCAAATCGAGGTTTTTCTCTTCGCGGAGAAATTTCTCTGCGCGCGCCACGGCTTCCTCTTTCGTCAGCGAAGCGCCGGGCGTCTCTTCCGCGAGCGTATGCCGGACGGAGTGGAGCGAGCCTCCGGGCCGCAAGATGACGGCGAACTCCTCGGGCTGGCTGTCGCGAAAATAGCGCACGCGCCAGAGCGGGGCGGGAACGGGACCGGAATAGACGGCATTGACTCCCGCGACGCCGATGCGCTGGCGCAGATATTCATTGGCAACCGGATCGGTGACGTCGTAGAGGACCGTGGCGTGGTAATACGAATTTGGATCGAGGCCGCGCTGGCGCAGGATCTGATCGGCCCGCGCACGTGCGGTTCGCGCATTCACAGAGAGTTTCAGGTAATCGCCAATGGACGGCGGCCTCAAGCGCCACGCCAGCGCGCCTCCCGCGAGCAGGCAGACGACGAGAAAGACGATCATGCTTGGCGCGAGCCTGGCGTAGCTGGTTGTTGCGGTTTCGGAAGCCGCAGGCTCCGGTTCGCTTCTAAAATCAATTCCCGGAGCGGGCTCCGCGCGATTGAGGAGGTCTTCCTCGCTTTCAAAGCCACGAGCGAGGTACGAGACGCAGGCAAAGAGCAAGGGCGCGGCGGCCGCGGCGGCCACGACGATGCCCGATATTTTGAAGTACAGACTATTCGAACGAATCAGCAGCAAGCCGACCAGCGACGCATCCACGGTGTAATGCCAAATCAATGTCGCGAGGATGCCCCAGCGCAACATCACGATTCCCGCGACGATACCGATCGCTCCGATTTCGATGCCGCGGATGTAGGCTGGCTCCTGCGGGTAATTGCTGTGCAGAAAGCCCCAGAGAAAGGCCGGCACGATTACCGCAATCCAGCGGGAGCGCGTGACGCGCATGAAAAACGGGATGGCAAAGAGCCGGAACGTGAATTCCTCATTCAGCGAAGCAAGTAAACCAATGGCGGCGCCGGAAATCCACGGGAAGGCGGTATTCACGCTGTCCGAATAGTTCAGCTCTTGTGGCGCCCAAGCCCCGTAGTACGTGGCGACCATGTAAAAGGCCACAACAAAACCAATGTGCGCGGCGGCGAGCGACAAACCCACGACGGAGGCAGAGAAGAATTCCTTGGAGCGCAAGCCGCGTCGCGTGAAGACTTGGCCCAGGCGAAGGTGGTCTGGCTGAGAGCCGCGGTAGAGCGGCTCCGCTGCCGGCAAGACCAGCGTAATGGTGATGGCCGTCAAAGCCGCAAAAAGCAGGGCGCGCACAATTTGCAGAAAGATAAAGCTGGCGTAGGACTCCGTCGTTTTGTAGCCTGCTCCCCAGAGCGGCCAGTCGTTGAGGGACTGCAGGAACAGCATCCCGGTAGCCAGCAATCCCAGCTTGACCGCGGGGCCCCAGGTTGTCTTACCGCTCTTCGTTAGCTGAAGCCCCAGCCACACAGCGATCCCCAGAATCGCGAGATAAAACACAACGAATACAATTTCGAGCGTGTTGTTTCCGGAGCGGAGTCTCTCGTAGCTGCGTTCCCAGGCTTCGGGGACTTTCAGGAATTCCTGGCTCTCGCCGATGCTGTCGCCTTGCACCTGGACCTTCAGGCGATACGGAGCGTCCTTGGCTCGGAAATCGTGCTTCTCCCAGTTGAACGTCCAATCCACACGAGCCGGCATCTTCTCTGAATTGGCTTCTTCCGCTAGCAAATCCCAGCCATTCATTCCCATTCCCAGCCTGCCGACGAGGAAGGTTTGCGCGACGGTCTGCGCGGCCGCGCGATCCAGCGAAGCTCCGGCCTGCGATTTGGGTAAGACGTGGGTGTAGCCTACGATTTGACCGGCAGGGCTGACGCGAACGCTGAATTCCTCTTCCTGTTGCGGCTTGAAAAAGCGCACCTCCCAGAACCAGATATTCAGGTCCGAGGACATGAGGCGGTTGGCCTGCTGCAGGCCGAGTTCGCGCTCCAGGTACACTTTGGCGTTGTCATCCACGTTGAAAACGATGGCGGATTTGTAGCCGGTGATGTTTTCGCCGAGGCCGCTGACGAAGTGCTGCGCGCGCACAAGAGCTTCTTCTCGGGAAACTTTAAAATTGACGGAGGCTTCGGGGAAGGCGCGGAAGAAATACTTATAGGCGAAGACCGCGCCAAGGATTCCAAGGACGGTCCAGAGGAGTAGCGCGCGCTTTTCGGAACCCGTAAGACGATTACCGGCCACCAGGGCCTCCTTCTGGACAAAGGGTGCGGATTCCACACTCTAATGATACGGGTGGCAGGGATGCAAGTTTCGCTCTGCCCGTGAGTTCCCAGCGGCAATGATATAAAGAAGATGCCAATAGCGATGAGCCTCAGCACCGATGTACGCATGATTAAGGGCGTTGGCCCGCAGCGCGCCGAATTGCTCGCGCAGCGCGGGATCCATACGCTGGAGGATCTGCTCGGCTATCTTCCGTTTCGCTACGAAGACCGCATCCATTTTTCGAAAGTGAAGGACATTCAGCCGAACGGCACGTATACGCTGCGCGTGCGGGTGATGAGCGGGCAGGCGGTGCGCAGCATGCGCGGACGCGACGCGATCTACCATTTGCTGGCACAGGATGACGCGGGCGGCTCGCTGCCATGCAAGTTTTTTCACGGAGGGTATCTCGAGGGGCGTTTGAAGCCGGGGCAATTGCTCATACTCCATGGCAAGGCAGAGGTCGACAAGCTGCGGCCGGCGCGGCTGGAAATGGTGAATCCGCAGATCGAAGTTTTGGGCAGCGAGGAGATGGATTCGACGGAGGTTGGGAGAATCGTGCCGATCTACGAGGCCATCGGCACATTTGGCTCGCGGCAGATTCGGCGCGCGATGTATGCGGCGGTGCAGCTCATAAATACAAGGATGCCGGATCTTTTGCCGGATGGATTGCGCGTGCGTCTTGGTTTTCCTTCGCGGGGCGAAGCGCTCATCCAGACTCATTTTCCCGCGCCGGGAGAAAATCTTCATGCGCTGAACACGTTTCGTTCGCCGGCGCAGCAGCGGCTTATTTTCGAAGAGTTTTTCTTGTACCAGCTTAGTCTGGCTCTCGGCCGCAGGGCTACGCGCAGGGAAAACGCCATCGCGTTTCGCGTGCGAGAAGACGCCGTGCGCCAAGCGTTGAAACGCATTCTGCCGTTCAAGCCAACGGCGGCGCAGAAGCGCGTTCTTGCGGAAATCGCCGCGGATTTGGAGAAACCGGCGCCCATGAATCGCCTGCTTCAGGGTGACGTTGGCAGCGGGAAGACGATTATTGCGCTGCAGGCGGCGGTGATTGCCATCGAAAACGGCACGCAGGCGGCGTTGATGGCGCCGACGGAAATTCTCGCGGTGCAGCATTTTCTTTCGGCGCGGCGCTTGCTGGCCAAGGCGGGCTATGGAGTGGAACTGTTGATCAGTGGCTTGAAGAGTGCGGAAAAAGCGGCAGCGCTCGAACGCGTTCGAAGCGGCGAAGCGCAACTGGTCATCGGCACGCATGCACTGATTGAGGAAAATGTCGAATTCGCGAAGCTCGGATTCGTGGCCATTGATGAACAGCACCGCTTCGGCGTTTTGCAGCGCAAGCGGCTGATGGACAAGGCGGCGTCGCACGGCCACGCGCCGCACGTATTGGTTCTCACGGCCACTCCGATTCCGCGCACGCTTTCGCTCACCCTGTATGGCGATCTGGACGTTTCCGTTCTCGATGAGCTGCCGCCGGGCCGCACGCCGATCTCCACGCGCATGACCACGGAGCCGCATCTCCCGGGTGTATGGGAATTTCTTCGCCGCGAGGTTGCCTCCGGACATCAGGGCTACGTGGTCTATCCCGTGATTGAGGAGTCAAAGCTCGAGCTGAAAGCGGCGATGAAGGAATTCGACCGCCTTTCGAAAGAGGTTTTTCCGAAGCTGAAGCTCGGTCTTTTGCATGGGCGGCTCTCGAGCGAGGAGAAAGACGAAGTCATGCAGCGCTTCCGGAAAAACGAAACGCAGATCCTCGTCGCGACCACCGTCGTGGAAGTGGGCGTGGATGTGCCGAATGCCACGGTGATGGTCATCGAGCATGCGGAGCGCTTCGGACTTTCGCAGCTCCATCAGCTTCGCGGACGCATCGGCCGGGGTGCGGCGCAATCGCACTGCATCCTGGTCGCGCCCATGCGCATGACGGAGGAGGCTCGCGCGCGTCTGGAAACCATGGTGCGCACCTCCAACGGCTTCGAAATCGCCGAGACGGATCTTGTTTTGCGCGGACCCGGCGAATTCTTTGGCACGCGCCAGTCCGGCGACCTGGGCTTTCACATCGCCAATCCGATGCGCGATCGCGAACTGCTCGAATTGGCGCGGCGCGAAGCCTTCACGTTGGCCGAGGACTCCGGGCAAAAGGAGACGCTGCAAGGCATTTTGCGCGCCCTGCCGGGAGAATGGCAGCGGCGGTATCATCTGGCGCGCGTCGGCTGACAAGAATTATGCGAGTCATTGCCGGAACGTATCGAAGTCGCATTTTGAAACGTCTCAAGGGTCTTGCGCTTCGCCCCACGAGCGACCGTCTGCGGGAGACCCTGTTCAACGTGCTGAGTCCAAATGCATCCGGCGCGCGCTTCCTCGATCTTTTCGCCGGCACCGGAGCGATTGGCATCGAGGCGTTGAGCCGAGGAGCGAAGGAAGTCGTTTTCATCGAGAACCACGGTCCCGCCGCGAAGCTCATTCGACAAAACCTGGAGTCGCTCGAAATCCGCTCCGGCTTCACGGTGCTTCCGCTGGACGCGCTTCGCGGCCTCGCCATGCTGGCTTCCCGAAAGCGGCCGTCCGAACCCGGTTTCGACTCCATTTTCCTCGATCCTCCTTACGCTGCTGCGGAGGAATACGCCCGCGTGCTAGAATTTCTTGGCTCCTCGGAACTTCTCGCGCCCGGCGGCATGGTAATCGCCGAGCATCGCCGGAGCTTCAGCTTGCGCGAACAAGCCGGCGCTCTTACCAGGTTTCGAGTTCTCAAGCAGGGCGATGCCGCCCTGAGTTTTTACCGCCGCCGCAGCGGCGAACCTGGCGGTGAAAAAAGCTCTGCCGAGTAAACCCCCGCTGGCAGGGTTTCATCTATATTAAGGTGTTTGCGATGGAGGTGCTCGCGCGGCCTCGTTGTTGAAACGTTTTTTTGTAGTGGCGGATTTTCAGACCCGTTCGTTGGACTTGAGCCTTCTTTGTGGTGTCCGCTTCACCGCGCCAATCTAGGCGCGCGCGGATTACTCTTGACGAAAGGAAACTCTCTTTGAGCAAGGCCGGCAGGGCATTGGATCTTTTGGGACAGGCTGCCGAGCCCGCTGCTCCTGTGCGCCTGCCAACGGGGCATGAACCAAAGCTGGAAGTCGGCTGGGGAAGTTTTCATCAGGGGATTGGAAGCAGCATCGCGGCGCTTTTCAGTTGGTCCAGTGTTCCGAAAGATTTTCTGGCCGGCAATTTCTTTAAGGATTGCTGGATCGAGCGGCGAATTCCTCGCCGTGCCTTGCTCGCTGCGGCGTTGTGGCATGTCGTCTTTCTGGTCCTGCCGTATCCTCGGCTGCCCGCTTCGCCCCGGCATTATTCCGCCTTCGACAACACGCAACTCACCTGGTCGGGGCCGATCAATGATTTTCCTCTCGTTGAGCGCAAGAGCCCGAGGGCCAAGCCCAGTCCGCGCGGCGAACTGGAAAAACCGCTGCCACCGCAAGGGGCGGACGCCTTTCATCCACGGCAACGCATCTTTACTGATCCCGTGCACCCCACCCATCCGCGGCAGACGTTGATCAATTCTGCTGCTCCTCTGGAGCCGCCAAAGATTCTTCCAAATCTTCCGAATATTGTGCAATTACAGCAAGCGGTTGGCCCGGCGCGGCCACGGCTGCAGATTAGCGAAGAGACGCTTGCCAAGTTGCGGCCTAAGGAACGCCGCATTACACAGGTACGTGCCGCGCCGCTTCCGGACGTGTCTGCATCCGAACAAAAACCGGCGGAAATTGCCATGCCCGTCTCTCCTAACGCCCCCGCCCGGCCCCGTCTCGAACTGAATGCCGGCGCGCCGCCGCGAGTCGTGCCCCAAGCGCAGACGGCGGACGCGGGGCCAGCGCCGGAGGTGGGCGCAACGCAGGCTGCCAGCGCGAACGGAAATTCCTCAACTTTTATCGCTCTCTCCGCAACACCTGCCCCTCCTGCGCCAGTCTCGCCGCCACCGCAGGGTAATCTTGCCGCACGCGTTTCGATTTCGCCCGAAGGAAAGCAGCCGGGAGTGCCCGGAGGTTCGCTGGACGGAACCGCAGGCTCGACGGGGGGCGCGCGTGGCGACCACGGAAGCGGCGGCGGAATAGGGGCGAGCGACGGCGGCGGCAAGAACGCGCTCGACGTGAGCATCAGCGGAGGAAGTCCACCCGCGAACAATGGAACCTCTGGGCTTGGCGGCTCCCCGAAACTGGGAGGGCCATCTTTGCGTGCGCTGATCAACAAGCCCGATCCGCGCGCAAAGATCGATGACACTCCAGTGAGAACCGGACCGCCGAATTTTGCGGCGCTCCCGGCTGGCGCGCAGCCGGAGCAGATTTTCGCTTCCAAAAAGATTTACAAAATGCTTGTGAACATGCCCAACCTGAATAGCGCCACGGGAAGCTGGATTCTGAATTTCTCCGAATTGAGCGTGAACTCCGGCGGGCTGCGAACGGGGTCGTCTGACATTTCGGGCCCCGTGCCACTGACGAAGATCGATCCAAAATATCCTCCCGCGTTGATCAACGAGCACGTGGAGGGGGAAGTGGTGCTCTACGCCGTGATTCGCCGCGATGGTACGGTGGACAGCATTCAATTGGTGCGCGGCATTGATGAGCAACTCGATGCCAATGCCATGACGGCTCTTAGCCAGTGGAAATTCCGCCCGGCGGCCAAACAGGGCGTGCCTGTCGAGCTCGAAGCCATCGTGCACATTCCGTTTCATCCCCGCACGGATCAGTAGGGAATTCTTTTCCCGGGTCGGATTACGAACGTCCCTCGGCGAGCTTCACCAGCGCAAAAAGCGCGTGGTTGACTGGTGTAGGAACGCCGAGTTCAGCCCCGCGGCGCGAAACATAGCCATTGAGGGAATCAATCTCCGTGCGCTTGCCGCGAATCATGTCCTGAGCAGTGGACGAGAACGCTTCCGCCATTTGCGTGGCGATCTTGAATGCACCCGCGATAGCCACGTTGGGATCTTCCAGCCCCGGCGGATGGATACTTGCAGCGCGCGCGACGGCCAGCACTTCGTCGACAACCGTCTCGACAACTTTGCGCGCGTCCGCACTCGCGGCGATTTGGCCGTACTTCGCGCGGCCCAGTGCGGAAACGGCGTTTAACGCGCAATTCCAGATGAGCTTGGTCCAGAGTTCTCCTTCAATATTTTCCGAAATCCGGCACGGCACATTGGCGCGCGCAAACAGCGCCCCAATTCGCTCTGTTTTTTCGTTCGTCGGACCGATCACCAAATCACCGCGTCCCACGTGCTTCACGCGCCCTGGCTCCGGAACGGAAGCCGCGACGTAGACGACCGTGGGAAGGGCTTCGATGGCAGCTGCCGCCCGGATTTGCTCCACATTGTCCACGCCATTTTGCAGGCTGAGAACCAGCGCGCCGGGAGCGAGCAAAGGCTCCAGAGCGCGTGCCGTCGTGGCGTTGTCCGTGGTTTTCACGCAGAAGAGAACAATTTCCGCGCCGCGCGCCGCGCTCAATTCTGCGGATGCCTCAACACGCACAGATTCCTGAAACTGCAGCGTGTCGAGGAAAAGGCCATTCTTTGCCACCGCGTCGACAAACGACCTTCGTCCGATCATCACGACCGGTGCGCCTGCGCGCGCCAGCAGCCCGCCGAAATAGCCGCCCACGGCACCCGCCCCAACCACCGCAATTTTCGGCCATGGCTCGGGTTGCGTCACTGCGTGACCACACGGATGAGCCGGTCGATGTCCCGCTCGGAGTTGTACAAGTGCGGAGAAACGCGAATGTTGCCCTCGCGCAGGCTGACAACAACATTTTCTTTCCGCAGCAAGTTGTAAAGCTCCGTTGTTTTCTCGCGGCTCCGCGCGGCAAAGCATCCATACGGCCCGCGCTTCGTGGCATCCAAGGGGCTCGCCGGGATGCAGCGATCCTTGGGAAGGCGCTCAAACATAAAGTCAATCAGTTTCCGGTTGTGCTCCGTGACCAGCTGCGGTCCCATGCGCAGCACAAAATCAACGGAGACGTCCATGGCTGCCAGGTTGAAATTGAAATAACTGGCCCATTCGGAAGCGTCCCAGCGGCTTGCACTTGGCGCGGGCTTCGGATCTTCGAAGTTCAACGCCGCGAAATTATGCGAGCCTGCTACCGCCATCCAATAGAACGGCCCTGGCCGGATGAGGCCAAGATGTTCGTGCTTGGCCCAGAAGAATCCGGTGCCGAACGGACCAAACAGCCACTTATAGCCAGCGCACACCAGAAAGTCGGCCCCCAGTTGGTTGACATCCATGGGCAGCGCCCCGCAGCATTGGCTGACATCCAGCAGCAGCAGCGCCCCCTGTGCGTGGCACGCGGCAGCCACGCGCGCCGCGTCGAGCAGCGAACCGTCGTCGAAGCGCACCATGCTGACAGAAACGACGCGCGTCCTCGGCGTGATCGCGTCCATCAAGTCATCGGCGGTGATGAACGGCCCGCGCGGAGAGACCATCTTCAGCGTGATGCCCTCGCGCCCTTCCATCGGTTTCCAGGTGGTGTACTGCAGGGGGAACTCGCGCGCTGCCGTAATCACTTCGTCGCCCGGCTTCCACGTCAAGCCATACGCCACGGCGGCGACACCGGTGCTCGCTCCGGTTGTGACTGCAACCTCTTCGGGCCTGCCTCCAATCAGCTTGGCGATGGAAGCGCGGATGCGGTTCGGCACTTCGAAGAACGTGGAGTCTGCCAAGTGGTGCGGATTTTTCTTCGCTTCGAGCGCCGCCTGCACCGCGCGGATGGAAACCTTCGGCATCGGCGACTGCCCCGCCAGATTCAAGTACGTCGCGTCTTCAATCTCGAACCACTCCTGGCGCCAGTCAGTTTGTTGAGAAGGTGTAGCGGTGGCCATACGCGTCTCCTTGCTCGAAAGCGTAAAAGAGTTAGATTCCGGCATGAGCCGCTGGGTACAACGTCCAAATTGGGCGATCGGCCTTCGCTAAAAATGGCCGCGAAGCTCGCGGAAGGAAGGTAGAATCACCAGTTTTCCGGAACCCGGCATGACCGGTTCGTGTTCCAGGGTCCAGGTGTGCTGGTGCGGGATGTACACGGCATTCAATCCAATTTGCATCGCCGGATTGATGTCGCTGCGCGGACTGTTGCCGATCATCCAGCCGTGCGTCTTCACGATTTTGTGCTTGTGAACCAGCCCGCCATACGTCTGGGGATCTTTTTCCGGCACGATTTCGATGAACTCAAAAAATCCCTGCAAGCCGGAACGCTCGACCTTCGCGGCCTGTTCCGCGGGTTCGCCTTTCGTGAAGAGAATCAGGCGGTGCCGCTCGGTGAGATACGCCAGCGTTTCCGGCACGCCATCCAAGATCTTCGGCGGTGTGCGCTCCAAGTCGACCACGCGGCTGTGAATCAGCGCCAGCGTCTCTCGTTTCACCATCTGATCCGCGAGCTTCAGATACGTTTCTTCCAGGGAGCGGCCGAAGCTGCGCACGCCATAGCCGTACTGGCGGATGTTCTTTCGCTCCGTTTCGTTCAAGATGTGGCGTATGTACGCGCGGGTATAGCCGCAGGGCTCGACGATGGTGATGAAATCTTCGATCAGCTTCTCGAAGAAAACATTGTTCTCCCACAGCGTGTCGTCCGCATCAATGAGCAGAGTATGGCGTCGCATCGAGATTGGCTCTAGGTGCTGTTTGCGCCGCGGCCGTTGAGGTGCCGCTGCGTCCCTCGTTCAGTCTAACAGCCGGATGGCGTCTTCGGCGATGGCAGCAGCTGCGCCGGGCCGGCCGAGGCCGCGCGCTGCTTCTTTCATCCGCGCCAGCCGCGCTGCATCGTCGAGCAATCCTGCAATTTTCCAGGCTGCCGCTGGCAGATTGTTGCACCGGATCGCTGCCCCAGCTTCCAGCAAGTGATCGGCGTTGCGTTCTTCCTGTCCGGGGATCGGTTCGACCAACGCCATCGGCAGCGCGCGGGCGAGCGATTCCGAAGTCGTCAGCCCGCCGGCCTTGCCAACCATCAGATCTGCCGCGGCCATGTACTTGTCCATCTCCGTCGTGAACCCCGCGACGCAAAGTCTTCGGCTGCCGGTCGGCAAATTCCCCGCGCTCTTCGCCAATTCCTCCAGGCGTTTTTGAATCTTCTCGGATTTTCCCGCGACCGCCGCAATTTGCCACGGCTTCTGCAGCGCCAGCAAGTCCTTCACGAGTTGTTCGACTGGGCCGATGCCGTAGCCGCCCGCCGCTACGAGGATCACCGTGGCCTCTCGATCCAGTCCCAGGTGTTTGCGCGCCGCGGCTCGATCCAACGGTGTGGAAAACAAGGGATCGATCGGAATCCCGGTGACTTTCAGTTTTTCCCGCGGCACGCCAATGCGCGCCAAATATTCCGCCGCTTCCTCAATGGCCACGTAATAACGGTCCACCGTGCGGCACAACCACATCGCATGTACGTCGTAGTCGGTCACCACGATCGCATTGCGCGCGCGCAGCTTCCGTTTGGCGATCAGCCACGCGATGATCTCCGCCGGAAGAAAATGAGTTGCCACGCACAAATCCGGTTGAATGCGTTTCAGGAGACGGATCATTGGCGCAGTATTCAGCCGGTCCAGCGTGAGGCGCCTCCGCGGGTGGTGCCACGGCTGGTCCGTGCGCTCGTAGAGGACTCCCATAAGCTCCGGGGCGCGCCGAACCATGGCAATGTAGGTCTTATCGTAGAGGCGCTGAAAGATCTTGCTGACGTAGTGGAGCGCGTCGATGTGTTCCACCGCGCAATCGCCAAGCGCCGAAAACGCCTTTTCCAGCGCTTGCGCGGCGCGCACGTGCCCTGCCCCCGACGATGCCGATAGCAGCAGCACCCGCGGTTTCGTTTTCATGCCGGGAGAATCCCTCTTGTGGAGGACGGCATCAGGAAGCCTTGGGCTGCCCCGCGGCAAGTTTTTCCAGGATACCTCGCGCCACGCGTTGCAGCTCGCCAAAGCGCATCAGATAGTCCTGAAAATCGTGATTCAAGAGCTGCGCGTCCTGCGGGCCAAGTTTGATGCGCAAAATCATATCGCGCAGTTTTACCGGGTGCGGGAGCAGGGCATCTTCCTGCAATTCTTCGAGAGCCATTTTGGCGTCGTAGTGATACATGGCGTCCCCCAGCGACAGAAATCCTTCGAACGTATTGTACTCAGTTCGAACCACGCCGGGGTGAGTTACTGGGTGGCGTGGACGAGGAAAGATGGTTTATGCAGCTGTAGCAGTGGCCGGGATAAATTCGTACCGCGCAATCTTTGCGGCGATACCAACGCGGCCGTTCTCGCTCGGCTCGACGCGCACGATTTTGCCCTGGCAACGGATGTTCACGTCGCCCGAGCGGGTCACCTGCTCGGGAAGCGTGATCACAAATTCAATCTCGCTGCCGATTTCAAATTTCGCGTCGGCGAGGAAATAAAGTCCCTGGTAGCTGACATCTCGAGTGCTGGCGGCCAGCTCGCGCCCCTTGGCCGCTTGCGGAAAAACGCGCAATGGAAGGCTCATTGTGAATCGCCGCGCATCGCGGCGTTCCGCTCCGTCACCCATTCATACCTCCTGGGCTGGCATCTTTCGGCGCAAAACTAACATCGGCCCCGGCAAACTGCAACGCGAAAAACGCCTATTTTTGTCCTAGTACGAGGTCTTGCCCATTTGAGTACCTCGGCAACACCGTTCGAGTTGGCCGGCCCCGCAGGAAGTACTGTTACGTCTATAGATAGCCGCGGGTACCGCCGCTGGCGCATGCGCCTCCCCGCTCGCCTGCGTTGGAGCACAGCGTCCGGGCAGGATTGCTCCCGGTGCCTTTGTTTACTGCGTGAGTGAAACGTCGCCGCCTCGGTCGAGTTCGGTTTTCCTCCTCTCGTGCGCTACACTCCAGATTTGCGTCTATCACATTCATGACTGCGACCCATGACACGCGCAATTTTTTTCTGGAAGGGCCCGCGGGGCGCCTCGAAGCGATTCTCTGGAGGCCATCCGATGCTTCGCGTCCGCCAGTCGCCACGGTCGTCTGTCATCCGCATCCGCTCTTCGGCGGCACCATGCACAACAAAGTCGTCTATCAAGCGGGCAAGTCGCTGGATGCGTTCGGCCTTCCGGTGCTGCGCTTCAATTTTCGCGGTGCGGGACTCAGCGCCGGCGAACACGATCGCGGCGCCGGCGAGCAGGGCGATGTGCGTGCCGCATTGAATTTTCTAGCCGCGGAGTTTCCCGGTGTGCCGCTCCTGGTCGCAGGATTCAGTTTTGGTTCCCTGGTGGGACTGCGCGTTGGATGCGAAGATGCGCGGGTCTCTCACCTGATCGGTTTGGGCATTCCTGTGAATAGCTCCGATTTTTCTTTTTTGCTGCGCTGCCACAAGCCGAAGCTTTTCGTTCACGGCAGCGATGACAAATTCGGCGCCACCGAGAAAGTCGAAGCACTCGTCGCCTCGTTGCCGGGCTTAAATCGTCTCGTTGTTGTGGAAAGCGCCGATCACTTCTTCGCCGGCAAACTCGACCAATTGGATCGCGCCATCAACGCATGGCTGAATAAGGAAGTTTCTCGTCCTGGCCATTAGAGACCTCTGAATTCCGTTTCCTTCTCTGTGAACTCCGTGCTCTCTGTGGCCTCGGTGTTACGTCTTTCTCCTCAAGCCCCTTCGCCGCGGGAGAATAATTTGCTGAACTCATCGACCGTTGCCGGAGGCACGCTCACCAGCCGCGCGTTGGCCTTCACATGCTCCACCTGCGACATTCCCACCAGCGCCGTTGTGATCCCCGGCGACGAGCGCACGAATTGCAGCGCGCGCTCCGCGTCGCTCTCCAAACCCAGCGCCTCCGCCACAAACTCCGGCAAATTCCGCGCCACCTGACCTTGCAGCAGCGAAGCGCTGGCGATCAGCGTGATGTCCAGTTCGCCCGCCGCTTCCATGATGGTGCGATCGCGCCCGCGCAGCGCCTGATTCCCGAGCGTCAGCGCTTCCGTCATCGCCAGATTGAACGGCAGTTGCACGAAGCGAAAGTGGTGCCGGCCCCCCGCGATTTCCTGTGCAATTTGCACGATCTCGCCGAGCTGCATGGCATCGCGCGCCCTCGCATCCTGCCGGAACCCGTTCCAGGTGGCCATGCCGTAGTACTGAATCTCGCCGGCTTCCACTGCCGATTCGAGAAACGTGAAGGCCTCGCGCACACGGTTCAGGAACTCTTCCTTGCTCGCTTCGCTGAGCTGCGTCTCCGGGTTGTGCAGGTAATAGACGTCCACGCACGCGACGCCAAGATTCTTCAAGCTGCGTCCTAGCTGGTTTTTCAGGAATTTTGGCGTCATGCAATGGCTGCCGGCGGCGATGTCCTTCGCGCTGAAGACTCCGGGCTGGATGTACTCCCGGAAAAAATAGTCGTTCGGGTCGGCAGGCATCGCGCCGTCGGGCGTCAGATAGCCGCCTTTCGTGCATACCACGATTTCCTCGCGCGCAAAGCCTTTCGCCGCCAGCCGCTGGATGGCCGCGCCGATACTTCGCTCGCTCCGCTGGAGTCTGTAGTTGATCGCGGCATCAAGCACGTTGATGCCGCGTTCCACCGCCGCGACAACCGCGCCCGTGTAACCCTCGTCCGTCTTGGCGTCCGGCTGGCCGAGATACGTGCCGATTCCGATCGAAGAAAGCACCAGCCGTTGCGTTTCTCGAAAGTGGCCTTCCGCGGCGCGCCCCGCGAATTTTTTTGCGTAGCCGGTCGTTCCTTCTTTGGTTGCGGAATTGGTCATGGCGCTCCTTCGGTGGACGGCGTAGTTCCAGTTGCCTCGGGCTTACCAGCTTCGTTTGCCTGCGGGGCCAGGAGCCGCGAACAGGCCCGAAGAATCCTACGATAAGGCCAGTCCTTTTCGCGGAAGAAAATCTCGCCTTCGCGGGGATTGCTATAGAACCAGCGCGCCACCAGCCAGAGGTGCTCGCCAAGGTCGCCTTGCTCGGATGCCGGTTTCGCTTCGAGGGCCGCCCGGAATATCTGTTCCGCCGAACGCGGCTGGCTGGCGATCTCCGCAAAGCGCAGAACGAACGGCTCCGCAAGCCTTCCGCCGTGCACGGGGTAGACGCCGATCGCTTGCTCCTCCGCCGCGCGTTGCAAGATCACCGCGTCCAGGTCTTGAATTTGCCGCGTAAGTTCCGGCCTGCCGCGCAATGCTTCGTCGAGCTTTTCGATCCGGCTGTGAAAACTCGCAGCGCGTTCGAAATCCATTTGTTCGCTGGCTTGCTCCCGTTCCCTTTCCAACGTGGCGCGCAGCGACCCGCCGCTCGTTTCCAAAAACTGCACCAGCCGCTGCACCTCCACGTCATACTCTTCTTTTGTGCAGCCCGCAAAGCACGGCGCCAGGCACATCTTCATCTCGGAGTACAAACAGCCGGGAAACGTGGGGTCGCGCCGGATCTTGATCTGGCAGCGGCGCACCTTGAAAAAATCGAGCACGCGTTCCGCAAAGGCTTCAGCCGAGCGCCTCGACGCGAATGGGCCGTAATACGAGCCTCCCGCCGGCAAACCGTCTTGATCCACGGGGATTTTGCGCGTCACGAAGCAGCGCGGATACGCGTTCCGAAGATTCACTTTCAAAACAGCAGCGGGCCGCATGCGCAGGAGGTCGCGATACCGTTTGGGAAAAATCTGTTTGGCCTGCTGGTAGTAGGTAAGCGTCTGTTCGAACGCCGAGCCCGTCAAGCGATAACGGATGTCACGCGCAAATTCACTTAAGTTCAATCGCTTGCTCGTCGGATCGACGGGCCCCAGCAGTCTTTGCAGGCGCCGCTGCAAATTCTGCGTGCGAATCAGGAACGGCTCGGCTTTTTCTTCGCGCGGCTCGATCAGGCAAACCGCCGGCAGCGCCGGCAGGGCGGGAAAGAAGTCTTCTTTTGCCCGCGTGGCATCGAAGTCGAGTCCGCAATCGAGTTCCAGCACGCGCTCAGGATACTACGGGGCAGCTATGACTTCAGAACCCAGGAGGAAATAACCAAGCGCTGAATCTCGCTAGTGCCTTCGTAAATCTCAGTGATTCGCGCGTCGCGGTAGTTGCGCTCCACGGGATATTCGCGGCTGTAGCCGTTGCCGCCGTGGATCTGAATCGCTTTATGCGTGACGCGCGTGGCCATTTCGCTCGCAAATAATTTGGCGATGGCCGCATCCATCGTGAAACGCGCGCCGCTGTCCTGTTTCCAGGCGGCTTTTCGAATGAGCAGCCGCGCCGCGTCAATTTCCGTGGACATATCCGCCAGCATGAATTGAATCGCTTGAAATTGCGAAATCGGATGCCCGAACGCCATGCGCTCCTGCGAATACTTCAGCGCCACTTCGAACGCGCCTTGTGCAATCCCCGTCGCCTGCGCGGCGATGCCGATGCGCCCGCCATCCAACGTCGAGAGCGCCACTTTATAGCCTTCACCCTCATTGCCGATGCGATTGCCCACCGGCACTTCGCAATCGGTAAAAATCAGCTCGCTGCAGGCGGTGGCGCTGATCCCCAGTTTCTTCTCTTCCTTGCCCACTTTGAAGCCAGGCGTCCCGTTTTCCACCACCAGCGCAGTGATGCCTTTTTCGCCCTTCGCCGGCTCCGTGTTCACGTACGCGATTGCTGCATCCGCCGCGCCGCCGTTGGTGATCCATGCCTTGGTTCCGTTGATCACATACCTGTCGCCCTTTTTCACCGCCTTGGTCTGGAGGGCCGCCGCGTTCGAACCGGCCTGCGGCTCGGTCAACGCGTAACATCCAATCTTTTCGCCGCGCGCGTACGGCAGCAGATATTTCTTCTTCTGCTCTTCCGTCCCGAATCGATGAATCGGATCGCAGTACAGGGAATTCTGCACCGACAGAATCACGCCGGTCGAGGCGCAGCATCGCGAAATCTCTTCAATCACGATGCTGTAGGCGATATGATCGAACCCCGCGCCGCCTTCCGAGTCTGGAAGCGCGATACCCGTCAGCCCCAGTTCCGCCGCCTTCTGAAAAAGCTCGCGCGGAAAGCGCCCGGTCTCGTCGAGCTCCTTCGCCAGCGGCCGCACTTCGGACTCCGCGAACTCGCGCACGCTCTTTTGCAGTAGCCGTTGCTCTTCGCTCAGCTCGAGATTCACCGTCGCGCACTCTCCATCAGCCAAGTTGAATTCGAATTTTGTATTCTATCGTGGCGAGCGGAATTCCGCGAATCAGGCCAGCGCCTTCGAGAGGCGTTCGTAAGTGACTTTCAAATCTTCTGGGTGCACGCGCGTCTCCCCGGTCACCGTCATGAAATTCGCATCGCCGATCCAGCGCGGCAACGCGTGCAAATGCAAATGTCCCACCACCCCCGCCCCCGCAGCACGACCGAGATTCATCCCCAGGTTCATCCCGTCCGGTTTATAGTTCGCGCGCAGCGCCGTCTCCACGCGCTGCGCCAACCGCATCATCTCGCCCAATGCATCCGCGCCGCACAAATTCAATTCCGCCACGTGCGCGTATGGCACGATCATCACGTGCCCCGAAGTGTAGGGAAACCGATTCAGGATAATGAAATTCTTCGCGGCGCGATGGACTATCAGCGTTTCCGCGTCATCCTTCCGCGCCGCCGCATCGCAAAAAATGCATTCTGGCTGCTTCCCGCTCGTCACTTCCCGCATGTACTGGTAGCGCCAGGGAGTCCAGATATAGTCCATTGCAAGGAGCCCTCATCTGAAAAGCCGCGCGCAAAGCATAACGCAGAACAGGCACACCCGTCGCACCACAGCGGTTGCCGGATCGAGCCTCATTTGTTCCGGTGAAATGAAAACGCGCGGCCAGAAATAGCCCACGAAGTCAGGCGTGCGGTCCGTCGCCCGCAGCGGAAGCCTGGGCCTCCGCGCTATTCACAAAATCCTTCAGCTCTTTGCTGGGCTTGAAGAACGGAATCTTCTTTGCCGGCACTTCCACCTTCTCGCCCGTCTTCGGATTGCGTCCCACGCGTCCGCGGCGCTGCCGCGTGCGAAAACTCCCAAATCCGCGGATCTCGATTTTGTCGCCCTTCTGCAGCGATTCAATGATGCTATCGAAAATCGTTTCGACGATGGTCTCCGATTCCTTGCGGGGAAGCTCCGTGATGCGCAGCACCTCTTCGATGAGGTCGGCCTTGGTCAGTGTCGGTTGCTTGGTCATCGTCGCTTTGCCTCTTCGCGCAGTCCGAGAAAAGACCGCCTCCCCTGGTCAACCGGCCCGCGGTTGCCTTAAACGGTGAATCGAAACGGCTTAGAGGGGCTGGCTCTTCGCCGATTTGCCCCCCTTCCTATCACTAAATTGACCCGCAGGTAAATGAAATTGTAGCGCTAGCCTCGGGAGCCTGTTTGCGAGTCTCCTAACGCGCGGAGAGCTTGGACTTCAGCGCGTCCCCAATCGTTGCCGTCGACGAGGACTTCGACGTCGAACGATACTGCTCAATTTCCTTCCGCTCGATCTGTTTCACCGCCGCGCGATAACTCAATCCGATGCGCCGCGTCTCCGGGCTGATCTTGATGATCTTGAAATCGTATTCCTTGCCGGGTTCGAGCGGCCCCGCGCTCTTGAGCGGTCCGGTCGTTGGACGGAAGCTCGAATGTCCCTCATCCCGGCGTTTGCGCTCTTCGATTTCCGTGTTGTGGCAAAGCGCTTCGATGTTCTCGCCCAATTCGACGAACGCGCCGAACGTGGCGATGCGTGAAACCTTGCCCTTCACGATCTGCCCCACCTTGTGCTGCTTGAACCAGTCGCCCCAGATGTCGTTCACCTGCTTGATGCCCAGCGAAACGCGGCGGTTCTCCGGATCGATCTTCAGCACCTTTGCGGTGACCGGCTCGCCCTTCTTGAACACCTCGTGCGGATTCTTGATGCGCTCCGTCCAGCTCACATCGCTGACGTGCACGAGTCCGTCGAAGCCGTCTTCAATCTCCACGAACGCGCCGAACTCCGCGATGTTGCGCACCTTGCCCGTGACGATCGTGCCCACCGGATACTTCTCCGCAACCAGCAACCACGGGTCCGCCTGCGCCTGCTTGATTCCCAGCGAAACGCGCCGGTCGCTCGGCTTGATGTCCAGCACCACCACATCCACTTCGTCTCCCACTTTCACCAGCTTCGAAGGGTGCTGGACTTTCTTGTTCCAGCTCATTTCCGAAACGTGCACCAGGCCTTCGATCCCTTGCTCCAGCTCCACGAACACGCCGTAATCCACTACGCCAACCACTTTGCCCTTCACCTTGCCGCCTGCGGGATACTTTTCCGCGGCGCCCACCCAGGGATCCGGCATCAATTGCTTCAGCCCGAGCGATACGCGCTGCTTTTCCTTGTCGAATTTCAGGATGATGACGTCGAGTTCCTGCTCCGGCTTCACTAGGTCCGAGGGATGCTTCACGCGGCCCCAGCTCAGATCCGTCAGGTGCAGCAAGCCGTCAATTCCGCCCAGGTCCACGAACGCGCCGTACTCCGTCACGTTCTTCACGTGCCCGTGCACCACCTGGCCTTCGCTCAGCGTCTCCATCAAGGCCGCGCGCTTCGCGTGCAATTCTTCTTCGAGCAGCGCGCGCCGGCTCACCACCACATTTCCGCGGCGGCGGTTCAGCTTCGTAACGCGCACCTGCACTTCCGTGCCGGTCAGGTCGTCCAGGTTCTGCGCTGGCCGCAAGTCGTACTGCGAACCCGGCAGGAACGCGCGCACGCCGATATCCACCACCAATCCGCCCTTGATGCGATCCACGACTTTGCCGGTGATGGTTTCTTTCGCCTTGAACGCCGCGTCAATCTTTTCCCACGTCCGGCGCCGTAGCACTTTCAGGTACGACAGGATCGTAAAGCCGTCCTTGTGTTCCCCGGTGCGTTGCACTTCGATCGTGGCGTTCGGCTCGGGGCGCGGAATCTCCGTATCGGTGAATTCCGCCGCGGGAATCAGCCCTTCTGTTTTTCCGCCCAGGTCCACCACAACGCCATGTTCTGTGTACGCGACAACCTTGACCTCGATGACCTCGCTCGACGCCGCAGCTTCCTGCTTCTCGTCGTACTCCTCCATCAGCTTGCTCATCTCTTCCGAGCCAGCGGCCTCTTCGGCCGCAGCCGCGGCCTCTGGATCGGCTGCATGTGTCTCAGAGACAGGCTGCACCTGTTCCGGTGCCGCCACTGCCGGCGTTTCTTGGGCAGGGCTCGCGTTTTCGGCATGCTCCGGCGCCGCGGCCGCAGTTTGCCCGCTCGCGCTTTCCACCGTTGTGTTGGTTTCAGTGGGGGCACCGTTTGAAGCGTTGTCCGCTTCGGGTGCTGGTGCGGCGGCCGCCGCATTGGCAAGGGTATCGTGGTCGGAATACATGGTTGTTGGCCTCCGGAAGATTCGTTCGCTAGGCAGCCGCTCTGCGGCCCCCGCATTCAGTCGAAAATATTCCTTGCTGCTGCCCGATCGGGGTTAATGCAAGGAAGTCAACCGTCCTGCGTTCGCTCAATCGTATGACCGCTCTGCGGCCACACCATGGAAGCAACTACCTGACGGTCGCTTAGGGACAAAGATGCTGCGGTCCTCGAAAACGCTGCAACCTGAAAAGGATACTCGCCGCCTCACGCTTGTGTCAATGAATCCGCGATTCCCGGGCCGGCCTCAATTTTGCAGACCTTTCAACAACTTCCGCGCCCGCGCCTTCATTGCCGGAGCGCCCGTTTGCAGAGCTTGTTCAAGGATTGGCCTCGCCGTTTCTCGCAGGGTGGGATCTTGCCCGGCGAGGTCCACGAGTGCCTGCATCGCGAACGTCTTCACAATCGAACTGCGGTCTTCGAGGTAATGCAGCAAAGCTGCCGCGGCGCGCTGCGTCTCCGGCGCGGTCAGCTCAAGGCGCGGCACCATGGACGCCAGGTGCCAGCGCAACTCGATCTGTTCTGTTTCCGCAAGTAACCCCAGCAATTCCCGTTTGTGGGGTCTCAACAACTCCGGTCGCTTCAACGTTACTCTTTCTGCGGCATCTGCAGCGCGCATCCGGACAAGCGGGTCATCGTCCCCAAGGCATCCGACGAGTTCAGCAAAACGCTTAGGCTCAGAAAGAACGAGTTCTGTAATTTGGTTGGCTTTCCCAATAGAACGGCGGTCTCCGCCTCCGAGCATGTCAGCTAATCTTTGGCGACGCATGGTTTGGTTCTGGAGACCGGCAGGGAGTGTTCGGGCTACGCTCGCGCGTGTCCGGCTTGCGTCTTTTCGCGGCGAAAATCCGGTGCGCTAACTTCCACCGTGCGGCACATCTCATACAATCGCGAGCGCATTCGCGTGCCGATGCGCTGCTCCAGCGCATCTTCGCGAATAGGCGGGATCAGCTTGCCACCCAGTCGCGTCGCTTCGCCCTCGGTCGCGGGATTATCAAGATAATTCGTCGTGATGATGGTCGTGCGGTTCTCGTTGTATCGGGCGTTCAGGACAATCCCGACAATGTCGCGCACCCAGTCCGACGGCTTGCTCGCGCCGAGATCGTCCAGCACCAGAATCTCCACCATTCGAATCGGCTCCAGAATCTTCATCTCCGTCGATTCGCTCGCCGGGTTGTAGCTGGCCTGAATCTCCTTCAGCAGCTCGCGATAATCGCAAAAAAGCCCCGCGTGCCCGCGGTGAATCAGTTCCTTCAATGCGGCAACCGCGAGATGCGTTTTTCCCACGCCAGAAGGCCCCATGAACAACAATCCTTTTTCGGACGAGCCGGGATACTCGCGCACAAATCCTTGCGTGAAGAGCTTTGCTTGCTTCAGCGAATGCGCGTGCTGCGGCGTCCAGGTTTTCCCATCGGTCAGGTCGGTGACGTAACTTTCAAAATCGCAGTGCTCATACCGCTTGGGAATCCGCGCGCGCTCCATCACGCGCATCGCGCGGTCCTCGAACCCGCAGTCGCATGCCACCGCAACGCTACCCGCCGCGCCATCCCCGCGCGGCACCAGCTTCCAACCCGTCCCCCGGCAAAGCGTGCAATTTTCCAGAGCCATGACGACAGCATACGGTTGCTGATGGAACTCGGCAAGCTTTCAACTCTGGGAAAACTGTGGAAGGAACATTCACGCGTGAAAAGCGCGCGTAATCTTGAGGCGCTCTGGAAAGGATCCCCGGGAGATCTCAACCTGAAATGCGGCATCCGCCCGCCAGCCGCGAGGATAGGATTTTCTTTTTCTTGCTTCACTACCATCAAATGACGAACAACTGAAAACGGACGACTGAAAACTGTTCTACGATCGCACAAGCCGCGGCGTCGCCCGCACAATCGCATTCCGCGGCGTCCGCCGCTGCGCGTGCGAGGCCGCCACGCGCGACAATTCCTGCTGCACCACTTGCGCGAACTCGCCCATCTGCCGTTCCATCTCAATCATTTTCTCGCGCATGTTCAAAATGATCTCGATCCCCGCCAGGTTCACTCCCATGTCCCGCGCCAGCGTCAAGATCACGTCCAGCCGTTCCAGGTCGGAGTCGGTATACAGCCGCGTGTTCCCCTGCGAACGCGACGGCTTCAGCAGCCCCACGCGCTCGTACAACCGCAGTGTCTGCGGATGCAGCTTGTAAATCTCCGCCACGGCGCTGATCATGTAGCCCGCCTTGGCCCGTTTTTTCGCTCGCGGTGGCATATTTTCCAGTGTTCAGTCTTCCGTGCTCTGCACTCCGTTGGAGTCTCGGAGCATCACAAAATGTAGAACGCCAGTTTCCAATTTATCTCCCAATTTCCAACGGAAAACGGGTCACTGACCACGGAAGACTCCTTCTTAAACTCCCGCCTTCGTGAACAAATCCTTCCGCGGATCCGCCGGCGCCACGGTCTCCAGTTCCTTCATCAAGTTTCGCACGCGCTCATCCGTTGGCGGCGGAACAACCACTTGAATCTCGACGTACTGGTCGCCGCGCGCCCCGTTCCGCGCGCTGGGCACGCCCTTTTCCTTCAGCCGCAGCGTCTTTCCGCTGTTCGTTCCAGGCGGAATCCGTACCAGCGCCCGCCCGTCAATCGTCGGCACTTCGATTTTTGCGCCCAGCGTTGCCTCGCTCACCGTAACTGGAATCTTGGTGTACAGATCATCGCCGCGCCGTTCGAAAAACTCATGTGGCTTCACCACCACCCGCAAATACAAATCCCCCGCCGGAGCGCCCATCGTGCCCGCGTTTCCTTTTCCCGGAACCCGCACGCGCCCGCCGTTGGCGACCCCCGCGGGAATCCGCACGTCAATACTCTCCGTCCGCCGCACGCGGCCTTCGCCGCTGCAGGTCTTGCACACGGTCCGCAGATGGCCCGTTCCGCCGCAGCGCGTGCACGGCACATTAAATTTCATCTTGCCCGCGGTCTGTTGAATCGTGCCCGTTCCATGACATGTTGGGCACGTTTGCGGCGAGCCCACCGCGCCCGTCCCATGGCACGTCTCGCAGGTATCCAGCCGCGTGATCGAAAGCTTCTTGACCGCGCCACGCACCGCATCCCAGAAATCAATCTCGATCTGGTATTCCAGGTCGCCGCCCGGCTCGTGCTCCGGCTCCATCGCCGCGCCCCCGCGGCCGCCGCTGAAGAACTGGCTGAAGAGATCCCGGAAACTTGATCCACCTCCGGCCCCGCCCGCGCCCGATCCGCCGCCGAAATCGAAACCGCCGAAATCGAAGTTGATGTCCTGGCCGCCGCTGCCGGGCGCTCCCGGGCCTGGGCCGCCGGCGGGAATGTTATCGCTGTAGAAGCCATACTGGTCGTACATCTGCCGCTTCTTCGAGTCGGACAGCACGTCGTACGCTTCCTGCAACTGCTTGAATTTTTCTTCCGAGGATTTGTCGCCAGGATTCAAATCGGGGTGGTACTTGCGCGCCAGTTTGCGGAACGCCGCACGAATGTCCTTCGCGCCCGCCTTCCGCGGCACTCCCAGCAGTTCGTAATAGTCTTGTTTCGTTGTCGTGGCCATCTTTGCTCTACACAAAATCTACAGGGGCGCCCGCCCTGGCGGGCTGCGCCCCTGCAACCGCTACTTCAACTTAATTCGGACGCTTCGACTCGTCCACGTCCACGTACTCGGCGTCGATCACGTCGCCAGGCTTCTTCTCCTGCGCGCCGCTTGAACCGGCGGAAGACCCTGCGCCAGACCCTGCGCCCGCAGCACCGGCCTGCGCGGCGTTCGCCGCCTGTGTCGTCTTGTACAGCTCTTCGGCGACCTTGTGCAGCGATCGCTCCAGGTTTTCCGTCGCCGACCGCAGCCGCGCTACGCCGCCTTCGTTGAGGGCCTTCTTGGCGTCGTCGATCGCAGCCTCGGCCGCTTTCACGTCCGCTTCCGCAATCTTCTCGCGGTTTTCACGGAGCATTTTCTCCGCCTGATAAAGGATTCCGTCCAGGCGATTGCGCGCCTCGACCTCCTCCATCCGCCGGCGGTCGTCTTCCGAGTGCGATTCGGCTTCCACGCGCATTTTCTCGGCCTCTTCTTTCGAAAGCCCGCTCGATGCCGTGATGGTGATCTTCTGTTCCTTGCTGGTGGCCTTGTCCTTGGCGCTCACGTTCAGGATGCCGTTGGCATCAATGTCAAACGTGACCTCGATTTGCGGTGTACCGCGGGGAGCAGGCGGAATCCCGTCCAGCTTGAACGTCCCGAGCGAGCGATTGTCTTTCGCGAACTTACGCTCGCCTTGCAGGACGTGGATTTCCACGCCCGGCTGGTTGTCCGCCGCCGTCGAATACGTTTCCACCTTCCGCGTCGGAATTGTCGTGTTGCGCGGGATTTGCACGGTCATCACCCCGCCAAGCGTTTCCACGCCCAGCGAAAGCGGCGTCACGTCCAGCAGCAGGATGTCCTTCACGTCGCCGCCGAGCACTGCGCCCTGAATGGCCGCGCCTACCGCCACGACTTCGTCCGGATTCACGCCCTTGTGGGGCTCTTTCCCGCCGAAGAAGTTGCGCACCAGTTGCTGCACCTTCGGAATACGCGTCGAACCGCCCACCATCACCACTTCCTGGATGTCGTTCGGCGACATCTTCGCGTCCTCCAGCGCCTGCTTCACCGGCTTCATGGACCGCTCGAGCAAATCGTTCATCAACTGTTCGAGCCGCGTCCGCGTCAGGTTCTTTTCGAAGTGGATCGGTCCCGCCGCGCCCGCCGTCAGAAATGGCAGGTTGATCGTCGTTTCCATCAGCTGCGAGAGCTCGATCTTGGCCTTTTCCGCCGCTTCCTTCAGGCGCTGCAAGGCCATGCGATCCTTGCTCAGGTCAATGTTGTTCTCTTTCTTGAACTCGTCGATCATCCAGTCGACGATCCTCTGGTCGATGTCGTCACCGCCCAGATGCGTGTCGCCATTGGTCGACTTCACTTCCACCACGCCCGCGCCCACTTCCAGAACGGAAATATCGAACGTGCCCCCGCCAAGGTCATAGACCGCGATGGTCTCGTCGCTCTTCTTGTCCAGCCCGTAGGCCAGCGCCGCGGCCGTTGGTTCATTAATGATGCGCACCACTTCCAGGCCGGCGATTTCACCCGCCTGCTTGGTCGCTTGCCGCTGCGCGTCGTTGAAATACGCCGGCACGGTGATCACCGCCTTGGTGACCTTCTCGCCGAGGAAATCTTCCGCCGCCGACTTCAACTTCGTCAGAATCATCGCGGAAATCTCCGGGGGGCTGTACGCCTTGCCCGAAATTTCCACGCGCGCATCCTGATGCGGTCCGGAAACCACTTTATAAGGCACGCGCCGCGTTTCTTCGCCGACTTCATCGAATCGCCGGCCCATGAACCGTTTGATCGAATACACCGTGTTCTCGGGATTCGTCACCGCCTGCCGCTTTGCCACTTGCCCGACGAGCCGTTCGCCCGTCTTCGTGATCGCTACGACGGACGGCGTCGTCCGCGCCCCTTCCTGGTTGGGGATCACCACGGGCTCGCCGCCCTGCATCACGGCCACCACCGAGTTCGTTGTTCCCAGGTCGATTCCAATAATCTTGCTCATAACTGCCCTTCCTCCCTAATACTTTCAAATCTCGCAACTTCCCTCGGACTCGAGCGAGTCCTGCTCAGACAATCGCCTCCAAGCCCAATCTGAGGTGCATTGTACAAGTTGAGTGTTTCTTTGTCAAGTTTTCTTATAATGCCCGTAAGCGGCTTGTTTTCCTTAGTTTCCCGCCTCTAACCCTCCCCTCCTCCTCCACTTCAGCTCTTCCTTGACTCTTGATAATCCCTCTGTCATTCTATCTCTTGGTAAGTTTGGATGGCCGGACGCGCGCTTGGTTCCAACCTTTTCGGCAGAAATCTAGTTCCGCCCATGCATCTGGCTTAGATCAGCACCTACATAAGTGTTGATTCTAAATAACTTAAACACTATAAGAAGCAATGCTTAGAAGAAACCGGGGGAGGGGTACAACTGCGCTGGGCCTCTCACAATCCAATCTTTCAGGAAGACGGCTTGCGCGCTTTTGCTCATTGGTACGGCTCGCACCCGGCCCGACCCATTTCGACCCGAAACCTGTGGTAGGCTGACCTTACGTTCCGAGTAGGTACGTCCATTAGATGCGGGAGGATCGTGTGAATCGTCGGCGCGCTGCGGCAGGAACAATTCTGCTCTGTCTTCTTAGTGCCTCTGCCGTTCTCATCGCTAGAGCCGCGCCGCAGGACCCCGGCGTCACCGATATTGACCCGCACAAAGCCTTTGGCTCGAAGACGGCCCCCGTCACCATGGAAGTCTTCAGCGACTTCCAGTGCCCCGCCTGCAAGACGCTTTACACCAGTACCAACCGCCAGCTCATGGACAATTACGTCAGCACCGGCAAGGTCTATCTGATTCATCGCGATTTTCCGCTGCCGATGCACGCTTATTCCCGCATCGCCGCGCGCTATGCTCGCGCTGCCGCGCAGATCGGAAAATTTGAGCCGGTCGAACAAGTTCTCTTCCAGAACCAAGAGAAATGGGAACAGACCGGCGACGTGGATGGAACGGTTGCCAGCGTTTTATCCGCCGCGGAAATGGCCAAGGTTCGCGCGCTCGTAAAAGGCGGCACGCTCGACGCCGCCATTGACAAGGATTCCGCACTCGGCCAGATCTATCGCGTCAGCCAGACCCCCACGACCGTCTTCCATTCCAAGGGCCAGACCTACCCTTTTGCCGGGGTCATGACCTACGACATGCTCAAACAATTTCTAGACCAATTGCTTAGCCAGAAATAGTGGAGCTTCGCCGCGAGACCGACCGCATGATGCAATCCAGCCCACTCAACGGACGCCGCGCGATCCTCTGGATTGGCCGCCTCGTTCTCGGGGGAATCTTTGTCTACGCGGGATTCTCCAAGCTGTTGATGCCGAACACGCGTCTTTGGCCGATGTTCGTTCTGAAATTTTCGATCGCCATGAATATCTCCAGCTTCGCGCAGCAGGTGGAATCCTACAAAATAATCTCGGCCGAGGCGTCGCAAGTGGTTGCGCATACTTTGCCGTTCGTGGAAATCGTGTTGGGCCTGCTGCTGCTGATTGGCTGGCGTTTGCGAATCTGGGCCACGGCCATCACGGCCATCATGGCGGGCTTCCTGGCCGCCGTGACCCGCGCGTATCTCCTGCACATGGACATCAATTGCGGCTGCTTCGGCACACCTGAGAAGCTCACCGGCATGACCGTGGTCCGCGACGGCGCTCTTACGGCCCTCGCGCTGCTCATGACCATCTTCGCGTTCAGGGAAGCCCGCGAGCCGCACCCCTGGTCCGCGCCGGAGAAGCAAGCCACTTAGGTTTTATGTGGATAACGAACGATTCGGTCATCGCAAAGGAAGCGAGGGATATCTCTTTCTCTTCTTCAACATTCAACTGTGAACTGTCGACTCTAGGCCTTCTTTCATGAAATCTCTCGCCGAATACCTCGACCTCGCCGCGCAAACCCACGGCCATCTCTGCGCCGGCCAGGTTCTCGGCGTGCGCCTGGCCATGCTCGGCTTGCGCGAACTGGGCATTGATGATCCGATCGCCGAACGCAAGCGCCTTGTCACCTACGTCGAAATCGACCGCTGCGTTACCGACGCCGTAGCGGTCGTCGCCAATTGCCGCCTCGGCAAGCGCGCCCTCAAGTTTCGCGACTGGGGCAAAGTCGCTGCCACCTTTGTTGATCTGAAAACCGGCCGCGCCGTGCGCATCGCCGCGAAAGAATCTTCCAAGCAAGCTGCCCGCGAACTGTTTCCCGAACTCGAAAAAGAAGCCGGCCAGCAGAAAGCCTACGCGCAGCTTTCCGACGAAATTCTTTTCGACAAGCAATGGGTGAAGGTCGAAGTTCAACCCGAGGATTTGCCCGGCTTCAAAGGCCCGCGCGTCGTCTGCGCCCAATGCGGCGAAGGCATCAACTTCAAACGCGAAATCGTAAAGGGCGGCCGCACCCTCTGCCGCGCCTGCGCCGGCGAAAAATACTACGAAACAATATCCTCATAGTTCGAAGCGGGACATCCGACTTCTGCGTTAAAATTATCTTTCGACCATGAGCCTGCCACCCATCACGCTGCGCCTGCGCGGCTTCAAACTGATCGACCGCGTCGCGCTTGCGTTTCTTCTGCTGTGCTCGATTGCGCTGGGCGCGGCTTGCGGCTTGCTCTTCGTTTACGCCAGTGACCTGCCGGAAATTCGCGCGCTGGAAACCTACCGTCCCGACGTGGTCACCGAGGTCTATGCCGATGACGGCCAGCTCGCCGGAAGCTTCGCCATCCAGCGCCGCATCCTGATGACCTACGAGCAGTGCCCTAAGGTTCTCTACAACGCGGTCACGGCCATCGAGGACCAGCACTTCGAAGAGCACTGGGGCGTTGACTTCCCGCGCATGTTCAGCGCCGCTTTCCGAAACGTGATCAAGCGCCGCATCACGGGCGGCGCCAGCACCATCACCATGCAACTGGCCGGCAATCTCTTCCTCGACCGCAGCGACCGCAGCTTTCGCCGCAAGATGCAGGAAATCCTGCTCGCGCTGCAAATCGAGCGCCGCTACACCAAGCCGCAAATTTTCACCATGTACGGCAACCAGGTGTATCTTGCCCACGGCAACTACGGTTTCGCCGCAGCCGCACAGTTTTATTTCGGCAAGCCGGTCACCGACCTGAAGCTCCAGGAAGCGGCTCTCCTTGCAGGCATGGTCAATGGACCCAAATTTTCCCCCATTTCGAATCCAGAGGCGGCGCTCGCGCGACGCAACCTTGTCCTGCATCGCATGGAAGAAGAAGGAAAGATCTCGCCTGCGGACGAAGCCGCCGCGAGAAAATCGCCGCTCGGCCTGCACATCCAGTATCCGCGCAACGACCTCGCACCATATTTCTTCGAGGACATTCGCAAGTATCTGGAATCCACCTATGGCACCGAAGCGGTGCACGAGCGCGGCCTCCGCGTCTACACCACGCTGAACATCAAGATGCAACGGATCGCCAACCAGTCACTCCGTGACGGGCTGCACAGCTATGAACGCCGCCACGGCTGGAAAGGCAATTTGCCCAACGTCCTGCGGGACAATCTCGGCAAGCTGGACACCTATGAAGACGACGACTGGCGCCATCCGATCGAAAAAGGAAGTTACGTCACGGGGCTCGTTCTCTCCGTGGACGAGAAAAATGCGGTGGTCAAGATTGGCCCCTACCGCGCGATTCTTTCTCCCGGCGATTTCTCCTGGACTGGCCGCAAGAAGCCCGCGGATTTATTGAAGATCGGCGACCTCGCGCAGTTCTCCATTCAGGAACTCCGCGACAACACCGCGCGCGTCCAGCTTGAGCAGCAGCCCGGCCCGCAAGGCGCGTTCATGGCCATTGACAATCCCACCGGCGAGATCAAAGCCATGGTGGGCGGATACAGTTTTGAAGATTCCAAATTCAACCGCGCCACGCAGGCCGTCCGGCAAGTCGGCAGCTCCTTCAAGGTGTACGTCTACGCCGATGCGCTCGAAAGAGGCTCCACGCCCTTCGACACCATTGTCGATTTGCCGTTCACCACCATGAGTGGCGGGCAGTCCTATTCCCCGCGGAACTATGACGAGAAATTCGAAGGCACCATCACGCTGCGCCGCGCGCTTGCCGGGTCGCGCAACGTTCCCGCCGTGAAGCTCGCGGAAAAAGTCGGTATCAGCACGGTCGTGGATATGGCCAAGCGCTTCGGCATCACCACGCCGCTTCCGCCGTATCTACCGCTGGCGCTCGGCGCCGCGGATATGAAGCTGGAGGAGCATGTCTCCGCGTTTACGGTTTTTCCGAACGACGGCATCCGCATTGACCCGCACATGATTCGCCGAGTCACCAGCTACGACGGCGCGCTTCTCGAGGAAGCGCATCCCGAAGTGCACGATGTCCTTTCGCCGGACGTCGCGCGCACCATGACGGCCATGCTCGAAGAAGTCATTCAATTCGGAACCGGCATCCAGGCCAAAGCGCTGGGCCGGCCCTCGGCCGGCAAAACCGGCACCACGCAGGATTACACCGATGCCTGGTTCGTCGGATTCACGCCGCAAATCACTTCGGGGGTGTGGGTCGGCTTCGACGACAAACAAATCTCGCTCGGAAAAAAGGAAACTGGCGCGCGCGCAGCTTTGCCCATCTGGCTCGAATTCATGCAAGGCGCACTTGCCGGTATGCCCCCACTGGACTTCCCCAACGTAATTCCGCTCGAACAGCAAGTCGGCGAGCACCACGTCAACGTAGACACTCCCGACACGGCCCCCACGGAAGACGAACCCGCTGCACCCAAGGAAAAGCTTCCGGCCGCCCCACAGCCGACGAAAACAGGTGCGGCAGCCGCGACTGGCACACCACAGCTTTGATGAGCAGGGTCTCTTGTGAGCCTGACGCTAATCTAGACGTCAGGCCAGACGAATTTTAGGGCCGGCTAATACAGGAACTCATAAATCTCCAGTTGTTCTGTACAGTTTATCGGAAGTCCATTCTTGAACGTAAGACACGTTGAGTGTTGCAATTACGCAAATCGCTTTATTTTATGTAACTTAAAGGTTGATGTTTTCTTGTCCGAACTAGGAAATATAATTGCTCTATCATTCGCCCATCAAGTTCTGTGGACCTGAGCGAAAGTAGCGCGACCTTCGCTTGTAGACGGCGGCTGGGGATAGGGCAAAACGAAGCAAGTTTCGCCGTCGCAATTTCTCCAGAAAAAAAGTAGACGCAGATGGTTCCAAGCGTTCGCTGGAGCCTTGGCGGATTGGTGTGCCTTCGCGCGACACGATTCCCAACAAGGTTTTCCGAAGCCAACGCGAATTTTAATGAATTGAATTTTCTGGAGGAATTCAATGCTCAGGAGTGTTCCACGTTTTTTGGCAGCAATTTTCTTAAGTTGGCTTTTGGCAATTCCTGCGTTTGCCGATTTGACCGGCGATGTGCAGGGAACGGTAACGGATGCCAGCGGGGCGCGTGTAGCGGATGCAAAAGTCACGATTAAAAACATCGGCACCGGGGCGACGCGCACGGTCACGACCGGTTCTGGAGGAGAATTCTCCATCCCGCAGCTCGAAATCGGTGCGCATCTGGTGACCGTGGAGAAAGATGGATTCAAGGCGTTCGCGCAGCAGGTGGTGGTCCGGAGCGGTGAAAAGACCCGCGTGGATGCGGTCATGCAACTTGGCAACGTCGCGGAGTCCGTAACCGTTGAGTCGAGTGCCACGCCGACGCTGGACCTCGCCACCGCGCAAGTAAGTGACTCCATCAGCGAGCAGGTGGCCCTGGCGCTGCCGAATCAAGCCCGCGACCCCGTGGTTTACGCCACGCTCTCTCCGGGAACCGTGCCGGTCACAAAGGATAATCCGTTCCTGGGTGTCGGCAGCTTCAGCTCCAATGGTTCGCGGGGCCGCGCCAACAACATCACGCTCGATGGCGTCACCGGAACGGACATCTCCACCACGGGTGAAGGCGGCGGATTGGTTTTGGTCCAGGACGCGGTTTCGGAAGTGAAGGTCATCACCAACAACTTCGACGCCGAATTCGGCCGCAATTCCGGCTCGCAGGTCCAGATCCTCACAAAGAGTGGAACGAACGATTATCACGGTTCGGCCTTCTGGTATTACCAGAACAACGACCTCGGCAATGCGCGGGATTTCTTCGACCAGACCGGAAGACCAGCCCCCATCAATCAGAATCAGGGCGGAGGAACGTTCGGCGCTCCGATCTACAAGGACCACACCTTTTTCTACGGTAGCGGGGAAGTGGACCGTACCAGGGGCGCAGGATCAACTGCCACCGCGACGGTCTTGACACCGGCGCAGGCTGCCGCGATCACGGACCCCACGACTCTCGCGTTATTCAAGGCTAATGGTTCCCCCACTTCGGCCACCGGGAAACTGTCCAACAGCTCTCCCAACGAATTGAACGCCGACATCTGGACGCTGCGGATCGATCAGTTGCTCCGCGGCGGGAAAGACACTCTCAGCGTAAAGTACGGCCAGAACCCACTTCAAACAATCAATGCCGGCGACACGTTCATCGGTACGAATCTCGCCGGATTTGGAGCTTCCAACACTTCCACGGCGCGAACGCTCACGTTCGGGTACACCTCGGTGTTGCGAAGCAACCTGACGAACCAATTCCGTTTTGCGTTCGGCAGGAGCAACCCGGATTTTCCGATCAGCAGTCCCTTCGCGCCGGGACCACAAATTGATATTTCGGGCTTCGACAACTTTGGCACTTCCGACATTCTCCCTCAGGGCCGGACCCAGAATACGTTCCAATACCTGGACACGGTTTCCTGGGTGAAGGGGCGCCATACGTTCAAGGTTGGGGCGGACTTCAATCGCTACCAGTCACCGAGCACGTCGGATTTCTTCACCCGGGGACAAATCAGTTTTGCGAGCTTGGCCGACTTTCAGGCCGGCAATCCATCCGGTTACTTCCAGCAAGTCGGCAACTTCACGCGGCACAATTTTGCGCTGGACGCGTTTATGTTCGCGCAGGATGACTTCCGGCTAACCGATACTCTGACTCTGAACCTGGGCTTCCGCCTGGAGTCGTCAGGAGGGGTTTCGGAAGGGGCTAACCTCATTTCCAATCTGGATCCGAATAACCACACTCCGATCGGCATTCTTGGAACCGGGCCGCTCGGCGGAATTGATGTCGGCGGAGATGCCTTCCATCGCAACTGGAATCCAGCGCCCAGGCTCGGCTTCGCGTGGAACCCGAGGCATGGCAAAATGGTGGTTCGCGGTGGCTATGGCATCGCCTACGATTTCATCTACCAGAATCCCATTTCCAACGTGCAGTTTTCCGCTCCCTTCATCAACAGCGTGTCCATTTCGGGCGGCCACTTTACCGGAGGCAACACGCTGGCGGCCCTGGTGGCAGGTACGGCCCCGGCACAGCAGCAGGCCATTGGAGCTCTCGGGAAATTCGATCCGGCACAAACCGACTTTGGTGCGTTGTCTCCGGTGGACCAGAACCTGAAGAATCCGCGCAATCAGCAGTGGGACGCTGGCGTGGAATATCAGCTCACGTCTGACACCGTTGTTAAAGTCACCTACGTTGGCGCGCGCAGCGACCACCTGCAGGTGAGTGTGCCGACGAACCTGGTGGCCCCGCAGAACAGGCCGGCCCCTGCAACCAGCCTGGCGGACCAGAACGCGCGTCAAACGCAGTTTGCCGCCGCGTTTGGCAATGAAATCGGCGGAGCGTTCGGGCCTCAAAACAACCTGATTGATCCCCGCTTTGATAACGTCACCCAGGTGCAGAGCACCGGCACCTCCAGTTACAACTCTCTGCAACTCGAGGGCATCCGCCGCTTTAAGAATGGGTTGACCTTTAACGCCAATTACACCTGGTCCCACAGTTTAGACGATGTGTCCGATGCTTTGAACGTACTGGTAAACGACAGCGCAAACCTGCTGGATGCAACCAAACCGCTGTCCTTCCAACGATCGAACTCGCAATTCGATATCCGCAACCGCTTCGTGCTGTCTTACAACTACGAAATCCCGTTCGCCAAGGGCTTTCACGGGTGGAAGAAGTACGTTCTGGATGGCTGGAGCCACAGCGCGATTTTCACCGCTCAATCGGGCCTTCCGGCCACCGTCTATGCAGCGCCAATCAACGTCTGTTCGGTAACTCCGGACCCGTTGACAGGCTGCCCGAAGGGCGACGGCGTCGGGATTACGGATACCTTGCTGAATGGGACGGCGAACCCGGCCAACGGCGTAGTGACCACTCCCCTCAATGGAAATGCCAGTCTCTTGCATCCGGTCCCGCAGGGGAGCCCGCAGATTGGCACGTTGTCTGTCAGCCAGCCCTTGATTGGACAGGACGGCACGAGCGGCCGCAACAACTTGCGTTTGGCGGGGCTCACCGACTTGGATGTGGCCTTCGGCAAACAGTTCAAGGTTATGGAGGGCAAGACCTTCCAGCTTCGCTGGGAAATCTTCAATACCTTGAACCACCCGAATTTTTCGGGCTACGTCAACCAGTTCTCCTCGGCGAACTTCAATACGTATACGACCACCGCGACCAACATGCGGCAAATGCAGCTCAGCGCCAGATTCATCTTTTGAGTGATATGGCTTTCGAACAACAAAAACAATCAGCCGGGGAGCCGCAAGGCTCCCCGGTTTTTTCCTTTGCGGAGGCCTTGCATTAGCGGAATGGATCCCACCCACCTGGAACCAGAAGTTGACCAGACCCATCTTCCCGGACCAACTGCACTTTATGATCGCCGATGATTTCGCCGATTGGCGTCAGGCGCACACCCTGGAATGACTTCGGGATGCGGCTCAACGACTGACGTGGGACGGTGAAGAGCAGCTCATAGTCATCGCCGCCGTGCAGCGCCAGTCGAACGGGATCAATTCCCCGCGTGAGCTCGGTGCCCGAAAGATTTGGCAATGGAATTCTGTCCAAGTGCACCCGCGCACCCACGCCGCTCGCGCGGCACAGACGCGGCAAATCGCTCGAGAGTCCATCGGATAGGTCCATCATCGCGCTAGCCATGCGTTTTTCCACCAGCCATTGGCCCAGCGCCAGACGCGGTTCGGGATAGAGGTGTTTTCTGGTCAGGGGGTCTGTGTCATTCCAAGGCCCTCTATTCCGTTTCAGGGTTCGGAGTCCCCGTTCCGCTTCGCCCAGCCGTCCGCTGACAAAAATGCCGTGCCCCGGCCGAGCTCCCGAACGTAGCACCGCGCGGCCGGCACGAGCGTCACCTGCGACAGTGACATGGATAAGAATCTTCTCATGCTTCGTGGTATCTCCGCCCGCAAGAGCGCACTCAAACGCGCCTGACGCCCGCCGCAATCCCCTCAGGAATCGATCCAGCCAAGCTCCCGTGTGCGTCTTAGGAAGCGCCAGACTTAAAAGGAAGCAGCGAGGCACGCCGCCCATCGCGGCAACATCGCTCACGGCCCTCGCCAGACATTTCCAACCCAGGGCCTGGGGAGGATGCTTGTCCCGCAGGAAGTGCGTCCCTTCGAGGAACCAGTCGCACGTCAGGATCACCTCACGCCCGGGCTTTGGCCGAAACAGCGCCGCGTCATCACCAATTCCCAGCGCGATAGAACCGCCAGCCAGGTTGCGCAACGGGACCTTCGCCATGCCGATGATCCGGCGCAGGATCGAATCCTCGGTCTGAAGTCCGTGTTTCATCGGCCTATGCGAACGCTCCAATCCACTCTCGGGGGACAGTATATCTCCGGAACGGAAGGCAAGCGTCTGAACCGGGGCATCGGTAATTGGACCATCCCCACCGCACAGGCTTGGTATCCCTGTCCTTTCGGACAGTGTGCAGGTTTGCACAGGCTGGCCTTCAGACAGCAAAATACAGGGTTGACGCCCAGCTCTACAGAATTTAGTATGGCGAAGGTCGCGAACCGTGTCTCACGGTTCAGCATTGGAACAAGTCCGTGTTCCAACCTGGGCTCCAGGGTGTACAGCCTGGGTAACACCATGTCGATGGCTTGAGGGCCCTTACGTTTATGCGTGGTAAGAGCTACACGTTCTTTATCGCGTCAACTCCGGGGAAGCTCCGGAAAGTCATCGTACCCGCTTATGTGCTCCACGGGATCGCCGTCTTGGCTCTCATTGGCAGCATTACCGTAACTGCCGCAGTTGGTTCCTACTCTCGCATGTTGTGGAAGGTCGGCAATTACAACGCGCTTCGCCACGACCAGGAAACCCTCAAGAAGCAGTACCGCCAGCTCCAGAGCACTGTCGACGACACCAATCAGCGCCTGGATTCACTGCAGTCTCTCGCCACCGAAGTGGCCATGACCTACGGCGTACTGCGTTATCATCCCGCGGCCTTCGACCAAAGCGACAATCCGATTGATGCACAGGATGCCTTCGACCGCTCCGTCGAGCAGTACACGTTTTTGAAGCGCAACGCCGCCGTGATCGCGGTGTCGAGCAGCGGGCTGCATTTGTTGTCGCCCATGAGTTTTGCCGATTCCAGCTACACGCCGTCCATCTGGCCGGTCATGGGACATATCACGGATAGTTTTGGCGAGCGCTTAGACCCATTCAGCGGAGAGGGCGCGTTCCATACCGGCGTTGACGTGGCCTCCGACTACGGCGCTCCGGTTCATGCCACCGCCGACGGCATCATCACCATCGCGGAAAACCACGCTGGCTACGGCCGCCTGGTGGTGATTGATCACGGCTTCGGCATCACCACGTGGTACGCGCATCTTTCTGCGTTCACCGCGGTCGTTGGCTCACGTGTCAAGCGCGGAGAAGTTGTCGGCTATACCGGCATCAGCGGCCGTTCCACGGGCCCGCACGTCCACTACGAAGTGCGCATGAATAACGCGCCCATCAATCCCTGGCGCTACATGAAGTCCACTCCTGCGGGAGACTAAACCCTAGCTTGGATAGTTCGAGTGTGCAGCGGCGAGCCCGGGCTCGCCGATTTTTTTGTCGCGCAGATCGCGGCGCTCTCTCGGTCCATTTTTCTACGTATGGCCTTTCCTTGGTGCGGCGGACTTGCCTGGAACCGGTTTCTCCGGTAGTGCGCCCGGAACCGCCGGTGAAACGGCACGTGCCGTTTCCAAAAACTTCGGCGTAATCTCGAACACCAGCCGGACTGATTTGGTCTCCCCCCGATCTAGCTTTGAGACGTCCGCGCTTTTCAGCAATTCCAGGTAGGCCGCCCGCGCCGCCGGATCCAACTTTTGCCGCGTCTTGGCGTCATTCAATCCTGCTTGCGCCAGCACCAGGACGCCGTTCAACAGATCCGTGAGCTGCCGGGCGGTCCCATCGGCCGTGCACTCTCCGTCGGCAACCACGCGCAGAAGTTCGTTCTCCGGCTTTCCGGCCACGGTGATCCATAGAAGTTGATCGAGCAGGGATGAAAGTTGTGGCGATCCGAAACCGCCGGGCGCTTGCCCAGCCAGCGCCGCGCCGGCTGCCGCGTTCTGGCGGATCACGGCAAAGACCGGCGATCCCCCCAGCCGCTCGAATCGCACGCGCCATTCCGCCGTGTCCTCGTTGTGTTTCTTGGCGCTCAGAAAGAGATTGAGATCCGTGTCGTCGGTTAGAGCGATGCGGTCCTTCCGAAGAAACGTGAACGACAGTTTCTTCGCGCTTCCGCTCATGGCCACGGAAAAAATCTCGCGCCCGTTGTGGTTCGAAACGCTTCCGGATTTCGCCGCATAGGCAGAGATTTTTTGTTTGTCGAACATTCCATCCACGATGGCGAACAGAGTGGACTCTGGCTCACGTTTTATCGAAGCAATCGCGATGCGATCCACATCGCGCTCGTAATCAAATCCTGTCTGTTTTAGGAATTCCGCATAGTCTAGGTCGGCGTGCGGTTTCGGCGCCCAGGCAAACAGCTCGGCGAAAAATGGCGCGCTCCGTAGTTCATTGAAATCCGCGAACAAGACGGCGCTAGCCTCCGACGGCATCAACCGGAGCATTTCTTCGCGCGCGGTTCCGCTCGGGGCGCCCCACTTCTGATACGCAAAGAACCCGGCCACACCAAAAACGACGGCCAGTACTGCCAACCCGATCCGTCCACGTCTGTCGAGAGTCATGGCTGAATCCAGAAGCATCGAATGGAAAGAATGATTCTCCCATTGGAGCGCAGTCCGCGGCACGAAAATTGTGGCTGAAAACCGAATTTTAGAAAGAGCGCTCGCACCCCCTTTAGAGGGATCCGGATCAAAAGCGCCAGGTTTGTGTTAAGATACAGAAAGGAAAGCAGATAATAATTGCTCAGGTGGTTACAGGGACCTCAAGTTTTCCACAGAGCTGGCCCCTCACGTGCTCCAAATTTTGCAACTGCCCCTTGCAATCCTTATACCTCTTTGCTATCCTTACCCGGTTTGAGCGGCGCTGGCGTAGCTCAGCTGGTAGAGCATCTGATTTGTAATCAGAGGGTCGGGGGTTCAATTCCCTCCGCCAGCTCCACCACTGAGTTGGCAGGGGAGCGAGGCGGAGCGAATCCTGGAAGTAAAAATAAACGGGCTGGTGTCTCTTGACACGAGTCCTTTTCGTGTTTTCGCTTCGA
>Ga0210403_10000085_pt1 | contig 101890 bp, 79 predicted proteins | sample IncBWC19MmetaG_FD_150863 | JGI IMG/M metagenome (GOLD analysis project Ga0210403, IMG submission 150863) | Forest soil microbial communities from Barre Woods Harvard Forest LTER site, Petersham, Massachusetts, United States - Inc-BW-C-19-M | ecosystem: Environmental > Terrestrial > Soil >...
CCTGCACAGATCCTCCTCCGCTCCTACCGGTGGCAGAAGCATTGCCAAGGGCTGTACCAGACTCCCATCGCAGCATGATCTATGAATTCGCCATGGACAGGAATCGATATCCTGAGAGACGGTGTGCTCGGAACGGAACAGAGCGTCAACGAAATATGCATTCGGATCAATTGAGCTCCCTGCTTGGGGAGACGAGCGCTCCCCTGCGCCCCCGACCATCGTCGCAGCCGCGGATGCGAGGAAGGTCACAGTGACGATGAGTGCAACTGCCCAAGCCAGAAATCCATTAGCCGTATCGCGGAAGTAAACCTCGTCATCATGAATAAGCGCCCACTTGGTCCGCAGGCGAGCTGTCAGGTAACCCCCCAATGCAGACGAGACAATTTCGATAAAGATGAGCCACCCGATCGCTGCCGCGCCAATGGCTGACGCGGTTAGGCCGCGATTCGACCATGGTGAGATTGAAGACAAACCTAGCCCCGCACCCAGCGCGAGAAGAATCAAACCGAAGGCGGCGGCAACAAAGGCACCCGCGATGACGGCTCCCCAGGAAACTCCCGAAGAGTGCGCTTCGTTCCTCTGTCCACTTCTAGATCGCCCATCCAGGTTCTCCGCGGGACCCACATCGCTGGGCATAGAGCGTCGCCTCCGTCGATCTTGTCAGCAAGCCAAGTGCCTTTAGACTATTCGCTGGATGTGGAAGATTGATTGCGCGCGAGCTTCCCGGAGAAAGGACGATGAACAGAGTCCTCGGGATTATTCTGATTGTGGCGAGAGTCGTGGGCCTTGCGTGGGGAGGCATCACCTACACAACACAGAAGAAAGTTGTGGACCTCGGCCCGATCAAAGCTACAAAATCCGAAAATCATACGATCCCGCTGCCTTCTATAACGGGCGCGGCGCTACTGATCGGGAGGATTATTCTAATCTCTTGGCGGTAGCGCGTTTTGGCTTTCCGGATATTTTATAGCGAAGCCCCGAGCATCGGTTCACGCGATGCCGACAACTCGGTCGGGTAATTCATCGGAATCCATTTCCTGGTGCCGTTTTGTGTCGTTTCTTGCACCCGCGTACAGAGTTAGTAGTTTTTGCAATGTTGCAACTCGTGGGAAGATCCTAACATGTCCGTTCCGAGTGTCATAGGTCAGGGGTTCGGAGTCAGGATCGCCTCTCCTCCGACCAGGAATCCCGAATGGAGAGGGTGCCGTCCTCGACAAGGATCTGCGAAAAAGAGGCCCCCGGTGCCGGAGGACCTCAGGCGCCGTTTGTCTCCGTGACACTTCAAGCTGACCTCGCTGATCATTCCTGACCACGAACTGGGCCTCGGCATTCCCGAAACTTTTTATCTCGTCACTGACCGTAGCCTTTATGACTAAGACGACGGATCACGCTGGCGGGTGCGAGCCACACCGGTAAGAATGCCCAGACCGGCAAGTACCAGCGCACCTACACCGATCCAGCGAGGAGGAACGTGCATCATATGGGCTCCGACGGCTAGACCTACGATGAGCACCATGTAACCGATCAAATACAGTGCAAACGACATCCCTTCACCTCCCAATTGAGCTGAGCACGTCTGTCCCCAAATGTGAACCAGTCGAAATCGGTACTCAGGAGGTACGGTGGACCCGCGCTCTCACTCTGTTGAACCGACCGCCATGGCATCTGCCATGAGCACTTGCGTCCCCCTGAAAGTGCCAACTCTGCGTGGGGTTCCCTGAGGCGACCTACAAACTTCTATTTGGGGTGTGCGGGAGACGCTGCAAATCTAAATAGCGACTTGCAGGTCTTCTCTCTTCAGGTCGTAGGGAGAGTCAAACAAAACGTCGCACCCTCTCCGGGAATCGATTCGACCCAGATACGGCCACCCCCCCGATTCGATCATCCTCCGGCATAATGCGAGGCCGATTCCAGTCCCAGGTACCGCTTGCTAGTCGCGATTAGGCGGTCTATCTTCGGTCGAAATCCTGAGATCCGTCCGCGATCGCCACCCCAGGGCTCGATCACGCGAGTTGACTCTCGGTGAACCGGAATTTGGCTGCCCTATGTAGGCGCCACTCGCCGCCTACTTTCAATTCGAGAACCTGCGAGTGGTATTTCATAAGACCGGGATGATGGCTGATGCTTACCAATGTCGTGGACGTTTCGATCAACTTCTCATAGAGAGCGGATTCGTTGTCGCAATCCAACGCGCTCGTGGCCTCGTCTAGCAGCACGTAGCGGGGATTGGTGAGAAACACTCTAGCGAACGCGAGACGTTGGCGTTCGCCGAAGGAGAGGACCTTTTCAAAGTCCAATTCGGCCTCGAATCCACCGCATCGCTCCTCCAGACCCCCTAGGTTTACCATGTCGAGCACCGCTCGGAACTCGTCGTCCGTCACCGATCGATTGAGGTTCGGGTAATTGAGCTGGACCCGAAGGTTTCCCACCGCCATATAGGCGTCCTGTGGGAGGAATAGAACATCTTCAGGCTTGGGCCGAAGTAGCGTACCATCTCCCGCATCCCAAAGACCGGCGATCGCGCGCAGCAACGAACTCTTGCCCAGGCCGCTGGCGCCTACAACCATCAAGCTCTTTCCAGGAGGGACCGACAAGGCCAGACCTTTGATCAGCGTGCGCTGGCTATTGGGAATCTTGAGAGTGAAGTTTTCGAAGCTTAGGTGATCGCCTTCCTCAGTACGAATCCTCGCGACGGCGAGATCATCCGGCTCCGGGCGCGAGTCCCCATGGCCGTTTGCGGCTCCCTTCGATTTCGCAGGTTTACCCGGCGTCCCCGGGGCGGAGGCCGACAGGCTCTGCTCGAAGGTCTCCAGCCGTCCCACGCTGGCCGCGAAGCGACTGAGGTCATCCAGATTATCGATCAATAGCGTGAGCGCGCTCAGAATGACGGAAAACGCACCGGTCGCCTGGACGATTCTACCCACTTCCATCTCCCCGGACAGCACGCGGGGTGCAATGATCAGGATCGGCAGCACCATCGTGAGATAGCTGTTTCCGTAGTAGAAGAAGTTGAGCCGCAGGGACCATCGGATCACCTGCGTCGCATTCTCAAACAGCCTGCCGAACACCTGCTGAAGGTGATTCTTTTCCAGCCGTTCGCCGCGGTAAAGCGCGATAGCCTCGGCGTTTTCGCGGACGCGCACCAGTCCGAAGCGAAAGTCTGCTTCACGGCGACGCTGCGCGAAATGCAGTAAAACCATCTTCTCGCCGAAAATCCCAAAGGTCGCCACCGTAATCGCCGCGGCATACAGCAACAGAAAGAGCAGCAGGTAGGTCGAAATGGACCACAGAACACGTCCGAAAGCCGTCAGTTGAAGGATCGCATTCGCCAGAACCAGCCCGAAGGTCAGCAATTGTTGCGTGAACGAGTAAATATCGTCGGCAATCCGCTGATCGGGGTTATCGATTTCGGGCTTCGAGAGAAGTTGATAATAGGCCCGATTGTTAAAATAGCGGCCCAGAAACCGGTCAGTGAGCCACCGCCGCCAATGCAGGGCCAGCTGGTCCCGTACGTAGAAATAGTAGGAATCGATCGGGACGCCGATGACTAGCAACCCGAAGAACAGCAGAATGGATTTCCGGAAGCGGGGACCTTCGCGAGCCGCCAGAGCAGATGTAAATTCCCCGGACTGCTGATTGAAGAGCACTGCAATGTAGGTGGATCCGAACAACAGCAGCACTAAAATCAGAAGCATCCATCGCGCTTGCTTCTTGTCCTCCGACACCCAGTAGGGCCTGGCGAGACGAAGCGTACGGCGGATAAACTTCCAGTTCAGCCGGAGTGGGGAACGCGGCGGACGATTGCGCAGTCGCTGAATAATTTTCCGCCGCGCAGCCTCCGGCCGCGCTTTTGTCTGCATTCCTTTCCATCCTTTGGAGTCGCGATCGACCGAAACTTCAAGGACGAGAGCAATCCAAAGACCGTTTTGGAGCCTGTCTCGTAATCGGTGCGCTACGTGCTCGTGATAATAGCGATTGGGATCTACGTCCAACCACCGGCCCATGGAAGTCCCGCTGGACGGGAACGCCGCCACGGAGAGCGAGTCGCCTTTCAGTCCGCGCGTCTTCAAAGCCCTGTTCGTATACGCCAAGCGCTATAAGATGCAATTCGCGGTAGTCGCTCTGTTTGCGTTCCTGGCGACCGGAGCGGATCTTCTACAACCTCTGATCTACAAGCGGGCAATCAACGATGTCGCAGGCCTGTTTGTAGGCGAAGGGAGCAATCGCCTGGGGGTCCCGCCGCGTAGCGCCGATGAAACCCTGAGAACCCTCCTGATCTCGGTAATTCTGCTTTTTGTGATCAGCGTTGTGGGGTATTTCTGTTCTCTCCGATCTCGTTTGCGGGGCGCTCATGTTGCCAGCCGCATTGAATCGAATTTCATCGTGAATACCTTCGGCCATGTGCTGCGGCTGCCGCTTTCCTTCTTCAGTCATACTGCAAGCGCCGGTCTTGCCAAGCGTATCGATCAATGCGATCAGGTGTCCCCGATTGTCTCTGCGTTTTCGCAAGAAATTTTGCCCGAAGCGGTGCGGTTGGTCGGCATCTGCGCCATCATGTTCACGCAGAACTGGCAGATGGCGATCGTGTCATTTGTCCTCCTGCCATTTTATGTGTGGATCGCCCGGCGGTCGGCATTGCGCCTGAAGACGAATCTGGATCCCTACTACGAGATGTGGGAAAACATTTCAGCGCACATCGCCGACTGCATCTCCGCGGTGAAGACCGTGAAGCTTTCAGGGGCGGAATCTCGGGAAGAGCGCCGGCTGAAAACGGAATCGCGGCACGCCTACGACGTGTATCTGGATCGCATCGCAACGGCGCAGAGGTTTTACATCTCGCAAAGCGTGCTCAGTAATCTCAGCAAATCGATGGTGCTCGGGTATGGTGGGTTCCTCGTCTTGCGGCATCAGCTGACCCCGGGTGACGTCGTGATGTTCGTGGCGTATCTTGACCGCCTCTACTCGCCGATCGACGCGCTCAACGAAATCGCCGTCAATTTGCAGCAATACATGGCATACATTCTCCGCGCTGTGCGGCTGCTAGAAGCCGGACCCATCGAGCCGCCGGGCGCCGATCTGCCTCCTGGTCCCGGGAAGGTCGAGTTTCGCGACGTCCGCTTCGGGTACGTGCCTCGCAGCGAGGTTCTTCGATCCTTAAATTTAACGCTCAGTCCCGGAAAGATTACGGTGCTGGCGGGTCCTTCCGGAGCGGGTAAGACTACCACGGCCGATCTTCTCCTGAAGCTGTACGAGCCTTGGTCCGGGAACATTCTCGTCGACGGCCATAACCTATCGGAAACCGGAGCGGAATCGGTTCGCCGCGCTATCGGCCTGGTGGCAGCCGATGGGGTGGTATTCCGCGGCACGCTCGCCGACAACATTCGCTATAAGCGGCCGCACGCAAGCGATGGGGACGTTTTCCAAGCCGCTGTGGCCGCTGGGTTGGCCCGGACCTTGCAGCGGCTGCCGCGGGGCTTGGCAACCGAAGTCGGCGAAGACGGTGTCGGCTTGTCCGCGGGCGAGCGGCAGCGTTTGCAGATCGCGCGCATCCTGGTAGATCGGCCGCGGCTGCTGGTCCTTGATGAAGCCACCGCGAACCTCGACTACGCGACCGAGCTAGAAGTGAAGGAAGCCCTGACGCTGCTGTCCCCGCGCCCCACGATGCTGGTGATCGCACACCGCTACACAATGATGAAAGAAGCCGACTACGTTTACGTGATGAAAGAAGGGCAAGTGATCGAACACGGTTCCCCCGCGACGCTTCTGCAACAGGGCGGTTGGTTCGCACAGCTCGCGGCTCACTCGGGCGAATCAACTGAAGAAGTTTCGCGGACGAGCTAGCAGTGCAAATTCAGGACATAGTTTTTACCCTCATGCGCTATGGGCCCGGATCCACTGACACGGTCTTGATTTTTACAATCATCTTTCTCACGGTTTGTGCGAGTCACATTCGATAACCTGGTCCACGGCGATCTTAATTGAAACACCTACGCATCGAAAGCGATCTATCGGTCAGGTGTTCGATTGAAAACTACATTGCTCGCAACCATCGGCGCGACGGCACTACTGGTCATGAGCGCCCCTATTTCAGCGCAGGATCGCCGCGACCAACGCGATCAAGGCCACACGCAGTTTGACGACAGAGATCGTCAAACCACCAGCGATTGGTACAACCAGCACAAGGATCATGCACCGGCAGGGCTTCGAAGCCAGGATCGGCTCTCCTCCGATGAGGAATCCCGACTGCGAGAGGGCGCCGTGCTCGACCAGGATCTGCGCAGGAGAGTTCACCCGGTGCCGGAGGACCTCAGGCGCCGTTTGCCTCCGCCCCCGAGAGACCATCGCTATGTCGCCATCGGCGGGCACGTTGGCCTCATCGACAACCATTATCAGGTTAAGGCTGTCATCCATCTACACTGAGCAGCTGGAGGAGCCCAAACCAATCGCGCTTTCCCACAGCCAGATAACTTACAATTATCGTCCCCGAAATACCGAGATGCGTCCTCTTCAGGTGCGGTAGGTCTCCCCACTGTGCACAACCGGAAACGCGTAAGAATGGAACTGCATGGCCGATCCAGAACCGAAACTACCGCCTCCCGATCCAGACCCGCAGAAATTCCCACCGCAGCCGCCTCCGGTGACTATTCCAGATCCTGACGAACCCGACGCCGACGTGATCAATCCTATGCCAGAGCCATTACCGGCTTGAGTGACGTGCGGGCGCAATTTTAGATCGGCTCGTGACGCTTCTGGGGATGTCTCTATGTAGCTGGCGTGTGAAGAGCTCTCAAAGAACGGCCTTCGATGCGCCGGCAGTACGAGCTGGTGAAAGTCTATTTCTACTGGCACCGCCATCATACCGACGAAGATAGGCCGGCCTTGTTCGACGACGTAGTCTCGATTGACAGGCGCGGCGAAACGAAAATCGGGGGTTCTAAGTTTCCCCTGGAACGCATAAAATCGAGTTCGACAGCCGCTACAGCGAAACGGATGCAATGCCATCATTCTAAGTGTTTAGTCAATGAAGGTCCTCGCCTGCGAACGACGCACTTTGCGCCGACCGCATCTTGGACAGAACGGAATACGCCTTCCCCGAACCGCCCCCGCTAACAACATCACCAGGCAGTAGATTAGGGCAGGCGCGCCGACTGCGAAAGTAACAAAGAAACGAAATGGATGTTCCATCGGATAAGAGACTCTCGGTGTATGACCTTTCTCCGGCACGGAGTGTTCCGTAGACTTTCCCTGGCGCCCTACCAAGGTTCTAAAACGGCCATGCAGTTCCCTTCTTAGGCGTTTCCGGTTTTGCCTGATGCGGCGACCAACCGCACCTAAAGACGACACACCCCGGAATTTCGCGACGACAATTTGTGAGGTATCTCGCCGTGAGAAGGCGCGATAGTGTAGGCTCCAGCGGCGCCGTCAGTGCAGATGGATGACCGCCTTAACCTGAAAATTGTTGTCGATGAGGCCAAGGTGCCCGCCGATGGCGACATAGCGATGATCTCTCGGGGGCGGAGGCAAACGGCGCCTGAGGTCCTCCGGCACCGGGTGAACTCTCCTGCGCAGATCCCGGTCGAGCACGGCGCCCTCTCGCAGTCGGGATTCCTCATCGGAGGAGAGCCGATCCTGGCTTCGAAGCCCTGCTGGCGGATGATCCTTGTGCTGGTTGTACCAATCGCTGGTGGTTTGACGATCTCTGTCGTCAAACTGCGTGTGGCCTTGATCGCGTTGGTCGCGGCGATCTTGGGCGAAAGCAGCGCTCGGGCTCAGAACGACCAGAGCAGCGGCGATGATAGTTGCGAACGAATGAATTCTCAAGAAAATACTTCCTTATGCTGAATTTTCTATCTTGGGCTCCCGGGGTCTCTTCAGAAATACGCGCAGACGCAGCCCTTCGATCGCGCGGGAGCGGTCTTTCAGTTCTTGTCGTTGACGATAGATCGGGGGGGCCGATCAAGGCATCATCGGCTGCGTCGGGGCGACTCTCGATTCAGCGCCCTTTCAAACTTTCCGGCGGCCGCCGGAGTTTTGAAGTCGCCGGTCAAAATCTCCCGATTCGTGGCGTCGCGGCCGTAGAGTTCCTTGTTACTCTCTTCATCCGGACGCAGGGTCGCGCCTTCCAACGAGATACCTGCGAACAGCCCGCGCGAACGGGAATATGAAAGCATCTCCGCCTTCATCACAGCGTCTGTCTGAGCCGCCGCGTCACGGCCAATCGGGCCCGCCGCCGCAGTTGCCTCACCGCCGATCGTGAACTTATCGGACAGGAGATGCTTCATCCCGCCATCGTTCATCACAAGCAACACAATATCCGTCTCGGAAGCACCAATCTGAAACCCGACACTTCCACCCTCGACCCGCATCGCCGCCGGGGCGCTCCAACCTGAGCCGCCGCGTCGGCGGCATACCGCGAATCCGCGGCCATACTTCGCGCCGAAGATGAATCCGGCTTTTTTCATCCCCGGCACGACAACGACGCATCGCGCCTTATCGAGCAGGTCTTGGGGAATACCTTTATCGGAAGCGTTCATCATGTCAGTCAGCGTTTCGGCTGAGGCGTCCAGCCTGTCTTCGACCTTGACTTCTCTGTCCGCTGCAAAAGCTGCGGTACTGATGGAGCCGGCAATTGCCAGAACCATCACACGCTTTAGATTGGTTTTCATAATCATTCGTCCTTTCGTCTTTTCGTGTGCAACCGAGATTCCACTTTGTCGGTCTTGTGAAACACCCCTCCAACACTTGCAACAGACATGTGATGGTCTGTTCACGTGTGGCGATGTTGCAAAAACTACCAATGTCGTACGCGAGTGCGCAAGAAGCGTCGCAAAACAGCACCAGGAGATCGCCCGGATGAATTACGCGACCAAGCTGTCGGCAGAGTTTGATTGGTCGACCATGGCGCATGAACAATACACGCGGCTCCCCACCGGATTCCTATTTCGCCACCCGACCTGAAGAGCTTCGTTCAATCCTGGCTCGCAACAAGTTCATTCTTCACGGAGAAGACACCGGCGACGCCATTCGCCTGGAAGCCTGCTGCATTCTTGTCGGCACTACTTGACACCACACCGACAAGCGTGACGTTGCCATTCTTCACGATAATGTGAATGGACGGCACAGCGGCAAGCGCATAGCGGTTCAGACTCGTGAATCCGTAAACCGCCCGGTAGACCGCGAGGCGCAATCGATCGTCGTTAGGGGAAAGAGGAAGCACTTCAATGTCATTAACAACTCGCGTAACGCCCTCAATCTTCTTCACGATGTTCTCGGCGTCTGATTTCAAGCTCGGTCGGGTAACGGCGCCAAACAAGGTCACGTTGGTTCCGTCGACGCGATAAGACAGGTCGTCAAACACGCCGTAGTAAGGCAGCATCACCAATTCGTGCCGCACTTCTTTGGTGATAGACTCCAATTCTTTTGGGGCAGCAGGCGACAATCCCGCCCAGATTGCCACAAGCCAAATCGTTTTTCGTAACATCAGGCGTTCCTCCCTGCCTTTGTTTTAGGCGCCTAAGGCACAACAGTCCGGTTCGTCCGTTAACCTTAGGTTCATCAGACTCGTCTGATGGCGTGGTAAACGACCAGCAGAACCACGGAGCCGATCACTGCGACCAGCAGGCTATACAAGTTCAGTCCTGTGACGCCGGCAGCACCGAAGGTACTAAATAGCCAGCCTCCGACGATTGCGCCGACGATCCCGAGCAATATGTCGAGAAACAGGCCTTCGCCTTGTTTATTTACAATTTTGCTGCCGATAAAACCAGCGAGCAATCCCAGCACAATCCATGCAAGAAATGACATGTTCTCCAGCTTTCTGCAATTGACAACCTCGGGCCGCACACCCCAATTGCGATGGTGTGCGGCCCTGAAACAAACGCGGTCCCCCGGATGATGCAAACCTCCGTGCCTCTCCCGGGGTTTGAAGCACTACCGGTGCGCGACCTTGCTGGTCGCTGGGTAGTCCGCGCTCGCTTCGCCAGACGAAGAAATGTCCTGCGCGCCCGTCTGCTTGAGCAGATCTTTCGCGCGCGTGATTTCTTCGGATGTGTCGCAGTGGACGGAAAGCAGAACTCCGCCCTCTTTGATGCGTCCTTCATATCGCTTTGCTTCGTACTCGGGGATACCAATCCCCACGAGTGCGCCGATCAGGCCGCCGACCGCGCCGCCCACTCCGAGGCCGGCGAGAGCGCCCATGATCGGACCAGCCGCGATAAAGGGGCCGACTCCGGGAATCGCAAGCGCGCCGATTCCGGCCAATAAGCCTAGTGTTCCGCCGATTGCTCCACCGGCGGTTACTCCAGTCGTGGTTCCTTCCGGGGCCTTTGTGTTCTTCTCGTGCGCGAAGTCTTTGGAGGTCTGGTTGTCCGGAAGCAGCACCGAGATATCGTCATTTGAGAAGCCCGCCGCCAACAGCCGGTCGACGCTCCGCTCGGCCTGATTTCGGTTCTGATAAATACCAAATACCGCTGTCTTTTTTCCTGCCATGATGTTTGTCCTTTCTGAATGTTGATTAAAACTGGTGGTTCCGATTTGTTCCTAGGGCTTTGACGCTGGTTTGACGGACATCTGATTGATGACCTTGTCGCCGCTGCCGGTGACGTCCGTAGCCATAGAAACGATTGCTTTGACTTCATCCTCCGACCGGACCGGACCTTTTAAGGTGACGGTTCCGTCCTGGCTGATGATTTTGACGTTACGCGCGTAGGTGGAGAGCGCCTTGTCGGCCATGATCGACCGCCGGATTTTGGCGGTGATCTCGCGATCCGCAACGTTCATCTTTTGTTGATCCGCCGTGACCTCGCCAGGATTCTGGTCGCGTTTGTTTACGGCGGTGTTGTCGGCCTTTTTCGGTGTGGACTGCGCATTCACGAGTCGTACCGCAGACGGAGCTAACAATAGGGCTAGCGTAAGTACGCTGGCTTTGGTGATCTGAATTAGGTGCATACGCCTCCGATAATGCATGTAGGGGCCCAGTCTGCAAATCGACGGTAACAAGCGGATTTGGCGAATCTTCTAGAGCCCGACCGGAAAGAATATCTGCGCACTGCGCAGGTTCTGCGCTCCAACGAAGAAACGAAAAGCTCCGCCAGACTCCGAGGACGCTGGTGGGATCACAATGACGGAATATTCCCGACCACGGATCGTCAGTGTGACCGATCATGGTTAATGAAGCGGTTACGTTGAGTTGCCCGGAACCCCACGTGGGGAAATGAATTGCGTGGAGTAGTGACTCACGCTTTCAATCGATCCACTACTCCAAGCTCCATCTGCACAGGATCCAAATCACCGCACCGTGCTGGCCCCGTGCGTGCTTCAGATATCGCAGATGAACGGCCGCGGCACGATTGCCGATCTGCCTTGGACATCGTGCACTGAGGGAGCGAAAGTGCGCAGTGTCCGGCGCGAGCAGGGTGTCGTTCTTGCACACCAATGAAAAAGGAGATTGAGACGATGAAAGATAATCGCATAGCACTACTCGTCACGGGTATGGGAATCGGAGCCGTGACCGCATTATTATTTGCCCGCTACTCCGGCGTTGAATTGCGAAAGCGAATCAGCCGGCGGGCTGGCGAAGCGACCACCTTCCTGAAAGATCAAGCCGATGAGCTGGTCGATTGCGTGACCAAAGCGGCGGAGGGAGTCGGACACCACTTCGAAAATGGAAAAGATATCGCCCGCGACCTGCATCACAAAGCGAAGGACATCCTTGAGGACGCCTCGACCGCCGCTACAGCAACGGCGCAGGAGGTCGCCGACAAGTCGCGAACGGTCGCGTCCCGGGTCGGCAGATAAGCCTCGACTCAATTTCGAACCAACCAAACAAGGAGAAAAGAATGCTTCAAAAATTACTCATCGAAGAACTGCAAGATATGTTGCACGCGGAGGGGCAGCTAGTAAAAGCTCTTCCCAAGATGGCCAAAGCCGCCCATGCGCCTAAACTGAAGGCCGCATTCGAGGCGCACTTGAAGGAGACGGAAGGTCAAGTCAAGAGGCTTCATGAAGCCTTCGATCTGCTCGACGCGAAGGCCACCGCGAAGCCCTGCAAAGCCATGCTCGGACTGGTCGCGGAAGGAGAGGAAACCATCACTGAGGGAAAGGAAAAGGACGCTAACATTGCCGACCTGGCGCTGATCACAGCCGCGCAGAAAGTGGAGCACTACGAGATGTCCGGGTATGGATCAGCCGTGGCGATTGCAGAACAAATCGGAAAGCCGAAGGTTGCAACGCTTTTAGGGCAAAACCAGGCCGAGGAAGTGAACGCTGACAAGTTACTCACGGAACTCGCGAAAGCGATGTTGGGACGGACCGGACACGCCCGCAGTGAGGCCGTCTAAGGGAAGTCCCACGCGATCGTGGGCGTTTGATAACACGGAGGAAGCAGCGTCGTCGGACCGGGGCGCGGCACGTCATCGTTCGTGCTGCGCTCAAGTCTGCTGCACCTGCAGGGCGCGCCCGGCAGTGGCGTAGGCAGTGGGGAAGCATTCAAGTCAATTCATAATCCACGGGGCCTCATTCGGACGAGGAACTAGAATTGTTGTTAAAGTGCAAGCAAATGCGCATTGGATGTCACCGAGCCATCCATGCGATCCTCCGGATATAATCGAACCTGTGGAACTGGTGTCCGACATCGAAGGCTTAAAGCTCGGCGGCGCACTGATCATCGCCTCCACACACCGCAACCAGGATCCGGCGAGAGAGACCAATGCGTCCGGGATCTGCTAGTGCTAAGGGAGAAGGGACGGCCTTGCTTCCTGGATGACCAAGAGGCGCTCGGCAGGTCATGGTTAACGGCGCGGCAGTTTTTGTGGGCTCGTTCAGCAAGACCTTGCTCCTGATTGATCAAAATGCTATCCGAAACATTGAGCGATGAAGTTCAGCGCCTACGCCAGGAACTGGATCGATGCGGTCGCGAGACGAAACAGCTCTTGGACGGCGTAGTGCACGATCTTCGCGCCGCCGAACGTGGGATCAGGACCTCGGCTGAAGCCCTGAGTATCGGATTGAGCAAAACGCTTAATGGAGACGCCGAGGCCGCCTTCCTACACCTGCTCGAAGAGATTACTAAGATGAACCTGATCCTAACCGGGGTCAGCAGTTACTCGATATCTTTACCAGTTGCCGGATGCAGGTTCGGTAGGGTACCCATGGAAATCGCCCTGCACTCAGCTCTGGCGAGTTTAGACGCGGAGATTCGAGAGAGCGAAGCCGTCATTTCGCACGGCGCGCTTCCGGGCGTTTCAGGCGATGGGGAACGGTTCACGCTGCTCTTTCGAAATCTGATCGATAACGCGCTCAAGTACAGGAGCGCAGAGGCTCCGCGAATCGGGATTCAGGCGGAACAGAAAGCAGAGGATTGGGTTTTTTCGGTACAGGATAACGGAATTGGAATCGACCAGAAGTATTGGGACGGCCTATTCACTCCTTTCAAGAGGTTGCACGGCGCCGAGATTCCCGGTGTCGGCCTGGGCCTTGTCATCTGCAGGAGAATTCTAGAGACCCATGGAGGCCGCATCTGGATCGAATCAAAGGCAGGCCGGGGAGCCAGATTTCTGTTCAGTCTTCCGATCGAGACAGGGACGAGCGTGAGTGAGTAAGTTGATCCACATTTTGTTGGAAGAAGACAACGACAGAGACGTTTTCTGGTCCGGCTGACAATCGCTCCAAGGGGGGCGGACGCTCGGCAGCTATTTCTCACAGACCGGCCTCCAAGAATGTTTAAGAATCGTGCTGACGACCGGGGAATGTAGCGGTCGACCGGGGATGCGCTGGTCGCTGGCCGCGAAATCGGCCTTGGCTTCACTACTAGAGGCGACATCCTGTGCCCCTGTGTTTTCGAGAATTCGCCTCGCACTCTTCTCCATATCGGAGTTGTCGCAGTGCACCGAAAGCAGGATGCCTCCTCTGCGAATGCGGCCCTCATATCGCTTCGCCTCATATTCGGGCATACCGACACCGATCAAGGCGCCGGCGAGTCCACCGATTGTTCCGCCGACGCCGATGCCGCCCAGCATCGCCATGATGGGTCCCGCGGCTACGAATGGGCCAAGTCCGGGAATAGCCAGCAATCCGATTCCGGCGAGCCAGCCGAGCGCTCCGCCGAGCACGGCTCCAGATCCCGCGCCGGTCGCAGCGCCTTCAGGCGCCTTTGTGTTCCTTTCGTGAGCCAGGTCTTTGTTACCTGAGTTTTCAGGGAAGAGAACCGAAACGTCGTGTTGCGAAAACCCGCGAGCCGGAGTTGATCCACGCCCTCGGCCACGGCGGATTCAGTCGGATAGAGTCCAAAAACGGAAATATTCTTTGACATTCGTTTTCTCCATGTGGTTTGTCGTGGTGGTCGAACTGACAGCTACACCGGCCTATCACCACGTTGTCAATTGTCACTGTGAGCGCGAGATTGCCGTTTTATTGAGCGGACGGCGCCGTCCTACTCGGCTGTTCACGGGCAGGTTAAGGGCCACAACTCAGGAATCCGTGACATAGGCGCATCCATCAGGCGCACTAGGAAGAAAATGCCGACCCAGCACAAGTAATGCACAGTCGAATCGCATACCGGCATTATTTTCCACTGGAATGACCCTCCTCCTTATGGTGCTTCAGGACCGTCCGCGCTGCCACCTCCTTTGCTCGTTTGCCGTAACGGCCCGCTTTCTCAGCGCTTTTCTGAATGTGCTCGTACATTCGCTGCTCCTTGGGGCCGACACCGTTCAAATGCTTCCTACTGGGCATTGGCGAAAACTCCCTTCATAGGATTAGTGGCACGTCTCGCTCCAGTCTCCGTGCCGTTTGGCCCCGCAAATGCTAACTTTGTCGGATAAGAAAAACACAGCCATGTCAACCAAATCAACCCCCCCAGTGGTTCTGGTCGTGGACGACGATGAGCAAGAGCGATCGCGCCTTTCCACAATGATCTCCGCGCTTGGCTACCAGGCGGAGACCGCTCGGGACGGCGAAGATGCCTTGGAGAAGCTTGAGTCCGTGTCCATCGACGCGATCATCACGGATTTGATGATGCCACGCATGGACGGATTTCAACTCCTCCAGAGCCTTCTTGAGCGAGGAGATCTTACCCCAGCGATCGTTTTGACCGGTTTCGGAAGCACTGACCGCGCCGTTTCGATCGTGCACGAGTTGCGGGCATTTTGGTTTATGGAGAAGCCGGCTCAATCCCCCGTCCTTGCGACCTTGTTGGAGCGAGCAATCCGGCACAAGGGCCTGGTGAAAGAAACCGAGCGGCTAAAGCGGCAGTTGAGCTACGAGGGCTTCCTGGGCGACCTGATCGGGACATCCGGGGCGATGCGGCAGATCTTTTCGCTGATGCAACAGGTTGCTCCCAGCTCGGCGTCGGTGCTGATCACTGGGGAGAGCGGGACTGGAAAAGAGTTGGTCGCTGGCACGATTCATCAGCTGAGCCCGAGGGCCGCGGGCCCATTCGTTGCGATCAACTGTGCTGCCTTTCCGGAGAATCTGATTGAAAGTGAGTTATTCGGACACGAAAAGGGCTCGTTCACAGGTGCCTTGGGACGTCATGCCGGTTGCTTCGAGCAAGCACATCAGGGCACGCTGTTTTTGGATGAGATAGGAGAGATGCCCCTGGGAATGCAGGCGAAGCTCCTGCGAGTTTTGGAGGAACGCAAGGTTCGACGATTGGGGGGCGTCAGCGAAATCGACGTGGATGTGCGTGTTCTAGCAGCCACCAACCGTTCGATCCAGGAGGCGATCGAGGGCAAGTTTCTGCGGGAGGATCTGTACTACCGCTTGAATGTATTCACGATCGCTCTTCCTCCGTTGCGACAGCGCAAGGAGGACATCCCAAGACTGACGGAAGCGATCCTTCGCGAGATCAATCGGAAGCACGATTACCGGATAGCGGATGTTCATCCGGGCGTGATGGAACGGCTGGTGAATTACTCGTGGCCGGGAAACGTGCGGCAACTTAGGAATGTTCTTGAGCGCGCAGCGATCGTCGCTCAGGAGGGTTCCATACAGCCAACCCATCTTTCACGAACCTTAGGAATCCAGGGAGACCAGAAGTACCCCGTGACAGGGGAGCGCGAGGATCGAGAGTCTTCGCTGCAAATGCAGACTGGAATGTCGCTTAGTGATGTGGAGAAAAACTACATCCTACATACACTGAAAACCACTAACAACAATAAAACGCGGGCGGCGGAGATTTTAGGGATCAGCATTCGGACCCTGCACAACCGGCTAGCCGAATTCGCCGAAGCGGAAAGGAAAGCCGGTGGGGCAAGCCTAAAAGAGGCGGCAAGCGCGACCTAGTTTCAAGCACTCAAGGCAGGGCTTGCGCGGTGTCGCTGAATGCTAACCAGTCGGGTTACCATCGGATCCCAAACGTAACCGGTACAAATGCGGTCGGAGTTCGCGTGTACATCTGGTAGTAGCGCGCAACGTTGCGGAATTGACGCCCAGGAATTGTACATGAACTCTCCCATTGAACCCACGTGGGACGACAGGAAGTTCGCGCCGCCGCCAGCATTGAAATTCCAGCCGTTGTCATGGCGCGTCCCGGTGTTGTACGCCGGCACCGTGAAGCCGCCTCCGAAGTTCGCGGTCCATCGGGTGTTCTCGTACTCTTGGGCGGCTAGAGAAACGCTGCTCATTCCAAGCAGACCCACCATCACAAGCAAATGACTCATTCTATTCGCAACGGTTTTCATGTCTGACTCCTCTTAATTTAATGTGTAAGATTCACGCTTCCGAACACTCATCGCCCGCACTAGTACGGTTAAGCAGCGCAGTCCGAACTGAGCTGATTCTGCGGTGACACGTAGCGCAATCATAATCGCCACGATCGCTACGACTGGGCGATCCAATGAGAATGCTCGAGGAGTTTTCAAGAAGCGATGGAAGGAATTGCAGACTGTACCCTCGTTTGCCTGCATTCCAATCTCAGTCTGGCAAATGCGTGTAGCCTTTCTCGTCACTGTTTCGGGGTATTACTCTAGTTCGATTTATTTTCTTCGAAAGCGGCGTTGGAGTGACGAATCTAACAAGATGGTAGGTGTGCGCACTTCGGAGAGTCACTCAGTTGATCGTATGAAAGGCATAGTGATGGATATTCTAACCGCTACAAAGAAATTTGAGACATGGCTCGCCGGGCATATCACGCTGATACGGGATCAACTGGTTGCCAAGCACAAGAAGATGGCACACGACCCTGTCCAATTTCTGCGCGGCACTTTCTATCGGTGGGCGCAGTTGTTTCCTGAAATTTGTCCAGATGTGAACAGAGCCGTCCGGGTCCTAGTGGTTGGAGACCTACACATCGCGAGTTTCGGTACGTGGCGCGACGGCTTTGGCCGATTGATTTGGGGTGTCGACGATTTCGATGAAGCTTATCCGTTGCCGTTTACAAGCGACTTGGTGCGATTGGGCGTAAGTGCAATACTCGACGCGTCGGAGGGAAATATGGCCGTCGGCTTGGGAAATGTCTGCGATGTAATCGTCGACGGCTACCGTTCGGGGCTTGCGGAGGGCGGAATTCCGTTTGTGCTTGAAGAGAAGCATGAGTGGCTACGAAAGATCGCGCTCAGCCGGCTGGACGTGCCGGCCGAGTTTTGGAGAAAACTCGATGCGCTGCCGAGTGTCAGCGACGATATCCCGACTGGTGCGCGAAAGGCACTTGCTGAATTGTTTCCAGAGGAGGGACTACAACATCGCGTGGTTCGCCGGATCGCAGGGATTGGGAGCCTCGGCCATACGCGATATGTTGCTGTGGCGAACTGGTGTGGAGGTCAACTCGCTCTGGAAGCGAAGGCCGCCAGCCCGTCGGCCGCTGTGTGGGCCATTTCTCGCGGAAGTTCAAAGATTCTTTACCAGTCGATCCTGGACCAGGCAATCCGCTGCCCGGATCCCTACGTTCACTTGTGCGGCAAATGGCTTGTCCGCCGATTGGCGCCAGATTCCTCGCCCATTGAGATTGAAAGCATGAAGGGACAGGATAATCAGGATCGACTCCTACATGCCATGGCCTGGGAGGCCGCTAACATCCATTTGGGTTCAAGAGGAGCACAGAAGCGCATCGCGTCTGACCTCAGCATGCGCTCCGCCAAATGGCTCCGCTCGGCTGTCAGAGATATGTCCAAAGCGGTCGTCCGCGACTGGAAAGCATGGAAAAAGGCTCGGTCAAGGTAAAAAACGGGGTGGCCATTGGTTGTCTGAAGAGACTGGCCACCCGTGGAATTAGACGATCTTCGCTAGCGTGTTGAGGTCGCCTTCTGGTGTTTTACCTGCACTTCGTTGACGACTTGTTGCACGTTCGGAACGGTCGCGGCGATGCGTGCTGCTGCCGCCCGAGTCGATTGTGAGTCAGCTTCGCCCCGCAATGTGACGACTCCATTCTTCACACTGTGTTTTACGATCTTCTCGAGTCCGTTTTGGATCAGTGCGGCATCGAGATCCTTCTCGATCCCCTTGTCGAGATCCGAGTTGATCGCTTTCGCCGCGCTTTCTGAACCGGGGGGAAGAACGGCAATTTCGTTAGAGACGACCTGCGAAAGAGCGACCTGTTTAGCGACTGCCTCCGCGCGGTATTTATCACTCTCCGTCGCCACGTGGCCCCCCAAAGTGACCACGCCGTTATCCCGATCCTGTTTGACCGACACATCTTTGAGTCCTGCTTGATCCAGCGTTTGGCGAATACTGCTGGAGACATCCGCAGATTTTACGCTGGTCGAGGAGCATCCGACCGAAGCTCCAACAACCAAGCCGGAAAGCAACAGTGCACATGCTTTGATGGTTTTCATTGTATTCTCCTTGTGAACCGGGCTATCGAACTCGCGCGAAGCGCCTAACCGCGAAAAACGCGCCAAGAGAGAGCAGACCGAAGAGTCCTAACAAAGGTGCCTGGGTCGCGGTATGAGGCAGCTTCGCAGGGATCGGAGCCGGCGTTCGCTGCGGTTCCGGAACTGCAACGGGCGCGGGATCAGCCACCTGCGGCGTCGCAGCCTGGGGCGTCGGCTCAAACACCGGAACCGGTGCGGGATCCGATGTCTTCGCGACATAGGTATTGCTATCCAGATCGGACGTTTGGCCGTTTTCGTTGGTCGATGTGATCGGCATACTCTTCATTTCGTCCATCGATTGCGCATTTGAAGTCGCGACAGACGTCTTCGTGTAGGCCGCGACTTGCGTTGCGCGGTTTTTCGGATACGCGAACTCCTGTCCAAAAAGATCGCCAGGATAGAACCAGGCGCGGACAGCCGGGATCTCGCCTGCCGGGACTTCCCAGAATGTGAATACGGTCTTACCTTTAGGTTCGAGGCGATAATTCGGAATCGCGAGCACCGTGGTAAAAAGACGTTTTTCGCCTTCGTCGAAGACCTGCACAATGTGCCTGTCCGACGGCGAATCAACCAGTTTGAATACATACGTGCCCGGCTAAAGAACTATAGTGGGGAGCTGAACGGCTTCGTCGATCTTAATGATCGTTTTCTTGTTCCATTCATCCGCCCTCACATTGGGTACACAAACGAGCAGAGCTGCGAATGTCAGGACCGCCAGGGTGTCTTTGAAGAGTTTCATGTTGTCTCCTTCTCGATACTTCCGCCTCATCCCTGGGCGGACACGTGATCTACTGCAGCCCTCTTGCCAAACAGTGTGTGACTACGCTCCTTGATTTCTGCTACTTATGAAATAGGCACAGCGCATTTCCTGCCGCCACTATGGAAAACATTGCGTCGAAACAAATCCGCCGCAGCAAGGATCTATCCTTGATAAGCGTTAAGAGAGCGGACGTGAAAACGATCACAATCGGGCTCGCCGTTTCGTCAGTGATGCTGGCACAGGTTGGCGAGCACGATTTCAAATTAAAGGCGGTTTCAAACCTGGTGATGCTTGAGGTCAGCGCGAAGGATCGGGAGGGGCGTTTGTACCGGATCTTACGCTAGGTGCCTTCCACGTCCGCGAAAACGGAAAGGCGCAGACGATTTCTCAATTTTCCAAAGAAGACGCTCCCGTAACCATCGGCCTGGTGATCGACGACAGCGCAAGCATGAAAACCAAGTATTCCGAAGTGATCAATTCGGCGATGATCTTTCTTAGCTCGAGCAATCCTAAAGGCCAGGGCTTCGTCGTCCATTTCAACGACAGCGTGCGCGTGGGGTTACCCAAAGGCGTCCCCTTCAGCGATAATCCCGCGCTCCTGAAAGCGTCCTTGTTAAGGAACCCAGCGGAAGGCCGGACGGCGCTGTATGACGCGATCCTATTCTCCCTGAAGCATCTCAATTCTGGGCGGCAGGAGAAAAAGAGCCTGCTTCTGATCAGCGACGGCGGCGATAATGCGAGTACCCATAAGCTGAAAGACTTGATCGAAGCCATCCGCGAATCGCACGCCACGATCTATACGATTGGCATCTTCGATGAGGACGATGCGGATCGCAATCCGGGCTGCTTCGAAACCTTGCGAACGCGAGTGGCGGAGATGCGTTCTTCCCGAAAACATTGCTCGAACTAGCTCCGATCTGCCAGCAAATCGCTACCGACATCCGCAGCCGGTACACCGTCGGATACGTGCCTTCGGAAGCGAAGGGAAGCAATGGCCTTCGCAGACTCGATGTGGCGGGGAGAACGAATTTTAATCCGAGCACGTACGTCTTATCGTTTTCCGAAGGATATGCAGGAATAACCGTTTTTGGGTTACCTATAAATTCCCTGTCGGACGGGATGCGATCAGGAGTTAGCGCAAACGACTCAACTGGCCCCCTGTTCGGCGTCCCGCTCGGTAACGTCATCGTGGGACGCGATAATTTAGCAACGGCGCCCATAGTCCGAAGGCGTTGAGGACCCAGACGCACACCACGACAACAACTACAGCATTGAGGATTGTCTTGATGCTACCGGCCATGGGAATGAAGTTATTGATCAGCCACAACAACACGCCCACGACGATCAGAGTAAGTATCAAAGAAACTAATGGCATAAGCTGTATCCTTTCCAGGGGCGATAGGGCTCCTAGCGATGCGCCTCCTGGCCTCCATCGCAGCACGTGAGCCGCCAGATCCAAGCGGTTTCCGTCTTGGGGAGAGATGCGCCTTCATCGTGCAAGATGTTCGTAGCCGATGCTCATTTCTTGCCGACTCGACGGGGTTCCAAACAATTTCCACTTGCGAATTATAACCGTCGACTGTTTACCTTGCGGATCGACCGGTAGAACTTGCAGATGTGCTGCGCTGTTTTCGTCGCGCGCGTGCATCCACGCCGATGGCATCCAATCTGCATTGACGTTTTTGTTGGTCAAACACGTTGAAAACCGACAAACCATTCATACCGACAGTGGAGATGGTTAACGAAAACGTGGTTGCGAGTTGCCGGTTCAAACAGGTCGCGATCCGGAACCTCATCATCGGGCTCGCCGTGCTCGGTGTCCTTGGTATCGCGGCAGCGGTGTTGGCTCCAGCATTGTCTTCACATCTGAGAAACAACCTGGTGAGGGCACTCGAAGAAGAGTACGCGGGACGGCTCGAAGTGGACCGTTTACGGGTTTCCGTGTTTCCGCGAATTCGTGTGGAGGGGCAGCGAGTGGTTTTTCGTCAGAAAGCTCGCTTGGATGCGCCACCATTGGTCACCATCGATAGAGCGAGCGCGGAAACGGACTGGATCTCCGCGCTTCGGCGGCACGTTCGATTGGTCCGGTTGGCAGGCATGAAAATTACGATTCCACGCCGGCGCCTGGCGGAGAAAACAAACACCCAGCACCGCAGGCCCGAGTTCGTGATCGATCAAATTGACGCGGATGCTACAGTTCTGTCCATCCTTCCCAAGCAGCCTGGGAAAGAGCCGCTGGAGTTCGATTTGTACAGACTGACAGTACACGGCGCCGGCCCGCACGATTCGCTGAAGTTCGAATCGTTGCTTGAAAATGCCAAACCGCCGGGACGAATTGAAACCTGGGGGACCTTTGGTCCGTTCAACGTCGAGGAGCCTGGAGCGACTCCCGTTTCCGGAAACTACAGATTCAGCCACGCGGATTTGTCGGTGTTCAAGGGAATCTCTGGATTTCTTTCCTCCTCAGGTGAATTAAGCGGCGTGCTGGATCACATTAGCGTCGAAGGGAAACGGACACGCCGGATTTTGCTCTACGCGTCAGCGGGCGCCAAGTCCATTTGACTACGCAATTCAAGTCGGTGGTGGACGGCACCACGGGCAATACCAACCTGGAGCCGGTGATTGCGGAGTTTCGGAAAACCATCGTCAGCACGCGCGGGGGCGTCGATGGACATCCTGGGGTTAAAGGAAAAACCGTCTCCCTCGAAGGCGACGTGGATCGCGGCCGTGTGGAAGATATTTTATGGCTAGCCGTAAAATCAGACGCGAGCATGACTGGCGCGATTCGCTTTCGCAGCAGAATCGTGATTCCGCCCGGCGATATCGACATTGCGGAGAGATTACAGCTGGATGGATCGTTCGCAATCCTGGAAGCCAGGTTTTCCGATCCGCTGGTGCAGGAAAGGGTCAATTCGCTGAGCCATCGAAGCAACGGACAACCCCAGGAATCGGCAGATGAAAACGTCGCCACAAATTTTCAAGGGAAGTTTTCATTGCGAAGCGGCGTCGTCAGGTTCACGGGCCTGAGTTTCGAGGTCCCGGGCGCTGTCATCTTACTCGATGGGACTTACAACCTGCTGGACAAGTCGCTCGACATGCACGGAAAGGCACGGATGAAGGCGACGTTGTCGCAGATGACCACCGGTTGGAAATCCCTGCTTTTGAAGGTTGTCGATCCGTCTTTCAAGAAACACGGCGCCGGGGCGGAGGTGCCGATCAAGATCGGCGGCACGGCCGACCATCCGACATTCGCGCTGAATGGGATCTGACTTATCATGCAAGGTTCTTGCAGCCATGCGATGAAGCTCAACCCGGCAGAGGATCGACCTTCGATTGAGCCACCGCCAGCCGGCCGGTTGTGCTGAGCACGGCATTCGCCATCACTCTTGTCGACGCCACTGCCTTACCTGCTTCGTCCGATGAAATGTCGACAGTAACCTGGTGCGTTTGTCCGTCATCGATCAACCGGATCGGCAGCGAACCTTCGCGCCCGTCGATCGTAACCTTCTGGCGTGAGGCGCGCTGTACAACGATCTGATACGACGCAGTTTTGTATTTATAGAGGATTTCGAATCCAGGCCAATCCTTGGGAATGACCGGCTTAATATCGAGAGTGTCCCCGCGCAGTCGGAACCCCAGGACCTCTTCCACCCAGAGCCGGTACATCCATGCCGCGGAGCCTGTATACCACGTCCATCCCGCTCGCCCGACGCGGCCCGCTGATGATGAAACGTCGGCCGCCACAACGTAAGGTTCCGCGGCATACCGCGCGCAACTTTCAGGGTCGCGGCTGTGCTCTATGGGATTCATCATTTGAAGCAGCCGCACGGCACGCTCCCCGTCGCCCAAACGCGCAAAGCCCATCGCGAGCCATAACGATCCGTGCGTGTACTGCCCGCCGTTTTCACGCACGCCCGGAGGATAGCCCATGATGTAGCCCGGATGCGGCGTCGAATGATCGAACGGCGGGGCGAACAACAGCACCAAACCGTCGCGGTCCTTTACCAGGAATCGCTCCGCGGATTCTATCGCCCTCCGCACGCGAGAGGGATCCGCAACGCCTGCGATCGCCGCCCACGATTGCGGCAGCGAATCGATTCGCGCCTCCGCGTTCGCACGCGCGCCGAGCGGCGACCCGTCGTCAAAGAATCCGCGCAGGTACCACTCCCCGTCCCATGCCGACCGCTCTGCCGCGGCCGCCAGATCGGCGGCGCGCGAAACCCAGGTCGCCGCGACCTCCGGATTCCGGCGTTCCATCAATCGCGCGAAGGACGTCAGCACGGAACGCAGGAACCATGCCAGCCATACACTTTCGCCGCGGCCGTCGATTCCAACCCGGTTCAATCCGTCGTTCCAATCGCCATTGCCCATCAGTGGTAGCCCATGCGCACCAATTCGCCAGGCATGGTCCAACACGCGCCGGCAGTGTTCCCAAAGCGGCTGTGTTTCCGCACTGATCGACGGCGTCGACAAATGTTCCTGCTCCCCGTCCACGAGCGGAGCCGCCTGCAGGAACGGCGCCGGCTCGTCAAGAATCGCCGCATCGCCCGTGACTTCGACATACTGCGCGATCGCGTAGGGTAGCCACACCAAGTCGTCAGAACAGCGCGTTCGCACGCCCATACCGCTGTCGGGATGCCACCAGTGCTGGACGTCCCCTTCGACGAATTGTCGTGCGGCGGACCGCAGAATGTGGTCTCGCGTCAGATGTGGCGCACTGTAGAGAAAGGCTAGCGAATCCTGCAATTGATCCCGGAACCCGAACGCTCCGCTCGATTGATACAGGGCGGAACGTCCCCAGAATCGGCAGCTGAGCGCCTGATAGAGCAACCAGCGGTTCAGCAGCAGATCGATCGACAGCACCGGAGTGCGGACTTGCAGCGTTCCGCAGATCCCGTCCCACCTTTCGCGCGTCGCCTCTACATCCGCGCTGAACGCATGCGCAATCGCAATGCGGGCAGCTTCCAATGTCTCCGTTTGCCCCAATACGAAAGTAACCTCGGCGGTCTCGCCCGGCGCGACCGCGACCGTGACTTGCAATGCCACTGCCGGATCGAGCCCCACTCCGCATCGATTGCCCAGGCCGTTTCTGCCCAGCGCGGCGGGCTTGGCCATCGACCCATCGCGTCCCAGAAAAAATGTGCGATCGCCCGTCCACGACGCCGGCCTCGGATTCGACGCCGCAAACGCCACATGCCCAGCACCACTGCCTCCCCACGTTTGAGTTGCGGTCACCGCTCCCGACTCCGCGTCCATTGCCGTTTGCACATGCAGTTGCTGATCCTCGCGAACCGATCCGAGCACCAACTCAGCGAAATACGTCACCGTCAGCTGCCGCGTCCGCGACGAATCGTTCCGCAAGCGGAGTCGATAGACCTTCACCGGCTCATCCGGTGGCACAAACACGGTCAATTCCTGTCCGATCGCGTGGCTATTGTGCTCGTACACGGTGTAGCCGGAACCGTGTCGCGCCCGATATGCGTCCCGTTCACGAATCGGAAGCGCGGTCGGAGTCCAAACCCTCCCGCTTTCGTCATCTCGCAGATAGATGGCCTCCGATTGCGGATCCCGCACCGGATCGTTATGCCAGGGAGTCAAGCGGTTGGACTGACTGTTCCCGGACCAAGTGCAGCCCAGCCCGCTTTCGCTCACCATGGTCCCGAACGTCGCGTTCGCCATGACGTTCATCCATGGAACCGGCGGGCGCGTTTCGTGAGCCAGATAAATCGCATACTCGCGACCGTCTTTGGTGAATCCGCCCAGACCGTTGAAGTACGGAAGCTCGAGGAAAGGGAGCGGTTGCGACGGTTCCTCGCCGACCCCTCCGCGCGGGACGAACGTCCGGGGCGCAGCCGGCTCCGGCCCAGGATTCAATTGCTGTTGGAGCCCTCCACGGCCGCCGCTGAACACCACGCTTGATGCGGCCAGAATCAGGTTGCGGTGTTCTTCTGGAATTCCGTTCCAGTCCCGCAGGAAAACTCCCCCGGGACGGTCGATCGTGTCGCGCGATGCGTGCGCCTCAATCTGGCGAATCAACTGCTGATGCAGTGGACGATCGTAATCCGTCGTTTCCTGTTCAAGCAGAATCAAATCCGCCCGGAACCCGAGCATCCGCCAGTAGCTGTGCGCCAGCAACAGCTCGCGAACCAGTCCCAGCCCTCGCTCGTCCGCGACCAGGACCGTCAGCATCGGCAAATCTCCAGAAATTCCATACGCCCACAGTGCGGATTGTCCCAGGCGATTCCGCAAAAGGCGGCTCGCAGGAGCTCTAAATGCTTGCTGCGGATACAGTAATTGCCCCGCCAGATCGTGAAATCGATGCGCCGCCGCGGACCGGATTCCCAAATAGCGCATGTGCAGCTGAGACCGCGTCCACGCCATTTCAAACGCGCGTGAGACCGATTCCGGCCGCGCGTATTTCGCGACGATCGCCAGCAGAGCGTCGCGCGACGCTGCCGCACAGATAAAAAATGTGAGCTCCATTCGTTCGCGCGGCTGCAGCGTCGGCTCGCTGCGAAGGCTGAAAATCGGATCGAGCACCGCGCCGGTCCCACCCGTCATGCCTTCGCGAAGATACTTGGCGCGGTCTGTCTCGAACTGAACTGGCTCCGTTGCGCCGATCAGAAAATGCGCGGCCCACACCTGTGGATCCTCGGGAGATCGTGGACGGCGATGCGCGATCAGCACACCGCTGTCAACCATCTCCGTTTCGACGAACAGTTTGGCAAATGCCGGATGCGCAGTATCGGCACGATGCGGCGCGAGCGAAAGCTCGACATAGCTGGTGATGCGGAGAGGGCGCGCTCGCACCGAATGGTTGGTCACCACCAGCCGCCGCAACTCCACGTCGTCTTCGGGCGAAACGGTGACGTATAAAACCGTTTCCACACTGCCAAAGCTTCGCCTGAATTCCGCGCGGTCCGCGGAAAATACTGCCGTTTTCTGGACTGCCGGCATGGCTGGCTCGCGGTCGCTGACGATAACCGTGGCGCCCCACGGATCCAACGTCGGATCGGATCGCCAGCGGGTCACGTCGAATTCATTCCACCGGCTGTATCCCCCGCATGAGTTCGTCAGCATAACCGAATAGTGCCCATTACCGTTCAGATGCACGCGCGGAAACGCCGTGGTGGGATACCAGGTACGTTCAGACAGTTCCGTATCGGCCAAACGTCGAGTTGGACTGTGGCGCGGTTCCACCTCTTCCCACCGTGCGCGCGTCACCGGCACGCGCTCGAATAGCAGCGATTCGAAGGCTCGGATGCGCAAGTCGCTATGAAAGCGCCGTTGCATGACCTCTGGATGCAGGACGTCGTTGAGGGCGATCAGGCTCATCCCCTGGTGGTGCGCCATATAGGCGTTGATCACCACGCCGCGCTCGCCTTCCCGGTCCTTCTCACGCGAGTAATCCACCGATTCGTAGAATCCCATCGGCCCCGCCAGGCCCGCCGCTTCCAGGCGCTTTAAATTCGCGATGGCCGCCGCTGGATCGACCAGCAATGCGAGCATGGTCGAATATGGCGAAACAACTCGCGCGTCTTCCACGCCGCGTCGCAGGGCCAGCGACGGCACGCCGAACGCGCGATATTGGTAAATCTGATTCGCGTCGAGCATGCTGTAGGCGCTTTCGGAAATTCCCCACGGCAGCCCTTCCATCTCGCCGTATTCGATTTGACGCGCCACCGCCTGCCTGCACGCGCTATCGATCAGCGACCCCGCGAAGTTGTGCATGAACAGGAGCGGCATCAGGTACTCGAACATCGTGCCGCTCCACGACATCAGTACCGGACCTCGCTCCGCCAGCCCCCTGGGTCGACCCAGAGCGGACCAATGTTCCACCGGCACGTCTCCCTTGGCGATGGCTACCAGGCTCGCCAGCCGGCATTCACTCGCCAGTAGATCGTAGTGGCTGGAAAACTCCAGCGGATCACCGATGGCGTATCCCACTCCGAACAGGCGCCGCTTGGAGTCGTAGAGAAATCGCATGTTGATCGCCTGCGCGAACCGGCTGGCGCGTTCGTCCAGCTTGGTGAACTCCTGCACGCTCTGCGCCGCGCTGACACGCGCTGCTTCGTATTCCACGGCGACCTGATCCAGCCAACGCTCGGTCTCCGGGTTCAGCTTCAGTGCGCCACGATAGGACAGGATCGAATCGACTTCGCCTCGCGTGCGGCTCGATAACGCCCAGAGAGAAGGGGCCGAATGCAGCGCCCGCCTCCGCAATTTTGCTAGATCCTTGCCGGCTGCCCGCAGCTGGGAGTCCGGAACCATCGCGAGCGTTTCCATCCATCGCAGATACCGATCCACCGTCTCAATGGCCGAATCGAGTTCCCGCATCAATTTTCCGATCCAGTACCTGTGCTCGTCGTCAGGCGTCGCGCGCTCGAGCAATTGCGCCGCGGCGACCTTGGCCAGCCGCAATTGGGTGATCAATTCGTGTCCGTCTACTTCGTCATGCAGCAGCCGCTGAAGCTCCGCCAATGGAGACACCAGGGGCAGATCCTTCCAGCACACCTCTTGAACTATCCCCAAGGTGTCTGCGAGCCCACGCACGCAGCCCGGTCCAATGACTGGCGATCTTACGATTTCCCGGCATCCCTGCACCAGCGTCCACAGGCTGACCACCAAATTCCCGCTGTCGGCAGTTGACACGTAGCGCGGCGTCAGCGGGGCCAAATCAGCCGTGCCGTACCAATTCAGAAAGTGACCTTCATAGCGCTCCAGACGGTCCAATGTCGACATGGTTTGCGAACAGCGGCTCAATAGATCGTTCGCGGAAAGATAGCCCAGATCGTGTGCAGCCAGCGCCGAACATAACCACATCCCGATGTTGGTCGGCGAGGTTCTCCGCGCAACCTCGATTCGCAAGGCAAGTTGGGAATTATCGGGAGGAAGCCAGTTATTCTCCGGACCCACCAGATCGTCGAAGTAGCGCCACGTTCTCCGCGCGCGCCGGCGGATGTAGAGCCGTTCGCTGCTATCCAGCTGCGGAATCGTCGTCAAGGGCCGGTTCAGCCAGATCATCAGCACCGGTGAAAAAGCCCACAGCAGCACAAACGCAAACGTGGGAAGGAACGCGCCCTTGACCGCGAGCGCGATCATCAGTAACATCGATCCACCAGAAATACAAAGCATCTGGCGGAGCGTCGAATTCATGTGATGATGCGCGTTTGCTCCCGCTCGATCGGCCGTTTCCCATTGCAGAAGGTTACGCCGGCTCACACGGCACCGGTACAGGGCCCGCGCGATTGCGTCGACGGAGAGCCAGGCCTGATGCGGAAGAAACGCGATCATCACGGTCGCCCGCGCCAGTTCGTCCGCCGCTCCATGCCAGCCGTGGACCAGCCCTTGCATGCGGCGTGCCCAACGGTCCAGAAGCGGAGCGATCGCGGGTATCGCCACTGCCAGGCCCAGCACCAGGCTCCAAACTCCCGGCGTGGCCGAAATGAGCCACCCGAACAACAACAGCAGGAGCGAGGCCACCGGTACCAGGCTGCGGCGCAAATTATCGAAAATGCGCCACCGATTGAGCACCGTCAGCGGATTCCTCACGCGCGATCCGGCACCCGACGGCACCCGCGCGCGAATCCATGGAGCGATCTGCCAGTCTCCGCGAATCCAACGATGCTCACGCTGGCTGTAAGCGCCATAATCGAGCGGCAGATTTTCAAACAACTCAATGTCACTCGCCAATCCGACGCCGACGTGAACGCCCTCAATCAGATCATGGCTCAGCAGCGTTTCCGCCGGAAACCGCTCACTCAATGACGTGCGGAAAGCCTTAACGTCGTAGATGGCTTTGCCATGAAAGATGCCCTCTTCAAACAGATCCTGATGTGCGTCGGAAACGGTTTTGCAATAAGGGTCTGTTCCAAGAGCGTTGGCGAACACGCGCGTGAATCGCGTCGCGGTGGCCTCGGGAAGCGCGACACTTACACGCGGCTGGATGACGGAATATCCGGAGCGGCGAACTCTTGTGTCGGGATCAAGATCCGCGCGGTTCAACGGATGCGCGATCGTTTCCACGAGTCGACGGGCCGTCCCCGGAGGAAGCTGCGTGTCCGCGTCGAGAGTGATCACGTAACGGATCGGCACGGGCAAGCGTCCGGCGTGAAGCAGGGACGAATCGCCCTCTCCGCACAAGTAAGCGTTCAGGTCTTCCAGTTTGCCGCGTTTGCGCTCCCGTCCGATCCAGCGCTGCTCGCTCACCGACCAGGTGCGTGGCCGATGCAGCAGCACGAACCGATCGCCGGCGTAACGCTGGTTCAGCGACTCGATTCCTTCACGAGCGGCATTCAGCACCGCGGCGTCGTTTTCCGTAACCGGTTCGGCCGCGTCAACGAAGTCCGAAAGAAGGCCAAAGAATAGGTTAGCTTCGCGATTCGCCAGAAAACGCACTTCGAGTTTATCGATCTCGCGCCGCACGCACTCCGCGTCGATCAGCATCATCGGAACCACGGCGAGAGTGGCGTGCTCCGGCGGAATGGCGTCGCCGAACTTCATTTTGGGGAGCTTGCGTGGCGGCAGCAGGGACGTCACCAGCGCGTTCAGGACTTGAATCGTAAGTTCGCTCAAGGGGAACAGAGCCAGCAGGCCCAACACAAAGAGCATCGAGTAGTGAGCACCGAAATCCCTGGCGAGCAGGATAGCCAGGCCCGTAAAACCAGCCGTCAGCAGGACGATCGCGCTCAGATACATCGGAGTCGCCGCGCGCCGCAGCGCGCGAATCGTCCGCGTGTGCAACGGAATTCGCGTTCGAAGCTCCCGTTCCACGGATTCCACGCCGGGCGCCAGCAGATAGTAGGAGACACCCGCGGTAGACTCGCTGGAAAGCCGGATCGCGCAGCGCGCCACTTCGACCTCGGTCGCGCCGCTGTGCCGCGCGATCTGTTCGACCACATGGCGGCATGCGTCACGCGTCTCAAAATCGCTTGATGGGTAGATACCCGCGGGGTCCATGCGAAGTTCGGCGTCCACCACGCTGACGGACTCGAAAATTCTCGCGAACTGGAGCCGCGCCAGCACCCGCAGGCTACCGAACGCATTCGCGGTGGAAATTCGCTCAGCGGCTTCGCGTGTGTGCTCCTGCTGAACCAGACCGGCCAATGGAGCTTTCAATCTATCCTCGAACCATCCCTGCACCGGCGCCAGAGCGATCTCTTCGTCATGAAGCTGCTCAGTCAGAGAAGTTGCGAAGTACGGCTGTGACGCAAAGGATTGCGTTTCCAGCTGGGCAAGCATGGTCGAAAACTCTGCCGGGCCCGCGCGCGCGCTGACCACCAGCCGGTTCGCCCACAGATCGGCCGCTTCGCGGAGTTGCTGCGATGCATCGATGCGGGTGGCCAGTCTGGCCAGCATTTCGACCAGCGCCAGCCGGAGCAGGAGCGGAAACATCCACAGCCCCCCCATCTTCAGGGGCCTCAATTCCTGATACTCGCGCAGACTCTCTTCGATCGCCGTGTCGGTAATCAGGCCGTCGTTTGCAGCGACCAGCGACGCGGCCAGGCCGGACAGGTCTCGGTCGAGCGCGGCCAGCTCGCTCCAGTCCTGCTGCGAAAAGTTGCGGCGCATTTCGCTTACCTGCGTACGAACTAAGTAGGAGTTGTCGAGCAACCATTCCGCTGAGGCAGTTAGGGAATGGTCCAAGCGCGCCGACTCTTCCAGGTCATAGACCGCGTTGGTGAATTGATCTTCCACTTCACGCAATCGCGCCAACAGGCGGTCCTTCGCGCGGCGGTATTCTTTTGCGATCGCCGTTGTCTGAGCCGGAGCGCCATCGCGCAACACGAAGACGGCCGATCCGGTCAATTGAAGTCTCTGAACGACTCCTTGGACGTCATCCGCGGCTACTCGCGCCACCATTAGCGATTCGCCGGGAAGCCGCAGGGGCTCGAACGCAGCGGCGTCGCGACCGCGGAGGATCGAAATCTGACGATCCCGGTCCGCCAGCGCCCGCGATTCGCCAGTGGAAAATGCGAGGACGATCCGGGCTGGGGCGCTTTTCATAAAGGGCGCGCGCTAGTGCCGCTACCAGGCCCGGCCGCGCGCGGCGCGCGTCACAACGGCCGCGAGAAACAGCAGCCCGAATAAACTACATGCCCATCGCGCGGAAAGGGTTGCCGAGTCTGCCAACATGGAGAGCAATCCGAGAAGGACCATCAGAATAAACAGAATCATCCAGCCGGTCATGGAGGTCTCCTTGTTTTTGAAATTTCTTGCGGCCGAAGTTAAGCAGCCGCCTTCAAAAGCGTCGCAACGTGAGCCGTCAGCCCTCTTCGCGCGCCCCGTCCTTCCAATTGGATTCGCACCGCGCGCCGCGCGCGGAGCAGCCGGATCCGGATCGCAGTCGTGGTGACGCCCTGCATGATGGCCATCTCTGCATTGCTGAGGCCGCGCATTTGCTGCTCCAGAAGGGCTCGGTCGCGGGGCCGGCAACGTCCTAAAATTCGGTCGACGTCGATGGCCGCCAGGTCGACTCCGGCCTTGGTGGAGAGCTCCGGCAGCGCATCAAAATTAGACTCACGCCGGAGAATGCCCCGGTAAGCGTTGAGCGCGATGGTATTCACCCAGGTCCCCACCATACTCTTTTCACGAAGCTGCGATAATCGTTCCCATCCTCGCGCCCAGGCAGCCTGAGCGGCTTCAATTGCGCCGTCTGGCGACGCACCGCGGGACACCAGGAGTCGCACTGTCAGATCGTAACCGCGTTGATACGCTACGCCGTATTCTTCTCTCGTCATATAGATTCTCGCCCTCCTTCGTGCAAGCCGACGGCCAGACTACCATCGAACGCGACATTCGTAAGATAGGGGCCTGCGGCCTATGTAACGGAGCGGGATTTTGATGTAACTTTTGCGTCCACGTGCAATATATGCACGGGGGCACTTTCTTAGAAGAGAATTCTTTGGTAGGCACCCTTATTCTGAACCGATGGATCTTTCGCCCCGTTGTGAGAAGCTGAGGCACCCGCAGCCTGATCCCCTTGGTGACACTGGAACTGAACTAATCCCACAAAATAAAGGCCGACACACGTATGCCCAAACGCGTCCTGTTTCAAGCAGAAACCCAACTGTGCGTGTATGGCGAGCCTCGCTGTATTTCGTGCGTTAATGACCTTCAGCGGTCACCGGCCACGGGCAAGCGGACACAAACCGAAGATAGACAGCCTTTGCGCGACCAGCAACCCGCTACTGACTCGCGCTGAGATCCTCCGTGCCGCCTTGCCCTCCGTAAGCCCGTCGAATCTAGTGTTCCTATCATTTTTGCGAACGGAATGCAATGATAGGGCAAACTGAGAGTTGCCAATGCAGGAGAGTCCGACTTCTTCCAAAAGCCGTTCTCGGCAAGCGACTTGCTACAGCTGTCCAAACCGCCTCAAAAACGGCCGAGGGCGGCAGGGGAAAGGGGGTTGACAACGATTTACCGGTGATGATTGGATCTGTAAAGAAGGAGGAGACCTGATGAGCGTCGAGCCCGGCAGCACTTCCATAGATTCGACCATGCCGTTGGAAAGCCGGATTGAAAGTCGTTTCGGGGTCTTGCCGAATTTCTTCCGTCTGGCCTCCAAGGATCCCATCATCACAGCGAACCTCTGGGGGTTTGCACAGTTCGGATACCTGGATAATCCGCTCCCGTCCCTTTTCAAGGAGCGGCTTTTCGTCTATTTGTCCCGGTTTTGCGAAGTCCGTTATTGCATCGCCCGTCACCTGGGGTTTCTTGTAGACCTGGGACGCCCGGCCGGCGACCCCGCTTGTCCCCCGCAGACGATTGAAGAGGTGCTGCCTCTTCTTCGGTGGCCCCTTCCACAGGGCGACGCGATGGCACCGTTCGTCGATGCCTGCAGGGACCTCGGAAACCCGATCTCCGCATACCCCGCGCCCGATACGCTTGGAGAGCGGGCTCTGTTCGCGTGCGCTACCCATGTCTTCCTTCAAACTCCGGATGCGGCAAGAGCGCATGACGCTTTAAGGGTAGCCCTAGAACCATCACAACTGGAGCACCTTCACGTATTTCTAGCGTTTGTCAGGACTGCCCACTACTGGACAAAACTTCATCCTGAACTCGTGATGGAAGACGACATCATTCAACTACTGAACGCTCACGAAGTTCTTGCCGCCTGTATTTTCAACGACCCGGAGCCTCAGGCGGATGCTCTTAGCCGGCAAATCGCGGCGGAGCTCGCATCCTTGCGGGAGTTGCGGAGTCAGAATGCCAAGATCACCGATGCCTATGAAGCGCTCAATGTCGATCATAAGTACATAAAGGAGAGCTTGCAGGAGCGGGAGACAAACCTTCGCGAACTGGTTTCGGCAATCCCCGCTGCGGTTTACGCCTGCGATGCCAGCGGCTTCATTGTTTACTACAACCGCCAGGCTGCCGAGTTATGGGGCCGCGAACCCGAATTGGACGGGCAGCCCTGGTCATTCCTGGATTCCCGAAGGCTGTACAACCCCGAAGGAACTCGCCTTCAGCCTCACCAAACACCGGTACGGGAGGTGCTGGCAACAGGCCTGCCTATCGTAAACCGGGAGCTTGTGCTGGAGCGACCCGACTCTTCCCGGATTCATGTACTGGCGAATATTGCGCCGTTACGCGATAGTACGGGGCTGGTCTATGGCACCGTCAACATCTTCCAAGACATCACCGAAATCAAGGGTCGCCAACAGGAGCGCGAGCAGTTGCTCCAAGAGCTGGAGCGATCTAATCGTGAACTTTCCAAGTTCTCTTATGCCGTTTCCCACGATTTGCAGGCACCGGTCCGCACCGTTCGAACTTTGACGCAACTCTTACTGAGGCGTGAGGGAAGACCGCCGGAGGATGCTTCGCACCTTACCGCGATGATCGAGCAGGCGGCAGACGGAATGCAGCGTCTGATCGAGTCGTTGCTGCGGTACGCGCAAGCGGGACAGATCGAACTAAACCGGGAGACTATATCCCCCGGCCCCGTGATCGATTCCGTGCGGGTGTCGCTGGCGGCCGCAATCGCGAAGACCAACGCACGTGTCATTGTCCAGCCACTCAGCGAGATTGAGGCCGACCCGGTCCAATTGGAACAAGTCTTTCAGAATCTCATCGACAATGCCATTAAGTTTCACAAACCCGGGGAATCACCTGTCATCGAGATACGATGTGAGGCCTCTGAGTCGGGATGGCGGTTTACCGTAACGGATAACGGTCAGGGCATCCCGCGCGAACACCAGCACACAATATTTGAACCTCTCAAGCGCCTTCATGGCAGTGAGACACCCGGCACCGGTCTGGGACTGGCCTTGTGCAGAGCGATCGTAGTCCGGCACGGGGGCAAGATATGGGTTGAGTCGGAAGGCGCTGGCCGCGGCGCTTCGTTCCGCTTTACGTTGCCGAGGATTGCACAGCGGGGTCGAAAGCAGGATTCGCCTAGTTCTGCCTCGCTCCAAGGGACCTGATTTCGCTACGTTCCGTAGTGCGAAGTCGCGAGATTTGCAGGGGAAAAAGTTCTCGATCAACCGTGACTTTGCGCTCGGCGGGCTTGCTTTGAGGGAGTACAATGAACGTCGGTTGGATCGCGAGGAGGAGAGTCCGCATAGAGCTTGCTCCGCGCGGCTCCAGATTGGGAAAGTAAAGGAGGAACCGAGCGACATGGAAAAAGCGCTATCCCCTAGCCAGATTATCCTCGCGGAAGATAACCCTGGCGATGTGAGACTTGTGCGTGAGGCTCTGCGCGAGCACGATATTCGTTGCGAGCTTCGTGTTATCTCCGACGGCGAAGAGGCCCTGTCATTTATTGACGGCTTGGACTCGGATGCCGACCTTCCCTGTCCTGACCTGTTGCTGTTGGACCTCCACCTCCCGAAACGTAACGGCAATGAAGTCCTGCGGCACTTGCGCTCAAGCGAGCGCTGCGCGCAAACACCGGTTGTGATCCTGACGTCCTCAGATGCTACCTGGGACCGCCAGCAAGCTGAGAAAAACGCAGCGATCCACTATTTCCGAAAGCCGAGTTCACTCCGCCAGTTCATGGAGCTCGGGAGCATTGTCAAAGATGTGATCAATCGTGAGGATATGCGGTAGCCCTGTCGGTGGCCCTGTAGAAGAGGGGCCCCTGCCGCCGAGTTGGTAGCAATCCAATGGACCGTTCTGAGACCGAAACGCAGCTCGTATCGCCCGCAGCCGTCGAGTCCGAGACCGCGCTTAATAGGCTTCCTAAATCGCCTGCTTCTGAAGGCGAACTTAGGCGAAGACTTAGCGATCTGCAAGACTTCATTGACCGCGTCGCGGTTCCGCTGCAATGGGTGGCAGAAGACGGAACGATCCTTTGGGCAAACGACGCTGGACTAAGACTTCTTGGCTACTTGCGGGAGGAATACGTCGGACACAATATCGTCGAGTTTCACGTCGATGAATCCGTCATCCTCGATATTCTTCGCCGGCTAAAAAACAATGAAGAACTGCGGGACTACGAGTCACGGCTTCGGTGCAAGGATGGATCGATCCGGGACGTAGCGATAAACTCCAGCGTGTACCGGGAAGATGGCCGGTTCATACACACCCGGTGCGTTACGCAGGATGTTAGCGCGCAGAAAAAGGCTTCCGAGCTCCAAGACCGCATGACCGCGATCGTCGATTCGTCGGACGACGCCATACTGAGCAAGAGCCTTAGCGGCATCATCCAAAGCTGGAATCCAGGAGCGGAGCGGATCTTTGGATACACCGCCGAAGAGATTATCGGCAAGCATATTTCAACGCTGGCAGCCCCCGAGCGAGCGGACGAGATCCCTGATATTCTCGCTCGAATCTCGCGAGGCGAACGGGTTGAGCACTTCGAAACGCGGCGCAAAACGAAATCTGGAAGGATTCTTGCGATCTCGTTGACGGTTTCTCCGATTCGGGATTCGTCGGGAAAGATCGTGGGCGCCTCAAAAGTGGCTCGCGACATCACGCTGCAAAAAGAGGCTTCCGATCTCAAGGAACACTTGGCCGCAATCGTCGAGTCGTCAGATGACGCCATTATCAGCAAGGACCTGAACGGGATCATTCAGAGCTGGAACCGTGGGGCAGAGCGACTATTCGGCTATTCAGCAGAAGAGGTGATCGGAAAGCATATTTCGATGCTTGCGGCTCCCGAACGCGTGGATGAGATTCCCGATATCCTTGCCCGGATTTCACGCGGCGAGCGCGTCGATCATTTCGAGACGGCACGGAAGACGAAGGACGGACGAATCCTGAATGTCGCGCTCACTGTCTCGCCGATTCGCGATGCATCAGGCGCGGTCATCGGCGCGTCCAAAGTGGCGCGTGATATCACCGAGCGTCGACGCCAGGAGCAAGCCCTCAATAAGGCTAACGCAGATCTCAAGCGGTCCAACGCGGATTTGCAACATTTTGCATATTCGGCCTCGCACGATCTTCAGGAGCCGCTGCGAATGGTCTGCACCTATAGCGAACTCCTAAAAAAGAAGTTCGGCGAAAAATTGGGGCCGTTGGGCGAAGAATACATTGGATACGCGGTAGAGGGGGCGGCTCGAATGGAGCAGCTGCTGGCGGACCTGCGAGCGTACACACAGGTATCGATGGCGGGACAGGAGCCGACGGAGGATAGTGACGCAGGGGAGATGCTGAATGAGGCGCTTGCGAACCTGGAGGTGGCCATCCGAGAAAGCGGTGCAGCCATAAGCCGTACTACTCTGCCCAGCGTTCGAATGTACGGGTTCCAATTAGAGCAGCTGTTTCAAAATCTGATCAGTAATGCAATTCGATACCGCAGTAACGATCCGCCGCGAATTGAGATCGCCGCCCAACGGCGTGGAGCGGAGTGGTTGTTTTCCATTCAAGACAATGGGATCGGCATACGCCCGGAATACAAGGAGCAAGTCTTTGGAATCTTTCAACGTTTACACAGCGCAGCAGAGTTTCCCGGCACCGGCATGGGCCTTGCAATTTGCCAACGGATCGTCGAACGTGCAGGAGGGCGAATCTGGGTGGAATCGGAACTCGGCCGGGGTTCGACGTTTTTCTTTACAATCCCGCATAGAGAAGACTAGAGGAGCAGCGTCGGGCTTACGAGCCATTTCCATCCTCCTAGTGGAGGATAACCGCGCAGATGCGATTCTGGTGCGGGAAGCGCTTGAGGAGCACGGAATTGAAGGTGAGCTTCTGGTCCTGGAGGATGGAGAGAAGGCCATGGACTTTGTCCAGGCTCTGGACGGCGGCTCTGGCGACGAGTGCCCCAATCTCGTCATCCTCGATTTGAATCTTCCCAAGAAGTCTGGCCGCGATGTATTACGGGCCATTCGCCTAAGCGAGAAATGCGGGCGAGTTCCGGTGGTGATCCTGAGTTCATCGGACACGCAGCAGGATAAAGCGGATGCCGCTCAACTTGGTGCGAATCAGTACCTTCGGAAGCCTCTTGGATTAGAGGAATTCATTGGCCTCGGATCAACTTTCAGGGCATTGCTTCATATTCGTACGTGATGCGCCAGGGCTTACGCCACGCATTTCCATTGAGCGCTTCCAAGACACTGAAACCACAAAGCCGTTGCGGAAACCGTTTCACAAAATATCGTTGAAACACTCATAGTTGGGCGCGCCTCTCATTCTTGACGGTAAAAGACCATAACAAGCAGTCAGAGGCGCGACTATTCGGAGGGTTCGTGAAACGTTACTTCTGTTCCATAGCCTTGTCACTGATCGCAACAGCGTTTGCGGAAGCTTCGGTGATGTTTAATTCCTACGACGACGATAATGGATTTGAGATCGGAGTGACCCGCGGCAACATAGATCCCGCCGTTGCCTTCGCAGGCGTTGGAGATCATGGCAATACCGATGTAGGGCTGATCGGCAACGGATTCCTCCCGCTCTCCTTTGCGTCGACCGTTGGTGTTGATGAGGTCATCGTTGCGATCCGCGAATCGGTTACTTGGGCCGTAGGTACGGGTGCAGGCGGTTTGGGCAACATCAATCCTGTCGATGGAGCGAACGCCCTCGACGTCAACGCGGGGGGCATTCCGGCGCCTGCGGTTCCGGAGCCAGGAACTAATTTGCTCGTCGGCGTCGCGCTTGTCGGCCTCGCCCGTTTCGTACATCGGCTGAGAAAACCCTCTCGGATCTAGACTACGGGAGCCAACCGCGATTTCGGCTCAAACCGCGGCAGTCGCGTTTTCGCGCAACTCCTGAGGGCTACGACGATAATCCCGCCAGATCCAAACAGGCGATCTCTCCCCGCTTCGATCTGTACCGCTGAATTCTCTTCAGATTCAATTGAGCCGCTGCCCAAAATCCCGGGAATGGTCTTCATCTAACTGCCTTTGGATGGGCCGACGGGGGGCGGACGCAGAGGATCCGGGGAGCTGGAACCGTTACTCCCATGGCTCTAGTGATCCGATGAATGGAATTGATCCCTCGGGTGAATACACCTTTAATTCAGAGTACTGTAGCCCTGGAAGAGATCCTGGGCGACTGATCATGGGTAATCTCGGAGCGCTGCGTGGGTATGGCAGACAGGTATTTCTTCCCAACGCCGCGAATGGGTTTCACAAACAGTTGGGAAGAAGGAGGTGGCGGGGGAGTAGGAATCGAAGATCCCCAACCCCCCCGCAAGCCATGAAGGCCGAAGTTCGATCCGTGCGCCAATAAAGTCAGCGGTCGCGTTTGCTGAGAACAAACTTGGCCCGTCTTGGGCGGAGGGGGAATTCGATTCTCTCCATCCCGATTGATAGAATGCAATCGTCGGTGGGTTTCGCAGAAGCCAAAGAATCCGATCACCGAGATCGCGACAACCCGAGCTGAGTTGAGGAGCCGACTAAACGATGGCGGGCCCGGGTTGCTCACCGCTCTGCGAGCGCATCGGAAATTCGCGGGATAGACAATATCCGAGTGCGCCGCTTACATGGGTTCGCATCGGATCCGATTTATCCAGGTTCACCAACGGATTTCCGTAGGGATCCGCTTTCCCAACCCACCTGCTCTAGATCCCGGATCAGATGCTTGCATCCAGGATCGATCAGCAGCCGGTGCTCGCCCGCATAGTTGTGCAGCAGCGCATTGACGCAATTGATCGGATCCTTGACCGGAGAGGTTGGCGCTCGGCACTCGGAAGGTGGGGTGATAGAGGTCGTTGTACCTGCCGAAGAAGGTTCTAAATGATCCCCATGGACTGTCCAAAGAGCAGACGGGAGCCACCACGTGACCTTTCCGCGTTCGCTACTCGAGAGAGGTTCGGGACGGCAGCATCTTCAACTCATTGATGTCGTTCGCTTTAGTCCGCAATCTCTAATCCTGATCACTGGTCCAAGGATTGGGAGGTCTGCGAATCATAAATAAATCGGGGCTGGGGCGTGACCGTTTCGAGCCCGAATCCGTATAATCAGGTCAGTACTAGGCGCTTTCTCCGCTGCCGAGCGGCGTGAGACGGAGTGAGCCGCCCTCGCCGTGGAGAGGGCCCGGTCGGTGTTCGAAGGCCGACCTAAAGGAATCCGCCGGCGCAAGCCGCACGTGAGTCAACTCCCGGTCACCGGTTCGATGCCCGCGGTGTGCGCGTTCTCAATCCGCTAGTAGCAGTTCCGCGCACGCCATCCCGGACTACGGATCCTCGCTGCATTCGACTAACGCAAGACGAAAACAAGGAGACCTACCAAAATGAGCAGCCAACTCTTGGCGCAATACTACGAGCTTGTGCCTATTGACAGGCTTCACACGCATCCTGAAAACCCCAGGCGGGGTGCTACCGAAAGTATTGGCAAAAGCATTGCCAGTACCGGTTTCTATGGCACCGTGATCGCGCAAAGATCGACTGGAGCAATTCTCGTGGGCAATCACAGGTTCGAGGCAGCAAAACGGGAAGGGCTGCACAACATTCCAGTGATGTGGGTCGACGTTGACGATACAACCGCGAGAAAGATTCTGCTTGGGGACAACTGACGGGTTCGTTCCGGCTGAGTGGGGAGCCAAACTTTCCAAAGACTTACAGCTCTGCACTCCCTCAAAATTCGTACCCTGAGGCCACAGTGTGGTGACTTTTGTGGGGATGCTGTTTCACAACGGAGCGTAATTTTGCAGCACCGTTCTCAGCCCATCCAACAGGGACACGGCTTTAGTGGACTGAATCTCCTGTTGTCTCTACTTAGCTCGTCTCAGGAGTACACGGTTACTGGCGTTCAGGGTTACTACTTCCCAGCCATCTTCGCCGAGCTTGTTGAGCTTATCGACTTGACCGGAGCCGGCGAAGCCGGAACCGACGATCTGGTATTCCCACTTCTGGCGGCTTTGGGCGGCGACGGGGCGGGAGTACTGTTGTCCAGCGATGAAGGCCGCCATTAACATCAACACGACCAAACCGATCCTCGCGAACGGATGCAGCTTCATGGTTGCTCCTTGTTGTGTCGACAGTACTGACGTCTCGGCATCGCATCGCGTTGCGGGAACCGGTCTAGGTGTTACTCGATCGGTGGGTGCTAAACCTACTTATTTTGAGCCGGGTCGGGACAAGCCGATAAACGGTGCTTCGGAGCGTCCGACCAGATTCCGCGAGCAGCCCTTCAAAACGGCCCCTGGCAGGCGCTCGCGGGCCGTGATCCAATACTCGGGCGATCCCAGGTCACTGGTTGGCTCGATCCCGCCATTTGAGGAAGATGGGTCGCCGTGAGTGGCCAGAATGAGCTTCGAAGAGACTACCGATAATATCGTTCCTCTTCTCGCGAAACCTGCGGAACCCGACTTCGAGCCCGCGGGCGGTAGATCCGGGCTTTGTACGAGTGCTGCGTCATTCGGCCAGATCGTCCAGCGAGGCTTCCAGGCCGGCCGATTCGGCAGGACCCGTTCGCCCGGACGCTCAAGTCGGCCTCGCCGATCAGGGTTGCATGTGGCCTTCGGGCCAAGGATGATAGTAAAACACCATGGGCGGGAGAATTTATGCGTACTACATGACACTCATCGCCGCGGTGTGCGGATGGGTCGTCATCCGTAGGTTCGCCTCTCCCGCTTCACTGACACTGCGTGATGCTCTTCTGCAAGGCTTTCTCGTCGGTTTTGGGTTAGCGGTTGTCACGATCGAAGTTGTCGCCAGAGTAAAGGCCGCGAGGATCAACGGCTGGATTACGATTTTCGGCTGCGGCGATCCGGGCAATGGAATGTTTCTGCGGGCCGCGTGCGCCCGGATATTTCCCGGCCCGGTAAACTCACCACAAGAAGCGGTCTATTGGAAAACTCAGGTGGATGGCGCAGGTCGTACTCTCTCTGGCGAGCGCAATTACGTCCTGCATTTCCCGCCGGACGGTCTTCCGCCGGTCGATGCGTTTTGGTCGCTGACTATGGCGGATGCGAAAGAGCGTTTTGCGGGGAATCCTATCAATCGGTATTGCGTAGGCAATCAATCAGGACTTGTGCCAAACGCCGACGGATCCGTCGACATTTATCTCCAGAACGCCGCTCCGGCAGGCCGTGAATCCAACTGGCTGCCCGCACCCGCCGGTAAGTTCAGACTCTGGCTGCGCGCGTACATGCCCGGCGCGGCCATTCTCGACGGTACGTATCTCGTGCCTCCGGTTGTCGAAGTGAAATGATGCATATGGCGTACGAACATTTGGTTATCTTCGGCGGGGTTTGTGTTGCGGTATGGTTCCTTGTTATCTACTTATGGCCGCGTATATTTCTCTCCGTGTTTAAGAGAGCAATCCTCGTTAAGGGAGGAGCCGACGGCCCCATCCCGATCAACGCGCTCTATACCGTGCCCCAAGCGATTTTTGCAGATCCCCTCCACCCACCTGCCGGCACCTCACAGTTGTTGACTACCGGCGTAAATCACGACACGCTCCTTACGGTCGGTTGGTTAGATCTCAGGAGAGGACCGCAAATCTTGCACGTGCCGGCCATGGCCGGCCGCTACTACAGCGTGCAGTTCAATGATCCGTCGAAGAACGCCAATTTTGCCTATGTCGGCAAACGCACCACAGGAACCGGGGCCGGAGAATATCTAGTTAGCGGTCCCCGCTGGGAAGGAACCGTGCCCCAGGGAATGACCGGGATTTTTTCACCGAACAATTCGGTACTCGTGATCGGCCGCATTCTCGTATACACCGACAGCGATCTCCCCACCGCGTATGATCTTGCGAAACAGATTCAGATGGCGCCACTCCTCAATCGCCAACCCACGCACTAACATGTTGATGATGCCGCGCGTTAGCGCAGCCTCAGGCAGGAAACGAACTCTCTTAAACGTGCGATCTGGAAATTGGCGGCGTGCAACTCACCTTGATGGCAAACGCACTAGTATGCAGACGCACATCGATCGCACTCTGAGCGAATCGTCGGCCCTCGGACATTGGTCGGAAACAGCGTTCTGGGAAGTTTCGATAGTTGGTCTTATCAGGCCACTCCGACGCACTTGTCCTGGCCGCCGTCGTCCGGCGTCTTACGTCAAAACGCGGATCGACGGTCGCAAGCCGACTTTTCAATACTCATCCGGCAGGCCGTCAGCCAGCGCAGTTTCCGAGTGGCCGACGATCCACCCATTTGGCGAAGGTGAACGCTACGCCGTTAGTAGCGGGTGAACTCCCAGAAGCGACTTCTGGGCAATTAGCGTGCGAAAATGACTTCTTGTTCCTAATCCGGGTACGCTCCCTCGCACGCCATTTAGGGGAGGCCAAGCACCGGAGAAAGCGAGAATCTCCATGAATCTACTCCGCTTCAGGCAGGCTTCCCGGATGGTCGCGGCCCTCTTCCTCATTCCAGCTTCCTTCGCGCAGGCACCAGGAGGAGACAAAGTCGATCTGGACGCCCTGGCCCAGATCAAGACCGAGGCCTTCGAGCACTCGCAAGTGATGGAAAACCTCTTCTGGATGTCCGAGGTTTATGGTCCGCGCGTCACCAACAGCCGCAATCACAAGCTCGCCGCCGAGTGGGCTATGAAGCAGATGCAAGCGTGGGGACTGAAGAACGTTCATCTGGAAAAGTGGCCCTTCGGCTATGGGTGGCAGATCAAGCATTTCTACGCCGCGATGGAGACGCCGGTCTATGCTGCGTTTACCGGGTTCCCGCTGGCATGGACGCCTGGAACGAACGGCCCGATTACGGTCGAGCCGGTGTGGGCGCCCATCCACTCGAAAGCGGATTTCGCGAAATACCATGGCAAGCTGAAGGGCAAGGCGCTGCTGATGTTTGACCCGGCGCCACTCACGCTCCACACGCGGGCGGACGCGCAGCCCTCCCCAACGGATGAAGAAATTCTGGCACGCGGAGGCACGCGCGGGGGAGGCGGCGAGCGCGGACCAGCGGCCGGCGCTGCGGAGAATCGTGACCCAAGCAGGCGGGGGCGCCCCGGTGAAGGCGAGTGGGAGTACACGCCGACGTCGCTTGCCCTGGCCAATGCGAAGAACGGGCTCCTGCGCAACGAGGTCAATGCTTTCCTGAAGGAAGAGGGTGTGGTCATTTCCATCACGCCGGGGTACAACGGAGACGGCGGTACGATCTTTTCCACGTATGGGGGGTCGGAGAATCCCAAGGATCCAATTCCGCCTCCGATTGTCGCCATTGGGGCAGAGCAATATAACCGGCTGGTCCGCTTGCTGCAGCACGGTGTCACGCCGAAGCTGAACTTCGATATTGCTGTCGACTATCAGAAAGAAGACCAGAACGCATTCAACGTTATCGGCGAGATTCCGGGCACCACCAAACCGGACGAAGTCGTCATGCTCGGCGGTCACTTTGACAGCTGGCAGGGCGGCACCGGTGCCACGGATAACGGCACGGGATCTTCAGTGGCGATGGAGGCCGTGCGCATTTTGGCTACGTTGCACAAGGCCGCACTGATCAGACCAATGGCGCGTACGGTTCGCGTTGCCCTGTGGGGCGGCGAAGAGGAGGGCGTTTACGGCTCAACCGCTTACGTGCAGCAGCACTTCGCTCAACGCACCACCATGGTGAAGACTCCCGAGTACGACAAGCTGGATGTCTACTTTAACGATGACGGCGGCTCCGGCCGCTTTCGCGGAGTGTCGGCGGGGGGTAGTCCGCAGATGGCGGCCATCTTCAAGTCCTGGATTGAACCCATCAAGGACCAGCATATCGTCGCTGTTTCTGGCGGGGATCAGTTCAGACCCACGACGAGCCCAGGTGGGACGGACTCGTCCGCCTTTTCCTGGATCGGCCTGAACGGTATCGGCTTCCAGCAGGATGGGCTGGAGTACGGTAGCCGTACCCACCACTCCAATGCGGACACCTATGATCGCGTGCAGAAGGCCGATGTGATGCAGAGTTCCATGATCGAAGCGTGGTTTGCCTACAACGCAGCCACCCGCGCCGAGATGCTCCCACGCAACCCAACTCCGGCTCCTGACCCCGATGCGAAGGGTCACGAGTAGTCTCAACTTTAAAAGAGTTATCGCCGCGTTTGTGAAGCGACGCCGACAGGGACGAAAATTGGGATAATTCAGCGTGATTTGCGAGAGGGACGGATCTGTGTGTCCCTTTTCATTGGAGTTGCTGATCGTGCTCAGGCGGAAACAGGAAAATCGACCGGGACTGCTCAGGCTGTCCCTCGTGCCACCCCGTGCCAGGATTACAAAGCGATGCAGACTTGGAAGTCAATCACTGCTTGGAATACGCGCTAGTCAGGGATCGTAGACCAGCGGCCACCGACCTCTACGGCTTGAGAACCTGAACGATCATCCCCTTCGCCACGTTCCACAACATTTCTGCATCACCCGGAGATAAACTGATCCCGTGTGAATATTCCTTCTGCGGGTGAATGTAGTTTCGATAGTCCCGCAACACGACGCCAATGTCTTTTGCCGTGGTCGTAATCCATTTCAGCTCATGCGCGACATCGATGAAGCTCTTCAGCATCCAGTCTTTTAAAGGAAGCGTCTTCCCAGTAGATTTATCTTTAGGCGCAGTCTTCGCCGTGAAAACTGGCGCTTGACTGGGGAGTTGGTTGATTTTTGCCAGCAGTAGCCCCTCCAGTATTCCGCCCATCATAACCGTTGCGCCGAGAGGCGCTCCAGCCTTTACGCAAATCACACACTCCTGCCAACGACTCTTCAATATGGCTTGCATTTTGGGATCGGAAATGAGCGGCGTGAACTGCGGAGCTGGATCTGCGATTGCCCCCGGCGCTGCGGCTGCCGCTAAGGGCTTAGACAAATTGATCACATGATCCGTCTGTAACGTTCCCAGACGCTTCTTGATGGTCTTAATTGTCTCGATGTATTTGCTCCGCAGGGTTCCCCGCGTTGCGCCATCCAGCAATGATCGGTATAAATCATCCAGGGGCTTCAGGGTGTCGCTGCCCACAAAAGTGTCCACGACGCCTCGATGGTTGTTGAACCATGACAGCCCTGTGGCCTTGACAATTTGTTTTTCGTCTTCGGATTTGACCTGCGTGCTCGCCTGCTGCTTTAAAACCTTGCGAAGGCTTTCAATCTCTGCAATCGCCCCGTCTATACTGATTTGACCTTCGGTCACGGCTCACTTCTTCTTCCTAGCCTTCTTCGCAGGCTTCTTCAGAGGTGCGCCATCCGGCAGCGTCATCGCGACGAGGTTCTCGCCAACGGAGTTGATGACGAACGTTCCCTTTTCTGCGCCCCGATCAAGCAAGCCTAAGTTGTGAGCGTTGTTCAAGGTCTGTAACGGGTTCCCGAATCTTTCCCGAATGGCTTTGCGAGTGGCCTCTTGCAAGTCATCCTTATTAATCGCATCCTTCTTTTCAGATTCCGGCGCTTCAAACTTGTAGTAGTAGGCCACCGCGGCCGCGTATTGCACATCATTCCGAGGTTTCTTCTCCAGCATGAAGCTTTTGATATTCGTCGATCCACTGGGGGACGGTGACGCTGGAGAAGGTGAGCTCGACGTATGCGGCTGCGCTACATAGCCCGAAAAGGAGCCAATCGATATCCCAAGTTTTTCAATGGCCCAGCGAAGGATGCGCTGCTGTTCCTCAGGGCTAAAATTATCTACCGTATCGACAATTGTGCGTACGGCTTCCAGATCGTCCATTTTGGGCGTGCTCATATTTAAAGGAGTTGTGCTGATATTCTACTGGAATTGAACGTCAACGTGGGGCGCAGCGTGAACAGCAAGTGGGGAGAATCCGGTGAGAATCGGGGACAGCCTGAGCAGCCACAAATTGAAACCCACGATTAGGGACACACATCGCCACATTTTGTGCCGATTTTACCAGTTCCCGCGACGCTTTTGGACCATCTCGGCCACTTCCGCTGAAATCGATGCTCCATTTTCCTCGACGAAATGCTCGGCTCCCAAAGGCCGGCCTGCGTACATCCATTTCGACAATGCGGCCCGCAGATAGTGTTCAACCTCACCTCCGCGCCACGTCGGCTCAAGCTATTCTGAAGAACGTGGGAGGGAGACTGCAGCATGGCAAAACTTGTCTACGGTTTGAGCCAGTCACTCGATGGCTACGTCGACCACATGAAGCTTGGGCCGCCTCCGCCCGCGGCCTTCTGTCACTTCATCGAGCTGGTGCGTGGCCTGACGGGCCTCATTTACGGTCGCCGCACGTACGAGATCATGCGTTATTGGGACGAAGATCTACCTGATTGGGATGCGGAGGACCGCGACTTCGCGGTGGCGTATCGGAGCCAGCCGAAGTGGGTCGTGTCGCGTTCCCTTAAGTCAGTTGGCCCCAACGCCACGCTGGTCGCGGATGACTTTGAGACGATGATACGCAGGCTGAAGGATGAGCTGGCTGGCGAGATTCACGTTGGCGGACCAGTCCTGGCGCAAAGCCTGACCGAGGCCGGTCGTATCGATGAGTATCGACTCTACCTCCGCCCCGTAGTGCTTGGTGGTGGCTTGCCATTCTTCGCCGGCCCCCGGCCGCCGCTCCACCTGGTCGCCAGCGATTTAATCGTCGATGACTTGATTCGGTTGACGTACGTTCCTGCTTAGTAGCGCGACTTGCGATGCGAAAAGGGTTTACGAGAAAACCACAACCGGACGAGCCCGCGACACAACTCAAGAACTACATAACGCCAAGCGGGCTACAGCGGCTCAAAGATGAGTTCCGGTTTCTGCTCACCAGGGAACGCCCCGCCGTGACGGAGGTCGTGACGTGGGCTGCGAGCAACGGCGATCGCAGTGAAAACGCCGACTATCAGTACGGTAAGCGGCGGCTGCGGCAGATCGATGGGCGGATTCGCTTTCTCACGAAGCGAATCGAAGCCGCGGAAGTGGTGGACCCGGAAACTCCGAGAGCGGGCCAGGCGGCGACGAGGGCATTCTTCGGAGCGACCGTGCGCTATGCCAATGGCGCGGGAGCGGAGCGAGTGGTCAGCATCGTGGGCACCGACGAGGTCGATCTCAACCGCAATCACATCAGTTGGGTATCGCCTCTGGGGCGCGCGTTGATGAAGTCGGCGGCGGGCGACAGCGTCGTTCTCCAAGCGCCGCGCGGTACAGAATACCTGACCGTGCTGGACGTGCGTTACGAGGGCATTTCTGTGGAACCGTTCCGTGAACCACTTGGCTCCGAAGCCTCGGCAAAGGGACTCCCTCGCCGACGCCAATCACCTGACTCGCCGCCCTGACGAAGGTTAGCGAGACAGCACATGAAAATTCCAGGACCGAGCAAGGACGAATTGCGAGCCGACTCCAGGGCTATTCGTTCGGCTATAGTCCGACCCAGTCAGGATCGTTCGCGTGTAACGCAGTAGTGTTCACCCAATCCGCGCTCGTATGCGTTGAGCAACTCCCGAGAGCCGGCGTTCTCGGAACTAATGCACGGATCGCGTTCCACGTTCCTGCCGATAATGACCGTTATCGGGCATTCGCGTCACGAACACAATGAGTGCGCGGATACCGCCTACCCGAGCAGCAGGCGGCTCCAGTAAACTGAACTCACTGATGTATGCCCTGCAAAGCGGGGGACCTCCTCGGTCCCTATGAGATTCTGGCGCCGATCGGTGCAGGCGGGATGGGCGAGGTGTACCGCGCCCGCGACACGCGGCTCGGGCGTGAGGTCGCTATCAAGATCTCGCAGGAAAGATTCACGGACCGCTTCGAGCGCGAAGCTCGTGCCGTTGCTGCCTTAAATCATCCCAACATCTGCCAACTCTACGACGTCGGGCCAAGCTTTCTGGTGATGGAGTTCGTGGAAGGCGAAAATCTTTCCGGGCCCCTTCCGCTTGCGACCGCTTTGGACTATGCTCGGCAGATCGCGGAGGCGCTCGAAGCCGCACACGAGAAGGGCATCATCCATCGTGATTTGAAACCCGCGAACATCAAGGTCACGCCAGCAGGTGTGGTGAAAGTGCTCGACTTCGGTTTGGCGAAGGCGACCGAGGAGCCGTCTACAGCGAGTAGTCCCACGAACTCGCCGACATTGACGATGTCGCCAACGCGCGCCGGCATGATTCTGGGGACGGCCCCATATATGGCTCCCGAGCAGGCGCGCGGGAAGCTGGTCGACAAGCGCGCCGACATCTGGGCGTTCGGCTGCGTGCTGTATGAAATGCTGACCGGCGAGCGGCTGTTCCAAGGGGAGGATGTTACCGACATACTAGCCGCAGTGTTGCGCCATGAGCCTGAGTTCGACCTCGTTCCGTTAAGACTGCGTAGGCTGATGCGCAAATGCTTAGAGAAAGATCCTAAGAACCGGCTGCGGGACATCGGTGACGCGTGGGCGCTGTTGGATGAGGACAGGCCGTCACGGCGCCCGATCTTACGGTCGGCGCTGGGATGGGTGATGGGAGTGGTGGGGCTGGCTGTCGTGGGCGCGATGGCGACCCTCCATTTCCGAGCCGCGCCGACTGGGGAAACCGTTCGCTTTGAGATTCCTCTGCCCGCAGGCGTGAATTTCGGGCTGATCGGCGCATTTGCCATATCGCCGGATGGCCGGAAGCTGGCATTCTCCGCCGCTGGAGCCGACTGGGTCCCCCGAATCTGGATTCGCAACCTGGACTCGCTCGAAGCCCAGTCGCTGCCAGGAGCTGAAACCGGTCCGGCCCTTGCTTCGCTGTTCTGGTCGCCCGACAGCCGATTCGTAGCCTATCAGGCGGAAGGAAAGCTGAAGAAGATCGATGTGTCGGGCGGCCCGCCGCAGACCGTGTGTGATGCGCCCTTCACCGTGATCGGCGGCTCTTGGAACCCGGATGGAGTCATCCTTTTCGGCGTGGTCTTCAGTACCTCCAGTGCGTCTTCCCCGGTGATGCGCGTGCCTGCCGCGGGTGGTGTGCCAGTGCCAGTAACTGCCGTCGACCCGGCGCGGCATGAGACAGGTCACGGTTTCCCGTGGTTTCTCCCGGACGGCCAGCATTTTCTGTATGTGCGGGGATCTTCTGCGGCGGAGAACCAGGGCCTCTACCTGGGATCTCTGGGCACCAAGCCCGAGGCACAGAGTCTGCGTCGCGTAATGCCCGCGGATACTCAGGTCCTTTACGCGGCCGGCTACATTCTTTTCGCGCGCGAAGGGACGCTACTGGCGCAAGCGTTCGATGCAGGCGGCCTGCGGCTTTCGGGAGAACCCGTGGCGTTAACCGAGCAGGTCGGCCGCCCGCGCATTGACCCCTTGACGGTACTCTCCACCACGCAAGCTGCCAACCAACTCGTCTTCTTTTCCGCATCAGAGAGCGGATCTCTTGTGTACCGCACTCGCAGTAATGCCCAGGGAGCCACACAGCTCACCTGGCTGGATCGCGATGGAGAGGTTCGAGGGAAAGTTGCCGATCCGGCCCGCTACGCGATCGTGAAGCTTTCCCCTGATGGAAAACGAGCCGCGACTGCCCGCACGGATCCGCAAAGCGGCAACCTCGATATCTGGACCGTAGATCTTGTCTCCGGTGCCAGCACCAGGTTCACGTTTGATCCAGCCACCGATAGCCAGCCAGTCTGGTCTCCGGACGGAAGACGTATCGCGTGGAACTCCAACCGGGGAGGCGCCGCCGGCATTTATCAGAAGGCTTCAAATGGCTTAGGCACTGACGAGTTGTTGTACCGGGGGCCGGAAATCTCACAAACTGGTCCTCGGACGGACACTTCCTCCTCTTTAATACGACAAGTCCGCAGTCCAAAGTCGATATCTGGGCGCTTCCGGTGGGCGAAGGAACCAGCGGCGAACACAAACCCTTTCCGGTCATCCAGACACCCGCAACCGAACTCGGCGGCTATGTTTCTCCGGATGGCCGGTGGATCGCGTATATCTCAGATGAATCGGGCCGCAATGAAATCTACGTTCAGCCCTTCAACCCGGCCCACGGCGCGCGGGCTTTGCCGCTGGCAGGGAAGTGGATGGTGTCGAAGGGGGCACTGGGGATGCCTCGCTGGCGCGCGGACGGAAAGGAACTCACGTATATTAGTTCCGATGGCCGGATGATGTCTGTGGACGTGACTCTAAATCCCGTGTTTCAGTCAAGCACGCCTAGGCAACTTTTTCAGTTGCCCCGCGCTTTTCTCGGCCTATCACAGACGCCAGGAACGCTCGCCGATTCGACTCGGGATCTTAAGCGTTTTCTGATTGCTATGCCGGTACAAGAGGCTGGGCGTCAAGAGCTGACAGTGGTGCTCAACTGGTCAGCAAATATGAAACGGTGATCATTGACGAGTTCGAGACCTGCGTGGCGAGAGGCACCTAGGAGCCGATAATGATCCACATCAGGCTGTTCGCCTTCGCCACTAGGCTTGTTTGGCCGAGCATCTCGTCAAGTTTCAGATATGGGCGTTTTGCGTCAATGTGGTTGGTCCACAAGTTCAAGGCTGAGCGACTAGGCGTTCTTTATTCGGCGGCACCTCTCGCCGTAGGCGACAAACCGTCAACTTGGTCGTGTTTCCCAGAAAGACGAGCCCAGTAGGCGGGGGCGTTTCGCTAACATCGAGCAATGACATGGACGGATACGACAGGGCACAACGCGAGTGATCCAGGTTCGGTCGAATCGTGGCTGGTCTCGGCAGGACGAGACCGGCGCTCGGGCTCGCCGCTAAACGTGCCGCTATGGCCGGCGTCGAACTTCGTGCTGGGCGAGCACCGTGCGTACTCTCGCGACGACGGCACGCCGGGCTGGGAGGCACTGGAAGAGATCGTCGGCGGCCTTGAAGGAGGCTCTTCGGTCTCCTTCGCCTCCGGCATGGCGGGGATCGCGGCGATTTTCGATCAACTCCCCACAGGCTCGGTGGTTGCCCTCCCGGACGACTGTTACCAGGGTGTCGCGGGACTCGCCAAAGCTGGTCAAAACCGCGGTCGGTGGACCGTGCATCGCCTCGCCGCGGCGGATACCGCAGGCTGGATCAAGATGTGCGGCGTCGCCGACTTGATTTGGCTGGAGTCGCCTTCGAACCCGCTACTGACGGTGGCTGACCTGGACGCCATCTGCGCCGCACCGCGGAAGCGTGGCGCGATCCTGGTCGTGGACAATACCTTCGCTACGCCGCTCAATCAGCGTCCACTGGCGCTCGGCGCCGACGTGGCCGTGCAATCAGTGACGAAGTTCATCGGTGGACACTCGGACCTGCTCAGCGGCGTCGTCACCGTGCGCGATGCCAATCTGCTGGCTGAGATGCGGCAGGCCCGCGAGCTCGCGGGTGCTACACCCGGCACTCTCGAAACATTTCTCGCGGTCCGCGGGGCTAGGACGCTGGCACTGCGACTAGAGCGGGCGCAGCGTAGCGCGATGACACTGGCCGAGCGCCTCGCGCGCCATCCTAACGTCACTCTGACCCGCTATCCCGGCCTGGCGAGCCACCCAACTCACTATGCTGCGCGACGCCAACTCAAAGGCTTCGGCACGATTATCTCGTTCGACGTGCGCGGCGACGCCCCCACCGCCGACGCCGTGTGCTCCAGACTGCAGCTCATCCAACACGCCACTAGCCTGGGCGCGGTCGAGTCCACGATCGAACGGAGGGCCAGCGTTCCTGGGCAAGAGCACCTCCCTCCGACGCTGCTACGGCTGAGCGTGGGTATCGAGGCCGTCGATGACCTTTGGGCTGATCTGGATCGAGCGCTAAGAAACGTGCCGGAACTGTAGTAGTGGACGCAGAACCGTGGGATTATGCATCCTCGCGCTGCCTGCACACAGCTAATGTGGTGACTGCGATTCATTGGTGGACGGATCCGCCACGGCTGGAAATTGAACGGGCGTGGTCAAGTTGACGGAAAACGCCCGTTGCGTCGAAGGGACACTCGGCCAACAGCCGTTAATGGTGGACAACGCTCCCTTCGCCTGAGCTTCCCATAACGCTGTTTCGGCCCGAGTCGGCGCCCAGGCGATTCCGCGCCATTTGACAATCATTTCTGCCTCGCGGCAAACTCACGACTAGTCAATGGTCATCCCCGAACAGCTGATCGCAAACTGCCGCAACATCCCCGAACGGAAAAAGTGGCTCGACAGCTTGCCCGCGATCTTGGAGGAATTATCGGACCGCTGGTCGTTGCGAACTGGGCCGCCGTTTGATCACGCCAACGTAACCTGTTCTTGGGTCGCCACCGTCGTTCGCGCCGATAGGACTTCGGCAGTCTTGAAGCTTGGAATGCCACACATGGAGGGCGCACATGAAATTCAAGGACTGCGTTTCTGGAACGGCAACCCTACCGTAAAACTGCTTGAATCAGATGACGACCTTGGCGCGATGCTGCTTGAGCGGTGCCAGCCGGGAGACATGCTTCGTTCCGAGCCCGAGTTTAAGCAGGATGCGGTAATCGCGACGCTACTGAACCGTCTCTGGCGACGGCCCGCGCCCACCGAGGAACTCAATCGTTTCCGGCACCTATCAGAGATGTTGGAGACTTGGAGCAATGAGACGCGGGCTCAGGCTCAGCACTGGCCGGATTCCGGCTTGGTGAGCGAAGGATTGCGGCTGCTGTCCGCGCTAGCAAAGCCATCACACACAGATAAGCTACTGGCCACCGACCTTCACGCCGGAAATGTCCTGCGAGCCGAGCGGGAGCCCTGGCTGGTGATCGACCCCAAGCCATTCATCGGTGACGTAACCTTCGACGTGGTTCAGCATCTCCACGTTTGCGAAGCGCGACTTCACGCGGACCCAATCGCTATGGTCCAGCGCATGGCTGACCTTGCCGAAGTCGATGCGGAGCGCCTCCGCCTTTGGACCTTTGCCCGGGCCGCCGCCGACCCTCGACAAGCGTGGAATAATCCCTTATGGATGGAGATCGCCAGAGCTTTGGCTTTTTAATCTGCGGAGTGGCACGCGTTCCTATTAACGGGTCCAATCGTCGCTGCCTGGTTTATTTTGATCAAGCAGTAATCAACCCCCGCGCAGAGGACGTCACCGATACATTGCGATTACACCACACATCAGGCGCTCGTACATGGAAAGTTTCCGTGATGGGCGCATTTCGTGTGCATGACCGGCGCCACTGCGGTTCGTATGTAGTCTGTGCCCCCTGTCGGCCAAGGGAGCAAGATGATTCGAGAAGTGGCGGATTGCGAGAGAAAAATCGCCGGCCCGCCACGCCTGGAAGCTATGAACACGGCGATAATGCTGCTAACGAGACCGACTAGCTTGCCTTGGCGTTTGCAGCACCGATATCGTAAAGGCTACCTTTGAACCCAGACCTGGTGGGCTGCCAAACTCCTACGCATCCTCAGTGGCCACCGGACAACCACAGCTTGATCGGCTGAAACAGCAAATAGATCGCGCCAGCCGCCAACCAGATCATCGAACTTACGGAGAACATTCGCGCGGTAATTCGCACTTCTGGCGTGCGGTCTAGCTGTAGCAACGGGCCAATTTCATTTGCGGCAGTGCGGTCGTACAGAAACAGCGGAGCCCCCGCAAATAGCGCAAAGACGGGAAACCAGGTCGCGGTGATGACCACATTCGCCTGTTCGATAGGTCCATTTCTCCAAAGGAAACCGATAGACTGGACCACCTCGGCAATTGCCAGTGCTGCCAACGCGAGATGACGGATCGCGAGGGCGCGCCCGGCGGACCGCAAGCCGGTCATCAGATCGCGGGAGCGCTGAATGGCGGCCTTACCCGATCGTTTCTCGACCACGCAAATCACGGGCCACAGGCAATCGCCGATCACCCAGCCGGGTCCGAAGAACAACACCGACCGGACCTGAGTAGCCACCAGGACGGGTATCATCTTCACCAGCTTCCAGAAAACCCGGAACGACAGGAACCTTCTGACGCGAACTTGTTCATCCATCGCCATGAGCGCAGCGGCTGCGCGAAGCACGTTGTTGGAAAAAATGAAGAGAGCCGCGGCAATCAGTGGAACCAGCACGATTCGCGCCGCCGATAACGGCAGCAGTTTCCGGCTCAATGCAACCAGTACGCCGGCGATCGACATGATGATCGTATAGATCGGCATCAGTAGGAGAGCGTAGGCCGTCAGATGTTGCAGTAGGAATGCCTTCGATCTTCGCAGGGCGAGAAATTCGGCGTCCACAGCGTTGTGGAAACGCCGTGTGAAAGTGATCGCCGAGGCTGGGCGATCCGCAGGATTGCGTGCCAGTCCGGCCAGAATGGCGCCTGAAACATCGGGCGGAATCTTGTGAGCGCCCGCCGGCGAGGGAGGACTACTGCTCTGGTGATATTCGAACAACTCACTTGGTTTTCCAGCGAAGGGTAATTCGCCGCATACAAGTGAGTACGCGACGACTGCCAGACTGTAGATGTCTGAACGGAAGTCGATTTCCTTGCCGAACGCCTGCTCGGGTGACATATAAGCGGGGGTTCCGAGCAAACTGCCCGGCATCGTTTTTGCACCCCCGCTACTGTCGAATGATCCTGAAGAAACATCGAAGGGCGTTGCCGCGATCGCGACCGTCTCGATCTCCTCGGCTTGAGGGCGGACGCTCGCGACGTGAGGCATGGGCGTCATATCGATTGCGACGGTTTCGAAGCCGCCGCCCACTGTCGCGGCGTGAGGAGTCAACGTATTCGAGCCGCTCCCTGGCGACACCTTCGGCGCCGGCCCAACCCAATCGCCAAGCAAATTCACCTTGGCGACTCCGAAGTCGAGCACCTTTACGGTGTATCCGCCGCGGCCGTTGGGTTCCAACCAGATGTTGTCGGGCTTCAGATCTCGATGCACGATTCCATGCCGATGAGCTTCCGCTAGAGCCAGTCCAATCTGATCCAGAAGGTCCGCGATCAGAGGCAAGGCGATTCGAGGATTGGCTTTCTGAAAATCCGACAGCGTCTGTCCGTCGAGAAACTCCATCACGAGGTATGGCATGTCGCCGCGAGTGGACTTGCCGATGCCGAAATCCGTGACGTTGACGATATTCGGATGACGCAGGCGGCCGCACGCCTGCGCTTCGCGTTGAAAACGGGAGAGAAACTGCGGTTCTGCCGCCCACCTGGGAGCGATCACCTTGACAGCGACCACGCGGGTCGTTCCGAGATGCGTTGCCAAGTAGACATTCCCCATTCCACCTGCGCCCAGTTCCTTGTCGATGCGGTATTTTGCGTCCAGAATTTCGCCGAGCATTGGGTGATCGAAAGAGGCCAGCCGCCATCATAACAACTAGCGCTTGATGTATGGCGTTTTCCAAGGTAATGTCACATGACGTACCTACCGATAATGCCCATTAACAGGCAAGTTCCTAGAACCGAACTTACGGAGCGGCGTCTTCGATAGGTCTACAGTCCTACGCGGCGCACTAAACCCCCGAAGCGTGGATCGTCGCGCATTGGATCGAAGATCGGATCGACTTTGAGGGTAGTCATTGTATTGGAATGCTGCGCGTACGCCTTCTCAAGCCAGTAGAGGGTTTGACTCTTGTCCCCGATTCCGAGGTACGCCAACACGAAAGCCGACGGATCCACGGGATGAAGCCGGGACAAATCGTCTAACTTTGCGAGCGCCAGTCGAGCTTTCTCCGGTTGTCCGGAGCGGCCGTAGACATATCCTAGCTGCGCCCAGAACCAAGGTCCGCTGAGAGTTGCTTCCGTTGTAGCCAGCGCCTCCGCAAACATTCGCTTTTCTACATAGGCATACGCGACCTTGCTAACCCGCGGGAAGTGTGGATCCAGCTCCATTACATCGTGAAATTGTTGAATAGCGCGATCGTATTGCCGTGAGTAGTAGGAAAGAACCGCACCATCCGTGGCAATCACCAGCGAGAGAGGGTCGAGCTGGCGAGCACGGTCACTCTCCCGGAACGCCTGATCGAACCGTCCCATGAGTCCCAAGTGTTCGGCGTACCAATGGTGGCCAGTGGCATAGCTCGGGTTCAACTCAATGGCTCGTCCGTATTCTTTCTCCGCCCTCTGCCAATCCCGATCATAATTCTGGACGATCACGGCCAATGCCGTGTGTGCTTCGGGCAGACTCTCGTCGATCTCCAAAGCCCGCAAGGCCGCGGTCCGCGCCTGGGTCATGTACTCCGTCTGGGGCTCTCCGCTATAACCGCCGATCATGGCATAGCAGTCCGCGATGCCGGCGTAAGAGGGAGCATGGTGGGGGTCCACTGCAATGGCTTCCTGATAATAATTGATCGCCTGCCGAAACCCCTCCACGGTTCTCTTGTTCCAGAAGTACAGGCCCTTTAGGTATAAATCATACGCTTCATTCTGCTGCTCCGACGGTGCATGGCGTGTTGCAACAATGGTGGATTTGCGATCGCCGAGAATAAGCTCGATTTCATTGGAAATGTCACGAGCGATCTCATCCTGGATCGTAAGCAAGTTGATGAAGGGGCGGTCATATTCTCTCGCCCAAGCCTGGGCTTGATCCCTCACACGAATGAGTTGGGCCGAAACGCGAATATTTCTCGAGTCTGCCCTCACGCTGCCTTCGAGCACATATTGGACGCCCAGCTCCCGCCCAATCTGGTCTAAGTGCTTCTGGGTGTGTTTATAGGCCATCACTGACGTGCGCGCGATCACACGGAAGTGCTGCGCATCGAGCCGCCCGAACTGAGCGATCATCTCTTCGGTAAGGCCGTCGCTCAAGTACTCTTGCGAGGAATTTCCCGTGAGGTTCTCGAACGGCAGGACCGCGAACATCAACTGAGGGGCGACGGGCTGAGCCGTTACATTCATGCGCCGCCACTGCCAGTAACCCGCGAGCGCCGCCACCAGCGCCAAAGTCGCGTACAAGATCCGAGTCGTCTGCCAGCTCGGCCTTGATTTGGTTTCTGCCGGAAAACTCCCTGGAATTTCCGACTCGGGGAGCGCAGTTTGCAGCTCGGCGAATGCCGATACCGTTTTCGCCGATCCTTCCCGCGTGACAGGAACGATCATTCGGTACCCTATTTTGGGCAGGGTCCCGATGTAACGCGGTTCGTTCGCGGAATCACGCAGCGCCCGGCGCAGTTCCTTCACGGACGTGTTGAGCCCGTGCTCGAAATCCACGAAGGTTCCGGCTGGCCATAGCATCTGGCGAAGCTCTTCGCGCGTCACCACGTCTCCCGCGTGTTCGACGAGTATCTCCAAGACTTGGAACGCTTGCGGGCGGAGCTTCAGTTTGATTCCTTGGTTATACAGTTCTCGCGTCCGTGTCTGGACCTCGTAAGGGCCAAAACGGTATGTAGTAACCGGCTCCGACATGAGATCCCACTATCGCGCGCGTGTACCGGCGGCGCAAACCTAGCTAGATGAGTCGATTAGGCGTCCACGTTAATTACACCATATCTCTATCTCCCAAATATCGACCTTAAGAGTAAGATCGCGTCTACCGGAAACAACGACCGACAAGGGCTCGAAGAAAGGACAACGCCGATGACGCGAAAACGCAACGTTGATGACGCCACAGGAACGCATTCAGATTCCAGCCGGCGTGGATTCTTAGGCTGCCTGGGGCTTTCTCCGGGTCTAGCCAGGCTTGGGGGCGCAAGCCTGCTCGCGATGCTGGAGGCTCCCAGCGCCTTCGCAAACTTAACCCCTATCGACGCTGGGGAGCGTGGTCATCGGGCGTATTTGATCCGGCGCGATACCGCCATTTTTCAGAGGGACTTTCCCGAGACCCCCTCCTTGGCTAACGGCGATGAAGAGTTGTATCCCGGCCGCATCGCCAGCTACAGCAAGGGTCTGCCTCACAACGATACTGGTGAGGTTGATCTGAATGCCTACAACCTGTTCATCCAAGCCCTCAACAGCGGATTGGAAAGCGACTTCGAGGCCATTCCCCTCGGGGGGTCAGCCAAGTTGGCAAATCCGCAGGCCGCATACTGCTTCAGCCTGGAAGGCGCTGACGCCGCAGCGTCCCCGATTCCCGCTCCTCCAGGCTTCGCCAGCGCCCAAATCGCGGCGGAAATGGGGGAGAACTACTGGTCAGCGCTTACCCGCGACGTGCCGTTCAGTCAGTACGCCACAGATCCACTTGTCAATCAGGCTGCCGCCGATTTGAGCAAGTTCTCCAACTATCGCGGTCCCAAGGTGAATGGCCAGATAACACCGGATGTCATTTTTCGTGGCCCTACGCCAGGCGATCTGACCGGCCCTTACATTTCGCAGTTTCTGCTCAAGACGATCCCGATGGGCGGCGCATCTTTGCCGCAGCTTTACCGTACTTCCGTCCGGGGCGATGATTACCTGACCAGTTATTCGGACTGGCTCAAAGCTCAGCGGGGTGGCGCCAGCGGATCGAATGTTTTCGACGCGACTCCCCGTTACATTCGCAATAACCGCGACCTCGCCCAATATCTTCTGGTGGATTTCATGGGGGAGGCGAATGTATTTGCCGCTTTGTTGCTCTCGAGTTTCGGCAATGCGGCGCTTTCGCCCAGCAACCCTTACCTTCATTCATCCACCCAGGCGGGAGGTATCACGTTCGGCACGCAGCAGCAACTCGATCTGGTTTGCCGTGCGCCGAACGAGACACTGCGCGCGACCTATTTCCAAAAATGGTTGCTCCACCGAAGGCTCCGGCCGGAGACATTCGGCGGAAGGATTCACAACCAGGTGACCGGAGCGGCCAACTACGGGATCAGCCCCGAGATCCTGAATTCCGCCGCGATCAAAGCCGTCTTCAGCGCCCACGGCACCTATCTTCTGCCCATGGCTTACCCTACGGGATCGCCATTGCATCCGTCTTATCCGGCGGCGCACGCCGCGATTGCCGGGGCCGGCGTCACCATGCTCAAGGCGCTCTTCAACGAGTCCTTCGTGATTCCGACTCCCGTCGTCGCTTCCGATGACGGACTGTCGCTGCTTCCCTATACCGGGGCGCCGCTGACGGTGGGTGGCGAATTGAACAAACTCGCTGCGAACATCTCTCTGGGGCGCGACGCCGCCGGCGTGCACTACCGCTCGGACGGGATCGCGGGTATCAACCTGGGAGAAGCGATCGCGTTGTCGATACTTCGCGATACCGCCACGCTTTATCACGAACAGTTTCCAGGATTCACTCTAACGCGCTTTGACGGCACACCGGTGACGATCTGTCCGTACTGCTGAACCACCTGCGGCGGGGATGATTCCAATGGTTGCAAGTCTCACAGAGAGATAAGCCGAACAGAATGACTCGAAGAGCAAGTACGACCGTGCTGTCCCCGGCGCTTGACCTACCTCAGCCGTCCGAGCAATCCGGTCACGATCGGAGTACAGTAATGCCGCATCTGAGGAGTCGAGACATGAGAATCCATTTTGTTCTTGCGCTGTTCCTTTTGGCAGTCGCCGTGGCAGTGGGACAAACTCCCGGTACGTTCACCCCTGCCCCGAACATGATCACGCCGCGAGCCTTTCACACGGCGACCCTGCTCCTGGACGGCAGGGTCCTGATCGCCGGAGGAGAGGGTGAAGCCAATTCGGGAGCCAGCGCCGAACTCTACGATCCTGCCACCGGTACGTTCACGGCCACCGGCCCCATGACTGTCGCCCGTTCGGGTCATACCGCCACGTTGCTTCCCAGCGGCAAAGTTCTGATCGCCGGAGGTGGGACGAACGTTCTGAGCGACGAGACTACGGCATCCGCTGAACTCTACGATCCTGCCACGGGTACCTTCACGGCCACCGGCCCTATGACTGTCGCCCGTTCGGGTGGCCATGCCGCGCTGCTCAATACGCGCAAGGTTCTGATCGCCGGAGGCGGAGCGTGGCAAGACGCGAATGCCGCGGCGTCGGCGGATCTTTACGATCCCGCGACGGGAACTTTTACGGCCACAGGAAACATGCACGAGCCGTCGTGTGACTCGGCGACGTTGCTCCCCAACGGCGAAGTCCTGATCACTAGAAGTTTCATACAGGGCCCAGGGACTACGGTTCGACATGCCGAAGTTTATGACCCTTCGACCGGCACATTCGCCTTCACGGGAGACACCGCGTATTACCACAACGGCCCCACCGCGACGCTGCTCACGAACGGCAAAGTCTTGATTGCCGGTGGAGACACAGGGGTCGGCGACGGGAACTCAGCCGCCGCTGAACTGTACGATCCGGCCACTGGCACCTTCGCCGCCACCAGTCCCATGACTCAGGCCCGAGAGAACCACGCCGCGACTCTGCTGCCTGACGGCACTGCCTTACTCACCGGTGGTCACTACGTCTGGTATGGCGCCAGTGCAGAAATCTACGATACTGCGCATGCAGCGTTCGATTACATACCGGGCATGCCTACACCCCGGGAGTGGCACACGGCCACTCTACTGAATGACGGGCGGGCCCTGATCGCCGGCGGCCAGGATTTCACCGTCTCGTGGGCCGGGCTTGCCACGGCGGAACTCTACACTCCGACTGTCTTGGTGGGCGCGCCTGCGCTGTTCTCACTCTCGGGAGATGGAAAGGGTCAGGGTGCGATCTGGCACGCCCAGACCGGACAGATCGCTGCCTCTCAAAACCCTGCTGTCGCCGGAGAGATCCTGGCGATGTACACAACCAGCCTCGGTGATGGAAACGCGATTCCGCCACAAGTAGCAATCGGAGCCCGGCTGGGAGAGGTCCTGTTTTTCGGGGATGCTCCCGGTTATTCCGGCTTCAAACAGGTAAACGTCCGCGTCCCCAGCGGGATCCCTGCTGGGTCTGCCGTTTCCGTGCGACTGACATTCCTCGGACGGTCGAGTAATGAAGTCACTATCGGTGTGCAATGAAATTCATCCGAAAGGCACTCCCTGATATGATGTGTGCGCTGCCTGCGATTCTGATTCTTTCGACGGTCTTGCGTTCAGGTCTTGGCCAGACTAGCGAACCGTTCGTGGCGCCGGTGAACATCCCGGGCACAACCGCAAAACTTCCAGGCGTCAAGGGAGTTGCCGTGGATGCGGCGGGCAATGTCTTCTTCGTCAGCGGCCAATACAGTGTGCTGCGATGGGACGCCGCCACGGGAGTCCTGACCTCGGTGGCGGGGAACGGAACGCCGGGCTTCAGCGGCGACAACGGTCCCGCCACCAGCGCTCAATTGGATGGCGCCGTCGGGGTGGCCGTGGACGTCGCCGGCAACCTGTATATCGCGGACTCGAACAACTACGTCGTCCGCAAGGTCTCTCACGGGGTGATCACTACTGTGGCGGGGAACGGAACGCCGGGCTTCAGCGGCGACAACGGTCCCGCCACCAGCGCCTACTTATCCGACCTCATAGGCCTCGCGGCGGACTCCGCGGGAAATCTATACCTTTTCACCAGCCAGCAGGTCCGCAAGGTTTCGAACGGTGTGATCACGAAATTTTTGGGTGCCCAGGACGGACTGTATGCCATCCAGGTCAACACACCCAGCACCGCTCCTGCGGTGGACTCCGCTGGCAACCTGTATGTCGCCGACACCACTGGCCAACGCGTCCGCAAGGTCTCGAACGGCGCGATCACTACCGTCGCTGGCGATGGTGTGCTCGGTTTCAGCGGCGACAACGGCCCGGCTACCAGCGCTCATCTGGGCGTACCCAAGGGCGTCGCCGTGGACGCCGCCGGGAACATCTATATAGCTGATACGGGCAACCAGCGCATCCGCAAGGTCTCGAACGGAGTGATCACAACCGTTGTGGGCGGCGGGCCGCCATCCGGCGGATTGGGCGACAACGGTCCGGCGACCAGCGCGCTGTTGAACTATCCCTTTGGCGTCGGCGTGGATTCGGCCGGAAATCTGTACGTCGAGGACACACTCGACCAGCGCATCCGCAAGGTCTCGAACGGGGTGATCACAACCGTGGCGGGCGGGGGCTCCTATCCCGTTTTGCTAGCGCGTTCTGCAGGTAAGTTCGCGGCCACAAGCAGCATGAGCACGGCTCGCGGAGGGCACACCGCTACCTTGCTCGACACCAGTAGGGTGTTAATTGCCGGGGGAGATGCGGGCGGCACTGCAGACCTCTACGATTCCGCAACCAGGACCTTCACGCCGACGGGCAACATGACCGAAGCTCTGGCGCAGACTATCGCAACGTTGCTAGGGGACGGCAGGGTTCTGATCGTGGGTACCACCCGTCCCAACGACTTTGATGTTCTGGCCAGCGCGGAGCTTTACGATCCTTCCGCGGGAACCTTCACTTCCGCCGGCAACCTGCTGAACATCGTCCGCCCGGTGACGGCTACTCTGCTTATCAACGGAAAGGTCCTGATCACGGGGGACACGGATCCGGATATCACCGCCTTCGCTGCGGAGCTCTACGATCCATCAACCGGGAAATTCACGACGGCCGGCAGTATGATCTGGCCGCATTTCTCTCCGACAGCCACATCGCTTCGCAGCGGGAAGGTCTTGCTTGCCGAGCGTAGATGCGATGCTGCTTCCTCCGGCGGCTACGAACTGTACGATCCCGCTACCGGCACATTCAGCGCTGCCGTCGGGGCAATGTCATGCATCTCGGTTGGGCCCACAGCAACCTTGCTCTCCGACGGCCAGGTCCTGATCGGCGGGGACCTTTACGACCCCTCCACGGAAACGTTCACTGCCGGCGCAGGCGTAGTCCAATGGGGGAACACGGCGACCCTGCTTCCCGACGAAACAGTGTTGATCACCGGTGGCGAGCCTTGCGGGGCTACCTGGGAATCGTGCCACTATGTCAGCGTGGCTGATGCGTACCTTCGCGATCCTTCCACGGGGACCTTCGGCTCCGCCGGTGTCATGAGTACGCCTCGTAGTGGGCACCAAGCCACCTTGTTGCCCGATGGCTCAGTGCTGATCAGTGGTGGTGGGGCGACGAACCTTAACGTCCTCCTTGACAGCGCCGAAATCTACACTCCCCCTGGGTTGGTGCCCGCGCCTGCTCTGTTCTCTCTTTCTGGCGATGGGCAAGGTCAGGGCGCGATCTGGCACGCCCAGACCGGACAGATTGCTTCTTCTCAAAACCCTGCCGTTGCCGGAGAGATTCTGGCGATGTACACCACGAGCCTGGTTGAAGGCGGCGTGATTCCTCCGCAAGTCGCAGTGGGCGGCCGACTCGCCGAAGTCCTCTTTTTTGGCGACGCTCCGGGGTATCCCGGCTACAACCAGGTGAACTTTCGGATGCCAACCGGCGTTGCGGCAGGATCCGCGGCTGCCGTGCGCTTGACCTATCTCAGCCGTCCTAGCAATCCAGTCACGATCGGAGTGCATTGATTCGTTGGAGGTAAAAATGGAGACGAGGCCAACTCTGCTGTTGTACTTGATCGCGGTATCCGGCTACGCGCAATCCCCAGGCACGTTCACCGAGACTAGCAGCATGACCACGGCCCGCTTCGGGCACACCGCTACTCTGCTCCAGGACGGCAGGGTCTTAATCGCTGGAGGCTACACTGCCGGCATTCCAGTATTTGGCCGGGCGATCACAGCCACGGCGGAACTCTATGACCCCTCCAACGGTACATTCACGGCGACGGGAAACATGACCTCAGCCCGGGCGTACCATACGGCCACTCTGCTCCCCAACGGCCGGGTCTTGATCGCCGCAGGCAGTGTGGGGCAGGTGCCTTCGGTTGGGCCGGAATACTCGCTAGCCACTGCGGAGTTATACGATCCTTCCACTGGGACCTTTACGGCTACGGCGAACATGACCGCCTCTGGCATCGTTGAAACAAACACAGCCACGCTTCTTTCCGACGGTCAGGTCTTGATGACGGGGAGCCCTTTCGACGCCGAACTCTACAATCCTGACACGGGAACATTTGGAGCCACCGGCAACATGACCGTGCCCCCGCCTTTCGACACGGCCACCTTGCTCCCGGACGGTCGGGTGCTGCTCGCCGCGGGGTTCTTCATCCCAAAAGTCTACGATCCTCGCACGGGCACGTTCAGCGTTACGGGTGCTGGGCTCGGCGTGACTGGCCGCGCGACCTTGCTCATGAACGGCAGAGCCATGGTTGCCGGGGGCAACGATGACCCGGGTCCTATTGCCGACGCAGAAGTCTACGACCCGTCGACCGGAATCTTCGCTGCGACCGGCAACATGAACGCACCCCGGGCTAATCATACGGCCACGCTGCTCCCCGATGGCAAGGCCCTGATTACTGGAGGCAACAGTTGGTTCAGCCCTGACAATTCTTCCATGTATTACTTTTGTTGCCTTTCCAGCGCGGAGTTGTACGATTCGCTCAGTGGCTCTTTTGTCAGCACGGGCGCCATGGCGGCGGGCCGTGCTGGCCACACTGCGACATTGCTCAATAGCGGTGCGGTCTTGATCGCCGGCGGTGCTACCGACGGCTTTCCACCATCCGGCAATACCACGGCCGCTGCGGAAATCTATCATCCGGCGACGCCACTACCTGCACCCGTGTTGTTCTCTCTTTCGGGGGACGGACCAGGGCAAGGCGCGATCCAGCATGCCGGGACCACTCGGATCGCCTCAGCCGGCGACCCTGCGGTCGTCGGGGAGTATCTTTCCATCTACCTCACCGGGCTGGCTGATGGGAGCGTGGTCCCGCCGCAGGTTGCGATCGGTGGCCGGCTGGCCGAAATTGCGTTCTTCGGCAATGTTCCCGGATACGCGGGGCTGAACCAGGTGAACGCCCGGGTGCCGACCGGGGTTGCCCCCGGGCCGGCGGTCCCCGTGCGCTTGACCTATCTCGGCCGCCCTAGCAACGAGGTCACTATCGGCGTGCAGTGAAATTCATCCCCAAGAGGGGTCTTTATGATGCCTACGTTACCGGCGATTTTCCCTGTAAACGTTGCGGGCACCTCCGCGCGCCTGCCCAGGGTCAAAGGCGTGATCTGGCATGACACTGTAAAATCGCCTCAAGGGCACAGAGCGACTGAGTTTCGCTGATAACGTCGCTTCCAACCCTGCCTCGGTTCAGCCCCATGCGGCGCCTACAAGGCGGCGGGACGTTGAGCGGCACATGAATGAAAAGCGCGCATCTCGGAAACTGACCCACTACCCATGAATCGCCGTGTCATACTAATTCGTTGGTATGGACCTCCTGTGGATCTCTCGCTGTTTTCGCCGATCGATTTCCGTTGTGGCCTACCTTCGGGAAACAGGAGCCGGTTTTCTTTGTCTTGATGGTTCCTCTCGCCGTGATAGTTGTGTATGTATGGCCTGCCCACTTCCTCTTCCCTAGCGCATAGCTCTCTCGCTCAGAACACGATCTTCACTGAGAGCTGCAGCTCGCGCGGCGTGCCCCGGCCGGTGGCATAGTTGCTGAGCGTCGCCGTGATGACCCCAAAATTCGCCGTGGACACGTCGGCGTTCGGCGCGCCATACTGGGGCCTGTTCGTTACGTTGAACAGTTCTCCCCGGAAACGAATGCTCAGGCGTTCAGTGATTGGCACGAACTTAGAGACGCCGAGATCGAGTTGAGTGATGCCGGGCGCGCGAAACGCGTTCCGTCCGAGGTTGCCGAATGCCCCATTTGCCGGGACTGCGAAAGCCGTAGGGTTAATCCAATGATTCGGGGTCGAACCGCCCAGTGGCGTCAGGGACTGAGCTGCAACGTAATCCGGGCGCTCGGACCCGCTGACTGCAAAGAGACCAGGGACCGAACCATTGGAGCGATCAACTGTGATGTTCACCGGCAAGCCGGTTTGCGCCGTCCCGATTGCGCTTGCCTCCCAACTACCTAACAGGGTTCGGATGATCCCAGGCGAGTTAAGGTATCGTTTGCCTGTCCCGAATGGCAGTGCATACACCGCTGAGAGGTTGAAGAGATGACGGACGTCGAAGTCGCTGCTGGCCTTATCGCACGAGCGGCAGAACGAATTCTGCGGCGTATCGGAATCACCGCCGCCGATACTCCCGTCGTTAATCGAGTGCGACCACATGTAGTTCGACGACAGCAGGAAACCATTGTGGAAGGCCCGTCTCAGATTCAACTGCAGCGCCTCGAAAGTGCTGTTGCCGACGTCGCCTCGCCAGGAGACGGCCCCAAAAGCCGGGTACGGCACCGCGTTTGTCGGCGGCACTGCCAGGTTCACGTAGGTAGTCGTTAGAACGTCCGTAGCCTTGTTGCCAAGATAGTTCAGCGTGGCGATCAACCGCACGGGCAAACTCTGCTGTAGCGAGACCGTCCACGCAGAGACATAATCGTCTTTTCGATTGCGGTCCAGGGCGCGTGGCGAAACCACGCCAAGGCCACCGTTTTGCGCATAGGCGAGAAACGGATCGAGAGGGTACGAAAGACCTGGGAAAGAGACGTTGTTGAATGAGTATCGGTTAACCGTGTTGGAGATCGGAAGGTTCTGATCGTCGGCCTGCCCGTCGGTATGATAAATGCCCGCCCCAACGCGCACTACGGTGTTTCTATGCGACCACGCGATTCCGATCCTGGGATCGATGTCGTTGAATCGCGGGTTAAAGTACGAGTAGGTATTCGGACAAAAGCCACCGCACGTGGCGAAATCGAATGGGACGGCGTGATTGTCGAGAGCATGCAGCGCGTTGAATATGTTGTATCGGACACCCGCGTTGATCGTGAGGCTGGGCGTGACCTTCCATTCATCCTCCGCATAGAGCCAATACTCGTTCTTGCGCTGACGCACTAACGGAAGAATAGAGGTGTAGGAGGCCGTGCCCACCTGGTTGTTCAGGAAGTTTGCAGTCGAAGTGTAGGTTAATGTGCCGCTGTTCGATGTTCCCTGGTTGAGGAACAGCCGCTTGATTTCGAAGCCGAACTTGAGCGTGTGGCTCCCTTTCGACCACGACACATCGCCAAGGAAACTGATCGTCTTCGAAGGATTGTCGGACGTGGTTCTACCAGCAAGCGAACTGAATCCGGAGACACTGAACGCGTAGGGCACGGGCGATAGCGTCGCAGCGTGGTAAAAATCCTGATTGATGCCGAACTTGAACTCACTAACCAGCTTCGGCGAGAACACGCGGAGCACTTCGAAAATGCCGTTGTTAAACTTTGTATCGTACTGGGTTTGGGCAATCAGCTGCCCGGTAGGGATCGTCTGGACGGCCTCATCGGAGTTAAAGCGGACGAACGATGTTGTCTTATCGGAAAGGTGGTAATCGAGCCGGATCATTCCGGAGTCCTCGTTGTCGATCTGCCGGCCGAGCGCGTTGTAGTTCCAGACGTTCGGCGATGCCCCGATTGGCGAGGTCCCAGCGGGATACGCTTTTAGGATCGGCAGGAGCGAGGGAGACGAAATGCTCGCCTGTGCGAGGAAGGCCGGGCTTGGCACCAGCCCGATCTGCGAGCCATCCAGCCGCTGGCGCAGGCCTTCATAAGCGGCAAAAAAGAACAGCTTGTTGCGAATGATCGGCCCGCCGATGGCGCCTCCAAACTGGTTGAGAAGGAATGGATTGGACGATGACCCGCTAAACGGGGTTCGGGCTTCGATCGCTTCGTTGCGGAAATAGTCAAATGCATTCCCATGGAACGAGTTGGTTCCCGAGGGTGAGACGACAGCGACTTGCGCTCCAGCCGTTCCGCCCTCAACGTCAGCCCCGAACGTCTGATCTTTCACGTCAAACTGGTCAATCGATTCGAGGGGAATCGTCAACCGCACGTACTCGCGCTGCATTTGATTGAAAACGGCCGTCGCGTCAACCCCGTCCAGAGTCAGGTTGTTGTCGTCAAGTCCGTGTCCGGCAAAGCGGATCGTCCGCTGATCGCCTGCCCCCGCGTCGACCGCACCCGGGACGAGCGCAGTCAGAGTCGACCAGTTCCTTCCATTGACCGGCAGTTCGTCAACCTGCTTCTGCTCGATCGGAGCGCCGACCGTCGCGTCGACGCGATCCAATTGGAAGTCCGCCTCCGTGACGTTTATCTGCTCCTTACGCTCGGCGACGCCCAAGACAACATCAAGAGTGCGGGGCTGCCCCACCTCCAGCTTCACACTTCGGAATCGGAGAGGCGCAAACCCTTCCTTTGCGATTTCGACAGTGAAGATTCCTGTCCCCAAATCAGGCAACGCGTAAGCGCCCTGAGAACCCGTCTCCGTTTCGCGCCGGAGCCCGGTTGCCACGTTGGTCGCCTTTACTTTCGCCGAGGGGATTCGCTTGCCTTGCTCGTCGGTGACCGTCCCGTTCAGCGACGTCCGCGCAACCTGGGCTGTCAGGCTCACCGAAAAAAGCAGTGACGGAGCCAGAAGGATCTTGCTGCGTACGCTCATGTTGAATGGAAAAGATTCTCAGTTTAACGAACTCGTTTGACAGCGTGATGACGGCTCATTCCTAAGCCGATGCCGTGTGAATTCTCGTCGGCGCGCCGGCGCACGATAAAACGCCGGGGGGATTCTTCGAGTGGTGGTCGTCCGGTTGGCTGAACGCGATCCTGCATTAACAAGACTGCTACTTGCACGTAATGCTGCCATCATTTTCGCGGATTACGATAACCTCTCCAGCGACCTCAAGCTGCATGGTCGATTCTTAGTCACACACTGGAAGAAACCGAAAGAAGGAGAACGATTCATGTACGCTAAAACTTCTCGCAAGCATGCTGCGATTCACTCTTTGCATCTGCTGGCAGGCCTAATGACCACGGCGCTGAGCGTTCCGGCGCTCCTGGGTCAGTCGCTGCCGTTCCCAACCTACCATGTAGGCGCGAACCAGAAGACGTCGAGTGGCCCGAACTACCCGTCGACCATGCCCAACCCGTGGGTCGTCGGTAGTGGCCAGATTATCACCCCGGCCGGAACCCCGGTCTACCTCGGCACCACGACCCGCGCGAAGGCCGTCGCGCTGAACCCTAATACCCAAACACATACCGCAGCCGTCCTTCAAATGGGTGCCCCGCAGGCTGTCACCATTTTTGACACCCGGACCGGCGCTGTCGTGCAGACTTACAGCACGCCATACTTGTCAGGAACTACGACTAAGACCGATTCATCCGGCAGCAGCGTCGGCATCGCCTATACGCCCGATGGCTTGCACCTGCTGTTCAGCCAGCACGGCAATGGCGGCCACGTTACCGTCGTCAGCGTCGATCCGAACACCGGCATGATCACGTCAACCGGCGGCTCAAACCCATCGCCCACGCAAGTCGGCGTTGCGGCTGACCTCGACAGCAAGGGCAACCTGAACACCGTTACGTGCTTCTTTAACAGCCCTTCGGGGACCACGGGAAGCGCTGAAATTCCGTGCGGCAAGACCGTCTCGGGTAACACTTCGTATCCCATGGGCATCGCGGTTTCGTCTGATGGCAAGACCGCGTACGCCGTGCTAGACACGAACAATACGCTGACCAAAATCGACCTGACGGCGCCGGCGCCGCAGCAGGGTTTTGTGGTCCGCGTCGGTAATGTCCCGCACAGCGTCGTGATCTCGCCGGATGGCAAGGCCGCCTACGTCTCCAACGAGGCTGGCCGGATTGCCACCGTGGAAGACTTCCAGCAATACTCCAACGGCACCCCCGTGGTCGCCGAGTTTCCCACCGGCTCCACGTCCACCGGCACCGTCTCCGTGGTCGACCTGGCTTCCTTCACCGTCACCGGCAGCATATCGACCGGTCTGCATCCGACCGGTATGGCGTTGTGGGGCAAATACCTGTTGGTCGCCAACGCCTATAGCGACAGCATGTCGGTCATCGATACCACCAGCAACCAGGTGGTGAACACGATCCACGTCGGGCTGACTTTCGGCAACCCCGGCGAGTCCCATCCGGCCTACGGCGCCGGGCCGAACTCGATCGCGGTCGATGCCAAGAATAACCTCGCCTACGTCGCGCTTTACACTGCCAACGCGATCGCGGTGGTCGACCTCAACGCCTCCGCCGTGCTGGGCCTCATCCCGGTGGGCTATGGGCCGAGCTCGGTTGCGCTGGATACCGCGGACAACGCGCTGCTCGTTGCCAACGACAAGGGCATCGGCACTACGGGCTATGGAGTGACAGCCCCTCCGAATAACACCGCCGAAAATTCGTACGGAACCTCACACGGCGCAACTGCCTTGAACACCCACCAGGACCTTGGCACCGTAAGCATTGTGCCCGTGCCGAAAGTGTCTGACTTGGCGCTGATGACTTCGCAGGTCTACCAGAACAACCACTGGGACCTGTTAGAAAATATCTATTCGGCCGCAGGCGGCAGCCCCAGCGCCGAGCCGGTCGTAATCCCCGAAAAGATCGGCGCTCCGTCGAAGATCAAGCATGTGTTCCTGATCATTCGTGAAAACCGCACCTACGATCAGATCCTGGGTGACGTGGCCGGCGGTAACGGTGACCCCACCCTGGCAGTCTTCGGCAACAATGCAACTTTCGGCGCCGTCACGCCCAACGCGCACGCGCTGGTGCAGCGCTTCCCGCTTTTGGACAACTTCTACAACCCGAGCCGGCAGTCGGCCGACGGTCACAACTGGATTGTCCAGGCCATGGCGCCCTACTCCGACGACATCCAGTCGCCGGACTGGGTCCGCGATTACCCCTCTAACGGCGGCGATGCGATTGCGTACCAGAAGAAGGGCCACATTTGGGACATGGCTGTAAAGGCTGGCGTCTCGTTCAAGAACTACGGCGAGTACATCGAGTACAACACGTTCCTGACGCCTACCGGGTCGACTACCGAGCCGCTGTGGATCGACTTCTACAACGACGCCATGGCCTACGAGTCTGGCAAGGAGAGCCAGCTCTACAACTTCAACACGGTCGCGTCGCACTCCCCGCTCCCGAACCTGATATACAACACGGTCCAGAACTACCCGCAGTTCGACCTCGGCATCCCAGACCAGTTCCGCGTCGATGTCTGGGCGCAGGACTTCGCCAACGACCTGGCAAACGACACGGTGCCCCAATTGGAGATGCTGTGGATCAGCTCTGACCACACTGGCGGCCCGCCGACCGCGCAAGCCACGCAGGCCGATAATGACCTGGCTGTTGGCCGCTTTATCGATATCATCAGCCACAGCCCGGTTTGGTCCTCTTCGGCGATCTTCATCGAACAAGACGACGCGCAGGACGGCGTCGATCACGTCGACGGTCATCGAAGCCCGGGCTATGTCATTAGCCCCTACGTCAATCAGAAGGTGAACCCCGATGGCGCCGGAGCTGGTGTAACCGCAGACAGCACCTTCTACACGCAGGTTAATATGACCCGCACGATCGAGCAGATCCTCGGTCTGAAGCCCATGAACCAGTTCGACCTGGTGGCCTCTCCGATGAGGACGCTCTTCATCGACAACCCGCCTGCGAAGAACTTCCTGCCGTGGACACACGTACCAAACCAAATCCCGCTGGATCAGGGCGTTAAACAGACTCCGACTCAGTCCATCCCGGGCGCGACCGCCGCACTTCAGCCTCAGATCATCCCGAAGGAAAGCCGTTCGGTTCGGGCTCTCAGGACTGGCTGGATGAAGATGAAGGCGCAGGTCTTCGCCGGCAAATATCACACGCCCGACGCCGAGAATCCGGACGTCGTCAATCACCTCGACTGGTACGAGGCCACCGGGTTTACGCGGCCGTATCCAGGCGAGACGAAGGTTCTCCCCGCGAGCGCCTTCAAGAAAGCTGCAAACAGCAAAGCCGACGACGACGACCGCTAAAATCGCGCTCCGGCTGTAAAACGCCCTCTCTCCGAGCACCGGAGAGGGGGCGTTGTTGTTTACGCCTTATGCGCAAAGCCCCGCCGCTCCGGTCTCGCCGAGCCGGGTTGGCTCCGGGCGCCCACATCGGCGCGCACACCCTGCAGGCTGATCAAGAACAAGGCGAGCGTGAGCAGCGCCGTCAACGAATAGACAACAGGTCGCATATCGGCACCTACCTTTTGAAGAAAGTGGAAGCTTTTCCTTCCCTGCAAAATAGATGTATATGCACCTATATCGGCAGCAAGATTCTATGCCCTGGCGGCCCCTTTCGTCAGAAAGGACACAACCTGTTGCATATCCTTCCAGCCGGATTCGCCGAGCTGGTTCCGAAGTCTCGATTCCGCGCGGTTCCAGTGCGATTGCGCCTTGGTGAGTCGCCGCCCGCCAGCCGCCGTCAATTCAAAGATGTGCTCCCGCTTGTCGGTCCCCTGTTTGGCACTGATCCAGCCGCGCTCTTGCATTCGGTCCAAGGTCCGCGACAGGGTCGTACTGTCCATTCCGAAGCCGCCGCTCAATCGCTTTTGGGTCGCACCGCCGGTTATGGCCAACGCCGTGAGCAGTCCGAATTGCGTGATCTCGATCCCGGCTTTTTTCAGTTCCTGGTCATAAATCCGCGTCACAATTCGCGTAGCTCGCCGAAGGCTCTGGCATGCGCAAGGAAGGTCAAAGAGCGCTTCCACGGAGAACGATCCGGGCACTTCAGTTGCCATAATATATGTATATGCATATACAAGGCGAAGCCGTCAAGTCCAGCAGGACCAATTTTAAGCGACACCATACCGTGGTGAGGCGCCTATGCTGGCATCACCGCCTTGCTACGCATCCAGTTCGTGTATCCTGATTTCACTGATGAAAAGAGGATTTATGCGCCTGATCATTGCCTGCTTCGCACTGTCAACTATGGCTTTAGCGGTCGACGAACCGCTGCTGCTGCAAAAGCCCACCCTCAGTAAGAGCCACGTCGTTTTCGCGTACGCCGGCGATCTTTGGAGCGCTCCGCGCGAAGGCGGCGACGCGGTGCGTCTCACCAGCGGAACAGGTACGGAAACCGACCCGGCGTTTTCGCCCGACGGCAAGCTTGTCGCCTTCACCGGCGAGTACGACGGTAACGTAGACGTCTTTGTGGTGCCAGCCTCTGGCGGCGTACCGAAGAGATTGACGTGGCACCCGGCGCCCGATCGCGTCCTGGGCTGGACCACGGACGGCAAGCGAATCATCTTCAGTTCGCCGCGCAATTCATATTCGCGTTTCAATGAGATGTTCACCGTACCGGTGGAAGGAGGAGTGGAAGAGAAGCTCCCTTTCCCATCTGGGTACGAAGCTTCGATGTCTCCGGACGGGCAATCGATCGCCTATGAACCGATCGGCAAGGCGTTCACGATGTGGAAAAAATATCGGGGCGGACAAACCTCGCGCATCTGGCTCGCGCGCCTCTCCGATAGCAGCGTTACTAAAGTGCCGCGCACAAATTCGAACGATTTCAATCCGATGTGGGCGGGAGAGCGCGTCTACTTCCTTTCAGATCGCAATGGCCCGGCTACGCTCTACTCCTACGATACGAAGACGCACGCGGTGCGCGAGGCGGTTCCCAATACGGGTCTGGACGTGAAATCCGCTTCGCTCGGACCGGATGGGATCGTATACGAGCAGTTCGGCGGGATTTTTATCTACGACCTCAAGTTGGGGAAATCGAAATCTGTCCCGATTCGCGTTCAGGGCGATTTTTCCGAGCTTCGGCCGAAATTCGTGAGTGTTGCGCGAAGGCTCGCGAGTCCCGCGGTGTCGCCTAATGGTGCTCGCGCGGTGTTTGCCGCACGCGGGGAAATCATCACCGTGCCCGCGGAGAAAGGGGATCCGCGCAATCTGACGAACACGCCAGGGGTGATGGAACGCGAGCCGCAATGGTCTCCTGACGGTAAGAGCATCGCCTACCTTTCGGACGAATCGGGCGAATACGCGCTGCACCTGCGGTCTCAAAGCGGCGAAGGTAATGTCACGAAAATTGAGTTGAAGCCAGGCTTCTACCGTTCTCCGCGCTTCTCCCCGGACAGCAAGAAGATCGCCTTGGTCGACAGCTTTCAGCGCCTTTGGTTCGTGGATTTGGAAACGAAAAAGCAGGTCGAGGTGGATCAGGACACCTATCAGATGCGGAGCGGCGACATCACGGGTGCGTGGTCGCCGGACAGCAAGTGGCTCGCATATTCAAAAGTGCTGCCGAACGAGTTGAGCGCGATTCATTTGTTCTCGCTCGCCGACGGAAAACCCAAGCAGGTAACCGACGGGATGAGCGACGCTGACAATCCTGTGTTTGACAAGGACGGAAAATATCTCTACTTCACTGCGAGCACGAACTCCGGCGAGAGCTTGGGGCTCGATATTCATGCGGTGGGGCGCACCTCTACCAGTTCGATTTATCTCGCGGTTCTGGACAAGACGCAGCCCTCACCCTTCGCTCCGGAGAGCGACGAAGAAAAAGCCGCCGACGAGAAGAAGGCTGATACACCGAAGCCGGAGCCGGCAAAATCCGATGCGGTACGAGAGAGGCCCGCCGCGCCGGACGTCAAGATCGACCTGGACGGGATCGATCAGCGCATCCTGTCCGTCCCCATGCCGCCGCGTCGTTACGCGGGGCTGCAGGTGGGCAAGGCCGGAACGCTGCTCCCGTTAGAGTTTCAACAGCCTGGAGAAGGTGCGGCGGATGGGCCACCCGGACCTCCGGGAATGACGATCCACCGTTTCGATCTCAAAGCGCGGAAGAGTGACATGCCGCTTGCAGGCGTCAGGGATTTCCAGATGTCGTTTGGCGGCGAGAAGGCCCTGTATCGGCAAGGAGACAACTGGATCATTGCGGCGCTGCGGCCGATGGCAACTGGACCTGCCCCGGCAGTTCCGCCGCCCGCCGGTGGACCCGCGCCGACCCCGTTAAGAACCGCCACCATCGAAGTGCGCGTCGACCCGGTCCAAGAGTGGCGGCAAATGTATCGCGAAGCGTGGCGCACCGAGCGCGATTGGTTCTACGATCGCAATGCGCATGGCCTGGATCTAAAAGCGGCGGAGAAAAAGTACGAACCGTACCTGCGCAACGTCGCCTCACGAAGCGATCTGACGTACCTATTCCAGGAGATGCTCGGCAACCTGGTGGTCAGCCACATGGGAACCGCCGGCGGAGATCTGCCGGAGGTGAAGCGTGTTCAGACAGGTTTACTGGGAGCGGACTACGAAGTGGTTAACGGGCGCTACCGGTTCGCGCGCGTCTATACCGGCGAGAACTGGAACCCGCAGCTTCGCGCTCCGCTCACGCAACCCGGCGTGAACGTGAAATCGGGCGAATATCTTCTCTCGGTGAATGGGCGCGATGTGCAGCCGCCCGATAACGTGTACAGCTTCTTCGAAGCGCTCGCCGGCAAATCCGTCATCCTGCGCGTGGGTCTGGACGCGAGCGGCGCCGGGGCGCGCGACGTGACCGTGGTTCCCGTGCCAGATGAGAGCCGTCTGCGGAATCTAGCCTGGATCGAGGAGAACCGGCGCAAAGTCGACCAGATGACGGGAGGCAAAGTGGCGTACATTTACATGCCGGACACCGCCAACGGCGGGTTGGCCGCCTTCAACCGCTACTTCTACGCCCAAATCGGAAAGGAAGGCGCCATTGTCGACGAGCGCTTCAATGGCGGTGGTCTGCTGGCGACCGACATCGCCGAGATCCTCAACCGCAAGCCGCTTAGTGCCGCATCGAATCGGGTGGGTGAGCCTCTGGTGCAACCGCAGGGAATTTTTGGACCCAAAGCAATGATCATCAACGAGCGTGCAGGCTCGGGCGGTGACGCCATGCCGTGGTACTTCAGACGTGCTGGTGTCGGCAAATTGATTGGGACGCGCACTTGGGGAGGACTGGTCGGGATGGCGGGAGGTCCGGGGCTCATGGACGGCGGCTTCCTCGGGGCGCCCAGTTCCGGTATTTACAATCCGCTTTCGGGCGAGTGGGAAGTGGAAAACATCGGCGTGCCTCCCGACGTGGAAGTGGAGCAAGACCCGGCTCTCGTTCGCAAAGGCCGCGATCCGCAACTCGAAAAAGCGGTCGAAGTGATTCTTGAGGAGATGAAGAAGAGTCCGCCGCCGAAGCTCCGGCGTCCAGCCTTTCCAAATTACCAGCACTCCGCGGCGAAATAGATGCACGTTCAATCATAAGCGGCCGTCAGGGCGCAGCTAGTTCGTCTAGCTCTGACAAGCGTGCCGACAATACTTGACAACGCGCCTGGAGAGCTAGAATGTGTTGATGCGCTCATCGCGGACTGCGACCTGGATCATCCTGGCGCTCGCGGTTTCGACGATGATTGCTCATTTGTTCGTCGGGTCGGCGTTTGAGTTTAATCGGGACGAACTTCAAACGCTCGATGACGCGCATCACCTCGCGTGGGGCTATGTTGCATATCCGCCGATGACTCCCTTCTTCGGGCGGTTGTCTTTGGATCTGTTCGGGGTCTCGATCGCGGGGTTTCGGTTCTTTGCCTCACTCGTGCAGGCCGTCGTTTTAGTCCTGACAGGACTGATGACGCGCGAGATGGGTGGAGGGCGCCGCGCCCAGTTGCTGGCCGCTGCCGCGTACCTTCCTTTTGCCCTCGGCGCCGGAGCGCTCATGCAGTATGTTTCGTTCGACAACGTCTGCTGGGTTCTGGCTGCCTATTTTGTAGTCATGTGTCAAGAGGAGTAAAACGGGATCACCGTCCGAGGTCCCTTTCGGAGCGGATCGCACGCCGCCGTTAATGTTGCTTAACGCGGCTGCATTTTATCGCGATTTCTAACGCCAATCGTCGATTACGTATGCGTCAGGGCGATTGAAGCCCTCTCTGTGCGGATGTTGCATCGCCACACCGTTCATCACGACCCCGTACCCGTGCGACCGCATCCGCTGATAGGCCGGTTGGCGCGCGAGATTAACGCCCGCCTCAATCGCAGCACCTCGCGAAAAAGCAAATGCGTCGCAGGCGTTTAGCAGTTTATCGAATCGCCCAGCGGCATCCTCGCCGCCACGAACCGCACCAAATTTGATATAACACGTCTTTTTTCCACCCTCTGATCCCGCGCCATTTAGGCAAATCGCAAAACCCTCCGGGGTGTAGCGCGTATGGACCAGAACGACGTCTCCGGTTTGCTTTCTGAGAACGGCTTCGATCTCGCCGCTCAGATCCAGGCCCCTATCGATCTGGTTGGTGAGTTTCCGGCACGCCTTTATGGCCTCTGCACGCTGCGTTCTGCTCATTGCCGATATCAATGTTGGTGTACTCCCAACCTGGTTTGCCGACTCACCCTTTGGTGCGAAGGTCATGATCGCGGTGAGATAACGCGGCCAATATCCGAACTTCTGGTATAAGCCAACGTGCTTCGCACTCTGCGGGAAAGTGAACAGGCCCGTGTGTCGGACACCCCAGCGATCGAAAATGGTCATGGTTGCCTTGAGCAGCCGCTGCGCTACGCCGCGGTCCCAATACTCGGGCAGCACCGTGAGCGGACCGAAGAATCCGAACGATCCCCATCGAGTAACCACATTGGAGCCGATTAGACGATCGCCCTCTCGCGCGGCAATTACTTTGACGTGCGGCGAGTGCCAGCGCGGCGTCATAAGATCGCGGTCCCCCATGAATTCCAGCGGATTCGGCATTCCCAAGAACGTCCCAAACGCCAACCGGATGATCCGTCCCGCCTCCTCTAGCTCGCTCTCCCTCAGTGCGTTAACTCGAATCGAATGGTTTGACGCCATCAAATCCTCCTTAGTCTTGCAGCCCCAATAAACTCCGGAAGCGGTGCGACCTGTTCAGTCTATCCGATTCCCCTGTAGAGTTCCCAACAAACATCGCATGGCCGTTTTGCTTGATCTCTGGCTACCTATGAAGGTAATGTTCTGGTGCTACCGATATTGCCCAACAACGTGCACCAAAAGACGCAAAATGAACGATTTGATTGCGGTTGAACGAATCGCGCAGGGGCAGAAGCTGAAGGCGCTCGTGCTCGACAGCGTCTCCTCTCCGATTACCAAGCGCGTTTATAACATGGCGCTGAACGAGTTTATGGAATGGTTTCAGCAGGCGCCGCGGCCCGGCTTCACTAAAGCTACCGTGAGCGCGTGGCGAGTATCCCTGGAAGAGCGCCGCCTGGGGTCGTCGTCCATCATTATTAGGATGTCGGCGATCCGCAAGCTGGCGGCCGAGGCTGCGGACAACGGATTGCTCGCGCCGGAACTGGCCCAGATCAGTCGTGTGAAGAGCGTCAAATCGACCGGCATCCGCGGGGTCAACTGGTTGTCGCAGCGGCAAGCCCAGGCGCTGTTGAGCGCGCCCGACATTTCGACGGTTCGCGGCCTGCGTGATCGCGCCATCCTCGCCGTTCTTCTCGGCTGCGGGCTGCGGCGATCCGAAGTCGCAGCGCTGGCATTCGCGCATGTTCAGCAGCGCGATGGACGCTGGTGCATTGTCGATCTCGTCGGCAAGCACGGCCGCGTTCGCGCCGCGCCTTTGCCGACGTGGGTAAAGGTCGCGATCGACGCGTGGACGGCACGAATAGGCGTTGCGGTCGGCCACGTTTTCCGGCCCGTAAATCGCACAGGCTCCGTGACGGGCGAGTGCCTGGGTGAGAAGGTCGTCTGGCAGATGCTCCGAGAACATCCTTCCGAAGTTGGCGTCCCCGGTATTGCGCCGCACGACCTCCGGCGCACCTGCGCCAAGCTGCGCCGCGCCGCCGGCGGCCAGCTGGAGCAGATCCAGTTGCTCCTGGGGCACGCTTCCGTACAGACCACCGAGCGGTATCTCGGCACCAGGCAGGATCTGCTCAATGCACCGAACGACGCGATCAAGTTGCGAGTAGCGGTGTGACCGTCCAGTCCGGCTGATCGGGTCGATCCCCATCCCGCCACCGTCTCGGCTATTCGTGAATATCCATGGAATTGGCGATCAATTCGAGGCTGCGGCATGGATAATCGCTTTTTCGAGCAGCCCGTTCTTAACTCGCCGTACGACCATCCCATCCGCCACTGGGAACTCGAACAGCCAGGGCCAACCGACGCAGCAGATCATCGAGAGCCGCCGGCGCGCGGAGTTCATCGCGCCGATTCCGAAGCTCGTTCCGGTGTTCATCGTCACGCACACCAGGCAGCGGAAGCGGCCGAGGCTGCGGGGGCGCAAGGTGAATTCCGGGAAATGCACGCGCTGCTTTTCGAGCGGCAACAGGCGCTTGAGGCGAAGGATTTAATTCGCTACGCGGGAGAGCTTGCCTTGGATGTCGAGCGGTTTCGCCACGAGTTGAAGAACGAAACGCATAGCGCGCGGGTTCCCGCGGATTTTCTTGCAGGCGTTCAGAACGGAGTGTACGGTACTCCGGGTTTGTTTCTGAACGGGGTACGTTACAACCGGGAGTGGGACAAAGAATCGCTACTGGGCCGTTTGAATCTGATCAGCCGGGACGATTTTTAGCACACCACCGCGGCCGAAGAAAAAATCATCGCAGAGATCGAGTTCTGGCGCAACAAGAGAACCACGAGCCTCCGGAAACACGGTGCGGCGTTCGCTCTCTTCTCGTCGTCGAGCGCCAGCAGTTTATAACTCCGTTAGGCTCAGCCGCGCTATGTGTTTCCAGCGTCCTGAAATCCTATGGAATGGTATTCGCTGCGTAGTCGAAATATTCGATCGTCATTTCAGTCGCTCCGAAGAGGCGGGCATCGGTCACCGAACGATCTGTGACAGGGAACCAGAAGGGCCCACTCTTGTTGTAGTCGTGAACGAAATGAACACTCTTAAGCCAGAAGGACGGGTTCTTGGCAGGCTGCCCCTCAACACGAACGATCGCGTATTCGTCGGCGTCTACCCAAATTCTGCCTCGGGCGAGATATTTGTTTTGGGTTTTGGGTTCAATCGAAATCACGTAAGCCAGGCGGCCCCGGACGTCGGCCGTCCCAGCCATTTCAAACGTGTAATTGTCTGGCGTGATGCGGGAGCGCTCGCGAAGATCCGGGCGAGCGGCGTCGATTTCGGCTTCGAGCAGCCGCGGGAAAACGTGCTTCCGTGCACCACTCCATCCGCTCGCGGTGACAACTTCAAATTGTTTCGAGCCATCCTCCCGGCAAATCATGCGCACCAGCATTTCGGCTTGCTTGTGATGGGCCCGGTTCTCCAGCACGTAGCGACGGTACGCTGTGTAGCCATGAAGCGCCGCCTGCCGTTCGCTGTCACGCGCGATCATCCTGGCTACCACTTGGTCGGCAGAGTGAAGTCCGGGTATCGAACCGGGTTCCGCCAGCATCAGTGGAAGAAAGAAAGCCAGTGGGCCGTGCATGGCATTAACCCGCGATCTGGATGAGCTCCGGTTTCGCCTCGGCCAGGCTGCCGACACCGCTCAGGCTTAAGCGCAACTCGCGCTCGTACTCGGCGATTTGCGTCTCCACCTGACGCTCAGCATGCACCCGTTTGATGATGTCTTCGCGGTAGCGGCGCAGGAAATAGTCGATTGTCTCGACGCGGATCTTCACTGACCCGGTGGGCTTATTCTCATCCAGGTCCTTGAAAGAGAAATACGGCGTGTGCGACTTCTCGATGATGCCTTCGATCACGCCGTAAATGGGCGCGTCGTGGCCGCACTTGAAGTTCGAGATTTCCATCGCCACCAGATTCGGATGACGCGCGGTGAACTTGGCCGCCCAAATCTTGTGATTGGTGCTCGCGGAATAACGAGTCTTCCATACGTCGGCGATGTCGAGCGGATGCTTGATCACACCGGCGCGAACCTCTTCTCCGAACAAGCGCTCCAGCAAGTCCTCATCGAGCGGCAGGGTGCTTTGCGAAAAGATCGGATAGCCGAGCTTCTGGAACTCGTCCAAAATCTCGTGGTTCAGTCCGGGATCGTGATGATAAGGGCGGCCGAGCATCACGATCCCTATGCGGTCGTCACGCTCGAGTTCGTCGAGCACGTCACGTGCTTTGTCGCGCATGCCGGTCTCATATTCCTCCAGCGCCTTGTACCCGGCCTCAATCGCGCGTTGGTTCTCTTCCGGCGACAAGCCCAGCAGCGGCTGGAAGGCAGTGAACATCTGGTGCGCGAGCAGCTTCCGGTCTTGCAGGTTAAGAACAGGATTGACGTATTTCACATTGTTTTCCGCGAAGACGTCGCGCTCCTTGGTATACGCGGCTTTGACGGTCTCGGGACACGCCGTCACCGTGGGGCAGGCGTTCGACCCCGTGAGATTGACCAGCGGCGTGTGCAGGACGTCCACCATCGGGAAGAAGATAAGGTCTAGCGATTTCTTAGCAGCCTTTATCGTAAGCAGGTTATGGACGTGAGCGATGCCGATCTTGGCTGGGAAGCATGGATCGATGGCTCCGCGGCTGGCTCCGGCACGGTAAAGTTCGGGACTGGTGTAATCGGAGTAAATGAGATTTTCGCCTTTGAGGCCGAGGCTTTCGAAGTATGCGTTGAAGAGCGGCGCGTAGACGTAGGCGTTCAACACGCGCGGGATTCCAATACGCAGGCCGGGCCGGTTCTTCATGAGCGCTACGCGGTCCTTGGCGGATCGTGTCCAGGCGCGCGAAGGAATCGGATCGGCGACCAACTGGGTCTTGCGCGGGCGGAAGGCCTCGTGCGCGGCCACATCGACGAAGTTCGGGTATTTCTTCTTCGCCTCGTCCAACCCCGCCTTGATGTCCTTCATATCCTCCATTTCTTCGACGGTGCCCTTTTCACAAGTGGCGATAATCAGGCGCTGCTCGCCGGCCTGAAGCGGCACCTTGGACTTGACAATTTTGCCGATCGATATGATTTCGTTCTTAGGGGCGTCGCCGGTGCTGACGTCGATAAAGGTGCGCAGACAATTGTTCTTGCAGAAGTAGCAGCGCGTACTTTCGTTGCGGGTGGTGCGATAGGTAATGTTGCGCACTGCATCCAGGCCGATGAAAGTCGTACGGCGCCCATTCCGGTACAGCCTGCCCGCTTCGACGGCCGCACCGATCGCGCCCGACTCGCCGCAATGCTCATGCACGATAATCTCCGGCTGGCGGCCGCCTGAACGGAAGCTGGAGCGAATGAAATCGACCTCCGCTTTGACCACGGCCATGTTGTTCTGCGTGCCGCCCTGCAACACGAAACGCGATCCAAGCGCAGCCAGATTCGGGATACTGGCCACGTATAGGAACACGTTCTTAGGCAGCACCGCGGCCAAGCCCGCCAGGATCTCTTCCGCGCGCCAGCCCTGGCGCTGGAAGTTGACGATGTCGGACTGCATGAAGACCGCGCAGCCATAACCGAACACCGGCATCGAGGTGGCGGAAAACGCCAAGTCTGCGTACTGCTCCACTTTCAGGCCGAAGCCTTCGGCGGTCGATTGCAGGAAATATCCGTTGCCGGCTGAACACTGCGTGTTGAGCTTGAAATCCTTCACGCGGCCGTTCTTCAGCACGATAAGCTTAATGTCCTGGCCGCCGACATCCACGATGACGTGCGGGTCATCGTAGAATTTCATCGCCGATTCCGTGTGGGCCACGGTCTCGACCAGCGCCACATCAGCGTGCAGGACATCTTTGAGGATGTCCTTGGCATAGCCGGTGGTGGCGACCCCTAGCACCTCCATTTTCGCGCCTTGGGACTCTACTTGATTGCGCAGCTTCTCGAACATATCGATGGTGTCTTGGATGGGATTGCCATTCGAAAGCTGATACGCTTTGCAGAGGATCTCGCCTTCTTCAGAAAGAAGCACGGCCTTGGTCGAAGTGGATCCGCCGTCCACGCCGACAAAGCCGCCAACGGTAGACCCGCTCTGAAAAACGGCTGGCACGAACTTCTTGCGGCGGTACGACTCCTGGAAAGCCTCCAGATCGTCTTGCGACTCGACCAGCCCGCCGCCTCCAGACGCAGCCTTCTCCTCGGTGCGCCCAAAATCGATATAGTGGACCAGCTTGGCAACACCGCAGTATCGCCCCACCTCGTCGTCCTCGCTTTTTCCGTATTCCACCGCGCCTAGCGCGGCGAAATATTGCGCGTTCTGCGGAACTTTGATAAGCTCCTGCGGCGTCGAACCCTCGGGAACCTCGACTTTGCGGTCTTTCCACATGCGTGGGATGTTGACTTGCCACGCTTCCCTCATGCCGCGAATGAACGTGTTCGGTCCACCCAGCAGTAGAACGTGCGGCCGCAGCGTGTGGCCACGGGTAAGCACGCTGAGGTTTTGCAGTACGATGGCTTCAAACAGAGACGCCATCAACTCGTCTGGTGGCGTTCCTTCTTTCTGGAGGCTATTGACGTCGGTCTCGGCGAAGACGCCGCATTTGCCGGCCACTTTGTGCAGCTTGATGCCGTCGTAGCCTTGCAAGCTCAGCGCTTCAGCGGCAATCTTCAGCTTGGCATTGATCTTGTCGATCACGGCGCCGGTTCCGCCAGCACATTTGTCGTTCATCGACGGGATCTTCTTCTTGCGCCCGCTCTCGGGGTCATCCTTGAACACGATGATCTTGGCGTCCTGGCCGCCCAACTCGATCACCGAGTAGACTTCCGGATGCATCTTCTCCACGGCCAGCGATACAGCAGTGACTTCCTGCACGAACTTCGCGCCCACGAGCTCCGCCAGCGTGCCGCCGCCGGAGCCAGTGATGAACGCGCGTGAGTTCTCCGGAGTAACGCCAGCTTCCTCTTCGATACGCCGGAGAAACTCCAGCACCTTTTCGGGTTGTTTGGTTTCGTGCCGCTGGTAGTCCTGCCAGACCACCTTGTCCGACGTGCTTTCGGCCACGATGGCTTTCACCGTGGTCGAACCCACGTCGAGCCCGACCATGTAGCGGGTTTCCATGTCAGACCGCCCGTGCGCGCGAGTTCATTAAGTCGTTGACGTGCAGGACGAATTGCGCCGCCGTTCCGGCGATGCCTTCGCGATGGGGAACATGGTAGAACGGCCGCCGAAGTTCCGGATGATCTGCAACGTATTCCCGGATGTCGTCCAAGCGCTTGCCCGTGGATGTGAGGACGGTTTCGAATTCCGCCTTGGCCTTCGCCTTGGCTTCGCCGAGCGCCATTTGCACCCGGCTGTGCGCGTTGACCTCGCCTTCGCCCGATGTTTCGATGGGCAGGAAGATCATGTCCTTGAATTTGTTGATCACCGCCGATTGAACGCCATCCGATTGAGACGACGGCATGCACCCGAACGGCTTCAGCGCCAGCACCATGTGGCATTTATGATGAACGGTGTAGTACACGTTCTTTCCGACCTCGAGATGTCCTTCTCCGCCGCGCGCAAAGCGATGATAGAAGGGTTCAGCCAGCCGCGCCAGTTCTCGTTGATCCACCAACCTGTGAGCCAAGCCGCCCAGCTTCTTGCCGACGCGGTGGTAAAAATACGCCCACATGGACTCACCGACTGTGAATCCGAGAATCTTGGCTTGATAAGCCATCTCGCGCTTTAGTTTGCGCATGAAGTCATACCAGGCAAGCTGCTCGTGATGCGCTTTGACTTCCTTGTCATTCAGCGCACGCGCCTTGGCTTGGCACAGCAGGTAGGCGACCCACGTGGCAACCGGCTCTACAATCACTTGCGCGCCCTCACGCTCAAGGAAGCGGAACATGTTGAAATTGCCGTCGCCCTCGGTGATCGAGGCCCAAAACTCGCCAGTGATCTTCACCACTGGCTTCACTTTGGTGCGATCGAGATCCACCTGGTTGATCCGTTCACGGCAAGCCTCCAGAGCTTCCAGGTACGCCTTCCCGTAAAGGTTCTCGTACACCTTGGCCCAGGAGTTCCAGAAGCGCATGAACTTGTCGTGACTCTTGAGATAGCCCTTAGTCCAGGCCGGCGCGCGCTCCATAAGTTCGAACGGCGGCCGTTCCCGAAGCATGCGCGTTAGGGTGTCACCCGCCTCCTCGAAAGCGCGGTCGGTCTCTCCGCGCTGCACCTCGAACGGACGGATCTGATAGATGATGTCGTTCAGCGTGTCGCCGACGTTCATCGCATTGAGCATCCCCATGCCGAAGTCGACGGTGAACCTAAGCCCGGCTTCGCCCGATGCGGCTTTGATGCCATCGTCTTGCTGGAACAGAAGTACTCGGAATCCACCGAAGCCGGCATTTTCGAGCGCGAAGCGATATTCAGCTTCGTACATGCCGAAGCGGCACGGGCCGCACGATCCGGCGGTGAAGAAGACATAATTATCGACGATGTCCTGGCGCGACACGCCCTGCTTTTCGAGTCCTTGCAGGTACTGCACCAGGCAACCGACCGTGAAATACGTGGGATTGCATTGGCCGTTGTTGCCAAACTCCTTGCCGATCTGGAACGCGGGCACATCGGGGACCGGCAGAGTCTCGCACTTATATCCGCAGCCTTCGAATACTGCGCGGAACATATTGTCGTGCTTCCAAGTCATTCCGCCGATAAGCATGGTGACCTTGCCGCGCTCGGCCGCGGTAAACGGCCGTTCGAACGGACGCTTAAATTGCTGCTGGAGCTGCACCAAGCCGGCAGCGGCGCGCAATCGGGCACGCTCCCCATCCACTTGCCGCGCGATTGTGTCCGCCGTAGCTTCCAAATTCGCAAGAACCGCTTCGTGATCGATTGTTTCTGGCATTGCTTTCCTCGTTGTGATTAGTCGAAGTTGGTGGTTCCCTGGAACCGGTTGAGCGCCTGCCGCAACATCCACTTGATGACGCGAGCGTCGTTATAGCAGTACGCCAGGATGTGGTTGAGAGTGGAGAAGCAGTGTGGCTGGCACTCCTTCTTCATCTCGGTGAGCTGCTTGCTTTCAAACCTGTGGTTTTCGATGGTTCCCCAATCGTAGGTGGCGTTGTACATGGGGAAGCAGGGGGCGAGGGTACCATCTGTTCGCACGATGAGCGAGTTAAATCCGGCGCGGCAATTCCATTCCTGCACTTTGCCGCGCATGAAGTGGCGCATCTCGTCCAGACGGCTTGCGGAGTTTACCATTTTGTATCCCGACTTCTTCTTCTCAATAAGCCAGTCCACCAACTCATCCACCTTGCCAAAGTCCTCGGGAGTAATGAATGTGAGGTTGTTCTCCATGTGCTTGAAATCGGGCTGATCCATCATGGGCGATTCGTTGATGTGGTAGTCGGTGGCGATGCCGTGATCGTGCGCGATTTCGGTCAACTCGCGGACATCGTCCATGTTATTGCGGCAGATGTTGATGTTAAAGAAGACGCTGTAGCCATACTGATATTGCTTCTTCACCAGGTAGTTGAAGTAGGAGCGCACTGGTGCCAGGGCCTTCGGCAGGCCCGGCTTTTCCTCCACTGCATCCACGGCGAAGTTGAACGTTGCGACGCCCGCGTCCGCCAGCCAATCCGTAACTTGGGGGCGCAGCAGACGGGCGTTGGTCGGAACATAAATCCAAAAGCCCTTTTTTGCCGCGTAGTAACAGACCTTCTGAGCGAATTGAGGACGCAATAACGGCTCACCTCCCATGAGCGCCAACACTCCGGCGCCAGAGTCGCGCAGCCAGTCGATGGAACGCTTGGCGATCTCTTCGGTCATTCCTTTTACGCGATTGTCGAACGCCCAGCAGTAGTGGCAGTCGAGATTACATTTCCATTCCGTGAAGAGGTACGCGATGATGGGGTGAAAATCGCCTGTCTGCACGCGTGACTTCAGCCAGGGCACGGCCCAACCTCGAAAGGCACGAGCAATGTGTTCTGCTGTGTAGCGGCGTTTCGGTGGAGGCATCGGTGGTCCCAATCCGTCGTCCCCGAGAAACTCTGGGTGCTGCGGGAAAACAGGATTGGGCAGGCGCTCCGGGCGGACCGCTGGAGCGACGAGCGTTCGTGAGGCAGATTTCGTTAGCAGGCTATGTAACGTTACATCCAACCGGAAACCAGATGGCCGTTCATCATGCGTTGTTTCGATAGGCTGCATGAGTTTCCTTTCGAGGCACGGGCCGGTAAGGCCCAATTGAAGACTGAATCGTCCGGTAGAGGCTCATACAAACGCCAGAGTATCTGCCAGAACTAGACTTGCTTCTGGCTTTATGAACGCTTCATGAACATTGATACAGAAGTTCAAAAAAGGTTGCAGGAAATTCGACAAAAAAACGTAGCGGGCAGACACGCGACAGAGTTCGGTTCCGTGTCATGACCCATGGGAACCTGCGTGCACTTTGGGAGTCTTGGGAATGTTGGTTCGATGTTATTCGAGTCAACGTATCAATCACGCGAGTGGGATTCAGACTAACGCCGGGAGGCGGCTCGGAGACTGGCTCTCGATCAGGACACCTGCATCGAAATCCTATGCGGGTGCGAATCTGTACCCCACATCGCCGTTGTCATGATACAAGCTTTGTCGTCTCCGGCAACCTGAATGAGGAGAGTTTGCCGGGCTTCCGATAATGCGACCTATCCGGCGCGGGGCGAGAAACGGAGCGTATCCCATACTGGTAGAACACCGAACGCCCCAGAAATCGCTTAGAAAGCTAGTAACCAAATTGGCGTCTAATCGTCCCTAAGATTCATGAACGCACTGTGGCAGGACGTTCTTTACGGGCTTCGTATGCTGGCGAAGCGGCCCCTGTTTACAGGTGTTGCTGCCTTGTCGCTGGCCATGGGAATCGGGCTCAATACTGCGATTTTCACCCTCATCAATACCATCCTGTGGGGCGCACTCGCGTTTCCCCAGCCGGAGCGGCTGGCCGTAATCTGGTCGACTCCGCCCGGACACCCGGACCAGCTCAACGGAGTTTCGGTCCCGGATTACATAGCGTTCAAAGAACGTTCGAAATCGTTCGAGACGATCGGCGTGATGGTCAACAGCGGGCGCGATTTTGGGGCAGTGGAGAACGGAGCGCCGGCGGAACTCATCCGCGGCGAGGAATATTCGCACGAGTTGCTTGAGGCTCTCGACGTTAACCCGCTGATGGGACGCCTGTTTACGGCCGACGAGGCGCAAATCGATCATCCGGCGCCGGTGATTGTCATCAGCCACCGACTTTGGCAGGGGCGGTTCAGCGGAGACCGGAACATTCTCAACCAGTCGATTCTGGTGGACGGGGTGAAGACCAGCATTATCGGCGTGATGCAGCCCGGGTTTCTTTTTTCAGACGACCGGGCCGAGTATCTCGCGCCGATTCGCTTGAATCGGTTTCAACTGCGAGGCTCGGCGCGATTCATGCTTGGGGCCGGCCGCCTGAAGTCCGGCGTTTCGATGAAACAGGCTCAACAGGAGCTGGATTCGATCGCCGCGGAGTTCGCCAAAGAGCATCCCGCGGACATGGATCACGGGAAACCATGGACGGTGCAGCTGCAAGGCATCCGCGAAGGACTTTTTGGATTTATGAACCGGCCGCTCCTGTTGTTGCAAGGCGCGGTGGCTTTCGTGCTTTTGATCGCGTGCGCGAATGTCGCGGGATTGCTGCTGGCGCGTGCATCTTCGCGGCAGACGGAGGTCGCGATTCGAGCGGCGCTCGGCGCGGGGCGCGCAAGGATTTTTCGGCAGTTCCTTACAGAAAGCCTGATGCTGTCGCTAGTGGCGGGCATCTTCGGAGTTTTGTTCGCTTGGTGGGGGGTGCGAGCGCTGGTCGCGATGGCGCCGCCTTTCTTTCCTCGATTGGCGGAAATTTCGGTCGATCGGCATGTGATGTTGTTCAGCCTGGCGGTCTCGCTGATCACTGGAATCGTTTTCGGGCTCGCGCCGGCGGTGCAGGCGTCGAAGCTGACGTTCGTCGAATCGCTGAAAGATGCCACGCGCGGAGGAACGTCCGGCGGCGCGCGGCATCGGCTCCGGGGATCGCTGGTGACCGCGCAGCTCGCGCTGGCGCTGATACTGCTGATCGGATCGGGATTGCTGATCCGGAGCTTCTTAAAGATGCAAGGCGCCGATCTGGGTTGCGACCCGAGCGGCCTGTTGACATTCAACATCCGGATGAATCCGCAGCAATTCGCGAAACCAGTGGGGCCGTACAAAGGAGTGGTGCTCCAGGAAATCGCTCCGGCGGCCGCGGAGAATTTCCGTCAGATTTTCGATCGTGTCAAGAGTGTGCCGGGAGTGCAGTCGGCGGCGGGCTCGGTTTTCGCGCCGCTGACGGGCAGTGCTCCGATCAATTTCTCTATCGAAGGCCGGCCGACTGCCGATACCGACTTGCCCAACGCGGACTATTTCGCGATCACGCCGAATTTCTTTTCGACAATAAAGACTCCACTTCTGCGCGGCCGCGATTTCAATGCCCACGACACGGCCGGCGGGACCTGGGTCGCGGTCATCAATGAAACCATGGCGCGGCGCTTCTGGCCGAACGAAGATCCTCTGGGGAAACGCGTCCGCATCGATACCGCGCCTGAAGATCCGGCACGCGAAATCGTCGGCGTGGTTCACGACGTCCCCAGCAATCCGCAGCAGAAACGGCAGGAGCCGGCGATCTTCGTGCCTTTCTTCCAGTCGAGCGCGCATACCACTGGCCCGTGGTCTTTCATGAAGCTCCAGCTCACGTTTCTGCTGCGAACGCAAGGCGATCCGATGAAAATCGCTCCCGCGGTGCAGCATGCTATCGCGGAAATCAATCCGAACTGGCCGCTGAGAAATGTGCAAACCGAAGAGCAGCAGGTGGCGAGGCAGATCCAGTATCCACGCTATTATTCGATGCTGCTGGGGCTGTTTGCTTTCGTCGCGACGGTGCTGGCGGCGGTAGGGATTTACGGAATCATGGCGTTCGCGGTGGAGCAGAGGACGCGCGAGATCGGCATTCGCATGGCGCTCGGCGCGGGAGGCCGCGACGTACTTGTCTTGGTGGCCCGCCAAGTGGCGTGGATGATCGCGGGCGGAGTGGCGGTCGGGATCGGCGGCGCGATCCTGCTGACCCGGTATCTGTCATCCGAGCTGTGGGAAGTGCAGGCGACCGATCCGGCCACGTTCGTTGGGGTGTCGGTGCTGTTGGCTGCTGTTGCGATGCTGGCGTGTGTGGTGCCGACGCGGAGAGCGGTTCGGGTTGATCCGACGATCGCCCTCAGATACGAGTAGAGTCTGCTGGAACCTACCGGGCTGATGAGGCCATTGGAAACGCTCTTGGTTGTCAGTTGAATGCCCTCGCGAATCGGAACCGCGAGGAGTGTTGGCGAGAACCGTTATCGGGTGGTAAGAGCTCGGTAGCGCGTTTTCCAACCATCATGACGGTTTTCGTTCAAAATTCGCGCAATGCGAAATAGATCGTGCCCGTGCGCCATGGTCACCTGTTGATCCCTCCGAGACGAATGCTTTTCAGGAGTCCCACGTTGATCCGAGCCCTATTTTACTGTGTGGCCTTTACTGCGATCCAGCTAGCGCACGCGCAGGCTGTCTTCACCGAGTACTCGGTGCCGACTGCGTCGAGCGGACCCCTGAACATCACGCCGGGACCTGACGGCGCACTCTGGTTTACGGAAACTCGCAGCGGCAAGATCTGCCGGATCACCACGTCGGGGAACATCATGCAGTACTCTTTTTCCGTACGCCTGCGGCCAGTGGCGGTCCTCTGGGGATCCTTGCAGGACCGATGGAGCGCTGTGGTTCACCGGCATCGGGGTAGGCGCGATCAACCGGACGTAACCAGCAACGCCGCTACTATCGCCGTGCTATAAGAACCGATTGGTGCTCTGAAAGGAGCGGGCGAGCGGCGACTCTGTGCCGATAATGAACCATATCGGGCGGAATGCGTCTTCGGAGTTTCGACGACCGAACATCACTCGAAATGCGGTCAACGTCGCTTAGGTTCGGCTCTCAGATGAATCTCCGCGGTATCCCCTTTTACCTCGACTAGCGTTCCGAACGGCCTGGAGAACTCCGCGACGCGATCGAGAATATAGCCCGCTTTCTCGCCTGTGGCGAGATGCGGCAGACCGCGCGTCTGAAGGAAGAGATTGTTCGTGTGGAGATCTTGAGCATCCGGCTGCCCCTGGCCGAGAACATTCATTACAATCGGCCACAGTTTAATCGAAAGCAGCTGCTTCCCTTGGAACTCGAGGAATGGGACCACGCTTTCCCAAGCGAGCGGTTCCTGAATGTACCACAGCGGCGGCGGCACGTTGTAAATGAAATTGCCAAGATCGTAAAAGATGGGATGGCCATTATAGATCTCGATACCGTGCAGGAGCGGGGCGCCGTGCATGACGATCATGCCGGCGCCGGCGTCTATCTCCGCGTGGGTCCATTTCTTGATCCAATCGGGCGGCGCCAACCGCTGCGGCATCCCTTCTTCGAAGATCGCCGTAAACGGTTTTTCGAAGACGTGATTGTGGTGATACACGATGACGAGGTCAGCGTTGCTGGCGGCGTCCCGGATGCTCTGGAGAATACTTTTCGCATCGTCCCCGTTGGGCTTATTCCCCGCCTCCACCCGAAGCTCGTTGACACCTGGCCGCGTCGTGGTCGCCGCCCCGCCGGGCGGGATCAGGCCCGACGCCATCGCCACCAGTGCGACCGTTCCCTTTGGCGTTCGCAAATACCCGGCCGCTGAAGCTTCCCGGATGGTGTTCCCGATCCCAGCGTGAGCCAAGCTCAAGCGGTCCACTGTTCGGAGCGTATTCTGGATGCCCGGAACTTTGAGATCCGCCGAATGGTTGTTGGACAGAGCCAACAGGTTAAACCCGAGCGCCTTTAGGGCTTCGAGCGCCTCAGGTGGGGCCAGGAATCCTCTTCCCTGAAGGGGAGAATCTTCGTTGGGTTGACCCGGCTCGGCGACGGTTCCTTCGAAATTCGTAAAAGCCACGTCGGCGCCCCTCAGCAGCGACGCGATTGCTGGAAGCACGGAAGAGGCGGAAACGCGGATATCCGACCGAATCATGGATTGGCCGGTCAGGGCGATGGTGAGCCTCGGCGATTGCGACCACGCGAGCCCTATCGTGGCCGAAACGGCTACGAGGGAAACTGCTGTTCGTAGGAAACTTGAAATGATCACCATCCGAGGTCCCTTTCAAACGTAATTATAAGCATTGCCGTTTCGTAGAATGTCGCGTTGAACGTTCGCCGCGATCGCGCGCAAAGGTTGGAAACGCGTGCTGGCATCAAAATCAGTAGTATGCCTTTGCAGTGGACCAGAAGTGTGCATCGCGAGGCGAGCCTGCCGACACTGGTGGACATCAGGCACTGACATCGCGGTGGTGATTTATCCCGCTCACTTTGACCTGCAAGCTGTCTACGATGGTGGAAAATTTCGTCCTGAATCGCCAAAGGGTCCGAAGCGGGAGCCAGCGCTCTTGCCGATTTCCACGCGAGCAATACGATCCTGGAGCGACCGAAGACGAGAAGTCTCTACGTCTAGTCCAGGGAAACAGCGACTGCGGAGTCTCCGGCCATCGAGCATCCGTGTGGGACGGTCCAGCCTGTCATCTTCAGTTAAAGCGTTGGCGAAATAATTGCTCGGCACCGGCCGCCGTCGAAGGGCATTTCGTTATGGAAATTAGCCCTAACTTCATAAACGGATGACCGTACGTCGACAGCATGTATTTCAAAACATCCGGCGGTGGAGACGGATACCAGAAGCTATAATCCACGAATCCTTGTGTGGATTGCGTCTGGCGCGGTCCGTACTGGCATACCACAACCTTTTGACCGGCAGCCGCCAGATCCGACAATTGTTTCTCCACCATGTCGCGTTGGCTTTCATGGACATCGTAGACGCTGTTTACCGCGCCTTTAAAGATCTCCCGAATCGTCTCATGCAACAGCACGATTTCCGGATGATTGCTTTGCGGCGGCGGCCCAGGAACTATCGGTGGTCGAGGTTTGAACGCGATCGGCGGTCTCTGCGGATTGACCGAAGCCCAGGCATCGGCAAAATGGATCGCCAACTTCACCGCTTCGTCGGCGATGGCGATGGATGCCACCCCTCCAACCTCTCCGCTCGAGGCGATCTTCCAAATTGCCTCGTCCCGGATGGGGTCGTTTGCCGTTGTCGTGCCGGGAACAAGCCTCCGTAACTCGGCCGAGATTTCGTAGGTGACAATGGTAGCGAGAGCGGACTTGGTTTGATCCTGCTGTCCCAGCGGTTTGCTGCGATCGGTTACGGTATAAGTCCTGTTCTCCGACTTGACTGTGTTCTTAATTGTCAGGTTGAATACAGGAAAGCCGGGCGGCGCAGTATGCGGCAGGACATTGATGCCAAGTTGACGAAACTGCTCCTCAATGGAGAGGCGGATCTCGGCTGCGTTGACTTCGCTGGTTCCATAGACGCTCACGTAAGCGGACATGGCGGTTTGGCCACGTAGCGGAGTGTTATCCGCCGGGGCTCGCACATTCCCGCCCACGCCACTCCCTGCATTGCTGGCGGCTGAGCCGGAAATGCCGGCGATGGCCTGCCGAGTGCCAGAATTCATGCCAGGGATACTCCCCGCCATCCCGGCCATTCCAGTCTCGGCGTACTGGATCATCTTGAGCCGGTAATTCAAGCGTGCCTGGAGCAGGGTGCGATGCGGACAATTCTTGCAATTTGCCAGATCGGCTTTGATTTCGTCCAGCGCATCGAAAGCCCGCATAGGTGAAGCTAAGGCTAACGCGAAACATCCGCTGACGATCCATCGATTCTTGGTCATGGAGCCCCTCATTTGTAAGTAGTGGTTACGGAAAACTCGATCGCTCCGGTCACGCCGGCGATATCAAGACCGGTGGCCGAAAACGTTGAAACCGTGTCTTGTTGTTGTACCGACGTACCGCCGCTCCCCGCCGGCAGCCCGAGCAGAATATAGGCGGGAACTGTAAACTGCCCTGCTTCGACGGCGACGCGGCACGAGAAGCCGGCGGTTACTGACGACGACGTCGAAGTTCCGCTGAGCAGGACGTAAGTCCCGGCCAAGCCTCCGGTCCAGGTAACCGTCAGCCCCTGCGTCCGGTCTACTGTGGACGCCGCGCTTTGATTGGTCCAGTTGAAAAGGGGATTCGACATGATCGCCGTGGCAGTGAACGCACCTACGTCCGCTCCGCCCGTGCCCTTGAAAGTGAAGGTTCCACCCGACGGCGGAATCCCGCTGGCCGCGAGAATCGCACCATACTGGCCCTTGATGCCGAGCTGCGTAGGCATCGCTACAGCAGGTCCTGTGGGTCCCGTGACAGTAATCGATCCGGCATCCAGACCCGTGATGGTGAGCGGGCCTCCCCCGATAATCGGGTAGACAGAGCATCCTCCCGGCGAAATAATCCCGCCCCTACCCACAGCGCCGGCGAGGAGTCCGCTGATTTTGGCAAAGCCCCCGCTCGCATTATTGGTCACGGTGAGAATTCCTTTGGCGTTCGTCGTGTTCGTCTGAATCAGGCCCAGCGACCCGCCCCTGTACGTATCCTGCGTGTTCTTCAGGATTTGGTCGCCGGTAATCGTAAGACCGCCGGTCTGCGGCTCGACGCACGTTCCGCCGCCTGGATGGATCGGGAAGGTCACGACATTGCTCACGACGGTTCCTGTCACAGCCAGGAAGGGAACATAGCAGCTGTTGGGAGCCGATGGCGGTATTGTGAAAATGATCACATCCACGCCCGGGTATACCGACGCGCCTTGATACAGGACGTTGATGAGCGCCCCGCCCAGATAGACCTGCATGGGGGTGTTGATTGCGTGTGGCATCGCGATGTACGAGTTATCGCTGTCGGCGGGATCGGCGCCCAGTCCCGTTACCCACACAACGATGGTCTGTCCGGGCGAGCCCGAGTTGATAAATGACAGCACTTCCCCGGTAGTGTTGTCGGTGGCAACGCCCACATCGACATTAGTGTTGAACATTCCCAGAGGAATTGGGATCTGATTATACTGATTGATCCCCACCGCGCTGGGTACCACCAAGATACTCGCCGCAGCGCTGATGGCGCCGTTGTAAGTAACCGTAAGAGTCCCGGTTCCGACCGGCGTGGTTGCCGGCAGAACTGCGGCGATCTGGGTGGGACTGGTGTAATAGATTGGAGGGTGCGTCGTCACGCCGCCCACAACCACCGTGATGCTGGCTCCGTTCAGTGTCGACGGCAGACCGCCGGGCGCCTGCGTGTCCTGGAGAACGGGAGTCCCAGGGTCGGCCAGGCCGCTTCCCCTGACGATGAAGATGCTGCTCGGAGCGATGCCGGAATTCGGAAGGCCCCGCGGGGTTAGGCTGGAGTTGTTCAGAACTTGCGTGACAGTAGGAGCCGCCAACACCGAACTAGGAAACGAGCAGGCCAGAATCCCTAATGCAATAATCTGCGTTGATATAGTTTGGTTCATGAATGAAGCCCTCGTGCTGATCAGTATCTTGAGCAGTAAATCGCGAACGCCGGCGCACTCCTTTGGGCAAAGAAAAGCCGTGAGTTGCGCCATGTGTAATCGGTTGAATCCTGTCTTGCCTTGGCGCCAAGGCCATCGTTCTTCGCCCCGTTCGGGGAAGTAAATTCGGCGAAGCCGGCCCGCGCGGCCATCGAAAACCAGAGCGCCAGAGTAGAAAGCTTCACGTAAGTATAAATGGGGATCGAGGGCCGATTCTTTCGACAGATTTGAAAAAAACATCACGCACGGGCGGCGCGGCTGAGCTGAGCAATCGTCAGAACCAAGAATGCGGCGCTTGGTTTCATAGATCTCCCTTTAGCGCGTCAGGGCAGCAAACAGACGCTCAGGATTTGAGACCCAGAAAGGCTCGGATGCGGTCCAACTCGGCCTCCAGCTCTCGCTTGAAGGCTCTATCGCTGGACGGCGATTCGACATAGCCGAAATCAGACTTCAGCTCACCGTTTTTCACTGAGAGGTTACCCCAGCCAATCACGCGATCGCGCCAAAGTAGGGGCATCGCATAGTAGCCACGCTTCCGTTTATGCGCGGGTGTGTACGCTTCAAAGCGATACATCCAGCCCCACAGCCGCTCGAAGCGGTCGCGATCCCACACAACAGGGTCGAAGGGCGCCAGTAGGCGAACCGTATCCTGCGGCACACCGCGTGACGGATCCTCGTCGGGCGGCCAATACCAGTCGACGCCTTCGACACGCGCATTCGAGAGCCGTTGTTTGGCCCGCTGGAAGGCGCTCTTCAACTCGTCGCGCCACTGCGGTACGGCAAGGCGCAGGTCGCGCACAAGGAACGACAGACCCGCGCCGGGCAGCGGAGCATAAATGCGCACGGCCACATCGACCAGCGTGTCGATCCGTTCACTGTGCCCGTCTGCATCGGCTCGCTCGATCCCCCGCGGGCGTTCGGTGTAGATGCGGATGCCACCATCGCGCCGAGCCACGCGCAGCAGGCCCTGATAGTGCATAGCGTCCAGCAGTTGGGTCGTCGCGCTCGACGAACCGCCCCAGTAGTTCTTCACTGTTCCATGCGAGAAATGGCTGTCCGCTTCACGCGGGTGAACCGCGCCACGTTCCCTGACGAACTCCAGAAGGAGCTGAGCCTGCTTCCTGCTTGCGGCGGGCCACGGCGCATTGCTGTCTGCGGGGACCCGCGAATCCGAGCGCGGATGCATCAGTGCCTGTAGGGACCTGGTCACGAAGCCGTAGTTGATGAAGAAATCCTCCTCGACATCTAACTTCGCGTAGCGGCGCTCGAGGTCGCCGGCGCGGTAGTCCTTGACTCGATGACGCAATATCAAGTCCTGGGCCCGCGCCGGCGAGCGGATCGGGTCAGCCTGCACAAACCCCAGCCTGTTGAGCGCGCGTTTCAGTGTGGTGGGCGCGAAGAGGCTATGGGCGATGGCAAAGCGCCGCAGGTGGTCGAGAGTGATCAGTTTGGCCAACTGTGGCCCATAGATCGCGTCGTCATCATGTTTATTCTATTCCGCGGGAGCGCGCGCGCAAGCTGTCCCGCTTTCGCTCCTATCCAAGTGGTTCAGATTTAGTAAGTTGCCTGCCGCCTGCAACGGCAATCCTGACGCAATAGCTCGACACTCAGAAATTCTGAAAGTAATGCCTGATGATCCTCATTCCTGTTAGAAGACATGCCTATGACAGCAACGATGCGTGGTCGGATCTTTCTGGGATTGTTGGGGGTGTCCGCGGCCGGTCAAGACATCGAATGGTACCGGCAGTTCAACCACCCGAACGGGACGCAAAGCCACGGCTATGGCGTCGCGGCCACCGGCGGCTCGATCTACGTCGCATCGCTAACTGGTGGGGCGGTTCTCTGGAAGTACGATCGGACGGGAAAACAGATCTGGGAACGGGATCTAGGAGCGAAGAGCAACTCCGCGTTCGCTGTAGCGGCTGATGCCGGCGGGGCTTATGTCGTGGGCGATGCCACCGGGCTAACCGGACAACCGCAGATCTTCAATGACGGCGCCTTTATCCGCAAATACGACCCGGACGGCAACGAAATCTGGACTCGCCTGTTCGCTGTCCCCGAGGTCGTCGCGTCGACCGCAGCCATGGGAGTGGCACTGGATTCGACCGGCGTCTATATCGCGGGTTATGCGGACGGCACGCTGCCGGGACAGACGTTTGTCGGCAACCAGGACATTTTCGTGCGGAAGTACGATTTTAACGGCAATGAGATGTGGACACGCGAGTTCGGGCAAGGCGCCGCGATGGGGATCGCGGCAAACTCGTCAGGCATTTACATTACGGGGCGCGGCGGCGTGACCGTCGCGGGCGAAACGGGCAGCGAATTCCTGCGGAAGTACGATGCCGGCGGCAATCTTCAGTGGACTCACCAATTCGGCGGCAGCCTCGAGGATTTTTCCCGGGGCGTCGCCGTGGATGCAACCGGTGTCTACGTGGCGGGCTCGGCGCAGACCAAGCTTCCCGGCCAGACCAAAGTGGATTTCAACTATGACGGGTTCGTTCGCAAGTTCGATTTCAACGGCAAGGAAGTGTGGAACGCTGAATGGGGCAACGGAAGCGTCGACGACGCCTGGGCAGTGGCCGCGGACGGGACCGGCGTATATATCGCGGGACGGACCGATCGCGCCTTTCCCGGCCAGGTGAACGTGGGGTCGACCGACAGCTACGTTCGTAAGTACGACTCCAACGGCAATCTCCTATGGACCAAACAATTCGGAGCGACTGGAGTGGACTGGCCGTACGCCATCGCGATCGACGAAACTGGCGGCTATGTCGCGGGCTGGGCCAGCGGAAGTTTCCCGACACAAAAATTTAACGGCGGCACGGATGTGTATTTGGTCAAACTGACGGGTATCGCTCCGCCCACCATCTCGCTGGTCGCGAACGCATTCGGCGACACGCCGCTGATCGCCCCGAATACCTGGGTCGAGATCAAGGGCGGAAATCTTGTCCCCGCCGGCGATACACGCATCTGGCAGGATGCCGACTTCGGAACCGGTCTGATGCCCACAAATCTCGATCGCGTCAGCGTCACCGTGAACGGCAAGCCTGCATATATTTACTACATCAGCCCGACACAGGTCGACATTCTCACTCCTCCGGATACACTGCCGTCATCGGTTCAGGTACAGCTCGCCAACGGCGACGTCATGAGCAATATCCTGAACGTGCCAGCTCAACCGTATTCGCCATCCTTCTTTGTGTTCGATGGGTCACACGTTACCGGGACGCATCTCAACGGCGGACTTCTGGGACCGGCGACCTTGTATCCCGGATTCAGCACGCCAGCGAAACCAGACGAGACCCTGCTCCTTTATGCCAACGGATTCGGACCGACTTCTTCGCCAGTGGTGAGCGGAATCGTTACGCAATCCGGAACTCTGCCGGCTTTGCCTGTGGTGACGATCGGCAGCGTCCAAGCCACGGTTTCGTTTGCAGGTTTGGTTTCTCCTGGCACGTTCCAGTTCAACGTGACCGTTCCGGCTTCGGTGCCGGATGGCGACAATCCGCTGACCGCGACCTTCAACAACCTGGCAACCCAGAGAGGAGTGGTTCTAACGGTGCAACGCTGATCTCACCTAAAACAGATCGCCCGCGACGGATTGCTCTTTTTGCAATTCGGGAGCGCATGGAGGAAAATGTACTAGCCCCATGAGCAGTCCCGGTGGTGATCCAGTCGTGGCAGAACATCGTTCTGAGCCGCTGATGGGGCACGCCACAGGCGACTATCGCCGTTTGTTGGTCATGCTCGCTTCCAGAGCCAGGCGGCTGGGGTCGCGCGATCCGGAAGGCGCGGCGCAAGAATCCCTAAAACGCTCCTTGGAAAACGCCATCTCACAACCGGCCACCGCGTACTACTTCGGCGAGGACTTACCTGCCGATCGGAAAATTCCGGAGTGGCCACTCGATCAGCTTTTTGCGTGGTTGCATGGCGTGGTCACATATGTTGTTCGTGAAGAACAGAATCGTGCCAGTAACCGGCGCGAGGTGCCGCTCGGATCGGACGAATACCACTCAGAGCCTGCCGATCCAGCCACGGGGCAGCTGGATGTCCTAATTAAAAGGGAACTGCAGGAGATCGTAAACGTTTGCTTCCCGCTACTGGAAAGCGAGTATCGGATGGTCCTGAAGATGCGCGCCGACGGAATTAAATATGGAGAGATCGCCACTCGCATGGGTGTGAGCGAGAACACCGTAGCCACGTGGATCAGCCGCGGGATTCGAGATTTGGCGCAGTGCGTCCGCAAGCGAACCAAGGGGAGGATGCCCCATGACTGAAGATCGAATCGACCGTTACGTGCGTGGAGAGTTGACTGTTGCGGAGGCACGCGAACTGGCTCAGGAATCGCTTCACGATGCAGAGCTGTTTGAAGACCTGACTTGTTCGGCACTGGCAAAAGCAGCCGTATTGAGCCGGCCGGCTCCGAAAGTGGTTCGATTTCCGAAGCGAGCATGGGCCTTCGCAGCCGCCGCAGCGGCCGCCGCGGTAATCCTCGCCGTATACATCTATCGACCCGCGCCCGTGGAGAAGCCGACGCTGGCGTTGTCCGCAATGCCCGGGCAGCCGATTCTTCTGGCGCGCGATCTACAAACCAGACCAGCTCGCACCGAGGTTTTTCGAAGCGCGGAGACGGACAGCCGGGAACCGCGCGTCACCGGTTCCATTCTTTCTCTTCAAGAGAACGTAGCTGGCATCGATCTCGGGTCGTTGGATGGTCTGGCGAAGGGAAGCGAAGTCGAAGTGTCCCGTGATGAACGTCCCGCGGGCCGTCTGATCGTCATTACCGTGTTTCGTGAACGCGCTCGCGCCCAGGTTGCGTCAGGGCAGATTCGGCGAACCGATCGCGTGAGCGTCTCAGCCGCCGCGCACGTTAGCGCTCTCTTGCAACAGGCGGATACGTTGTCCGGCCGAGGCGATTCGGCGGGGGCTCGATCGATCACCGAAACAGCGGTCAAATGGGCGCAGATCCACAACCTTCCAGCAGGTGAGGTATTGGAGCGGCTAGGCTCACTCGAATACCGGGCCGGAATGCCGCAGGCCGCTGAAAAGCACTATCAGGCGTCCGATACTGCGGTGGCGCTCAACAGTCTCGCGGTTCTTCGCATGTTACGCGGCGACTACCGGGGCGCGGAAGAGCCGCTTGCGCAGGCCATGTTGAAATCGCCGAAAACGGAAAGCGTCTACGCCCGGAGCGTGAATAACTATGGTGTGCTCGCCGAACTCTGCGGCGACCGCGCGAAAGCGGTAGCCTCTTACCGCGACGCGCTGCGCGCATTCGCAACAAGCTCTGACGCGTCATCTGGTGCATCACAGGAAGAGCGCCGCGCAGTCGAAGCAAATTTGTCCAGAACCAGAGGTTCGCATTAATCGTCGTGCTCAAGATTCTTGCGTTCTTGCTGATCCCTGCGGGCTATGGATTTTCGCAGGATTGGGCGTCCCTCGATAGACAGGCGGACCAACTGTACGTGAGAGGCGACCTCAAGGAGGCGATTCGCGTTGCCAAGCTGGCTGTGGATGCTGCCGCCGATTCCAAACAATCCGGGCGCAGCCTGGATCAGCTGGGGTTCCTCGAATATACTTCGGGAAATTTGAAGGACGGCGAGACTTATCTGCGGCAGGCGCTGGAGCTTCGGAAAACCAAACTGGGAATCGACACACTGGAATATGCAGAGAGCGCCAACGATCTCGCGCTGCTGTGCCGGGACTCGGCCAAGTTTCCGGAGGCGCGCGACCTTGCCGAACAAGCCGTGGAGATCAGGTCACGTCTGCTGGGAGCTGACCATCCACGCGTTGCGGAAAGCTTGAACACTCTGGGTAGCATCGTCGCCCTCACGGGCGAATATGAGCTGGCGATCTCCCGCTTTGAGCAAGCGCTTGCGATTCACGAATCGCAAACCGATCCGAAGGATTTCAGCGAAGAGTACGGTACCCTCTGCATCAACCTCGCGGGCACCTATCAGCGTGTCGGGAAATACGGCAACTCCGAGGCTATGTTCGAGAAGGGGCTTGCGGTCCTCCGCAGAAAGCCAGGCGTCAATCATCCGGCTTATTCAGCCAGCCTGGTCGCGTTTGCTTATCTTCAGACGGATCTTGGACACTTCTCGACGGCCGAAAAACTGTACGACGAAAGCGGACGGCTTTTGCGCGAACAGTTGGGCGAGCAGCATTCCGCGTACGCGGCCTTTCTGAACAATCGCGCGGCCCTGTATACGGCGCTGGGGAATCTGACGGTGGCCGAATCTGACTATCGGAAAGCACTGGAGCTGAAGCGGAAGATCTATGGTCCGGAAGCGCTCACCGTAGGCGCTTCGCTGCGAAACCTGGCACAGCTGGTGTATCGAAAAAATCCGCCACAGGGCGAAAAGCTATTTCAGGAGACGGTCGATCTATACGGCCGGAATCCCAAACCTCCTCCAT